>Ga0268265_10000178_pt1 | contig 76275 bp, 66 predicted proteins | sample KBSSwiS52_FD_190355 | JGI IMG/M metagenome (GOLD analysis project Ga0268265, IMG submission 190355) | Switchgrass rhizosphere microbial communities from Kellogg Biological Station, Michigan, USA - KBS Switchgrass S5-2 (SPAdes) (version 2) | ecosystem: Host-associated > Plants > Roots >... | reverse complement strand
CTCGGTGGCCGCCGCCTCATCCTAGGGCCTCAACGACGGAGCTGCGGCGGTGGTGCTGATGACCGCGGAGGAGGCCGCCCGCCGGGGCCTGAAGCCGCTGGCCCGCATCGCCTCCTGGGCCCACGCCGGGGTCGACCCGGCGATCATGGGCACCGGCCCGATCCCCGCCAGCCGCAAGGCGCTGGAGAAGGCCGGCTGGTCGATCTCCGACCTGGACCTGATCGAATCCAACGAGGCCTTCGCCGCCCAGTCCATCTGCGTGGTGCGCGACCTGGGCCTCGATTCCGCCAAGGTGAATGTGAACGGCGGCGCCATCGCCATCGGCCACCCGATCGGCGCGTCCGGCGCCCGCATTCTCACCACCCTGTTGCACGAGATGAAGCGGTCGGGCGCGCAAAAGGGTCTGGCGACCCTTTGCGTCGGCGGCGGCATGGGTGTGGCCATGTGCGTCGAGGCCGTGTGAGCTAAGAGGCCCCGGGACAACCGGGGTCGCGTTTAGGGAGCAGGCTTATGGCTAGGGTGGCGTTCGTCACGGGTGGGACCCGTGGCATCGGCCGGGCGATCTGCGAGCGATTGTCCGCCGACGGAATAAAGGTCGCGGCGGGCTACTCCGGCAACCAGGACGCCGCCTACGCCTGCGCCAAGGATCTGGGCGTGATGGTGGTGAAGGGCAATGTCGGCAGCTTCGAGGATTGCAGGCGCGCCGCGGAGGAGGTGACCGCCGAGCTCGGACCCATCGACGTCCTGGTCAACAACGCCGGAATCACCCGCGACGGCGTGTTCCACAAGATGACCCCGGAGCAGTGGTCTGAAGTCATCCGCGTGAACATGGATTCGGTCTTCAACATGACCCGTCAGGTCATCGAAGGCATGCGCCAGCGTGAATGGGGCCGGATCATCAACATCTCGTCGATCAACGGCCAGAAGGGCCAGATGGGCCAGACGAATTATTCCGCCGCCAAGGCGGGGGTGATCGGTTTCACCAAGGCGCTGGCGTTGGAGAACGCCAAGAAGGGCGTCACGGTCAACTGCATCGCCCCCGGATACATCGACACCGAGATGGTGCAGGCGGTCCCGGAAAAGGCGCTGGAGGCCATCATCGCCCAGATCCCGGTGGGCCGCCTGGGCCGAGGGGAGGAGATCGCCGACATGGTCGCCTTCCTGGCCGGGGAGCACGCCGGCTACGTGACCGGTTCCACCCTTTCGCTCAACGGCGGCCAGTTCATGGCCGGTTAACCCTTCGGCCTGCAGTCCAAAAACCGCCCTAGTCCAACGCCATCACCTACGGAGTCATGGCGAGAGAAAGATCCGCGTTCTTGAAGGCAGTCCTGAGCGCGGCCTTTCTTGCGGGGATGACCTGGCTCCCGTCCGTGGCGCTGGCGGGTCCCGGCACGCTGCGCGAGGGGCTGTTCGGCCAGCGCCCGTCGGACGGTCGCTCGCTCAACGCGCCTGCGGTCGCGCGCTATGTGTCCGAGGACGGCCAGAGCTTCGTCCTCGACCGCAGCCAGCGCCCGCCGCTGCTGAAATTCGACAACAGCCCCGAGGTCTGGGCGCTGTCGTCGAAGCAGGCGCCTCGCGGGGACATCATCTACAAGACCGACCTCGGCAAATCGATCCTGCGGGCCACCCGCCTGGGGGGCGTGACCCTGTTCACCGACGCCCAGCCGTCCGGCTTCGCCGTGTCGCTGGGCGGCCCCGCCGCGCCGCTGCGGCTTGCGCCCATGGGTCCCCAGGCGATGGCCGAGCGGGTGCTGCAGGCCAGCGCCAGGGCCAGCCGCGCCGCGCACCGGCTGATCCAGTTCGAAGCGGAGGCCTCGCCGGAATCGGCTTCCTTGATCGCCGACACCGCCATCGTCACCGCCGAGGCGGTGGTGCGGATGGCGCGCCGCCGCGACGGGGGGCCCATGCTGACCCGGTTCTCCAAGGTGACGGTGGTGGAGGGCAAGAAGGCCGCCGCCACGGTGCGCCAGCGCGCGCTGGTGATCACCGTCGTCACCGCCAACGGCTTCGCCGGTCGTCCGTCCTCGGACAGGATCCTCGACGCCGCCTCCAAATAGGCCCGCGCCGGCCCGCGCCCATCGCCGGACGCGAGGCCGCCGTCGTCACCCCTTGAAGCCGTCCTTGGCCGCGCGCACGGCGCCGAAGGCCTCGAAGTCCGGCCGTCCCGCCGCCCCCACCCGCGCCGCCAGCCGCGGCGCCCGCAGGAATGGGTTGGTGGCCTTCTCCTGGGCGATGGTGGTGGGCACCGTGGGCTCGCCGCGCTCGCGGGCCGCGAACACCGCCTCGGCCCGGATCTTCAGCGCCGGGTCGTCATCCACCGACAGGGCGAACCGCGCGTTGGAGGCGGTGTACTCGTGGGCGCAATAGACCCGGGTGTCGTCGGGCAGCACGGCCAGCCGCTGCAGGCTGGTCCACATCTGCTCGGCCGTGCCCTCGAACAGCCGCCCGCAGCCCAGCGCGAACAGGGTGTCGCCCACGAAGGCGATTCGGTCGGCGGCGTCGAAGTAGGTGATGTGGCCCAGGGTGTGGCCGCCGGTGTCGATCACCGTAAAGCGCGTCTCGCCCAGCATCACCTGGTCGCCGGCGGCGACCTTGCGGCCCAGGGGGACCAGCCGTTCCACCTCGGGCGGTCCCACCGAGGTCGCGCCGGTGACCCTCTGGATCTCGGCGTTGCCGCCGGCGTGGTCCGGGTGCCAATGGGTGTTGAGGATCAGGTCGAGCTTCCAGCCCAGCTTGTCCAGCTCGGCCAGGATCGGACCGGCCTCGGGCGTGTCGACGCATGCGGCCTTGCCGGTGGCCCGGTCGCGGATCAGGAAGCCGTAATTGTCGGAGAGGCAGGGGAATTGATGCACGTCGAGCGGCATGGCGGTCTCCTGGGGCGTTCAATCTGAACCAGACAAGCTCTTAGGGCGTCGTGATCGGCTTGCGATTTAGGTTGCGCGACGCGTGAAGTCGAGCATTCCCCTAGTCCCATGCGCCGCGACGTGCTCGAGCTTCGTCAGTTCTACGCCTCCAGGCTGGGGGCGGCCGCCCGCGAGATGGTGACGCGCAAGGTGGTCGAGAGCTGGGGCGACGGCCATGCGCTCGACATCCTGGGCCTGGGCTACGCCACACCCTTCCTGGGCCCGCTCAGGCCCGCCGCCCGGCGGGTGGTGGCGGCGATGCCCGCTCAGCAGGGGGTGGAGGTCTGGCCGCACGGCGAACCCAACCTCGCCTGCCTGGCGGCGGAGGACGCCCTGCCGTTCGCCAACGCCCTCTTCGACCGCATCCTGGCGGTCCATGCCCTGGAGGAGAGCCCCGATCCGCTCGCTCTGCTGCGCGAGGTCTGGCGCGTGCTGGCGCCGTCGGGACGGGTGATCGTCGCCGTGGCCGCCCGCAACGGCGTCTGGGGCGCCGCCGAGTCCACGCCTTTCGGCCACGGCCGCCCCTACAGCCGCCGCCAGCTCGGCGAACTGCTGCGCGAGGCGGAGCTCGAGCCCTCCGGTTGGACCCGCGCGCTCTATGTCCCGCCGGTGCCATGGATCGCCGGCTGGGCCGAAGCGTTCGAGCAGGCGGGCTCGCGGCTGTGGCCCAGTTTCGCCGGCCTGATGCTGATGGAAGCGGTCAAGCAGACCTTCGCCGTGAAGCCGAAAGGCATGCGGGTGCGCGCCCGCGTGCTGCGCCCGGCCCTCGCGCCCGCCCCGCTGGGCGGGGCGCCTGTTTCCAGGGCGCCGGGCGCGCAGAGGCGCAGCGCCCTATTGGAGCGGCGCAGCGAACACCGTAGCTTGTTCGCTGCGAACGCCGGACGCCGGCCTCAGGGAGATGATGCGCCATGAAGATGATCGTCGCTGTCATCAAGCCCAGCCGCCTCGACGCGGTCCTCGAGGCGGTCACCGAGGCCGGCGCCTCCGGGCTCACCGTCACCGAGGTGCGCGGCTACGGCCGCCAGCGCGGCAAGACCGAGGTCTATCGCGGCGCCGAATACGAGGTGAAGCTGCTTCCGAAGGTGAAGCTGGAGATCGCCGTCCCCGACGATATCGCCGATACGGTGGTGGAAGCCGTGGCCCGCACCGCCAACACCGGCAAGATCGGCGACGGCAAGGTCTTCGTGCTGGACCTGGAGCACGCGCTCCGCATCCGCACCGGCGACAAGGACGCCGCCGCCATCACCGGCTGAACCCGGCTCGCGTCTGGGCTGGCGGGCCGATGCGATGTTCTCTTTATGTTCTTGCCGTTCCGCACCGCGCGAGCTAGACTGTAGGTGCGGGCCGTTCGCGGCCCTCGTCGAGGTTCAGGAGCGCGGCGAGATGTTTACCGGTAAACCCCCCGGTCAACGCCCTGAAAGGGCCCAGACGTCGCGCAAGTTACTGATTTTAGACCTGTTTCACCAAACCAGGAAGGCCCTGACCGCCACCCGGAAAATGTGTTTGCCAGCGAAAGCGGCAGCCTCGGAACCGCCTCGGCCAGGCAAGAAACCCTCAGGCCTTCGCCGCGATCTTGCGGTGGTCCCAGCTGATGATCTTGTCCGGCGTCACGGCCACCACCACCCGCTTGCGCACCATATTGGCCACGTGCTCGTCCAGGTGGTCGCCGAGCCCGGGCGAGTTGCGCTTGATGATGTAGGTCATCAGCTCGGTGAGCCGCGGTTCGGAATCGACGATCTCCGCGGTCCCGTTCACCGTCACCCCGCGCAGTTCGTCATAGGTCTCGCCGGCCTCCCACATCAGGGCGATGCGCGGATCGCGGCGCAGGTTCACCACCTTCTGCGACGAGCCATAGGTCTCGAACAGGTAGGTCCCGTCCTTCACCGCGAACCACAGGGTGGTCAGGTGCGGCGCGCCGTCCTTCAGCAGCGTCGAGACGATCATGCTTCGCCGGCTCTCCAGGAACGCCGCGATCTCGGCGTCGCTCATCCGGATCGCGTCGCGTTGCTTGGCCATGGCCTCGTCTCCCTTGTGATCTCGCCAGCCCGATTACGGGCGCCGTCGCCGCCTGTCCAGGCTCAGGGCAGCGAGGCGATGAAAGCCTGCATCTCGGCGCTCACCTCCCGGTCCTCGGGCGTCGCCCCGCCGAAGCCGCCGTGGGGCATGCCGTCCCAGACGTGAAGTTCGGCGCGCACCCCGGCGTTGCGCAGCTTGCGGTGCATGCGCGTGGCGTTGGAGAGGAAGATGTCCCGCGTGCCCGCCTGCAGCAGGGTGGGCGGAAAGCCGCTCACGTCGCCGAACAGCGGCGACAGGTACGGATGCGCCAGGTCCGCGCCGGCCGCGTAGACCAGGTTCATCACCATCAGCCGGTCGGCCAGCACGGTGTCCAGGCCCATCAGGGTGTCGAAGGAATCGCCGCTCTCCGTCAGGTCGAGCTCGGGGGTCAGCAGGATCGCCCCGGCGGGCGAGGGCAGGCCCTCGTCCCGCGCCTTCAGCAGCATCGCCGCCGCCAGGTTTCCCCCGGCCGAGGCGCCGCCGACCACGATGTCCTGTGGCGGCCGTTCCTTCAGCAGGGCCCGATAGGCCGCCAGGCAGTCGTCGAGCGCGGCCGGGTACGGATGGTCCGGCGGCGTCCGGTAGTCGACCGAATAGGCGACGACGCCGGTCCGGAGCGACATGGCCGCGGCCGAGAACCGCACGTTCTGCTCGCCGCCGCCGAACAGCAGCGCCCCGCCGTGGATCTCCAGCAGCACATGGCGCGCATCCTTCAGCCGCTCGGCCCGCGGCGTGCCCACATAGACCGGCACGCCGCCCAGGGTGCGCGGCTCCACGTCGGCCTTCAGGCGGCCCGCGAAGGCGGCGGACTCGGCGCCGCGCGCCCGGTCGCGGGCGGCGATCAGCCGGCGCCAGCCGTCATGGTCCGAGACGTCAGGGTAGGGTCCGGCCAGCGGGACGGCGGCGGCCAGCACCGCACGCGCCTCTCCGCTCAGCGCTTTCGGCAGAGGGATCTCCCGCGCCGGCAGCCGCACCGTCCCGTCGGGATCCACGGTCGCAATCACCATCTCACTCTCTCCATCCGCCCGTCGCGCATGTTCGGCCAAGCGGCCGAGGTTGCAAACGCCGAACTGGACGCCGATGCTGCGACCGGCCTGACGGCGGCGACGGCGAAAGACCGGTCCTGCGTCAACGCTTCGCCCGCGGGGGCAGGAGGAACGATCCATGACGACGTCTGCGCCCCGCCCGGCTGCGTTGGGCTGGTACCACGGCTGGAACATCGTGGCCGTCTGCGTCCTCTCGCAGACCGCGGCCCTGGCGCTGACGCTGAACTGTTTCTCCCTGTTCCTGAAGGACTGGACCCACGACTTCTCGGTCCCGGTCAGCAGCCTGGCGATCGCGGTGACCATCTTCAGCCTCGGCTGTTCGGCGGTCACGCCGTTCGCAGGCGCGGCGGCGGACCGGTTTCCGGCGCGATGGGTGTTCGGCCTGGCGCTCGCAGGCCTGGTCGCCTTCCACGTGACGATGGGGTTCGTCGCCAAGGGGTGGCAGGTCGTCCTGCTCTATTCGACCGTGCTGCCGATCTTCATCGGCTTCGCCGCGACCGTCCCCGCCCAGGCGCTGGTCTCGCGCTGGTTCGTGCGCCGAGTCGGCCTCGCCATGGGCATCACCGCGTTCGGACTGGCGCTCTCCAGCGTGATCTTCCCGGCGGTGATCGTGCTGTTGCTGCCGCTGGTCGGGTGGCGGGTGGTCTGGTGGATGTTCGCCGGCGTGATCGCCGCGGTCGTCCTGCCGGTGGTCCTGATGGTGATGCGCGATCGGCCGACGCCGGAGGAGGGCGCCTATTACGTCGGGACCGAGGCGCGCGTCCGGCAGACCTCGTCGCTGACGGTCCGGGACGTCTTCAGCCGCCGCAACTTCTGGGTCACGATCGGCGTCTTCGTGCCGATCCAGTGCGCCGTGATGGGCGTGGGCATCAATCTGGCGCCGCTCGTCACAGATCATGGCTTCAGCCGCACCACGGCGGGTCTGCTGATCTCGGCGGGCGGCATGGCGGGCCTCGTGGCCAAGCTGGCCGCCGGCATGCTCGCCGATCGGCTCGGCAACCGGATTCCCCTGGTCATCGTGGCGTTGATCAGCGCCACCGGCGTCGCCGTCCTCGCCTTCTTGGGCGACCATCTGCCGATGCTGTACCTCGGCATGATCCTCATCGGCCTCTCCGGCGGGGTGTGGACGCTCCTCGCCTCGGCGACGGCCGCGGAGTTCGGCGCCGACGGCTTCGGCCGCGCGTTCGGCATCATCAGCGCCTTCACTCCGATCGGCGCCCTCGCGCCGCCGATCGTCGCCAAGCTGCAGGAGGCCAGCGGCAGTTACGTGGCGGGTCTCGCCGGGCTGGCGGGCCTCTCGCTGATCGGCGCGGCCGTGGCGCTGCTCATGCGGGAGACTCGCGGCGCGTCCGCCCCGCCGGCTCCCAGCCTGGCGCCCGAGGCGGCCGAATAGGCCCTTCCCCTCAGCCCACCGCCGCCAGCGGGTTCGGCTTCGGCGCCGCCACCCGGGTGAGGGTGTTGCGGTCCGTGTGGTGATAGGGTTCGGTGCGGCCTCGGATCATCAGCACCGTGTCCTCGAAGTAGGACCAGGTGTCGGCGGCCGCGTCGACCGTCACCTGCATGCGGAAGGACTCGGTGCGGAAGGCCTGCTCCAGGAAGGGCGTGGAACAGATGCCGTTCTCCGTCGAGCCGCGCGTCGCCGTCACCTCGAAGGAGGTCGCGTCGGCCGCCGCGTGGCCGAACGCCAGCACGACCTGGCCGCGGGGGATGGTCAGGGAGTGCATGATCAGGCCGGTGGCCGGCTCCCACAGCCAGTAGCCCACCTGGTCGTGATAGGTCTCCACCTCACCCGGCTTGACGATATGGGTGTGGTAACGAAGGCCGTAGAGGGTCTGCGGTCCGTTCGACTGCGGATCGATCGGCTGCAGGTCGATCTGCTCCACATAGGCCTGCCGCCGGTCGCCATCGAAGAACGGGTTGACGTCCAGGCTCTTGGAGCCTTCCCAGACGCCGGCCAGGCCGGTCAGCGGACCGAGATTGGCCAGGGTGTCGACGTCCTTGTCTTCCTCGGTGAAAATGTCGGCGGGAATGTCGGTCATGTCGCTCCCTCAAGGCCGATGGTCGAAAAGTCAGGTCTGTCGCGCCGTGCGGGCGGCGCGCGCCTCGCCCGCGCGCCGCGCCGGCCGCCCGGCGACCGGGGGCACGGCGAGCGCCGGCTCGCCGAACAGGTCGCGCTGCACGGCGGCCGGCTCGGGCTCCACGCGGCGGCTGAGCAGGAACAGGGCGGATTCCGAGCGCCAGTTCTCGATCGCCCGACCGGGGTCGATCGGCCGCGCCGGCCGCCCCGCCGAGAGCGAGGCGCAGGCGTCGATGCGCAAGTCCAGCGTGCGGCAGAGATCCGTGAAGTCGGCCAGGGTGCAAAGGTGGATGTTGGGCGTCGACCACCAGGGCTCCGGCAGGGCGCGGGTCTCCGGCATCCGTCCGCGGAACATCAGCGACATCCGCACCCGCCAGTGGCCGAAGTTCGGCAGGCTCACCACGGCGCGGCCGGCGATCCGCAGCAGCTCGGACAGCACATGCCGGGGGTCGCGCATGGACTGCAGGGTGTCGGAGAGGATGGCGTAGTCGAAGGCCCGCGTCGGAAAGTCGTCCAGATCGTGATCGGCGTCGCCCTGCACCACCGCCAGACCCCGCGCCAGGCACGCCGACACGCCAGCCGGGCTGAGCTCCAGCCCCTGGCCGTCGACGCCCTTCTCGCGGATCAGCAGCTCCAGGAGCGAACCGTCGTCGCAGCCCACGTCCAGCACCCGCGCGCCCGGCCGCACCAGGCGAAGGATCTCCCGGAAGTCCTCGCGCATGACGCTCAACTCAGAGCCCCCGCAGGTGGGCCGCCGAGGCGAAGAAGCCCCGCAGCGTGGTGTCGAGCTGCGGCTCGTCGAGGAAGAAGGCGTCGTGGCCCTTGTCGGTCTCGATTTCCACGAAGCTCGCCCGGCAGCCGGCGGCGGAGAGCGCGCGCACGATGCTGCGGCTCTCGGCCGTCGAATAGAGCCAGTCGGAGGAGAAGGAGAGCACGCAGAAGCGCACATGCCGGGCGCGGGCGAAGGCCTGGGCCAGCACCCCGCCGTGGCTCGCCGCCAGGTCGAAATAGTCCAGCGCCCGGGTGATGTAGAGGTAGGAGTTGGCGTCGAAGCGGTCGACGAAGCTGGTCCCCTGGTGACGCAGGTAGCTTTCCACCTGGAAGTCGGCGTCGAAGCCCCAGGACAGGCCGTCCCGCTGCAGCTCTCGGCCGAACTTGCGTTGCAGCGCCGCCTCGGAGAGGTAGGTGATGTGCGCGGCCATCCGCGCCACCGCCAGCCCCTTCTCCGGCCGCACGCCCGCGCGCTGGTAGGCGCCGGCCCGCCAGTCGGGATCGGCCATGATCGCCTGCCGGCCCACCTCGTGGAAGGCGATGTTCTGCGCCGAGTGCCGGGCCGCCGCCCCGATGCAGACCGCCGAGAACAGCTTCTCGGGGAAGTCGGCCGCCCATTGCAGCACCTGCATGCCGCCCATGGAGCCGCCGATCACCGCGAACAGGCTGTCGATGCCCAGCGCCTCGATCAGCATGGCCTGCGCGCGCACCATGTCGGCGATGGTGATCACGGGAAAGGCGAGCCCATAGGGGGCGCCCGTCGCCGGGTCGGTGGAGGCCGGCCCCGTGGAGCCCATGCAGCCGCCCACCACGTTGGAGCAGATGATGAAGTAGCGGTCGGGATCGAGCGGCAGGCCGGCGCCGATCACCCGGTCCCACCAGCCGGGCTTGCCCGTCATCGGATGCACCGAGGCCGCATGCTGGTCGCCGGTCAGAGCGTGGCAGACCAGGATGGCGTTCGACTTGTCGGCGTTCAGGCGCCCGTAGGTCTTGTAGCCGATCTCCAGCGGCGCGAGCTTCGCCCCGGAGTCCAGGCGCAGCGGCCGGCCTTCGGGGAACCGGTAGGTCCCGCCGCCGGTGGAGCCGTCGAGGATCGCCGCCTGGGCCGTGATGGTCATGGCCGCGTTGGACCGCCAAGGCCCCGCCCTGTCAACCGCTTCGCGCGGGGCGCTTCTGCCGCTATGAGGGCTCTGGACGATTTGGAGACGATATGGACCGGCTGATCCTCTTTCGCCATGGCAAGGCCGAGAGCGCGTCCGCCACCGGCGGCGACTTCGACCGGCGGCTGACGTCGCGCGGCGAAGAGGAGTCGGCCGCCACCGCCGAGCGGCTGGCCCGGCTGGGCGTCGCGCCTGCGATCGCCCTGGTCTCGCCGGCCGCCCGCACCCGCGAGACCTGGGCGGCCGCCGAGCCCGCCCTGTCCGGCGCCGAGGTTCGCTGGGAGCCGGCGCTCTACGACGCCGAGCCCGACGCCATCCGCGAACTCGTCAAACTGGCGGCCGACGACACGCTGGGAGCCGTCGTCGTGGTCGGCCACAATCCCGGCCTGCAAGAGCTGACCCTGGCGCTGATGCGCCAGGCCGGCGCGCCGCCCGAGCATGTGGGCCAGGCCATGCGTCGCTTCCCCACCGCCGCGGCCTCGGTGTTCGGCATCGACGCCGACGGCCGGCCCGCTTTCGAAAGCCTGGTGCTGCCGGACCGATGGGCCTGAAGTGCCGCGCATCTACAAGATCCTCGCCCGCGCCGAATGGGCCGCCGCCGAAGCCGCCGGCCGCTATGAGGGATCGGCGGTCGACGTCCGCGACGGCTTCATCCACTTCTCCACCGACGCGCAAGTCGCCGAGACCGCGCGCCGGCATTTCGCCGGCCAGGCGGACCTGGTCGTGCTGGAGCTGGAGGCCGACGCCCTGGACGGGGCCCTGCGCTGGGAGCCCTCCCGCGGCGGCGACCTCTTCCCGCACCTCTACGGCGTGCTTTCCACGCGGCATGTGCTGAGCGTGCGCGAGGCGCCGCTCGGCGCCGACGGCGTCCCGGTCCTGGGGCCGCCGCACGCATGAACCTTTACGACCTCGCCGCCCGGGCGCTCACCGCCCTGGAGCCGGAGGACGCGCACCGCATGGCGATCTGCGCCCTCAAGGCCGGCCTCGGCCCCCTGGGCGGCCAGGACGACCCGATTCTGGCCACGACGCTGGCGGGGATCGCGCTGCCCAACGCCGTGGGCCTGGCCGCCGGCTTCGACAAGAACGCCGAGGTGTTCGGCCCCATGCTTCGGGCGGGCTTCGGCTTCGTGGAGTGCGGCACCGTCACGCCGCTGCCGCAAGCTGGCAATCCGCGGCCGCGCATGTTCCGGCTGCGCGAGGATCGCGCCGTGATCAATCGCCTGGGCTTCAACAACCAGGGCCTGGAGGCCTTCGCCGCTCGCCTCGACCGCGGCCGCGCCGGCGTGGTGGGCGCCAACATCGGCGCCAACAAGGACGCCGCCGACCGCATCGGCGACTATGTCACCGGCTTGACCCGGCTGTGGGGCAAGGCCGACTATTTCACCATCAACATTTCCTCCCCCAACACCCCTGGCCTGCGGCTCCTGCAGACCCGTGCGGCCCTGGACGAGCTGCTGGGCCGCCTGGCCGAAGTCCGCGACGCGCGGCCCGCCGGGACCCGGGTCCCGATGTTCCTGAAGATCGCCCCCGACCTGGAGGCCGGCGAGCCGGAAGCCATCGTCGAGCGCTGCCTCGCCCACGGACTGGACGGCGTCGTGGTCTCCAACACCACCATCTCGCGGCCGCCGCTGGCCTCGCCGGCCCGCGACGAGGCCGGCGGCCTCTCGGGCGCGCCGCTGTTCGAGCTGGCCACCCGGGTGCTGCGCGAGGTCCACGCCGCCTCGGCTGGACGGCTGGCGCTCGTAGGCGTCGGCGGCGTCGCCTCCGGCGCGGACGCCTACGCCAAGATCCGCGCCGGCGCCCAGGCGGTGCAGCTCTATTCAGCCCTGGCCTATGCGGGGCCGAGCCTCGTCGCCCGCATCAAGCGTGAGCTCGCCGCGCGCCTGCGGGCCGACGGGTTCGCCTCGGTCGCCGAAGCTTCGGGCGCCCTCTGACCGTGCGCGGCCTCCCCACGGGACGCCGGGAAGGGTAAGCTTCGCACCGCGGCGCCATCCGGGGCGGTGTGGATCAATGGAGCAACATGGCGGACGACCCCTCGCCGCAGGCGATCGGAAGGCCGAACCGGCGCCGCTTCTTCTGGCCGGGGGGTCTGTCCGCACGTCTGTTGATCCTCACCGTGCTGTTCGTCGCCCTGGGCGGCGTCATGGTGCTGCCTCCCGCGCTGGCGGCCTATGAGGAGCAGTGGCTGCTCGACCGCATCCGGGCGGCGGAGCTGGCCTCGCTCACCGCCGACGTCGCGCCGAACCAGGTGGTCAGCCAGCAGGTGCGCGAGCAGCTGTTGCGCGGCGCCGGCGTCACCAACATCGCCATCCAGACCGACGGCGTGCGCCGGCTGGTGCTGGAGGGCAAGCGGCTGCCGACCACCCCCTATCTGGTGGACCTGCGCCGCCAGGCGCGCAGCGCCGGCCTCGCCGCGCCGTTCCAGACGCTGATGGGCGGGCCGGGGCGCTACGTCCGCGTGCTGGCCGAGCCCAGGTTCCGCAAGGCCGACTTCGTGGAGATCGTCGCCCCCGACGCGGAGCTGAAGCGCGCGCTCGGCCGCTACCTGCGCGGCCTGGTGCTGGTCACGGCCTTCGTCTCGGCCATGGCCGGCATGCTGGTCTACCTGACCCTGAACCTCTTCCTGGTGCGGCCGATGCGGCGCATCACCCGGGCCATGGAGCGCTTCCGCGCCGATCCCGAGGACCCCGACGCGCGGGTGCAGCCCTCGGGCCGCCGGGACGAGATCGGCCGCGCCGAGGTGGAGCTCGACCAGATGCAGGCCGACCTGCGCGCCGCGCTCAGCTCCCGCGCCCGCCTGGCGGCGCTGGGGGAGGCGGTGGCCAAGATCAACCACGACCTGCGCAACATGCTCACCAGCGCCCAGATCGCCTCGGAGCGGCTGGCCGCGCTCAAGGACCCCAAGGTCAGCCAGGCCCTGCCGCGCCTGGAGCGCGCCCTCGATCGCGCCGTCAAGCTCGCCACCAACGTGCTCACCTATGGCAAGACCGAGGAGGCCGCGCCGGACGCCCGGCCGATCCCGCTGGCCCCGGCCCTGGAGGCCGCCGCCGAGGAGGCCCGCCTGGACGCCGACGGCGTGCGCCTGCAGACCGACGTGGGTGAGGACGTGCAGGTGCTGGCCGACCCCGACCACCTGCACCGGATCATGGTCAACCTGCTGCGCAACGCCCGCGAGGCCATCGAGCAGCAGGTGAACCGCACGGCGCCCGGCGTGGTCGCGGTCAGCCTCACCCAGGACGCGGGCGCCAGCACGCTGCGCTTCGCCGACAATGGTCCGGGTCTCTCGGTCCGCAGCCGCGAGCGCCTGTTCCAGCCCTTCGCCGGCTCCACCCGCTCGGGCGGCGCGGGCCTCGGCCTGGCCATCGCCCGCGAGCTCGCCCAGGGCCACGGCGGGGACCTTTCCCTGGTGCAGAGCGGCGACGACGGGGCCGTCTTCGAGCTGCGCCTGCCTGGCGCCCCGCCGCGGCTCCCGGCCCGTCGCGGCCGCAAGCCGGCGGCGGCGACCGATTAGGCCGGCTAGAACCCCTTCGCCACGCCCTCGCGCCTGGGATCGGCCGCGCCCTGCAGGCCCTCCGGCGTCGCCGCGACCCCGTGCAGGCCGGAGTTCTCCGCCCCCTGGGCGGGCACGACCTTGACGCCCTTCGCCGCCAGGCCGTCGATGACGCCCGGCGCGAACTTGTCCGCCTCCCCGGCGTAGATGTTGCGCAGGGAGATCAGGTTCGGCAGCGCCACCGCGTCCTGGATCGGCAGTTTCCAGTCCAGCACGCCGATCAGGGCCTTCAGGTTGTAAACCAGGATCGCCGGCCCGCCGGGCGAGCCCACCGCGGCCACGAACCGGCCCTGGCGGTCCAGCACGATCGCCGGCGCCATGGACGAGCGCGGCCGTTTGCGCGGCTGCACGGCGTTGGCGACCAGGGCGCCGGCCGCGTCCCGGGGCGTGAACGAGAAATCGGTGAGCTGGTTGTTCAGGAAGAATCCCGCCGCCATGCGCCCGGAGCCGAACACGCTCTCCACCGTGGTGGTCATCGAGACCACGTTCCCGGCCGGATCGACGATCACCATGTGGCTGGTGCCGGCGGGCTCGGCGGTGGCGTCGGCCGCGGGCGCCGGCGCACCCCTGGGCCTGCCCGCGGCCGGCGGCGGCCCGGCGGTCGGACCGATCAGCTTCGCGCGCCGGGCGAGATAGGCCGGATCGAGCATCCCCTCGGTGGGGACCTGGACGAAGTCGGGATCGCCCACATAGAGGTCGCGGTCGGCGTACATCAGCCGGCTCGCCTGCGAGAACAGGAACCAGCCCTGCGGATCGGCGGGCCCGTGCGCGGCGATGTCGGTATGGGCCAGGATCCCCAGCCCCTGCAGCACCGCCGACCCCCCCGACGGCGGCGGGGGAACGCAGACCACATAGACGCGATAGGGCCGGCAGAGCGCCGGGCCAGCCTTCGGCCGGTAGGCGGAAAGGTCGGCCAGCGTCAGCGTCCCCGGCCGCGGGTCCTGGCGAATCCTGGCCACCACGGCCTCGGCCACCGGCCCCTCCAGCAGGCCCTTGGCGCCGGCGTCCGCGATCCGCTTCAGGGTCTCGGCGTAGGCGGGGTTTTTCAGGATGTCCCCGGGCTGGACCTTGGTCCCGTCCGGCTTGGTGAGGTAGGCCACCGCATCCGGCGCGGCGGCCTGGGGGGCCTTCGAGGCGGCGGCCGCGGCCAGCCGGCCGGGAACCGGGAAGCCGTCCGTGGCCAGGCGCTCGGCCTCGTCGAACAGCCCCTTCCAGGCGAGCTTCCCATGCTGCGCCTGCGCCAGGGACAACATCGCGATCACCCCCGGCGCGCCGGTGGACCGGCCCGACAGCACCGCGTCGCGGAAGGGCAGGGGCTTGCCCGCCTCGTCGATGAACATCTCCGGCGTGGCCCCGGCCGGCGCCGTCTCGCGGCCGTCATAGGCGGTGACCTTGCGCGTCGCCGCGTCGTAATAGGTCATGAACGCCCCGCCGCCGACGCCGGAGCTCTGCGGCTCCACCAGCCCCAGCACCGCCTGCACGGCCACCGCGGCGTCCACCGCCGAGCCGCCCGCCCGCAGCACCTGCAGCCCGGCGTCCACCGCCATGGGGTTGGCGGCGGCGACCATGGCTGTGGGCCCCTTGGCCTGGGATGTCGCCCGGGTCGCCGGCCGGCTGGTGGCGCAGGCGGCGACGAGCAGGCTGAGCGCCAGGGGCGCCAGGCGTCGTATGCGGAACATGGCCCAGGCGGCTCCGGCGATCGGGGAAGGTGCGTCCGCATATAGCCGCGCCCGCGTGGACATCCAACGCCCGCCCGCGCAAGCTTCGCCGATGACCGACGCCGCAGCGGCGCGCCCCGGGCCGCGCAACCTGATCACCGACGTTCCCGGGCTGGCCGTGGGCCAGGCGCACGATGCGGCGGCCCGCAGCGGCGTCACCGTGATCCTGCCGGACGAACGCGCGGTGTGCGCCTGCGACGTGCGCGGCGGCGGCCCCGGCACCCGGGAGACTGACGCCCTGGCCCCGGAGACCCTGGTGGACGCGGTGGACGCGGTGACCCTCTCGGGCGGCTCGGTCTACGGCCTGGCCGCCGGCGACGGCGTGGCCGCCTGGCTGGGCGCGCAGGGGCGCGGCTTCGTGGTCAGCGCCACACCGGGCGTGCCCCCGTCGCCGGTGGTCCCCGGCGCGATCCTGTTCGATCTCGCCAACGGCGGCCGCAAGGACTGGGGGCTCGAACCGCCCTATCGCGCCCTGGCCATCGCCGCCGCCCAGGCCGCCGGCGGCGACTTCACCCTGGGCACCGCCGGCGCAGGCTACGGCGCCATGGCCGGCGGCCTGAAAGGCGGAATCGGCTCGGCCTCCGTGGTCGCCGGCGATGGGCTGACCGTGGGCGCCATCGTCGCCGTCAACAGCTTCGGCTCGGTGGTCGCCGGCGACGGCCGCACCTTCTGGGCCGTCCCCTACGAGCTGGATGGCGAGTTCGGGGGCCTGCCGCCCACCGGCCTGTTCGCCCGGCCCGACGCCTGGGGCCGGGCGAAGGCCGACCCGGCGGCCCGCGCCAACACCACCATCGCCTGCGTCGCCACGGACGCGGCCCTCACGCCCGCCCAGGCCAGACGGGTGGCGATCATGGCCCAGGACGGCCTGGCCCGCGCGATCCGCCCGATCCACGCCCCCTTCGACGGCGACGTGGTCTTCGCCCTCTCCACCGCGCGGCGCGCCCTGCCGGATCCGCCCGCCTTCGCCATCGCCCGCATCGGCGCCCTGGCCGCCGACACCCTGGCCAGGGCCGTCGCCCGCGCCGTCTTCGCGGCCACGCCGTGGCCGGGCGCGGCGACGCCTTGCTGGCGCGACCTCTCGCCCTGAGCGCCCGGCGTCGGCTCGGCGGATTCACCCCACGCCGGGCTTGCGCTCCGCCGTCCGGGCGACTAGGTTCCGCGCCCTCGCCCCAAGGCGATGCGCGCCCGTAGCTCAGCTGGATAGAGCATCAGACTACGAATCTGAGGGTCGGACGTTCGAATCGTTCCGGGCGCGCCAATTTTTCCTTGAAAATCAGCCAAATAAGCCCTCACGCTGGGCCTTACCCAACCTAAATATGGCATTAGGTTGGGTTTTAGGTTGGGGTTTTATCGAAACATCAAGAGAACGCCGCCGGCTTCACGCCGTGGCTGGCGGTTATGCGCTCTAGGCCGACCGCCATGTCGTTGCCCGGCCTCTACCGAGATACTGTCGCCGCGAACCCGATTTCGCCGAGCATGTCGTGATCCCAAGGGAGGCGGCAGATTCGTCGCCCACCGACGAATCTGCTGTCGTTGAATCCGATTGCGGCGACGAATGCAGTGCCTTGCGCGACAGGTATCGCTCGATCGGCCAAAGCACCCGCAGTGCTGGAGTAGGAATTAGGGCTCGGCTGACGGGAGGTTCCGCGGCCGGCGGCGGCCACAAAGAGGCGAATTCCACGAGCCGACGAGCCCCTTCGCTCATCAACGCCGCCAGGGCTGAAGCACCTTATAGCGCGGCGCTTCTGTCGGCCCGGTGCGTTGCACACTCACCAGTTCGCGCTGCGTCAGGTGCGCCACGGAACGCTGAACGGCGCTTTTCGAGAGCCCGCTCGCCGTCGCGAGTTCCTGCAGGCTGACGCTTACATCCCCCGACCCGCCTCCGAGCCGAGTGAGCACCAGATAGAGGATGTAAGCCCCGGGACGGCGATCATGGCGGACCAAGTCGACCATCAGCGAATCCAGAACATATGCGCCCAATGTTATTCCGCGGGAGGTCTTCATGACTATAGTATTAATGGCAGCAGCTGCCGCGCGCAATCAGGATCCGGCATTGTCCGTGCGGCAACCCGGAGAGATGTCGTGATCGTCAGCGTCAAGTTCGTCAGTGTGCCGACGCAGGACCAGGATCGTGCTTTGGCGTTCTATACTGAGAAGCTCGGATTCCGACTGATTACCGACCGCCCCTTCGGCCCCGAACAACGTTGGATTGAGCTTGGCATCGGCCATTCTGACACTCGCTTCGTGCTCTTCACGCCACCCGGTGACGAGGACAACGTTGGGCAGCGGTTCCGCGGCGCCCTGGCGTGCGACGATGTCGAGGCCACATACCGTCAGCTCATCGAGCGCGGTGTGACTTTTGAAACGCCGCCAGCACGCCAGCCCTGGGGCATGTTTGCCGTGATGCTGGACTCCGAGGGCAACAGCTTCGTTCTCTCGTCGCGAACCTGAGGCGCCCTGAATGTCGGAGAACCCTGTTGCCGACGCTTGCCGGTCAAGAGCGGCAGGCATCTTGCGGTTCTTCGCGCCTCGCCAGAACTCGATCGCGCCGCCGGAGCTCGCGTCGGAATATCGCACGCGGAGGTCGCCCTCTTCTTTACGCCCGATCGCGCCGGGCTAGAGGACGCGCCACCGACTGTGCTCGCTGAGGCGCACCGCACGGCGATCGTATAGGTGGCTTACCCCAAGCTGAGCTCCTCGTTCGCTTCAGATCTGAGCCGCGACACGATCCGTGCGCTGGCCCCGCTCTACGGTCTCGACACGATCGGCCAAATCGCCATCGACGACGATTGGTCAGCGCTTCGGCTGAAGCGGGTTTGAGGTGAGCGAGCGGATCGGTAGGGTTGATGTCTCAAGTCATAGGTAGCCCGCGCCTCTGGGCTCTTCTATTTGCGCGTGAGGACGACCGGGCCTCCGTCGTACGGATTGCGGAGTCGTTCCAGCACGGCTTGCATCGCGTTCACGAAAGTGGTGCGCAGGCCGTCGCGCTCCAAGGAGGCGACCCCGCGTACGGTCGATTCGCCCGGCGAGCCAACTTCGCGCCGAACCGTCAGAGTATCGCCGCGGCGAGACCGGATCAGTTCTGCCGAACCTGAGAGGACGCCCAGGAACATGTCCGAGGCCAGATCTGCCGATAGACCATGAATCACCGCAGCGTCGACGAAAGCCTCGACCATGACCGCGACGTAAGCGGGCGTCACCCCCACCGTGGCGGTGGCTAGGTCCATATGCGCCTCGGGCAGAATGAACACGCGTCCGACGCGTTCGAAGAGTTCGATGGCAGCTTCGCCGCCCTCGGCCAAGCAGGTGACACCTTGCCTCACCTCCGAAGGGGTGTTGGGCATCGCCCGGACCACCGTCGAATTCGGGTAGGCGCTCTTCAACTCGGCCACCTTGGTGGGCCCGAGGACCGAGATCACCAATTTCCCCGAGGCGTCGACCCGCTCTGCGATGTCCCGCAGTTGATGCGGCTTGTGCGCCAATAGGATGATGTCGGCGCGGCGCACGAGTTCCGCATTGTCGGCGAGCGCCTCGCCGCCCAGTTCCTCGACCAGCGCCCTCGCTCTCCCCGAACCGCCGTCGGTGGCCAACACAGGCTCGCCCCATCCCCGTGCGAGGGCGCGGGCCATATTCCCGGCTCCGATAATCCCTAGCATGCCGGTTCTCCGGGTCCCGAGGTTGCCGGCGCAGCAGCAGTCGAGCCGAGATACGGCCGGACATCCTGCGCGAACCGCTGCAGCCATCGCTGACGCGCCTCTGTAGGCACGCCGGGCGTCGCTGTGTGCAGCAGGAAGGTGTCAAAGCCGAGGTCTGCATACGCCTGGAGCCGGCGGGCAACCGTCTCAGGCGAGCCAATGAGCTGCCATTGCGCCCAGTCGGGGATCGCTGCCGGGTCGCAGCGCTGCTTCATGCGACGGAAAATCTGGCTCCAGGCGGGGTAGGTGCTGAGATTCCGCCAGTTGTCCGCATCGGCCTCGTAGTGGTCGACCTGCGCCTGCATGAAGCGGGGAATGTAGCGCTGGGCTTCTCGAACAGCTTCCTCGTCAGTGTCGGCCACGATGCAGTTGATCATGATCGGACGACGGCCGAAATCCGCCCGGCCCAACGCACGCCGACGATCCGACCAGGCGTTCAGTGTCGCCTTCTGCGCCGCCATATCGCCGACGGTTGTGCACATCGGCGGGAGGTCCAGGTCAGCCATCCGTTCAGCTGTTCCAGGGCTGCCGATCGCCCCGTAGAAGTGGACGGTCTTCCGCCGCTGCGGGTCGAGGACAGGGCGGAGCACCACCTCCTTGGGCATGCGCACGTGCCGGCCCTCGAAGCGGAAGGGCCGACCTTCGAGGCCGGTCCGGATCACCTCCCAGATATCGCTAAAGCGTTCCTGGGCCTCGTCCATTTCCACGGAGAGGGCGTCGTACTCCATCTTCGCCGTGCCACGCCCCATGCCAAGATGGAGCGGCGCATCGGTGATTGAGGCGAGTTGGGCGATGTCCTCGGCGAGACGCAAGGCATTGTACCACGGTGTAACCAGCACGCAGGTTCCCAGCTCGAATTGCGGCCAGCGAGCGGAGATCGCGCCCAACAAAGAGAGCGGGGCCGGAGTGGGGAAATAGTCGCTGAAGTGATGCTCGATCATCCAGACCGACTGGAAACCAAGCTCGGCTGCCGCCTCGCAATCGGAAAAAAGCGCTCGGTAGGCCGCCCGATCGCTCGCGCCATCGGCTTCTACGGCCGTGGCCACAAAGCCGATGTTTAGGTTCGACGCCATGGATTTATCCGCCTCATTGGGTTCAAAGGTATAAATATCGAACCAATGAAGGGGGTCAAGTCAAAGTCGTCTGGCCATCTGGCGCGCCGTCTCGGCAAGGGCTTCCCGCGCTTCGTCGAAGATTCCGTGCAAGGCGAAGAAGCCGTGGATCATGGCGGGATGTTCGAGCAGTTCGCAGCGGACGCCGGCGGCGAGGAGCCTGCGCGCGTAGGCTCGAGCCTCGTCCCGGAGAGGATCGTAGCCGGCTGTTACGATGGTCGCTGGGGGCAGGCCGTGGAGATCTCGCGCCCTCAAGGGAGAGGCCCTGGGATCGCACCGCATTTCGGGATCGGGCGTGTAGCCCGCGATGAGGTCGTCGAGCGTGTCGAGCCAATAGCCCCGAGCGAAGGCGCGCCGAGAGGGGCCACCCTCCAGCAGGTCCAGCGCTGGGTAGATGAGGAGTTGCGAACGTACGGGCGGCAATCCGTCTCCCTGTGTCATCAGAGCTACCGCTGCAGCCAGGTTCCCACCCGCACTGTCTCCTGCGACCGAGAGGCGACCCTCCTTTCCGCCTAGGCGCTGCAGGTGAGCGCCCACCCACCGAAGAACCGCTACCGCGTCATCTATCGCCGCCGGGAAGGGGTGTTCTGGCGCGAGGCGATACTCAGCGGCCAACACCCGGCACCCTCCATGGTGCGCCAACATGCGACACGTTGAGGCGTGCGTTTCGATTCCGCCCTTGTCCCAGCCTCCACCAGGGAAGAAGAGGAGGAGAGGCGATGGCGGCTGGGCGCCGCGCGGAACGAAAAGTCGCCCTTGCAGCAGGCTCTCCGCGCCCGGAATGGCCAGCCCGATTTCGTCGGCCATATCGGGGCCTGGCGCGTCGATGGCGGCGATCTCTCGAGAGAATTGCGCGCGCCGTTCCGCAGGCGGCAAACGCGGCGCGCCTTCGCTTGATCCCGCCACCAAGGCGGCAAGGGTGGGGTGCAACGGCGTCGATTGACGGCTTGTCATTGGTGCAAAATATGATCCAATGAGACTTGCTGCAACTGAGGAGATAGCTGTGCGCATCCGCGCCATCGCCCGCCCCCCGGCATCGACCGCGACTGGCCACGCTCTGCGTCCCGACGTGTTCCGTCAGTGTATGCAGAGGTTCTGCTCCGGCGTGGCGTTGGTGACCGTCGCCCGCCGCCGCATTTGGTCGGGACTTGCGGTCTCCTCACTGGCGTCGGTCTCCGCCAACCCGCCGACAGTGCTCGTGTGCGTGAACCGCAAGGCGAGCGCCCATGCAGCGCTGTTGGCCAGCGAGGCCTTTGCCGTGAACCTGCTGGGCGAGGCACACTCGGGCCTCGTGGAGGACTTCTCCGATCCGGCGCGTCGGGCCGCGCGCTTTCGTTCTCCGGACTGGACGGTCGGTCAGCTCGGCGCGCCGGTGCTTCGCACGGCGGCGGCGGTGCTGGAGTGCAGCCTCGCGGAACAGGTCGAATGGGGCACCCATACGGTCCTGTTCGGACAAGTAATGGAGGGTTGGGTCGGCTCGGCGGATGCGCCGCTGGTCTACGGCCTCGGAGGCGTCCTCCGGCTCGTCACGCCGACGGGTGAGGCTCAGAATGCCTAGCGTGGCGATCGTGACTGGCGGCGAGGGCGGCATCGGGCGGGCGATCGCGACCCGGCTGGCGGAGGCCGGCTATCGCGTGCTCTCCGGCGACCTCCATGACAGCGCCGCTGCCGAGCCCCAGGAGCGCATATTCGCGTCGCTGGACGTCACCTCGAACGACGATGTGGCTGTCTTCATGGAAAGGGCGGAGCAACTCGGAGACATACGGGCGCTCGTGAATTGCGCTGGCGTGCTTCGCGACTGCCGCGCGGATGAGCTTCCCGACGAGGCGGTCCGCGGCATGTTCGATGTCAATGTCCTGGGCGCCGCGCGCATGACCGCGGCCGTCACGCCACGGATGGCTAGCGGCAGCGCGATCGTAAACATCGGGAGCGTGAGCAGCCGGCTTCCCGAACTCGACTCTGCGGTGCTGTACGGCGCCAGCAAGCTTGCTCTCGAGGCCTATACGCGCGCCAGCGCTCGGGCCCTGGCGTGCAGAGGCATCAGGGTGAACGCGGTGGCGCCAGGGTTCATCGACGTGGCGATGACGGAAGCGATGCGCAAGGTCGCCTATCGGCCGGGCTCTCCGCTTACGAGAGTGGCCTTGGGGCGAATGGGGCGAGCCGAGGAAATCGCGGAATGCGTCGAATTCCTACTGTCCGATCGGGCGTCGTACGTGGTCGGTGCGACCCTCATCGTCGACGGCGGCCTCACTGGGCCCTAGCATGGCCCACCGGACGCGTCAGAGGCCGGCGCCGCCCTAGGGAATCTCGTCACGTCTATGGTTGCGTTCTCTCCCGTTCGTCAGGCCCTGGCCCACGAAGTCGTCGCCGATCACATCCGGCGCGCGATCGAGCTTGGCCGTTTCATGCCGGGAGAGAAACTGCCGTCCGAGCGGGCTCTGGCCGAGCAACTCGGTGTCTCCCGAGCGGTGCTGCGCGAAGCCGCCAAGCACCTTCAGGATGAGGGCCTGATCACAGTGCGTCGCGGCGCGACGGGGGGAATGGTCGTGCAGGGGCGGGATCCGGCCGCCCTCGCGCCAGAGGACCTCACGGACCGCATGGAGCAACTGGAGCGACTCTACGAGTTCAGGCTGGTGAACGAAGGGGCGGCCACACGCCTGGCCGCCCGCCGGCGGACCACCAACGACATAGCGGTCCTGGACGATGCGCTCGGCGCGATGGAGGCGGTCCTCGCCAATCCCGCGCTGAGCAAAAGCCCGGAAGGCGCGGCCCGATTCACCTCCGCCGATTCCGCTTTCCACCAGGCCATAGCCGCGGCCAGCCGTAATCCCTACCTGCTCAACGCAGTCGAGGATGCGCGTGCGCGCCGCTTCTTCCCGATCGGCAGCGTGTTCAAAGGCGTGGAAGCCGACGCCAACGACGGTCATCGTCAGATCTTTCGCGCGATCGAGGCCGGAGACGGCGATGCGGCCGAGGCCGCAATGACCGAACATATTCGGGGAACCCTCGCGAAACTGCGGGCCCAACTCTACGCCTCAGCTGCCGGAGGTCATCCGTAGGCTTCGAGGTATAACTGCGCCGCCGCCTCGAACAGCGCTGCCGGCGCCCTTACCACGCCGGCCCCGATCTGGAGGCCGCCACGCCCGGCGACCCCGACATCCAGGTAGGGCGTCTGTCCCGTTTCCACGACCTTCATCACGTCGATTCCGGTCGGGGCGCCGCGGTAATTGAGGACGGGAATCCGGTAGTCCGGGCTCTCCCCGACGGTGATGCGGTACATGGCCTCGGTTCGCGCGATCATCTCCTGTGCGTCTCCGCCCTGATAGGCCAGCAGCGGGAAAGCGGCGGCCTGGCTGAGCCCGCCCAGGCCAATGGTCTCGGTGATGATGCTTTCGCCGCCCAGCCAGGTGATCTCGTCGGCTGTGTGACCATCGAAGAGCTTCGCCTCGACCGTTGGCAGCGGCCCGACCACCCACGCATCCAGGCCGGACATCCGCAGTCCGAAGTTTCGGCAGTTCAGGCCCATGGACACGACAACGCTAGAGCCGGTGACGCCCTCCGCGGCGAGCGCGGTCACCTTGGCCGCGCCCATCGAGAGCCGCAGGAAAAAGTAGTTGTCCTCGACCAGCAACCCGGCGACCCGCTTCACTTCGGCGCCAAGAGCTGGCGCCATGTCGAGGAACTGCGGGATCAACGCGGCGCTGAAGAGCAGCGAAGCAGCCGTGTTGCGGCTGTGGAGTTCGTCGCCCATGTGCAGCGCCCGCTGCATGAGCGGCTTCAAGGGGACACCGCCGCTGCGGCGCACCGCCTCCCCCAGCACAGGTGCGACGCTGTCGCGAATCTGGTCGAGGCGATTTCGAACCTCGTCGTCGAACGAACCATAGTTGAGGCGCTTGCGGGCACGGCCTTCGTACATGTTCGAGAAGGCCCTAACGCCGAAGGGTGGATTCTCGATCACGAACACCGGCATCGAAGCTGTGTAGATCCCCGCGACCGACCCAATGCATGCGTGGTCCTGGCAGGCGCCGATCTCGATGAGGCCCGCGTCGAATCTGGCTTCGGCCTCGGCAGCGTCCGCGGCCAGGCCCTCATAGAGCGCTCCGCCGATGAGCGCCGCGCGCTGCCCGCCGTCGTAGTCGGACCAATCGAGGCGCGGGCCCGAGGTCAGCACCATTGCAGGGTGCAGAGCGGGGACGACCTCGCCCGCGGGGCGGATGTCCGACAGGACGGGCTCCGACGCGCACATGCGGCGGAAGACTTCCTGGTTGGCGGCATGACGTTGCGACGCGAGCTGTTGTCCCGTCATCACGCCCACTCGAAATAGCGTTCGAGTTCCCAGCGGGAAACCTGTGTCCGCGCCCACGCCTCGTAGTCGGCGCACTCGCGTTCGCGCGTGTCGCAGAAGTGGTCGACCAGCAGGTCGCCTAGCCAGCGCCGCGCCACGGCCGATTCCCGCAAGGCCGCCACCGATGCGCGGAGATCGGCGGGCAGACGCGGATAGGCCCCGCCTGCGGTCGGGTCGCCGCGGCAGGGCGGTAGCGGCTCCAGGCTCTGGTCGAGGCCATGCAGGACGCCGGTTAGCAGGGACGCGATGGCGAGATAGGGGCTGGCGTCCGCGCCGCTCGTCCGATGCTCGAAGTGGACGTGGCGCGGGGTCGGCCCGGTGATCGCGCGCACCGCGGCGATGTGGTTGTCATAGCCCCAGCTGGCGTCTTCCGGGTTCCAGCTGCCGGCGTCCATCCGGCGGTAGGAATTCACCAGGGGTCGGAAGAAGGCGTGCAGCTCGGGCATCGTCGCCAGCATGCCGGCAAGGGCCTGCGTCCCAGGTTGGCTGAGGTCCTGCCGCTCGGCGTCCCAGGTCACGTTCTCGCCGTCGCGCGCCAAACTCAGGTGGAAGTGGGCGCCGCTTCCCGAGTCCCCGCGATCCGCTCGCCATTTGGGCATGAAGGTGCAGACCAGCCCTTGCTCCGCGCAAAGCTGCCGAAGGTAAAGGCGAGCGCGCGCAGCGCCGTCGGCCGCCGCCAGCGGCGCCGCAGGCGACAGGGCGAATTCGTACATCCCGTAGCCGAGTTCCGTGTGGAAGGCCTCCACCGACACGCCCACCGAGGCCATCCGCCGGGTGAACTCGCGCCCGAGATCCTGCCATTCCGGAAAGCGAGCCAGGCTGTAGGCGTCCCAGGACCGTCCGAAGGGACGCAGCTCATGGTGACGGCCCTGCGCGAGCAAGGTGTCGTCGGCGTGGAAGACGTAGAACTCGAGTTCGTAGGCGACGTTGGCCGTGAAGCCCCGTTGCGCAAGCTCGTCCGAGAGGCGGCGCACTGTTCGGCGGACGTCCAGCCCGCAGGGCGCGCCGTCCGGCATGACGCTGTCGAACAACACTGCGCCGATCCCCTCGCGCCAGCCCCACCGAACAAGCGTGGCCGGGTCCGGAGTGGCGACGAACTTGGGGAACCCAGAGTCGACGTCGCTCCAGGGCGTCAGGGCGACATTGTCGCCGCCGATGAGCGAATAGGTCAGCGACGACAGGCCCATCCCCGACGCGCTCATGCCCTTGGCAGCCGCGACGATCTTTCCGCGCAACATGCCGTCCAGACCGGGAAACTCGAGCTGCAGATGCTCGAGCCCCTCTCCGGCCTCGGCAAGCGACGCATCGCATACAGCCTGCTCCGCCCTCAGGCGCTCCGAATCCAGCACGGGTCTTCCCTTTCCATTACAATGGTATAAAATCAGTACCAATGAGCGTCGGTGTCAACGGTCTCTATGGTTGCGCCTCATGAGGGGCGTCGTGGCGGGGCAGCGACCTCCTAAAGGATGAGATACTGAACCAATGAGGGGATCATGAGTCTTAGTGGCGTGCGGGCGCTGGTGACTGGTGCGGCCGGCGGAATCGGCGCCGCCATCGTCCGCCGCCTCTTGGCAGACGGCGCTCGCGTCGTCGGCTTGGACATCGTTCCAGTCGACGCCTGGGAACTTAGCCCGGCGGACGGTCTCGCAGACGCCCTTGTCCTCGATCTCACGGCAGAGGGCGCGCCTGCCGCGGCGGTTGCGGTCGTCCAGACTGCCCTCGGCGGTCTTGACGTCCTGGTGAACAATGCGGGACGCGTGGCTTCGGTGGAACTGGGAGAGCTCACCGCCCCGCACGTCCGCGCCCTTATGGACGTCAATGTCACCGCGCCCTTCCTCCTGGCCGCCGCCGGTTTGGAGGCCCTCAAAGAGTCCGGGCGCGGACGCATCATCAACATCGGTTCGGTGAACTCGCGCGTCGCCTCCCGTGGGGCTTCGGTTTACACGGCGTCCAAACACGCCGTCGCCGGTATGACCAAGGCCATGGCCGCGGAACTCGGCCGCTGGGGGATCACTGCGAACTACGTGATGCCGGGCCCCGTGCTCACACCCATGACCCGCGATTTCGACAAGTCCTGGCGCGACTATTTTGAAGAACGCATCCCCGTTGGCCGCCTGGTCTCGGGTGACGACATCGCAGCGGCCGTCGCCTTTCTCGCGCGAAACGACGCCGCGATGGTCAATGGCCACGGCCTTTGCGTCGACGGCGGCCTGACGGCGCGCGTCTGAGCCCCGCGCGCTGTTTCCCCCCAGCTTCAACGACAGAACCAGGAGTTTGTCATGCGTTGCGCCATCGTCGATCCAGCGGGCGACCACAAGTACGTCTACGTGGATCGCGAACCACCCTCGCCGGGGCCTGGAGAAGTGGTGCTCCAGATGCGGGCTGCGTCCCTCAACTGGCGCGACAATTTCCTGAGGCTTCATCACGATACGGGCTACGGCGACGCGCGAGGACGTGTGCCCCTGTCGGATGGTGTCGGCGTAGTCGCGGCCCTCGGCGCGGGTGTCGCTGGCTTCGCTCTTGGCGATCGGGTCTGCCCGAACTTCTTCCTGCACTGGGTGGACGGGGCTCCGACTGTCGAAACAATCGGGCGGGCCTTGGGCGGCAGTCTCGACGGCGTGCTGGCGGAAGAGATGGTGGTTCCCGCAGCATGTCTGGTTCACGCGCCCGCGCACCTCACCGACGCAGAGGCCGCCACCCTGCCTTGCGCTGGCGTGACCGCCTGGGTCTCGCTTGTCGAGCGCGGCCAGGCGCGGGCGGGCGACACCGTTCTCGTCCAGGGCACCGGCGGCGTCTCGGTCTTCGTGCTTCAGTTCGCCAAGGCGCTTGGCGTCCGCACGATCGTCATCTCGTCGAGCGACGAAAAGCTGGAGCGGGCGCGGGCCTTGGGCGCCGACGAGACCCTGAACTACCGCGCGCACCCCGACTGGGACGTGGCGGCGCGCGAACTGACGGACGGCCGCGGCGTGGACCATATCGTTGAAGTCGGCGGCGCCGAGACCTTGCCTCGGAGCCTCAATGCCATGGCGCTTGGGGCCCACCTGGCCATCGTGGGAGGCCTCACCGGCTTCGGCGCCGAAATCCCGACGTCGGCCTTGGCCCAAAGGTTCGCCCGGCTGAGCATCGTCTACGTCGGCGCGCGGGCGTCGTTCGAACGCATGAACGACTTCATCGCCGCGCAGCGAATCCGGCCGCCTGTTGATCGGACGTTCGGCTTCGAGGAAGGGCAAGCCGCCGCCGAGCAACTCGCCTCGGGTGCCCATTTCGGCAAGCTCGCGATCCAGATTGCTGCTTAGCTGCATATCAGTGCGCGACCGCCGCTTCGGCGCAGGTCGCGCACTTTGGGCGCGCCGCTGGCTCACTGGACCAGGATAGGCTGCCCCACCCGCACCGGGCCGCCAGCGACTACTTGGCCATAGACCCCGAGGCATGGAAGCGTCCCGATGCCCTCGAGCTCGACGCGGTGGCGCTGCATGACGCTGCTGATCGCCTCAGGCCGCTCCCCGGCGCCGCCGTGCGCGAGTGTCGGCACAGCGCAGCGGGGAGTCTGGATCAGGATCCGCAGGCGCACGTCGCCGACGTGCAACTCGCGGCCCACCCAGGCGTCCTCGACGAAGCCTTCTTGGTCGCCGGTGTCGATGAGGACATTTGGGCGATACCGGGCCGCTTCAAAGGGCGGCGCGCCGGCCGATTGCAATGCGGCGAGGCTGCTGGTCGTGATCAGGTGCACGGGTGCAAAATCGAAAAAAGTTCCCGGCGGGGAGGCGCGGCCCAGCCGGCTGACGTCGATGGCCACGTCAGCCTGGACGCTTTGCTCCAACACCTCATCGGGACGCGCACGTTCGATTTCGGCATCCGCGGGCGCCGAAGAGATCAAGCGCACGCGCCGGCCCAGATAGTCCGAGAGGCGCTCGTCGGATTCCTGGTCGCCGACCGTGATCGCCGAGCCGTCCGGCAGCTGGATTCTGATCTCTCCGTGAGAACCCGCCGCTGGTCCTACGGCCGTAAGGTCGAGCAGGGCCCTCCAGATCACGGGCTTCTTCGCGCTCGCGACGCGGCCGGTGGCCAGATCAAGCACCGCCCAAGATCGATCGGCCTCCACGCCTCGCTGGGAAATCGTTATCCCGACAAGACTCTCACCGGTCATCGACTTAACGGGGTACCGGAAAATGGCGGCAATTTTCGCCATGGGAAAGGTAAATCTCCATAATCTCAATGAGTTAGATTTTCATCAGCAGGCCTCTGGCAAGGCTGCCTGTCCCTTCGTGCTGGCACGCACGGTGTCATTGCCCGCGCATCATGGCTTCCTATTTGACACAGATATGACGGCTTGGTAAACGTTTTCCAAAGCGCGCGACGAACGGCGCGCGCCGCCACGCAGAGGGGGAGTGCATGACGAATTGGGCGCGCTCGCGCAGGGCCATCATGGTTGGCGCCGCCAGCCTGCTGGCGATCATGGCGGCGACGTCGGCCGCGGCGCAGCAGGGGCCGACCGCGGCGACGCAGCTCGACGAGTTGATTGTCACCGCCAACAAGCGGGAGGAACGGCTGATCGATGTCCCGCTTGCCGTCACAGCCCTCAGCGAGCAGGCCCTCCTCCGCCAGGGTGTCCGCGGGCTCGACGACTATGTCCGGCTCGTCCCGGGCGTTCGTCTCAATGACAACGGGCCCGGGTCCTCTGTGGTGACCATGCGCGGCGTGAATACCTCCAATACCGTGGCCGGCCAGGGCTCCACCGTCGGCTTTTCGCTCGACGACGTGCCGATCGACGTCGGCTTCAACGCTCGATCGACAGTCGACATGCGTCTGTTCGACGTCGAGCGGCTGGAAGTGCTCCGGGGACCGCAGGGGACGTTGCAGGGCGCCCAATCGCTCTCGGGCCTGGTGCGCATGGTGACCAACCGTCCCCAGCTTGACAGCTTTGGCGGGGCGATCGAGGGCACGGTGTCCGGCGTCGCCCACGGCTCCACCGGCGGCGATCTGAACGTAGCGCTGAACGTACCGCTCGTTGACGACGTCCTTGCTGTGCGTGCCACGGGCTACATCACGCGCGCGCCCGGGTATGTCGACAACCGCGCGAGCGGCGACGACAATCAGAACTTCACGGACAACAGCGGCGCGCGGCTGCAGGTGCGTTGGCGGCCAGCCTCGACGATCACCTTCGACGCCGGCTACACCTATCAGCTCATCCGCAACAAGGCGCTGAACGTCGTCTATCGTAACCCCAGCGTGGGGACGGGCGACGTCTACGAATATGACCACATCCTTCCCAACAAGGTGAACGTTGAGTTCGATCAGCTGCGTTTCGGGTTCGACTGGGACCTCGGCTGGGCGACGCTCACCGACGTCACCGCCTATTCCCGGAAGAAGATCGACACTACGGACGAGGGCTACCTCGCCGGTCTGAAGGGTCGGATCGACACCCCATCCTCCTCAAAGATCTTCAGCCAGGAGCTTCGCCTGGCCTCGAACGATGGCGACGCCCCGCTGAAGTGGCTGGTGGGCGGCTTCTATTCGCATCGGGATGGCGGCTTCAACCAGGTGCTCACCGCGCCTCCTCTGCCCGTCCTGCTCAATGTTCTCGTCGGCTCCACGCTGGAAGAGCTTGCCGGATTCGGCGACCTCACCTTCACGGGCATTCCCAATTGGGAGGTCGCGTTGGGCGCGCGCTACACCAATTCGAAGTACGACTTCGACGTGCAGCGGTCGGGGCTGGCTTTCCCGCTCGGGCCCGACAAAGCCAGCAACAGCGAGAACATCTTCACGCCGAGGCTGTCCGTCAGCTACCGGCCCACGGACCGGCAGAACTTCTACTTCCTGATCTCCAAAGGCTGGCGCAGCGGTGGTTACAACAGCGCCAGTGGCATCGCGGCCGGTGCGCCGAAAACCTACGACTCGGACACGCTGTGGAACTACGAACTCGGCGCCAAGACCCGGCTCCTGGACGATCGCCTCGACATCAACGTGGCGCTCTATCGCCTCGAGTGGAAGAGCGTGCAGATCCAGGCTCGCGATCCGCGTAGCGGCTTCAACTTCAACGACAACGCCGGCAGCGCGGAAGGCAAGGGCATCGAGGTCGAGGCGCGCTTCCGGCCCACCGACAGGGTGGAACTCGGCACGGCGTTCTCCTTCAGCGACACCGAACTGTCGGAGGACACGCCCGTCTTCCAGGCCACGGGCGTCGCCGGCGCGCGCAAGGGCGACCGCCTGCCCGCCAGCGCCGAATTCAATATCGCCAACTTCGTCGAGGTCCGGCTACCCTTCGAGCGCGATCCGTTCGTTCGGGTGGATCACAGCTACATCGGCAGCGCCTTCACCGGGTTCGCGGGGACCGGCACACGGTTCGGCGACTATCACCTCGTGAGCGTGCGCGCCGGTCTGTCGTTCGGCGAGACCCAGGTGATCGCCTTCGTCAGCAACCTGTTCGACGAGGACGCCATCACCAATGCAACAGATCCCGGCGGGGTGTTCGACCTGCGCGGGCGGGCGTTCCGCGTTCAGCCGCGCACGATCGGGATCACCGTTCGCAGCGGCTTCTGACCCATATCCTCCTCCAACTACCGGGCCCGCCACACGGCGGGCTCGTATTTTTTTGGCCATGATGCGCGGGGACAACCACCTCCACCTTGAGGGCGTCGCTACCGGACTGCTCGCCACGCACGGGCCCAGGCGGCTTCCACGGCGGATCGTTTCACACCCCGCGTGATGACCACAAACGTCCCTGCGGGCGCACCGGGCGGCCAGGCCGGCAGCCGCTCGGGGGGGCTCCGCGCGCCATGGACGACGTGCAGCGCCGCAGGATGGTCGGAATCCTCCGGCGAACGCACCAGACCCTTGGCCCGGAGAATGGCCGAGCCGAACTGTTGCAGCAGCTCGTCGAACGCCCGCTCGTGCGCGGCGATGGAAGAGGTCGGCGGCGCCGTCAATTGGAATGTCGCCACATCCGGAAGATGATCGTGCCTGGCCGGAGGCGGCGGGAGTATGTCGGTCGATGCCGGGTCGAAGAGGTCGGCCAGCGTCACCAATGCCCGCTCGACGAAGCGGGCGTCCGAATTGAGTGTGACCAGCGTTCGGCAAAGCTTTCGGAAGTCGAGCGCGCCAGGCGGAATGCGATCGACCTTCGTCAGGACGATCAGGTCGGCGGCGCGCACCTGGTCGACCGCCTCGTGATGGTCGTCGAGCACGACATTTCCAACGGCCGCGTCGACCACCGTGGCGCAGTTCGTGAACTTGAAGGCTTCCGTGAGCGACGGGTCTGTCAGAAGCGTCCTTACGATGGGACCCGGGGTGGCCAGGCCCGTTGTCTCGACGAGAACACGGTTGACCGGCGGCAGCCGGCCCTGCGCCGACTCCTCGCGGAGGGTCTTCAGCGTGGTGGCGAGGTCCAACACCCGATTGCAGCATATGCAGCCATTCGACACCTCGAACGAGACCTCAGCCCGGCTGGAGATCAGATGCCGGTCGAGGCCCACCTCGCCGAACTCGTTGACCAGCACCGCCGTGCCCGTCCCGCCGTCGCGGGCCAACACATCGTTGAGGAGGGTTGTCTTGCCCGCGCCAAGGAAGCCCGTCACCAGGCTCACCGGAACCCGCGGCGTGGGCGCGTTCATGTCGCCTGCGCGCGCAGCGCGGCGCCCTGCTTGCGGTAGCGCCGCAGCGCCATCTCGCGCCGCAGGCGAGAGAGCCGGCGGAGGAAGACGACGCCGTCCAAGTGGTCCATCTCGTGCTGCAGGCACACGGCCAGGGGGCCCGTCGCCTGAATCTCGCGAGTACGGCCTTCGAGGTCCAGGTGCTTCACTCGGATCTCCGCCGGGCGCTCCACCGGCTCGTAGAGGCCGGGCACGGACAGGCAGCCCTCGCTAGCCTCGACGGTGTCCTCCGACGCCTGCAGGCGCTCGGGGTTGATGATCACGAGGGGGTCGGGGGTTCCGGCGTAGGACGCCTCCACGACCAGCATCCGCAGCGGCTCTCCGACCTGAATCGCTGCGATCCCTGCGCCGGCCTCCGCACGCATTGTGTCGATAAGATCCTGCGCGAGGCGCCGCGTCGTTTCGGAGATCTCCTCGATCGGCGCGGAGACGAGATTGAGCCGAGGATCGGGATAGAGGACGAGCGGGCGGATGCTCATCAGCGGTCGCGCCCCGCCGCGGGCAGGGCGTAGTGAGGCTGCCGGCGGCGCATGACCGTGGACCCGAGACAGGCGTGCGCGTCATGGCCATGCTTCAGGACGAGGCGATGGTTCGCGGGGTCCGCCACACGGGAGATGTCATCGGCGGGATTGCCGTCGGTGATCAGCAGATCGGCGCGATAACCCTCGCGGATGCGGCCCGCATCGCTCAGCCGTAGCAGATCGGCGGCGTGGGCGGTGGCGGCGCGAAGCGCTTCGAGAGGCGCCAGTCCGTCCTCGACCATCAACCGCAGTTCCTGGGCGTTTTCCCCGTGGAAATTCTGCTGAGAGCCGGCGTCCGTCCCCATGGCGACCTTCCCGCCCGCCTTCACATAGCGCCGGAAGCTCTCCCGGTGCCGAGCGGAGAATAGTGCCGCCTTTTCGCGCACGTGGGCCGGGAAGTGACCGGTCCCCTCGACGATATGCAGGATTGCCGCAAGCGTCGGCACCAGGAACGTTCCCTGGGCGAGCATGGTCTCGATGATGGCGTCATCGAGCTCGAAGCCGTGCTCGATGCTGTCGATCCCTGCGGCCAGGGCGTTGCGGATTCCCTGCGCCCCTTCCGCATGGGAGGCCGTTGGCTTGCCAAGCCCGTGAGCCGTCCGCACCCCGGCGGCGAGTTCCTCGGCCGAGAGATGCGGCGCGAGCGGGTCCACAAGCGGCGTGGTGATTCCGCCAGTGGCCATGATCTTGATGTGATCCACCCCCGCCTTGACGTTGAGCCGGACGGCGCGAACGACGGCGTCCACGCCGTCCGCCTCCCAGGCGACGTAGTGGCCATGGCCGCCCGTCATGCTGATGACCTTGCCCGCGGCCTTAATCGTCGGACCCAGGTGGCGGCCGGCGTTGATCGCGTCGCGGACGCCCAGTTCGTGGAAGTCCTTCCCACCCTGGTCACGTACGGTCGTGACGCCGCCGCAAAGCGCGGCCTGGGCGTTCTCCAGGATTCGAAGCGTCAAGTCAGCGGGGCTTCCGGTGTGCCAGATCGAGTTGGCGTCATCGTCCCCTGAAAGGTGCAGGTGGACGTGGGCGTCGATCAGACCCGGCATGAGCGTCGCGCCCGTCGTGTCCACGCGCGCGCCGCCGAAGCCGGCGAACTCCCCCGCCGGGGCGATGCGGAGGATGAGGCCGTTCTCAACCAACACGGCCAGGCCAGGCGTCGGAGGCGCTTCGCCGTCAAAGACTAGGCCCCCCACAAACAGCGTCTGCATGCCTACTCTCCGTTTCCCTGGGACACGCCCCGAGCGGGCCCATCCTGCGGGCTTTTTCGTTCGTCCACGAACCTGCGAACGCTGGCGCGCCGGGCGTCGGAGCCGATCAACTCATTATAGGCGGCGAGTTCCAGCGCCATGCCCGACCTCAGGTCCGTCTGGAGCCCCGCGTGGACGACCCGCTTCGCGGCCTGGGCCGCCTCTGGCGAAAACGAGGCGATCGCCGCGGCCGTCTGGCGCGCCAGCGCCATGAGGCCACCCCTCTCCACCACTCGATTCACGAGGCCCCAACGCTCGCCCTCTGCCGCGCTGAAAGGCTGGCCTGTGAGCAGTAGCTCCTTTGCACGGCGCTCCCCCACAGCGCGCGGCAGCGCCTGGGTGCCGCCCACCCCGGGTATGAAGCCAAGCGTGACCTCCGTGAGCGCGAACTTCGCCTCCGGCGCCGCGTAGATGAAGTCGCACGCCAAGGCGAGTTCGCAGCCGCCCGCGTAGGCGGCGCCGTTCACCGCCGCGATCACGGGAGCGGGGCAGCTCAGCAGCGCCTCCATCATGTCCTCGAAAATCCGGTGCTGGGCCGTCCATTGGGCGTCCGAGAGGGTGTCGCGTTCCTTCAGATCGCCGCCGGCGCAGAAGAAGCGGCCGGCCCCGGTGAGAATCCAGCATCGAGCCTCGGGGCGATGGGCTGCCTCGGTGAACGCCGCCAGCAGTTCGCGGCCCAGTTGGGTGTCGATGGCGTTCGCCGCCTGTGGGCGATTCAGGGTGATGACACCGACGCCGTCGGCGACGGTGACGTCAAGCCGCTGGGGGCCGGAGCTCGTCATGAGCGGAGACTCGCGGCGCTCCAAGAGCCTTTCGGTAGCCCGGCCTGCGCCACGGCCCCCTGCAGCGGGACGCCCGGCAGCCATTCCGTCAGCCGGCGGCGCACGGCGAGGAGTCGGTCGAGGTCGATCCCGGTCGTGTGACCCATGGACTCCAGCAGGAAAACCAAGTCTTCCGTGGCGATGTTGCCGGTCGCCCCTGGCGCGTAAGGACATCCGCCAAATCCGCCGAGCGAAGCATCGAACGCGCATACGCCGGTGTCGAGGGCCGCCACCACATTGGCGAGCCCGAGACCGCGTGTGTCGTGGAAATGGGCGGCAAGTGGCATCCCAGGCATGGCGCTCCGCACCGCGCCGAACAGATCCCGAACCGCCGTGGGATTGGCGTAGCCGACGGTGTCAGCCAAGGCGATCTCGCTCGCTCCAAGCTCTGCCATCTGAACGGCCATGTTGACCACGCGAGCCTGATCCACGGCTCCCTGCAGGGTGCAGCCAAATGCCGTCGAGATGCCGCCCGTTAAGGCCGCCTCTCCTGCAGCCAGCTTGCCGATCCGCGCAAAGTCAGAGAGGGATTCCGCAGCCGATTGACGAACATTTGCACGGTTGTGCGCCTCGCTAGCGGAAACCACGAATACAAGCTTCGCGGCGCCCCGCTCGAGCGCGAGTTCGGCGCCGCGCAGGTTCGGAACCAGCACTGAAGCGGTCAGCCCGGGCAGCGCCTGGGCGGCCTGCAACACATCGGCAGCGTCCGCGAGCTGCGGGACGAGTTTCGGAGAGACGAAGCTGCTGACCTCGATCTCACGCAACCCGGCAGCATGCGCAGCTTTCAGCCACGCGATCTTCGCCTCGGTGCTGAGCACTTGCTGCAGGCTCTGAAGGCCATCGCGCAATCCAACTTCCCGCACGGAGACGTCGGCAAGCCCGCGCGGCTTCATCGGGACCGCTCCGGGCTGGTGCCGCTCAGCGGCGGCAGCCCGAACAGGGCATTGTGCTCGCCCAAGCGCGGTGGGTCTGTCGTGAAGCCGGGCCGCTTGCCGTCCAGGCTCACCGGTAGACCGACAAGCTCCAGCCTCCCATCCGCGGAGGTCTGCAGGATATCGAGGGCGCGGGTCTGCGGATGGTCCACGACGGCGTCCACCGACTGAATGGGCCCGCAGGGGACCCCAACCTTGCGGAGCGCTTCCGCCCAGGCTGCCGCCTCGCGGGTGCGGAAGGTCGCCTCCAACAAGGGAATGAGCGAATCACGATTGAGCACGCGGTCGCGGTTGGAGGTGAACCGGCTGTCGCGCGCAAGATCCGGAAGGCCCATGACGTCGACCAGCCGACGGAACAGGCTGTCGTTGCCTGCGAGCACCATGAGGTGGCCGTCAGCGGTGGCGAAAGCCTGATAGGGTGCGATGTGGGCAATTCCGGATCCCGTCCTTTCCGGTAGCTGGCCTGACGCGAGGTAGCTGGCGATCGGAGCGGCCATCCAGGCCAGACCCGTTTCGAAGAGGGATGTGTCCACGATCCCGCCGTGACCCGTGAGACTGGCGCGTCTCAACGCCGCGAGGATTCCCAACGCCGCCCACATGCCTGCAGCCATGTCGATGATGGAGACGCCGATACGGTTGGGTCGTCCGCCTACCTCGCCTTGCAGGCTCATCAGCCCGGCGAACGCCTGGATAAGGGGGTCGTATCCGGGCTCGTACCGCAGCGGGCCGACGGCGCCGAAGGCGCCCAGATTGCAGTACACGAGCTGCGGCTTGAGCCGGGTCAGAGCCTCTCCCCCCAACCCGTAGCGATCGAGGGCGGCGAACTTGAAATTGTGCACCACCGCGTCGCATCTCTCGAGCACCAGCCGCCGGACCTGCTCGGCGCCCGCAGGTTCTGAAATGTCGAGGGCGATCCCCTTCTTGCCCCGGTTGAACGCATGGAAGGCCACGGCGTCGTCGTCCACGAACGGCGGTCCCCAGCCGCGGGCGTAGTCACCCCCCGTGGCGGGGTTCTCCAATTTGATGACTTCGGCGCCGAGCTCGCCCAGGATCATCCCCGTGTAAGGCGCCGCCACGCTGTGGCCGATCTCGAGGACCGTGAGGCCTTGCAGCGGCCGCTCCTGGCCAATGCCCTCGGCGCTGCCGGATTTGGCGGCGGCGCGCGGCTGCTCATCACAGATGTTCGACACTCATTGATCCGATTTGGGAAAACGTTTACCCAGATAGCGATTCTGGCGTTCCCGTGTCAATCCCAGGTGGGAGGCCGAGCACAGTGAGGCTGGGCCGCTCTTGACAACAAGACGAGCCTTGAAAACGTTATCCAAAGGTGAGGGATTGCGATGGTTGGCAAGAAGTTGTCATTGTTCGCCGCCGCGACGGCGGTTGCGAGCTTGGCGCATGCGGCATCGCCGGACTTGTCCACGCCGGACCCGTTCCTCTGGCTTGAGGAGGTGAAGGGCGAACGGGCGCTTCACACTGTCGCCGGCTGGACCGAGCGCACTCGACGCGAACTTGCCGCCGCGCCCGACTACGATGCGCTGCATCGGGACGCCCGCAAGGTGCTCGACGAGCCCGCGCGTCTGGTCGCCCCTCAGCCGATCGGCGCAGACGTCTATCGCTTCTGGCAGGATGAAGCGCATCCGCGCGGCGTCTGGCAACGCGCCGGGGCGACGGCCTATCGCTCGGGCCGCGTCAATTGGGAGACGGTGCTGGATATAGGTCAGCTCTCCGCCGCGGAGGGGGTCGCGTGGTTCTGGCGGGGAGCCCTCTGTCGGCCCCCGGCGTTCGACCGATGCCTTGTGGTGCTGTCTGAGGAAGGCAAGGATACCCTGGAAGCCCGAGAGTACGACCTCGCGGCGCGCCGCTTCGTGGAGGGGGGCCTTCGCTCGTCGCCGGCGACCAAGGCGGGGCCGACACACCTCGAAGTCCACGATCTCCCCATCGATTGGATTGATCCTGACACCGCCATCCTAACGCGCATCTGGACTCCCGGCGAGGAGACCGCCGCGGGCTACGGCTACGTCGTCAAGACCCTCCGCCGAGGCGAGCCGTTGGAGGCCGCGCGGGAGGTGTTCCGGGGATCGCCGACGGACGTCAGCGTGATGCCGCTCGTATTCCGCGATGGCGCAGGTCGCCAAGTGGTCGTGGTGAGCCGGCGGCTCGGGTTCTTCGAGGCCGAGTACCATGTGCTCACGGCCTCGGGGTCTGTTCTGATGCCGTTCCCCAAAGGCGTCACCGTGCGCGGCCTCGTTGACGGCCGCCTCGTCGCGACTCTCCGGACGGCCTGGACGCGTCCTGATGGCTCGACCCTGCCGGCCGGGGCGGTGGTGGCGCTCGATGTGGACCAGGCGATTGCAGACCCGACGCAGGTGGCGCCTGAACTGATCATGGCGCCCGGCGAGCGCCAGGCCATCGACCAAGTGATCGTCACGCGCGATCGCGTCGTGGTGGGCTACTATGAGAACGTCGAGGGGCGCGTGTCAGCCTACACGCGCGGGAAGGGAGGTTGGAGCGGCCAGGCGCTACCTGTTCCACCGATGTCAGGCGTGCGCTTGGTTGCCGGCGGCAATCGCGACGACAGCTTCACCTTCATCACCGAGAGTTTCCTTGAGCCTCCGGCAATCTACCTGGCTGACGCGGTCAGGGCCGACGCTCGCCGCATCGAAGCCGCGCCGGCGCAGTTCGATGCGTCGCGCCATGTGGTGGAGCAGTACGAGGCCACCGCCAAGGACGGGGTGAAGATTCCGTACTTTGTCGTGCGCCCGAAGGGCCTCGCCTTTGACGGCGGCGCGCCGACCACGCTCTGCAGCTACGGTGGCCTTGGCTACATCCTGGCGCCCCGATACTACCCGGTGACCGGAAAGCTCTGGCTGGAACGGGGCGGCGTGACGGTCTACGCCCACATCCGGGGCGGTGGGGAGTTCGGGCCCAGCTGGCACCAAGTCGCCCAGCGCGCGAAACGCCAAGTGACATTCGACGACTTCGCGTCAGTCGCAGAGGATCTGATCCGGCGGCGGATCACCTCACCGCCACACCTGGCCGTGAAGGGCGCCTCGAATTCAGGGCTGCTTGCTGGCGTGGAATTCACCCAGCGGCCGGACCTGTGGAACGCGGCGGTCATAAATGTCGGCCTCCTGGACATGGTCCGTTTCACGCGGATGCTCGCTGGCGCCTCATGGATCAGCGAATTCGGGAACCCCGACGACCCGGTGGAAGGCGCGTTCCTCAGGCGCATCTCCCCCTACCACCAGCTGAAGCCCGGTGTTTCCTATCCTCCGCCCTTCATCGTGACGTCCACGGCCGATGACCGAGTGCACCCGGCGCACTCGCGAAAGTTCGCCGCGCGGCTCGAGCAGCTAGGGCGGCCCTTCTACTATGTTGAGACGCCGACGGGCGGGCACGAAGCCGGCGGCGAGGGCGGCCCTTGCGGCGCCACAGGTCAGGCGGATCTTGAGTACGCCTACCTGGCGCAGCGGCTGATGCGCAGGCGCGCAGACTGACCCAGCTCGCTACGGCGAGCGCGGCGCCCCGCAGGACTCTCGGATGACCAGTTCGGTCGGGAACACGATTTCACGCGGCGCGATCGGCTCCTTCGCGCCGATGCGCTCCAACAGCATTTCGGCGGCAGCGCGGCCGATGGCGCCATAGTCGGCGCGAATGACCGTGAAGGCGGGCGTGCCCAGGCTGGCGAGGTCCGAGTCCGCTCCCCCGATGACCGACAGGTCTCGGGGAATCGACAGGTTGCGGGAGTGGGCCGCCCGGATGATGCCTGGAAGGACCGAAGTTCCCCCCGCTATCAGGGCCGTGGGCGGCTTTGGGAGGCTTAGCAGGCCCGAGGCATCCATGAAGGCGGCGTCACTGTCGAAGCTTCGCGCGCGCACAAGCTCAGGTTCGGGCCGGAGTCCGTGGTCTCGCATCGCCACCTCAAACGCCGAGAGCCGTTCCCGAGCCGGACGCGCGCTGGCGGCGCCGGTGATCAGGCCGATCCGTTCATGGCCGAGGCTGGCCAGATAGTCGACGGCCTGACGGATGCCGTCGCCGTGTGCGACAAGCACGGCGTCATTGTTCCCCACCGGACGACGGTCGAAATAGACGACCGGCATGTCGAGATCGGCGAGGGCCTTCTCGATTTCCGGATCGTCGGCCGATGTCGTGACGATGATGCCGTCGACCCGCTGCAGGGCGCTCTTCAGGAAAGCGAGTTCACGCTCGCGGTCTGCGTCGGATGTGGTGACCAAGAGGGCGTAGCCATCCCTCGACAGGACCTCCTGTGCGGTGCGAACAAGGCCCGCGAGGGGGGCCACGGTGATGTCTCGCACCTCGAATGCAATGGTCCGGGTTCGGCCGCTGCGGAGGCTCCGCGCCATCAGGTTGGGCGCGTAGCCGAGTTCGATAATCGCGGCTTCCACGCGCTTGCGGATTTCTGGATCGACCGAGCGCGTATTGTTGGCCACCCGCGACGCAGTGGCCAGGGAAACGTCTGCGCGGCGCGCCACATCCTTGATGGTGACGGTGCCCATGACGCTCGCCCCTGGTGAGTCTCTCACCTAGCAATATCGCGACCGGGGGGCCACAGGCCAGTTTCCTTCGCCACGGGAAAACGTTTACTTGAGACCTACGCGACAGGCGCCTAGGATGGCCCCCGCCAAGCTCTGAGTGATGAGGACCGGCTCTTAATGTCATCCGAAGTGGCGCTCCAAACGGGCGAAGATTTTGGGGAAATCCGCGATGTAACGCGGCGAATCTGTAGCCGCTTCCCCGGGGAATATTGGCGCGACCTGGAGCGGCGAAGCGCCTATCCCACCGCATTCGTGGCTGAGCTCTCCGCCGCAGGCCTGCTCGCCGCCCTCATTCCCGCGGAGTATGGCGGTTCAGGGCTTCCATTGCGCGCCGCCGCCGTAATTCTCGAGGAGATCAACGCCTGCGGCTGCACCGCCAGCCAGGGCCATGCGCAGATGTACATCATGGGCTCGCTGCTCCGTCACGGATCGGCGGCCCAAAAGACCCGGTTCCTGCCCGCCATCGCGTCTGGCGAGTTGCGCCTCCAGGCCTTTGCTGTGACGGAGCCGACAACCGGCTCCGACACCACCCAGCTGAAGACCCGCGCCGAGCGCCGAGGGGACGCCTACGTGGTGGACGGGCAAAAGGTTTTCACGTCGCGGGCGCTCCATTCCGACCTCATGCTGCTGCTCGCGCGAACGACGCCGGTCGATCAGGTTCGCCGGCGCTCCGAGGGGCTCTCGCTCTTCCTCGTCGACATCAAGGAGAGCCTCGGCCGGGGACTGGAAATTTGCCCTCTTGAGGCAATGATCAACCACAATACTACCGAAGTGTTTTTCTCCGGCCTGGAGGTCCCGGCGGAGAACCTTATAGGCGAGGAGGGGCAGGGCTTTCGCTACATCCTCGACGGCCTGAACGCCGAGCGAATTCTCGTCGCATCGGAGGCTGTGGGCGACGGGCGATGGTTCCTGCGCAAGGCGGCCGCCTACGCGAACGAGCGCGTCGTATTCGGGCGGCCGATCGGTCAGAACCAGGGACTTCAGTTCCCCCTCGCACGCGCCTACGCGGAGCTGGATGCGGCCGATCTCGCCGCACGGCGCGCGGCGGCGCTGTTCGACGCGGGCTCGGACTGCGGGACAGAAGCAAACGTGGCCAAGCTGCTGGCTTCGGAAGCCTGCTGGCGCGCGGCCGACGCGACGCTGCAGACCTTCGGGGGCTTCGGCTATGCCACGGAGTATGACGTCGAGCGGAAATGGCGAGAGTGCCGCCTCTACCAGACTGCGCCGATCTCGACGAATTTGATCCTCGCCTACATTGGCCAGCACGTCCTGGGCCTGCCCAGATCCTACTAGGAGCATCATGCCAGACCGCTTCGCCGCCGCTGGGTACGGGGATCGCGAGGTCGGCTTCGGCGCCCTCACGGGCGTGCTGGTCGTCGACTTCCAGGTCGGGCTCACCTGTCCGAAGTTCTCTACCGGCCAATCGCCGCAAATCCATGCTGCGGTGGAACACACCGCCCAATTGGTGGCCGCCGCTCGCCGCGTGGGGGCGCCGGTTGCGCTCTGCAATTTGGCCTGGAGCCGCGTTGAGGCAATGCCCTATTGGAAGATCGGCGCGGCCTACGGAGGCATGGCGCCCGGGGATCCGGCCACCCAGCTCGATTCGCGCGTGCACGACCCAGGTTACGATTTCAGCTTTACGAAGGTAGCTCCGTCCGCGTTCTTTGGCACGCCGTTGATGACGTTCCTCGTGCGAAATCGCGTCGACACCCTCGTCGTCGCGGGCTGCATGACCAGCGGCTGTGTCAGGGCCTCCGTGGTGGACAGTTTCTCACATGGGCTTCGCACGATCGTCGCGCCGGAGTGTGTCGGCGACATGGAGCGCGAGCCCCATGAAGCCAATCTCACGGACATGGCGCGCCGCTATGCCGACCTGGTTCCGCTTGAGACGATCCTAGCCAGGCTCACTGCGCCGTCGCCCCAGGCCTAGACGGACGCCTCAGCTGCCTGAAGCTGCCGGAAGAGGCCGCGAAGGGCATAGCTGTAGGCGACGAGCGCCAGTGGGCTGACCACTCCAATCACCAGTAATAGGGCTGGCCGCAGGCTGTCCTGTCCGCGCGTGGGCGCAAAGGCGTCGCTCAATAGCCCCACGATCCACGGTCCCAGCCCCACCCCGATGAGGCCGGAGCAGACCATGGACATCGAAGACATCGTCGCCCGCTGGTGCGGCGGCGCGACAGCCTGCAGCGTGGCGATCTCGGGACCCATGGCCATGGCCGAAAAAAAGCCCCCCAACGTGGTGAGGAGCAAGGCGGTGTTCACGTCGGAGACGGAGTAGAGGCCCACGTTGGGCGCCATCGCGAGAACCTGGGCGAACATGACGACGACTAGCGGAAGCGCCAGGCTCCGACGGGCGAGGCGGTCGGCGATCAACCCACCGGCGATCAGCCCAATCAGCATGCCTAACCCGCGGGTAAGGGCGATGCTTTCGCCGACCTCATGTCGGGCCAGACCGAATGTGCGCTCGAAGAAGGCGGGCATCCACTGCAGTTGGCTGAACGTCAGCAGGTTCGCGAGCGCTTGCCCGAGCAGCAGGAAGACCACCACGGGATTGGAGAGCAGGGCCAAATAGGCCGACCGAGAGGATCGCTCGATCGCTAGGCTGCTGGACCCGGACTGGCCGCGCTTCGGCTCCCGGAGCGTGAGGGCAATGAAGGCGGCCAGGACAAGGCCGGGGAGGGCCAATAGGAGGAAGGCCTTTCGCCAGCCGAATGCGTCCTCAAGCCAGCCTCCGATGGCGAAGCCACTCAGGATCCCGGCCGCACCACCGGCGGTGAAGATCGCCATCGCAGTCGCCCTACGCTCAGGCGGGAACATGTCGGAGATCATCGCATGAGAGGCTGGCACGCCGCCGGCCTCGCCCGCGCCGACGCCCATGCGGGTGAGGAAGAGCTGCGCGAAATTCTGGGCCGCGCCGCAGAGACCAGTCGCGACGCTCCAGGCGACAAGGGCGCCGCAGAGCACAGCTTTGCGGGAAGCCCGATCGGCAACACGCGCGAGCGGCAAACCGCAGAAAGCGTAGACTGCGGAAAAAGCGATGCCTGTCAGGAGGCCGATCTGTGAGTCCGAGAGCCCGAGTTCAGCTTTGATCGGCTGGACGAAGATCGCGAGGACCTGCCTATCAAGATAGCTGACAAACATCAGCAGCGTGAGGAGGGCCAGGACGTGAGCCGACGACTCCGCCGAACGGGTCTGCTCCCGAGACATGTGCGCCATATTCCCTCCTGCTCCCCGCGGAACACTAGTCCCGCCCGTCGAGCGGTCAAGAGAACGTTTTCCTACCGCGCTTGGCACGCTTTACCTCAGGAAGCGCCAAAGGGAGGTTGCGTGCGCAGCGCCCGCACCCTAGTTTGGGTAAACGTTTTCCAACGAAGAGATCTGATGTCAGTGCAGCCTGCAGTGTCGCTTGCGGACAAGTACGACGCCACGAAGCCGGAGGTGCTGTTGTCCGGTGTCCAGGCGCTGGTCCGGATGCTGATCGAACAGGCGAGACGCGATAGGGCCGTGGGTACGCGCACGGCGGGTTACGTCTCCGGCTATCGCGGGTCGCCCCTCGGCGGGCTTGATGCTGAACTCCAGGCGGCCCACGGCTCCTTGGAGGCCGCAGGTATCGTATTCGAGCCCGGTCTAAACGAGGATCTCGCGGCGACCGCCATCCTCGGTACGCAACAAATCTCCGGTCTCGGCCCTACCCTCGTGGAGGGCGTCTTTTCGCTCTGGTACGGCAAGGGGCCGGGCGTTGATCGTTCAGGCGACCCCCTGAAGCACGGAAACTTGGCGGGAACCGATCCTCGCGGAGGTGTCCTGGTTGTCTTTGGCGATGACCACCCCGGCAAGTCTTCTACGGTGGCCCACCAGAGCGAGCAGGCCATCAGCGCACACCTGATCCCTGTGCTCTATCCCGCCTCCGTCGAAGAGGTCATCGACTACGGCCTGCTGGGCTGGGCGCTCTCGCGATACTCCGGCCTCTGGGTCGGGCTGAAGATCGTCAATGAGACGGCCGATACGATTGCGACGGTGGATCTGAGCGGGCTGGCGGCGTCGCCAGTGCTGCCGGAGCCGCGATCCCGGCCGCCCGAAGGTGTCCACTTCCGCGGTGTCTTCACGCCTCAGCGCGACGAGGAACTGGTGCTGCGGCACAAGCTGCCCATGGCGCGGGCTTTCGCGGCGGCGAATGGCTTGGATCGGCTTGCAGTCGCCGCGCCGCAGGCGCGGCTCTGTATCGTCACCGCCGGCAAGGCCTATGCCGATGTCATGGCCGCGCTGGAAATCCTGGCGGCCGGGGGTGAGGGGCCGCAAGTTCGGGTCTACAAGATCGGCATGATCTGGCCGCTGGAGCGGGACGGACTGCTCAAGGCGGTCGCGGGGGCGGACGAGGTCTTCGTGGTCGAGGAGAAGAAGGCGTTCCTCGAGGACCAAGTCGCCCGAGCCCTCGTAAACCTGCCGAGTCGCCCCCGGCTCGTGGGCAAGACCGATGAGCTGGGCGCCGCCTTGCTTCCCTCGGACGCGCAACTCGAGCCAGCCGCGCTAGCGCTCGCGATAGGCCTTCGCCTCCAAGCTCTGTCTCCGGGAGATGCGGCAGTCGCTTCGAGACTTGAGGATGTACGACGCCGGTTGGGGTCTCAGCCCCAAGTCGCGCCGGACACACCCGCGCGGACCCCCTACTTCTGCTCCGGCTGCCCGCACAACACCTCGACGCGGACGCCCGACGGCGCGCTGGCTCTCTCTGGCATCGGTTGTCACACCATGGCGATCTGGATGGATCGCAACACCTTGCCGCCCGTGCAGATGGGCGGCGAGGGGGCAAACTGGATCGGCGCGGCGCGCTTCGTCGAACGGAAGCACGTCTTCCAGAACCTGGGTGACGGCACCTATTCGCATTCCGGCCTGCTGGCGATCCGCGCCGCGGCCAACGCTGGCGTGAACATCACCTACAAGATCCTCTTCAATGACGCGGTGGCGATGACTGGCGGCCAAGCCGTCGAGGGATCGCTCACGGTCGCGCGGATCGCCCGTCAGGTGCTAGCCGAAGGCGTGGCCGAATGTGCGGTGGTGGCCGAGGATCCGCGGGCGCTTCGGGACACCCTCGACGGACTCCCGGTCCGTGCCCATCCCCGCAGCGACCTCGACACTGTGCAACGGAAGTTGCGCGAGACTCCCGGCGTGACGGTGCTGATCTACGACCAGACCTGCGCGGCCGAGAAGCGGCGCCGGCGCAAGCGATCCGAGTTCCCCGACCCCGACCGCCGGCTGTTCATCAATGCCGCCGTTTGCGAGGGCTGTGGCGATTGCTCGGTCCAGTCCAACTGCGTCAGCATTCTGCCGAAGGAAACCGATCTGGGCAGGAAGCGGGAGATCGATCAGTCCAGCTGCAACAAGGACTACAGCTGCGTCGAGGGCTTCTGCCCCTCCTTCGTGAGCATCGAGGGCGCGAAGCTCCGGCGCGCGGACTGGCGGAACCTCGTGACGGCCGCAGCAGCGCCAGAGCCCGTCCGCCGGGTCAGCGCCGAGGGCTTTGCAGCGCTGGTGACGGGCGTTGGCGGGACGGGGGTCATCACAGTCGGAGCGGTGCTGGCGATGGCGGCCCGGCTTGAGGGTCTGGGCGCGCTGAACCACAACATGACGGGCCTCGCGCAAAAGGGCGGGGCCGTCTTCAGTCACCTGCGCATCATGCCCGGCCCCGTTCATGTGGCGCGCACGCCGGCCAAGGTGGGGCTCGGCGAAGCTGATCTGGTTATCGGGTGCGATCTGGTCGTCACGGGGGGCCTGGGAGCGCTCGCCGTCGTCGATCGCGGTCGCACCGTCGTCGTCCTCAACTCCGCAGCGACGCCTACAGCGGCCTTCCAACGCGACAGGGACTTCCGCCTCAACACGCAGGTGCTGTTGCGCAACGTCGCCGGATCCGTGGCCGATCCGGCGCAGGTCTTCGTGGCGGACGCCGCCGCGGTCGCCGCTCGCGTCTTCGGCGACAGCATCGCCGCCAACATGTTCCTCGTCGGTTGCGCCTATCAGCTCGGAATGATCCCGCTGGGCGCCGCCTCGATCGAACAGGCGGTGACACTCAACCGGGTGGCGGCTGAGATGAACATCGCGGCGTTCCGACTGGGCCGCATCGCCGTACACGAACCTGATCGCCTGACGGCGCTGATGTCGACCGCCAGGCAGGAGACTGCGCCCGAAGATGAATCCCTCGAACGCTCTGTCGCCCGTCGTAGCGAACTCCTCCGACGTTATCAGGACGCCCGCTACGCGGCGCGCTATCGAAGCGTGGTCGCACGCGTCCGGGAGGCTGAGGCGCGCTCTATGCCCGGCGCCGAGGCGTTGACGCGCACGGTGGCCCGGAACCTCGCGAAGCTGATGGCCTACAAGGACGAATACGAGGTAGCGCGACTCTACGTCGATCCCGCTTTCCGGGTCGCTCTCGGCGCGACCTTCGAGAAGACTGCGAAGGTGACCTACCATCTGGCGCCGCCGCTCCTGGCGCCACGGAACCCGCGCGATGGCCGGCCGCGGAAACTGCCGCTGGGGCCCTGGGTCGGAGGCGTGTTCGAAATCCTGGCGCGTCTGAAGGGCCTGCGCGGGACTTCGTTCGACCCCTTCGGCTACACGGCCGAGCGCCGGATGGAACGGCAGCTGATCGCCGAATACCTGGCCGACGTGGACAAGGCGCTGGCGAGGCTCAGTCCCCAACGCCACGCCGCGGCCCTTCGGTTGGCGAACTGGCCCGAAGCGGTCCGCGGCTTCGGCCACGTCAAGGCGGCGGCTGCAGCCGAAGCGCTCGCCACACGGGAGCTGCTCCATGCCGCCCTTGAGGGCGAGGTTCCGGCTGCAGCGTGACGCGGTGAAACCCATGAACTGTCGGCCAATGAACTTCCGTTGCCTCGACCACGGCAAATTTGCGGACGAGCGCCAGGCGCTGGCTGAAGCCCTGGCCGCCAGGCCGCTCAGCCAGCAGGACCGGACCGCCGTTCGGGCCGAAGCCGAGGCCCTGGTGCGCGCCGCGCGCAAGGCGGCCAACCGCCAGTGCGTGGTCGAGAGCTTCCTGCAGGAATTCAGCCTGTCGACCCGCGAGGGCCTGGCGCTGATGTGCCTGGCGGAGGCCCTGCTGCGGACCCCGGACGAGGAGACCCGCGACCGGCTGATCGCCGAGAAGATCGCCTCGGCCGACTGGGCCAGCCATGCCGGCCAGTCGGACTCCATGCTGGTGAACGCCTCGACCTGGAGCCTGATGCTCACGGGCAAGCTGATCGACCCGGACGAAGAGGCCCGCAAGGACCTGTCGGGCTTCATCAAGCGCCTGGCCGGGCGGCTCGGCGAGCCGGTGATCCGTCGCGCGGTGGGCGCGGCCGTGCGCATCATGGGCGAGCAGTTCGTCCTGGGCGCCACCATCGCCAAGGCGATCAAGCGCGCCGGCGACGACGGCTTCGTCTGTTCCTTCGACATGCTGGGCGAGGGCGCCCGCACCGACGCGGACGCCGACCGCTACGAGGCCGCCTACGCCAACGCGATCCAGGTGGTCGGCAGGCAGGCCCGCGACCAAGGCCCGGAGCGGGGCCACGGCGTCTCGGTGAAGCTGTCGGCGCTGTCGCCGCGTTACGAGGCGCGCCAGGCCGAGCGGGTGATGGGTGATCTCTATCCGCGCATCCTGCGGCTGGCGGTCATGGCCGCCCAGGGCGACATCAACCTGACCCTCGACGCCGAGGAGGCCGACCGCCTGGCCATCTCGCTAGAGCTGCTGGACCGCCTCGCCCGCGAGCCGTCGCTGGGCGCCTGGCGCGGGCTCGGTCTGGCCGTGCAGGCTTACCAGAAGCGGGGGCCCGAGGTGATCGAGGCCGTCGCCGGCATCGCCCGTTCCAGCGGCCGGCGCCTGATGGTGCGGCTGGTGAAGGGCGCCTACTGGGATTCGGAGATCAAGCGCGCCCAGGTCGCCGGCCTGCCGGGCTATCCCGTCTACACGACCAAGGCGGCGACCGACGTCTCCTACCTGGTCTGCGCCCGCGCCCTGCTGGGCGCCGCCCCGCACCTCTACGGCCAGTTCGCCACCCACAACGCCCATACGCTGGCCGCCGTGCGGCTGATGGCCAGCCAGCGGGGGCTCAGCCCGGAATTCCAGCGCCTGCACGGCATGGGCGAGGCGCTTTACGCGGCCGCCAAGGACCGCTATGGCGACTTCCCGCTGCGGGTCTACGCCCCGGTCGGCAGCCACGAAGACCTGCTGCCCTATCTGGTGCGCCGGCTGCTGGAGAACGGCGCCAACACCTCCTTCGTCCACGCCTTGCTGGACGAGAAGACCCCGGTCTCGAAGGTGGTGGTCGACCCCATCGGCGCGGTCGAGGCGGCCGGCGCGGGGCCGCACCCGCGCATCCCCCTGCCGCGCGACCTCTATGGTCCCAGCCGCCGTAACTCCGAGGGCCTGGACCTCTCCATTTCCGAGGTGCGCGACGGCCTGGCGGAGGTCATCGCCCGCCTGGACCGCGAGATGCTCGAGGCCGGCCCGATCGTCGGGGGCGAACTCAGGAAGCCGGGCGCCGGCCAGCCGGCCGTCTCGCCCACCGACCTGGGCCGCAAGCTTGGCGACGTGTGGTCGGCCACGACTGCCGAGGTGGACCAGGCCTTCGCCGCGGCAAAGGCCGCCCAGCCCGCCTGGGACCTGCGCGGCGGCGAGGGCCGCGCCAAGGTGCTGCGCGCCATGGGCGACGCCCTGGAGGCCGAGCGCGACCGCCTGATCGCCATCTGCGTCCGCGAGGCCGGCAAGACCCTGGCCGACGGGATCGCCGAGGTGCGCGAGGCCGCCGACTTCTGCCGCTACTACGCCTATCTAGCCGAGACCCAGTTCTCGCAGCCCGAGACGATGCGTGGGCCGGTGGGGGAGACCAACCAGCTCAGCCTGCATGGCCGCGGCGTCTTCGTCTGCATCAGCCCCTGGAACTTCCCCCTGGCCATCTTCACCGGCCAGATCGCCGCCGCGCTTGCCGCCGGCAACGGCGTGCTGGCGAAGCCCGCGGAACAGACCCCGATCATCGCCGCCGAGGCGGTGAAGCTGTTCCACCAGGCCGGTGTCCCGGCCGGTCTCCTGCATCTGCTGCCGGGCGACGGCGCGACCGTCGGCCAGGCGCTGGTCGGCCACCCCGGCTGCGACGGCGTGGCGTTCACCGGCGGCACAGACACCGCCTGGGCGATCAACCGCACCCTGGCCGCGCGCCAGGGCCCGATCGTCCCCTTCATCGCCGAGACGGGCGGGCTGAACGCCATGTTCGTCGACACCACGGCGCTGCGCGAACAGGTGCTGGACGATGTGCTGGTCTCCGGCTTCGGCTCGGCCGGCCAGCGCTGCTCGGCGCTCCGCCTGCTGTTCGTGCCCCACGACACCGCCGACCTGCTGATCGACGGGCTGAAGGGCGCCATGCAGACCCTGGTGGTCGGCGACCCGGCTGACCCGCGCACCGACATCGGCCCGGTGATCGACGAGGACGCCCGCACCGCGCTCGAAGCCCACGTCGCCCGCCTCGCCAAGGACGCCAAGGTCCTGGGGCGCCTGCCGATCCTCGAGGGCGGGCACTTCTTCGCGCCCACCCTGGCGGAGATCCCCGACGCTTCGTTCCTGACGAAGGAGGTGTTCGGCCCGGTCCTGCACGTGGTCCGCTACGATCCGACCAAGCTGGCCAAGGCCGCCGCGCCGCTGGTGCAGGCCCGATACGGACTGACGCTCGGCGTGCACAGCCGCATCGAGGCCTTCGCCGAGGAGGTCCAGCGCGCGGTCCCGGCCGGCAACGCCTATGTGAACCGCTCGATGATCGGCGCCGTGGTGGGCGTGCAGCCGTTCGGCGGCGAGGGCCTCTCCGGCACCGGCCCGAAGGCCGGCGGCCCCCACGCCCTGCTGCGCTACTGCGTCGAACGCGCCGTCAGCGTGAACATCGCCGCCCAAGGCGGCGACCCGGCCCTGCTCAACCTGGAGCTTTAAGATAGCGGTGCGCCGCAAGTCAGGGAGTTGCTCTTTCGATGTCGAGCGTCTGGTCTTCTCTCCTCCCAGGGTCGGACGAACTACCTCCCTGCCCACCTGGGCCGGAAAAGCCTGCTTCGAATGAGCGAGAGGACGTCTAATGCCGAGCGGTCGCCCGGTGCTGCCCCTAAGCGAGCGGCAACTCGACTGCTTGAAACTTGTCGCGAAAGGTCTCTCATCACCACAGATTGCGCGAGAACTTGGGCTATCACCGCGCACGGTGGACGAATACATCTCAGACGCCAGCGCTCGTTTGAGGGTTCGCACGCGTGTCGAAGCTGTTGTTGCAGCTATTCGGCTCCGCTTGTTTTAGCGCATCCCCGTAGATTTCGGGTCGGAAACGTACGGGAATTGACGCCGGAGCGCGTCTGGCGAATCAATCTTAAGTAGCGTCTTAGTTGCATTTGGTTTCGTCGGAGACGTGAGCTGGCAAACTCGAAGCGACGACTGGCGGAGCTCTACGCTCGAAAAATCTAGCTAGGGGGGCGAACCTTAGCTGGGAGTTGGGTCCCGTGACCGATCTTTCTGACACGAACCTTACGACCGCGCCGGCCCCGGATCGGTCAACCTTACAACCTGTGGACCAAACCCGATCATTTGCGCCTCGGCTCATCACCGATCGGCAACTGCAGTGCCTCGTCTGGGTGCAGGAGGGTAAGAGCGCGAGCGACATTGGCAGCATCCTCGGCCTGTCGGGCAGGACGGTGGAAAAGCACCTGATCAAGCTGTGCGGCCATCTCGGCGTGAAGACCCGGGTCCAGGCGGTCGTTCGTGCTCGCGAGTTGGGCCTGATCGGGCGAGCCGCGCCGTAGGCCTGCACCGTCGCGGCGGGCCTGCGCCTCGCGGCAATCGGTCAGCATTCGGGCCGAGGGGCGGAAGAAGGCCCCTCGCGCGCCCAGCCGGATCAAGCTCGTCGAACACAATGTGGCAAGCTTCGACAACAGGGCGTCGCGCAAATAGCGGGCCGAGCGTCCAGGTCCCTTGTTTCCAATCTGGCTTGATGAGACGCCTTCAAATGGGTTTCGGAAAACGTTTCTTTGTCGGGTCCACGTCTGGTGTTCGGCCGATCTCTTTGGCCAAGCACATCAAGAGAAATCTGCGAAAATCGTCGGCAAACGTTTTCCCATCCGATAGAGTGAGTTGGAGGAGTGCGTTAGGAATCCGCTCCCGTGAAACAGTCTGGAGGAACGATGAAACCCCTTAAGATGCTAATCGCCGGGCAAATGGTCGATGGAGATCGACGGCTTGATGTGATCAATCCTGCAACAGGCGAGGTGTTTGCGAGCGCAAGCTGTGCGTCACCAGCTCAGCTAGACGCTGCCGTCGCCGCAGCGAAGGCCGCATTTCCGGCCTGGTCCAGGACGACCTTTGAAGCCCGTCGCGAAATGATCGGGAAGTTCGCCGACGCAGTCGGGGGGCACAGCACAGTATTGGCCCGGCTTCTGACCCAGGAGCAAGGCAAGCCGTTGGCGGAGTCCACGGCTGAGGTGACATACATGGAAGCCTTCATCAGGAGCTTTGCCGAGCTTGAACTGCCGAACCAGGTGCTGGAGGACTCAGACACCCGCAAAATCCAAACTCGGCGCAAGCCGCTCGGCGTAGTGGCGGCCATTATTCCTTGGAATTTCCCGCTGCTGATTATCGCGTTCAAGATGCCCATGGCCGTCCTGGCGGGCAATACCGTGGTGTTGAAGCCAGCGGCGACTACGCCGCTAACGGCGCTGAAGATTGCTGAGCTGATCGCAAATATCTTTCCGCCAGGCGTCGTAAACATCATTGCCGACAACAATGACCTAGGCGATCGGCTCGCTGGGCATCCTGACGTTGCAAAGGTGTCATTCACAGGTTCGACGCAGACGGGTCGCAAGGTCATGGCTGCTGCTGCCGCCACTATCAAACGTCTGACGCTTGAACTCGGCGGGAATGACGCGGCAATCGTGCTTCCCGACGTCGATCCAACCGCCGCGGCTGAGCAAATTTTCGACGCCGCCTTTATGAATGCAGGCCAGGTTTGCATCGCCGTGAAGCGCGTCTACGCGCATGACGACGTCTACGAGGATCTGTGCGCAGCTCTCGCAAAGAGGGCTGACGAGGCAGTGGTCGATGATGGTCTGAAGCAGGGGACCCAGATTGGTCCTCTTCAAAACAAGAACCAGCTTGAGAAGGTCAAAGGCTTCCTCGAGGACGCACGCATAAACGGCCGCATCATTGCGGGCGGGCATATCGAAGATCGTCCTGGATATTTCGTCCGACCAACGATCGTACGCGACATCAGTGATGGCACGCGTCTGGTCGACGAGGAGCAATTCGGCCCCGTGCTACCCATCATTAGATTCTCCGATACGGAGGATGCGCTCGCACGCGCAAACTCGTCGTCCATGGGGCTTGGCGGGTCGATATGGTCCCGCGATCGCGGCGCCGCGCAGGCGTTGGCGGCGCGAATGGACGCCGGCACCGTGTGGATCAATCAACACCTCGATTTCGGACCGGGCATCCCATTTGGCGGAGCGAAGCAATCTGGACTGGGTGTGGAATTCGGAAAGGAAGGCTTTCAGGAATTCACACAGCTTCAGGTGATCAACGAGCGGGTAGACTAGCGCCCTGAGAGTCGTTGGCCCGACCGTGAACGGTCGGGCCGCGACCGCCTCGCTGAGGATCGGCCTAGCAGAGCTTAAACTGGGGCCGGCGGTAGCCCTCGGGGTGGTCCACATAGGTCAATCGGACTTCGGCATCGAGAGCCAGACGCTCCGCATCCTCGCGACTGACGTCGGCGATCATTATGGGGCCTTCTTCAAGCGCGACGGCAACGACGGAATGCGGCGGCGGATAGGACGGCAGGTATTGACGATGAAACGTCGTCCAGGAGAGGACGCGGCCGCGGCCACCGACGATCTCCCAACGGTATTCGAGTGACAGACATTTGGGGCAGCAAGGCCCTGGCGGATACCTGAAAGTTCCGCAGGCTTCGCAGCGCTGCAAGCGCATCTCGTCCTTGGCGATGCTCTCCCAAAGCGGGCCATCATAGGGCGAATAATGCTGCGGTTGGCTCATGGCTGAACCCTAGAGGCCATACATGAGGGTCACGCATTTTCCCGCGACGTCCGACACGTAGTGGACGTTGCGGCAGTCAGAGACTTGCCGCGTTCCAGCCCTTCCCCTCAGCTGCCTGACGGCTTCCAACTGGTGATTCCAGCCTTGCATATAGCTCTCGGAAAGATGGCCGCCGCTGGTATTGGTGGGCAGCTTACCACCAGGCCCAATGCCCGCATCAGCAATGAGCCGGCCAGCTTCGCCCTCGGCACAATATCCGAAACCCTCCAGGGCGAAAAGGATATGGCAACTGAAGCTGTCGTACACCAACAAGACGTCGACTTCGGATGGACCGACGCTCGACATCTCGTAGACCTGAGAAGCCGCCAAGCGCTGAGCGGGCCGGTAGAATTCCATCAACCTCGGTCCCAGGCTCGTCGCTTCGCTATTGAGATCGGCCCTGCCAATGCCATTTATGACAACAGGCGAGTTGCCGGATTTCGCCGCGATCGACTTCGCTCGTTCGGGCTCGGCGATGATCAGCGCAACGCCACCATCATTGATCAGGCAGTAGTCGAACAGGTGCAGCGGTTCGGCCACGTAGGGTGAGGCTAGGTAGTCGTCGATCGTTATCGGCCGCCCTTTCATGAGGGCGTCCGGGTTTAGATCGGCCCAACTCCGCTGAGCCACGGCGACCTGCCCCAGGTCGCGCTCGGTCGCCCCGGTGAGCTCCATGTATCGCCTATACATCAGGCCATAGAGCGCACCCTGGGAGGTTAGACCCCAGGGAGAATGATAGACGTAGGAAAGGAACGCGTCGCCGCCCATGGCCGCGGGGCCGCCGTACTGTACGCCAGAAGAGCGTTGGTCGTTTCCGTAGACGAGAGCGACCACCTCGCACTGCCCGGTCGCGACCGCCATGCAAGCCTTCACGACAGCGGTCACTGCATCAGCTTGGTCACCCCAGCGCGGGTTAAGGCCCAACACTTCGCCCATGCGCTCGTATGCCGTTGTAGGCCCAACGATGAGACCATCGATATCGTGGCGCGTGAGACCCGCGTCGGCGAGCGCGCGGCCAAGCGCCATCGCCCCGTAGCCGTAGCTATCGAAAGGCTTCGCGCCTTCTCGGACCCGCTTGTAATCATGGCTCCAATCGGTGGCGCCGATACCCACGACAGCTGCCGCTCGATGCAATGCCGTCGATCTCACGGTAGACATGCTCTTCCGCTCGATTTCAGACGACCGGAGGGTCTTCGATGGCGCCCAATTCTCGCAAGCGCTGGATCCGCTCGGCGCTGTAACCTGCCACGTTGGCGAGAAGCTCGTCGGTGTGCTCGCCGATCAGAGGCGGCCGGACGAGTTCAACACGTTCGCCATCCATCAGGTATGGCGGTGAATTGAGCGTGACCTGGCCGATCTCGGGATGATCCAGGTGCTGCCAGTACCCGCGAGATCGTAGCTGCGGATCATCTTCGATGAGCGTGCGTGAATGCTGCACCATGCCCGCAGCAATGCCGGCGCGCTGAAGCTCCGTCACGACCTCCGATGACGTTCGCCTCAGGGTCCAGGAGGCGACGGCCGACTCGACGTCATCGATCCTGTGGAGGCGTCCCGACGCCCGTTTCAGGTTCTCGTCTTCGCCGAGATCGCTGCGGCCAAGGATCGAGGTGAGATCATTCCACTGCTTGTCGGACGTGACCGCGATCGCGCACCACTCATCATCACCGCGACAGCGGAAGACGTTGTAAGGCGCGTGAACCTCGGAGCGGTTTCCGTTGCGCGTCGCGGCCTTGCCACTGATAGCCGCCCCGGTCAGAGGAATTCCCAGGAAATTCAGCGTCGACTCGACCTGAGATAGGTCGATCTTCATTCCGCGACCTGTTCGGCGGCGCAGCCTCAGCGCGGCCAGAACGGCGAACGCTGCGTGATATGGGTTTGCGGCGTGATCGGGATAGTGGGTGCCAGGGCCTAGGGGCGGCCCATCGCTGTAGCCAGTAAGCGAGGTGAAACCTGTCACGGCGCTGATGGTCATGCCCACGCCCAACAAACCTGACAGCGGTCCTGTCTCGCCATACATGGGCATGGCCAGATAGATGATGTCGGGCTTGATCGCCCGAACCTCGTCGTAGCTAAGGCCCAGCCGATCCATGGCGCCTGGGCCGAAGTTGTTGCTGATCACATCGGCATGGCGGATCAGCTCGCGGACAGCTTCTTGCGCCTCCGCGATCTTCAGATTCAGCGAAATGCTCTTCTTCCGCGTGTTCCGTGAGGCGAAGTAGCCGCTCCGGTTCAACCCCGCGACGCCGTCCTTAAACGGAGCGCCCAATCGCACCGGGTCGGCGCGAGTCGTGCTCTCGACCTTGATGACCTCAGCGCCGAAGTCCGAAAAGACCTTAGTGGCGAACGGGCCAGCCCCTGCCCAGGTCAAATCCACGACGCGCAGTCCGGCAAGAAAGTCAGGACGCATCGTAGGCCCTGCGCGCGGCCTCGTCCGACGCCGACAGAATCTGTGTGTTGTGTTCGCCAATTCGCGGCGCGGCGTGCGTGATACGCCACACGGGCTCAGAGAACCTGTATGGCGCTCCAGGGAACCGCACCGAGCGGCCAAATGCCGGGTGCGGAAGATCTACGAAGAAGTCGCGGAAAAGAAGCTGCGGGTCGTTCGGGATATCGGAAATATCGCTTACCGGAGCCATAGCGATCTTGCGTCTCAGGGCGACTTCCAACACCTCCGAGCGATGCTTGTCCGCCAGGAAGCCCTCGAAGAGCTCCTTGAACTCCAACTTCATCGGCGCCGTCGCGCGGAGCCCACGATCCTGCCAGTCGGCCTCCAGGAGACGATCTGCACCAGGATGCCCTTCCCTCATCATCCAATCGACGATCCCGTTCCAGGATGCGGGGAGAGAAAGCGCGGCTGCCAGAAAGACGTATCCGCCTCTGCACGCAAAGACGTCTTCCGTCGCGTCGCGAATGCCTTCGCCACCGCGAGACAGCACCTTGTGTTCAAGGTCCCAAACCTGGGGCGCGTTCTGCAGAGAGTGAGCGACGCATTCCTGTGCGGACACGTCAATGACATGCCCCTGACCCTTCATCTCAAGATCCCAGAGGGCGATTGCGGTTGCGGCCGCGGCGTAGGCCGAGGTGATGAAGCGTGTTTGTTCAGCAGGCACCTTCAGGGGCGGGAGCCCGGGCGTTCCCGAGAGCCACGCCAACCCCCCCATCGCCTGGGCAACCAGATCGTTGCCGGCGTACGCCTGATAAGGGCCCTTCAGGCCGAAATGCGAGGTGGCGGTGATGATCCGTCCGCCGGGGACCCCCAAAATCTTGGGAAGCAGCTCGATCGCATCTGACTCAAGGAAAACGATCTCCGACCTCTTCAGGATCTTTTCAAGGACGATCCAGCCCTTGGGTGAAGCCCAGTCGATCGTGACGCTCTGCTTTCCGGCGTTAGTGAAGGCGAACTCCGCACCGCCATAGCCTGGAACGAGCGACGGTGACGGAAGATGTCGATCCGACCGGCCCCCTGGGAGCTCCACCATGATCACTTCTGCGCCGAGATTGGCGAAGAGTCTGCTTGCGTAAGCAGAGAGTTCGCCTCCCAGGTCAATGATACGCAGGCCGCTATACGGCTGATCCATTCTTCGAACTCCACCCCGCGCTTACCGAGCGAACCACCCCGATCTAACGGACTCTGCCCTTTTCGGACCTCGCCAAGCCGGTCTATCAACGCGCCCAACCCTCGTCAAGAAAACGTTTTCCAAAAGAGCGGTAGAAACTATGTAGGGTCGAAGAGAGTGATTTCGGGGAGCGCAGAATGTCGAGCCGCTTCAAGTTTGATGCCGATGTGGCCGTGATCGGCGCGGGAGTCATTGGCTGTTCAGTCGCATACGCCCTTAGTCGGGAGGGGCATAAGGTTGTCCTGCTGGATCGGGGAGACGTGGGGCTCGAGGGCGCCAGCTATGGGAACGCAGGTCATATAGCGTCGGAGCTAGTCCAGCCGCTGCCTTCGCTTTCTCTGCTCTTGGGATGTTGGCGCTTTCTCACAAGCTTTGGCGGCCCGGCGAAAATTGATCGGTCTGAATTGCGGCGGTTCATCAGCGGATCAGGATCATTTGTGCGCGCTGCCTTCGCGCGAGACCGCAACACCCGCGTCCTTCGCCCTTTGGTGGAGGTCTCGACAGATGCGATGTGGATCCTCCTGCGCGATATCCGCCGCAGCGAGTTGCTAAGGCGAAACGGACATTACCAATTCTGGCTTGGAAGGGACGGGCCGCGAAAAGCCGCGGCGGAAGCTGCGCTCTTTTCCGACTTGGCGGTCGCAACGGCCCCGGTTTCAGGCGACCTCTTGAGAGCTGTCGCCGCACGGGCAGGTGTCCAGAAGGCCGCGGGCCTCTTCTTTCCAGGAACCGGTCACGTCGTGGACCCTCGTGGCGTTTGTCTGGCCCTTGCCAACGCGGCACGACGCAATGGAGCCGCCCAGCAACGGTTCGAAGTGAAAGCCTTACGGGCCGCGCCCGACGGCGTTTTGGTCCAGGGAGAGGGCCGCAGCCTTGTGGCACGTAGCGTCATTGTCTGCGCGGGCGCGTGGGCCAAGCCGTTGCTTCACTCCGTCGGGATCCGTGCGCCACTCATGTCCGCTCGCGGCTATCACGTGGAGTTACCTGGCGAAAACGCGGTTGCGGAGGGGCCCTGCCTGTATATGGACAGCCACACCCTGGTCACTCCTATGCGAGGCCGCCTTCGGGCTACGAGCTTCATGGAGTTTGCCGCTCCCTCCGCGCCGATCGATCCGCTGCTGCCAAGGCGGTTGCGACAGAACCTAAAGCAGCTTGGATACGAGTGCGAAAATCCGGGTCCAATCTGGGTTGGTCCGAGACCGGTGCTGCCAGACTTCCTGCCCGGAATCGGAAGGTCACCCATGGCCCCGAATGTCTTCTATGCCGTGGGGCATCAGCAGCTTGGGCTGACCCTTGCGCCGGTCACCGGACGATTGGTAGCCGACATGGTCGCAGGCCGACCGCCCGTTCACGACATTAGGCCTTTCGACCTAAAGCGGTTCGGCTGATCGCGTCAGTGCGATCGCGGGGCAGGGTAGGTGGATATCAGCATTTCGTCTCAGGCGGAGGCTGACATGACTGGCGGACGACGAATTCACTCGGGAAGGTGACCTCGCGGGACCCCGCCGGCGCCTTGCCCTCGATACGGTCCAGCAGCATGTTGGCCACGGCTCGACCGACCTCCTCGTAGTCGGATCGTATGACGCTGAATGCCGGATTGCCTAGGCTGGCGAGATCGGAGTCTGCGCCCGCAATCACTGAAATATCTTTGGGAATATCGAGACCCTTAGAGCGGATCGCCCGAACGACCGCCGGCAATATGGACGTGCCCCCGACGACAATCGCTGTCGGACGGTTTGCTCCGCTCAGGAGGGCGGAGGTTTCAACGAACGCGTCATCACTGTCGAATCCCCTGGCCCTGATCAGCTGCGGATCGAACTTTACTCCCACCCGCTTGAGAAAATCCTTGTAGGTGCGAATGCGTTCGCTCGCCGGGCGGCTGTTCACCGTTCCAGTGACCAGGCCGATGCGGCGGTGTCCCAGTCCAAAAAGGTAGTCGAGCGCCTGACTTAGGCCCTGGCCATGGGCGATCAAGACCGCGTCGTTGTCCCCGATCGGCAAGCGGTCGAAAAACACGAGCGGCACCGAAAGTTCGCCGAGCGCCTGTTGCAGCGCGGGATTGTCAGCGGACGTTGTCAGGATGATGCCATCCACGCGCTGCGCCACGTTGCGCATGAGGAAATCGAATTCCCGATCACGGTCCGCAACGGATGCCGCGACAACGAGGGCATACCCCGCACGAGACAGCACGGCCTGACTTGCAAGAACGAGCGTGGATAGAGGACCCGCCGCAATATCCGGGACTTCGAAGGCGATTGTCCTGGTCTTTCCGCTCCTGAGGTTCTGCGCCGCTACGTTGGGTTCGTACCCCAACGTAGCAACCGCGGTCTGAACGCGAGCGCGAATCTCAGGGTCCACCGTCCGAGTGCCGTTGATGACGCGAGACACAGTTGAAAGGGAGACTTTTGCATGCCGTGCGACGTCACGTATCGTGATGGTTGCCAACGTTTTACCCCAAAGTTCCAAGTGCGAGTGAGCGCGACTTCAGGCGGCCATCGCTTGCCTGGCGCCGACGTCAGCCTGGCTGACGCGGTCCGGCGCCGGCCTCCCACTCCCGGCGACAGCCAGAGAAATCGTATCCACAGCCTGACAGCCACTCAGCCGCCCTCTTCTACCACCAATCTCCGTGAGATTCGTGCATTCTGGGCGCCCCTTGTTCGCCGGACCGGAAAACGTTATCTCACCTTTGTTGGCTCGCGATGACGCGGGGTGTCCATTTGGATATCGAGGGCCCGGCAACTGTGACGATCTAAGAATAGAAGTCTCCGAGAATGTCCAGCGCACCCAATGACGGCAACGTCCTTTGGCCAGAATTGCCGATCATCGACGCGCACCACCATCTGTGGAATTGGCCGGTTCGATTTCTCGATGAACAACCGCCAAGAAGCCACGGGTTCATGGATATAATGTATCGGAAGTCGCGGTATCTTCTGGACGAGTTTCTCTTTGATCTCAATTGCGGTCACAACATCGTCGGAACAATATTCGTCGAATGTGGCGCAATGTATCGAGCGGACGGGCCCGCGGAGCTCGCTTCGGTAGGCGAGACGGAGTTTGCAAACGGCGTTGCCGCAATGTCGGCGAGCGGTCTCTACGGAACGACGCAGGTGTGCGTCGGAATTGTCGGGCATGCAGACTTGCGACTGGGGGACGATGTCGAGGGCGTGCTTTGCGCCCACATGTCGGCAGCGGGCTCGCGCCTGCGCGGTGTCCGACAAGTCTGCTCCCATGATCCCGATCCAGATGTGCTCGGCCCGCTTTCAAAAAGGGTCGCGGCGGGGCTGTATGGTGATGCGGATTTCCGCCGCGGCTTTGCTGCGCTGGAACGACTGAGCCTATCGTTCGACGCGCTCTTTCTCGAGCCGCAGATGGACGATGTCCTTCAACTGGCGAAGGCTTTTCCAGGCACGAACATCATAGCCAACCACGTCGGAATCCCGCTTGGCGTCGCGTCCTATCGCGGAACCCGCGAGAATCGCTTTCCGACCTGGCGACAAGGCATCCGAAGGCTTGCCGAGTGCCCAAATGTCTACATGAAGCTCGGCGGTCTTGGCATGCCCTTCGCGGGCTTCCCTTGGTCATATGCAAATCGACCGGTGGATTCAGCCGAAATCGCCGCGGCTTGGCGCCCGTACATCGAAGCATGTGTTGAAGCGTTCGGCCCATCCCGATGCATGTTTGAGAGCAATTTCCCGATAGACAGCTTTTCGTGTGAATATAAAACTGTCTGGGACGCATATAAGATCGTATCGAAGCAATATTCACCGAAAGATGTTTCCAGATTATTCAGTGAAACAGCAAAAGCAGTTTATAAAATGCAGATATAGGAATATTATATATTAGCATTTATGGAAGAATCTATTCTGCAAGCGTGTTTTCTCGGTCGTAGGGGCAAGGGATGTCACCAAAGGCACCTGTGGATAACGATGAGCTGGTCGGCACCAAGGCTGCATCGTTGACCGCAAATCAGCCGACCCAAACTGACGGCTCTGTCGGCGCCGTCGGGAGAAACGACACCCGCTTCCTTGGCCACCCCATCGGTCTGGCTTGGCTATCGGCCGCGGAGTTCTGGGAGCGTTTCTCCTACTTTGGGATGCAGGCGCTGCTGGTCCTGTACATGAGTGAGCATCTTTTCAAGCCCGAGGTCGCGGCGCGGGTGTGGCTCTACGAGCCCTTCCGGCGCCTGATCGAGATGACCTATGGGCCGACGACAGATGCGGCTCTGCCGTCGATAACCTTCGGCCTCTATGGAGGCTTGGTTTATGTCACGCCATTAGCCGGCGGCTGGCTGGCGGACCGCGTCCTCGGGCGTACGTGGACTGTTACCCTTGGTGGCCTGCTTATGGCGCTGGGCCACTTTCTAATGGCCTTCGACGTAAGCTTCTTCGTCGCGCTGATTTGCCTATTGCTGGGCGCGGGGTGCTTCAAGGGCAACCTCGCCGGCCAAATTGGAGACCTCTATCCCCCGAACGATCCGCGACGGCCAGGCGCCTTTCAGGTCTACTTCTTTGGGATTCAGATCGCCGTCATTCTCTCCCCCTTCGTCTGCGGGACACTCGGGGAGGTATTTGGTTGGCATCTCGGATTCGGGTTGGCCGGCATCGGGATGGTGATCGGCCTGGCCATCTACCTCTTCGGTCGCGCCTCGCTCCCTCCTGAGCCTTTTCGGGCCGCCGCCTCCGGCACGGCGAAAGCGCCTCTGACACCGGACGAGCGAAGGTCGGTGCTTATCCTGGTCGCGCTTCTCCCAGTTCTCGCTCTCGCTTTGGTGGGCCATCAGCAAGTGTTCAACGCCTATCTGATATGGGCCAAGCGCGCTTACGACTTCAGTTTGATGGGGCACCAGATTCCGGTGACCTGGCTTCTATCCCTCAACGCAACGATGAGCGCCTTGCTCATCGCCGCGTCCGCCTTCCTTTGGCGGTGGTACGGTCGGCGTCGTCCCGAGCCAGAGGATCTGACGAAGATGATCGTCGGCGTTATCTTCTGTGCTCTGGCTCCGGTGGTCCTTGCCGCGGCCTCTGCGGTCCAGGCGATGGGAGGAGCGCGGATTCCGCTCGGGTGGGCGATCGCGTTCCACTTCCTGGGTGAGATAGGATTCGCAAACCTGCTCCCCGTCGGGCTCGCTCTGTACTCGAGGGCGGCACCGCAAAGGTTGAGCGGGGTGATGATCGCCGTTTACTACCTGCATATGTTTCTGGGCACCGTCCTTACCGGCTACCTGGGCACTTACGTCGGTGCACTGTCGGACGTCAAATTCTGGGCATTGCACGCGGGCTTGATCGGGATTGCGGCCATTCTGCTGTTGTTTGCCCGCGTGTTGATCGGAAAGCGCCTGAGTAGCAACTCTCCGGGCCCTGTCGCTCAACCTGCGACATCCGTCCCTGCGTCCGGATAGGAAATCGTTTTACCAACTGGCGGGCCGGGCCTCGCTCGGCGCGCGCTTTACATACGGCAGGGTTACGTGCATAGATGGGAAAACGTTTTCTACGGAGCCGTCTGGTGAATTGGTCTGGGGTTTTTCCCGCTGCAACCACGCAGTTCAAGCAGGATCTCTCGCTGGATCTCGCGGCTACCGCTCGGGGCTTCGAAGCCCTGATTGACGACGGTGTGCATGGCTTGGTCGTGCTTGGCACTTGCGGCGAGAACAACTCCCTCTCCGCCGACGAAAAGGCTGAGGTCCTAAAGGTCGCCGTGGATGTGTCGGCCAAGCGGATCCCAGTCATCGCGGGGGTCTCCGAGCTCACCACGAAGCGGGCCACTGAGTTCGCGGGTGAGGCGCAGAGATCGGGGGCCGATGCGCTCATGGTGCTCCCCGCAATGGTCTATGTGCCCACTGCCGCCGAGCTTGAGCACCACTTCCGCGCCGTCGCGCAGGCTGTGACCCTGCCCATCATGCTCTACAACAATCCGCCAGCCTACCGAGTAAATATCGACTACGAGGTCTTAGATCGACTTTCAGACCAAGCTAATATTGTATCGATAAAGGAAAGCTCCCCAGACACGCGCCGATTCACGGACATCATCCGGGTCTTTGGTGATCGTTTCATTGTTATGGCCGGGTTGGACGATGTCGCCCTCGAGGGTCTAGTCCTGGGCGCGAAAGGTTGGATCTCCGGCCTGACCAGCGCCTTCCCTCGCGAGTCGGTGGCGCTTGTCGAAGCGGTGGCGCGCGGAGATGTGGCGAGCGCGCGCGAGATCTATCGCTGGTTCATGCCGCTTCTGCACCTGGACGCAGGACATGACTTGGTCCAGTCCATCAAACTGGCAGAACAGGTCATGGGGCGTGGCTCCGAAAGGGTAAGGGCGCCACGTCTGCCGCTTGAGGGCGCTCGCCGCGACGAGGTGCTGAGCTTGGTGCGCGAAGCGGCCGACAGCCGTCCGATGAAGCGTGCTGCCTGACCGTCCGATGCAGAGAACTTTCTTTTGCGTCGATGGCCATACCGCGGGAGGCCCTGTTCGGCTCGTTGCAGCCGGTGCCCCCGTCCTGCGGGGCTCCACCATGAGCGAGCGACGACAGGACTTTCTGGCTCGCTTCGACTGGATTCGTCGCAGCCTGATGTTCGAGCCTCGCGGTCATGACGCGATGTCGGGTGGCTTCATCTTTCCACCGCTCACGGATGACACCGATGCGGCGCTCCTCTTCCTCGAAACAAGCGGGTGTCTGCCAATGTGCGGCCATGGAGCGATTGGCCTCGTTACGCTTGGTTTGGAGCACGGCCTCATCACGCCTGCGGAGCGGGGACGCCTTCGGCTGGAGGTTCCTGCGGGACGTATTGAGATTGAATATGAGGATGATGGGCGGACCGTTACCTCTGTATCCATCCGCAACGTCCCATCTTTCGTCTCCAAGCGAGGGCTCGTCGTGCAGGTGCCAAACCTCGGCGAGATCTCCCTCGACGTCGCCTATGGCGGAAATTTCTACGCGATCATCGAGCCCCAAGGTGGCTATCGCGGCGTCGACGATCTAGGGGCCGCGGGAATCCTGGCGTTGAGCCCTGTGGTGCGTCGACTGGTCGGGGAAATTTACGAGCCTGTCCATCCGCATGATCCGACCATTCGAGGTGTCAGCCATGTAATGTGGGCAGATCCCCTGACCGCCGGCGAGAGGGCGAGAAGCGCGGTCTTCTATGGCGACCATGCCATCGATAGGAGCCCATGTGGCACCGGCACGTCTGCTCGTCTCGCCCAGCTGATCGCTTCCGGGCGGCACCCCGCTGGGCTGCCGCTGGAGCATGAGAGCTTCATTCGGAGCCGGTTCACTGCGCGGTCAGCGGGTGAGGCGATGGTCGGCGAGCATAGCGCGATATTGCCGGTGATCACCGGGGCTGCGGTTGCGACCGGCATCAATATCCTAACGGTCGACGAAGATCGGGACCCGCTTTGGCGGGGCTTCCAGGTCGTCTGACGAAATCGATGGCCTCTTCGGGGCCAGCTACATCGGTCCTGTCCCACCGGTCCGATGCATCAAAAAGGGGAACTTGATGATCGGAATTGTTGGCGCTGGAAACATGGGCACCGCTATCGCGCGGGGACTTGGAGAGGCGATTTACGCCACAGATGGAGGCTCCGGTCGGGCCGCTGCTCTTGTTGCGGAGTTGGGAGGCGAAGCCCTCAAGAGCAACGCCGAACTCGTAAAGCGATCGGACATCATCATCTTGTGTCACGAACCGCATATGCTCGACGCTGTGGCCGCCGAGGTAGACGCTACCGGCAAGCTCGTCATCTCCACGCTGGGGCCAACGACTGTGGCCCAACTGCAAAAGGCCTTTCCGGGCGCTCAGGTCGTTCGGATCCATCCCAACTTGCCGGTGGAACTTGGAAAAGGCGTTGTTTGCATCGTGGAAGGCGGCGAGGTCGCGAAGCCCCTGTTCGAGCGAATTGCCCGGGTGGTGATCATTCCGGAATCGAAGATGCAGATCGCCGTCGCGACGATGGGTGTCACCACCGCCTACATCGCGGTCATCGTAGAGGCGATGGTCGATGCCGCCGCGCTGAACGGTCTCACGCCCAAGCTGGCGGGGGAAATGTTCCTTGGCACACTAAAAGGCGCAGCGGAGCTTATCGAGCACCGTGGAGGCGACACCCTTGCCGTGCGTCGCCAAGTCGCCTCACCCGGCGAGTCTACCGTGCGCGGCCTGGCAGCTCTCGAGCGGGGCGGCCTGCGCAACATCTTTCAGGAAGCAATGCGCGATGTCCTCACTCGTCTTAACCAACCCTACCACGCGTGAGCGCTTGAAACCGTCGGAGAGTAGATCGTGACTGAATCACAGTCCTACGAAATCACGGCTCGCAACCGCGTCGTGCGACGCAGTGAACGTGCTCACTACGATCGCGAAACGGTGCACGCGATCCTCGATTCGTCTATGCTTTGCCACATCGCTTACCAGATCGACGGGCAGCCGTTTTGCACGCCAATCACCTTCTGGCGCCGCGACGAAACGCTCTACTGGCACGGATCGGCCGCCAGCCGGATGTTGCGCAGTCAGATCGACAAAGTCGAAGTGTGCGTCACGGTTGCACTTCTCGATGAATTGGTTCTGACGCGGTCAGCGTTTGGTCACTCGGTAAACTACCGAGCGGCGATGGTCTTCGGTCGGGCGCAGTTGGTGAATGATTTGGAAGAGACGAGGCAGGCGGCGGCAGATTTGCTCGACAAGTTCTATCCCGGTCGTAGCCAGATCGTGCGGCCGCCGGCCCTTTCCGAACTCAAGCAGACCAAATTCATCAAGATGCCGATCGAGCAGGCGTCCGCGAAAATTCGCAAACTTCCCGCGTCCGCCGAACCCGAAGCAGACCACGATTCCCCCGTTTGGGCAGGCATCATCCCACTCAGCTTTGTGGTGGGAGAGGCTGTGGCCTGCGAGAAGCTGGTGCCAGGCGTTCAGATGGGCACGGACCTAGCGGCCTTCAGGCCTGGCGCTAAGATGGATGAGATTCTGAGACGTTCGCCTCTTCGCGACTAACTTAAGCCGCCGAATAGACGGTCTTCAACTGTGTATAGAACTCGACCGCTGCGAAGCCTTGTTCGCGGGGCCCCAGGCTTGATGCTCGGGTCCCCCCGAATGGCACATGGTAGTCGACCCCCGCAGTTGGAAGGTTCACGGTGACAAGGCCAGCCCGCACGTTCCTTCTGAAGTGATGCGCGTGGCGCAGCGAAGCGGTAACGATCCCAGCGGATAGTCCAAAGACGCCGTGGTTCGCGGCGGCCAGCGCCTCTTCGTAACTCGTGACACGTGTCACCGACACCACGGGTCCGAAGACCTCTTCGTTATTGATCTGCATTGAAGAGTTAGTATCCAGAAGTACCGCTGGGCTAAGGTAATGGCCAGGCTGGTCCAATGACAGGCTTGTGCCGCCAGCCACCAATCTCGCGCCTTGTGAAATAGCCCATTCAATCTTTGCTATGATGCTATTGCGGTGTTCTGCGGATGAAACGGGCCCCACTTCTGAGCTCCTGTCGAGAGCCCCCCCCACCCGCAGGTCCTGCGTTCTGGCGACGAGGCGATCGACGAACGCGTCGTAGGCTGCTGCGTGGACAATCAATCTCGACGATGCAGTGCACCGTTGGCCTGCTTGAAAAAAGCCGCCATCAATGGCAATCGCCACTGCGGCCTCAATGTCGGCGTCATCCATGATGACCAGCGGGTTCTTGCCGCCCATCTCGAGCTGGACGCGCACCTGATTTTCACATGCCGCCAACGCCACGGCGCGGCCCGCGCGCTGTGAACCAGTGAAAGAGATTCCGTCAATGCTGCTGCTACCCGCTAGCGCCTGGCCGGCTTCTCCCTCGCCAAAAACTACATTCAAGACCCCCGGCGGAATCCCTGATTCAACCGCGACCACGGCGAGGCTGTAAGCAACCGCCGGCGTCAGCGACGAGGGTTTCAAGACGACTGTATTTCCGAACGCAAGCGCTGGAGCCATCTTCCAGGCAGGGATCGCGATGGGGAAATTCCATGGCGTAATGAGGCCGAACACGCCGACCGGCTCGCGGTGAACACCGATTTCGACGTTGCTGCGAGAAGAGTCGAGGGTTCGGCCATGTCGACGAAGGGCCTCGCCCGCGAAATAGCGAAAGATCCGGGCGGCGCGTATGACCTCTCCCGTTGCTTCGCTCAACAGCTTGCCCTCCTCGCGGGCCAACAACTCGCCAAATTCGCCAGCTCGCGACATCAACGCCGCTCCAATGCGGTCCAAGATGTCGGAACGAAACTCCGGCGAGCATGATGACCAGCCGGAAAACGCTTTCTTAGCGGCCTCTATTGCGGCGCACACCACAGCGGCGTCACCTATCGGCGCGGTGGAAACCAGCTCTCTTGTATCTGAAGGGTTGTATCGCTCGGCGACGCGATTGCCTTCGAGAAAGTCCCCATTAATCAAATGCGTAACGAACACTGACTTCCCACTTTGCGCTGTGGATCGCTGCCACCCCTCAACAATTGACAACGGGGGGCGAGATCGATAGAAAACGTTTTCTCAGGAGTGGATGAATTAATCACGGAGGCGGGGCGTGTCAATTCTCAAGACGGGATTTGTAGGCGTGGGCGGTGTGTTGGCCGCCCTGGGCGCGCCGATGGTGGCGCACGCCGAAGATCAAGCATCGAGCGGGCAACCTGCTCAACTCGAAGAAGTCCTAGTTACAGCAACGAAGAAGACCAATGCCGAAAAGGCCCAAGATGTGCCCATCGCTATCACGGCGATTTCGGGCGCTCAGATCGAACGCATGTTCGCCAAGGACATTGGTGATGTCGGCCTGCGAATTCCCAACGTCCGCTTTGACACCGTCGGGTCCCTCGTTGGTGTGGCCAACTTTAGTTCGCGCGGTATGGGCTTTCTCAGTGGGATCTCGTCTGATCAACCCACCGTCGGCCTCTTCGTCGATGGGCAATATTTGGGCGTCAACTACGGCGCCCTCATCAGCACGTTCGACATCGGAAGTATCGAAGTGCTTCGCGGCCCGCAGGGCACGCTGTTTGGGCGTAACGTCACCGGCGGCGCGGTGGTGATCACCACCCAGGCGCCGACCGGCAAGGACGATGCGGAAGTCCGGGCCATGATCGGTAATGGCTTCCAGCGGGAGGTATCGGTGGCTGTCGACAAGCGTCTGAGCGACGCGTGGTCTGTCCGGCTGGTTGGAGACTACAAGGGCCAAGACGGGCTACTGAAAAACGTGGGTCCGAATGGCCAGTCCCACAACGATTTTTACGACGCGTATTTTGTGCGGCCGTCTATCCGGTTCCAACCTAACGACTCTTTGGACATCATCGTCCGCGCGGAGCGGGGGCAGAACCGCGGCGGGGGCTCACCGTCAAGGTGCGTCACCTGCATTGTAGCCGGCAAGCCGATTCCGATGCCGTCAGATCATTTCACACTCAATCAGGACGTGGTCGGCTCCACCCTGATCAAGTGGACCCAGTGGACGGCTCAGGCAGATTGGAAGGTGGGTCCCGGGACGCTGACATCCATCAGCGCTCAACGGCGGGTGGCATACGAGGGAGCTGCAGACTCGGAAGGCGCACCTATCCGCTTTGTTGATGGCTACGATAAGATTCGTCAGCATCAGACGACCCAGGAGTTGCGATACGCCGTCACGACCGACCGGTTCGATCTCACCTTCGGCGCCTATTACTTTGAGCAAAAGGTCGGCCAGGATGAGGTGTTGTACTCACTTGGGGCTCCGGCCCAAATCGCTTCCGGTCGCCTCAGTGACAAGAGCGCCGCGGTGTTTGCCCAGTCTGATTGGCGATTGACTGACGAATTGAAGCTCACGACAGGCATCCGGTTCAACACCGAAAAGATCGCGGTAAATGAGGCTACAGGCTTCACTCCGACCGGGAATTGCGACAGGACAGCCGCCGCTCAGCGGGCGTTCGTCTGCACCTACGCCTTCCAAGACGCTAAACGGTGGCGCGACGTGAGCCCAAAGGTGGTCCTGGAGTGGAAGCCGAACGAAACCTTCCTTACGTACGCCAGCTATTCGAAAGGCTTCCGGAGCGGCGGGTACAATATCCGGAATCGCGTCGTGGGCGCCCGTCCGGGGCCATACGAACCGGAGCACGTGGACTCCTATGAACTTGGGGCGAAATCCGAATTTCTCGATCGTCGAGCGCGGCTAAACGTCTCCGCCTTCTACAACGATTTCAAAAATATGCAGCGTACCGTGCTTGATCCCGCCAGCAGTGCGCAGCGCATTTTGAATGCGGCGGCGGCAAAGATTCGCGGGATCGAAGTCGAGTTCGAAGTTGTGCCGACGGGCCAACTGAAGATCAGCGGGAACGTTGGATACCTCAAAGCAAACTTCAGCAAGTTCGACGGTATCGATCTTACCGGCGATGGTCGGCCCGACCCCGCTCTTGCTAAAGACCTGAAGCTGGAGCGCGCCATCCCCTGGACCGGAAATATCACCGCTGAATACGCAGCGTTCGACGACAGTCGCGGGCGACTCTCCGGCTTGGCCAGTTACACCTACACGGACAAGCAACCAGTAAATACCGCGAATACATTCTTCCTAAAGGCCTACCGACTGCTTGATGCCAACATTGTCTGGAAGGCGCCGGGCGATAAGTATTCAATATCTATATTCGGTAAAAATCTCACGAACGCCTTTTATAGAGTTGGCGGCCTCGCGTTGGACCAGCGCCGGTCGACGCCTCCGAACTATTTCGACGTGTACTATGTGGCTCCGCCGCGCACGTACGGCGTCATGGCCAGCTACAAGTTCTAGGACGAAGCTGTCGAAACTGACGCTGCAAGGTCTCCAGGAGTGAACATGCAAGACGGCCCAGACCGTTGGATTCGAAATCCGGGTCCCAAGAAGCCAGCATCCAATCTTCTGGCGGCCTGCAGCACCGACAACTCAATTGTCACCCAAACCATCCTTGATGTTCTCAAGGAAGGCGGGAACGCGATCGATGCCGTGATCGCCGGCGCGATGGTTCAAGCCGCCGTCGAACCCTTCATGACCAACCATGCAGGGACCGTGACATGCCTCTACTATGAGGCGGCCACCGGCCGGCGCTATCAGTTGGATAGCGCCGGGTTCCTACCGCACGACGTTGGCTTGGTGCGTACCGTCCCAGCGCGAAGCTACGGCTGGGGTGCAATTCCTCCCGTATGCTGCCTACCCGGCTTCATGCCTGGCATGAAGGCGTTGCACGAGCGCTTCGGCACCATGGGATGGGATCGGCTAACGCGTGACGCGATCGAATGGGCCGAGGAAGGACACTACGTCTCTTCTCACGAATACGCCGTAAATATCTGGCTGAAAGATCTGTATTTCTATTTCCCGGAGGGCCGGAAGTTCTACATGCCCGACGGACATATGGTGCCTGTCGGGGAGCGATTCCGGCTGCCTGACCTCGCAAAGACCCTGCGCGGCGTCGCCGCAGAAGGGCCGGACTACATGATCACGGGCCCGTGGGCGCGCGACTTCGTTGCACGGGCCAACGCGCTCGGTTGGAATATTGAGTTGCGACACCTGAGGCAGACTCCGCCTCGCTGGCTTGAACCGCATACCTTCCACCATCGCGGGTTGGAGGTGGTCAATCTCGCGCTTCCGCAGCAGCAGGGCGCCCTGCTGAAGTTCATGTTCGGGGTGTTCGAGCATATCGGGCTACGCGACTTCGAACCGGGATCCGCCGAACATCTTTTCATCATGGGCCATGCCCTGAGGCTGGGGCTTTATCACACCTGCATGCTCGGCGATCCGCTGGTCTCGGACTACGCGGTCGACGCGATCGGAGATTCGGCGTTCCACAGGGCGCACGCCAAGATCATTCGCGGCCTGATGCCGAAGGTCGATCTGTCGGAGCACGTTCGCATCACCAAAGGCCCGGGGGTGATTGGACACAAGATGCTTGATGCAGGCGAGATGGAGGCTAGCGACGGAAGTCCGAAGCCTTCGATCGGAAGCTGCGAACTTTCGATTGTCGACCGAGATGGCAATTGGGTGCAGTTGCTCAACACCATGCAGACGGGCGGCATCCCGGGTGCGGTTGTCGGCGGTGTCCTGATGTCTGGCACGCACGCGAACTTTTCCGGATTGACCGGGTTCATCGGCGCGAGGATCGCGCCCGGCGCACGCTTGCGGCAGCCGGTGGGCAGCACGATCGTATTTCGTGATGGGCAGCCCTATTTCTCCTTGGGCACGCCCGGAAGTCCACATTCGACGGTCAGCCAAGTCATGGCAAACCTCATCGAATTCGATCTCGATCCTGTCACGGCAATTGACGCCCCGCGCATGCTCGTTCTGGCGGAGGACGGGTCGCTCACGATTGAGGACAGGGTCTCTCCGCAGGCGGCCGCAAAGCTGACGAGCATGGGGATCTTGCCACGCGCGCTGGCCCCCTATGACTGGCAGATGGGCTCATTCCAAATGTGCATGCGCGATGTTGAGACCGGCCTGCTCACTGCATTTGCAGATCCTCGTCGTTGCGGTGTTGCAGATGGCATCCCGGCCTAGTGCGCTAGCAGCCACCTTTGGAGTTGCGCTGTCTCTACTTACCGGCGCCGCCCTTGCTGCGCCCGCCACGGGCCGCGTGAAGGTCGACGCCGGCGTAGTCGAGGGTGAGCTTCGCGAGAACCTCTCCATCTTTCGCGGCATTCCATTCGCCGCTCCGCCCACGCATGAGTTGCGCTGGCGGGCCCCGGCTCCCGTGCGGCCCTGGCAGGGCATCAGGGCCGCGAAGTCCTTTGGACCGGCTTGTCCCCAACCGAAGATCACGATTGCGGGCGGGTCCGACGAGCCTCAGAGCGAAGACTGTCTCTACTTGAACATTTGGACGCCCGTCAGCTCCCCGTCACCGATGCCGGTGATGGTCTGGTTACATGGCGGCGCCTTATTGGTCGGATCGGGGTCGATGCCGCTCTACGATGGAGCTCGGTTGGCGGCGCGCGGCGTGATTGTCGTGACCTTCAACTACCGCCTCGGTCGTTTCGGCTATTTCGCCCATCCGGCTCTCACCGCCGAGGATCCGGGCGGGCCCCTCGGCAACTATGGCTTGATGGATCAGTTGGCGGCTCTTCGCTGGGTCCAGCGGAACATCGCGGCGTTCGGGGGGGACCCAAAAAACGTAACGGTCTTCGGCGAGTCCGCAGGCGCTGGATCGATCCAGATTCTGATGTCGATGCCGGAGGCGGCCGGGCTGTTTTCGAAGGCCATATCTGAGTCTGGCGGCGGAAACGCGATCTACCCGGCGATCCGCGGGGATGCGACTAGCGCTGAAGCGAGGGGAGAACGGTGGGCCGAACAGGCCGGTCTCGTCAATCCCACAGCGCCTCAGTTGCGGAGCGTGCCTTCCAGCAAGCTTGTAAGCGAAGTCGGTCTCACCGGCTTCATGATCGATGGCCAACTCATCAAAGAGCCGCCAGGCCAATCGTTTAGCGAGCGTAGGCAAAGGCCGATGCCGCTTTTGATCGGCTCCACCAGCTACGAGGCAAGCCTGCCAATTCTGACGGACGAGCGCACTCGCAAAGCGCTGGGCGCCGCCAACTACGCTGAGTTGTTCAAGGCATACCGCGCCAAAGCTCCAGATGAAGAGACGGCGCGCTCCAAAATGCGCACGGACCTCTTCGTCGCCGGACCAGCGCGCTTTCTCGCGCGCCAACAAGCAAGTCTCGGTGCGGCTGCCTATGTGTTCAGTTTCGACTACCTCCCCGAAGTCGCCCGCAAGACGCTGCCCGGAGTGCCGCATATGGGCGAGATACCGTTCGTCCTGGGGAATTTCGGGACGCTGGAAATGCTCGGCGAGGGCGAGGCGGACCGCCATGTGGCGGATTTGTTAGCCGATTATTGGACGAGCTTTGCCCGCACAGGCAGGCCCACCAGCCCCAATGGCGCCCCCTGGGCCCCAGTGGATGCAGGCCGGGCCCGCACCATGCACTTCACAGTCGAAGGGACGGAAATGCGCGAAGCGGACGAGCTCGATGCTCGTGTTGAGTACCTCGCGATGCATAGCCCCCGAGCGACGGATCCCGATCTACCGGCAAATCCTCCCTCGAATTAGGTGCGGCCTGGGCGCTCCATGACATGCGGATGCCACCCTCCGCAAACCATCTTGCTCGCGGCGCACTCGTCCTCCTCTATGTGGTCATGCACCGCGCACCGCCCACACTGGACATCAACGCCGAGATCGAGCGCATCGACCGCTTGCGGGCCGAATTGCTCAGAGCGTCCTCTCCGCCTTGGATCGCCATCTATGGAGGCATGGTGATGGGTGCGGTGATCCTCGCGGCTGGCATGCTGTTCGCGAAGTACGTCCTCTAACCGCAATGCACCGCCTCCTGGCGACCGCAAATGTCTCGTTGCGGGCCTCTCGCCAGCGGGGATTTTCGACCCCTTGTCGACATTCCGAAGGTCCGTTTGTGGGCTACGGCCCATCGGAAGTAGCGTTGCCCATGTCCGAAGGGCTGCATCACACAGGGTCCTATGACTAACCACTGCACGATCTGTGGGCGAGACCTCTTGGTGAACAGCTATCCGATGTCAGGCGATTGCAGTGGCGATTGCTGGAACTGCATTGGCAAAATCGAAGCGGGGGCGAGTTGGTCGCCCTCCGTTGAATTTGTCGCAAAGTAAATCGACAAGGATTGCGGCTTCATGATGGGACACCTAAGTCCCAGTCTTGAAGTAAGAGTTCGATATAGCGAGAGGATCTGAGGTCCATTCACCAACCACGTGGGACACCGAGAACATTTGTTCCATATCCACATTAAAGCTTGACCTACTTAGGGATTTCTAGTGGCATCATAATCTTCGATGCCGAGTAACTCACGCGCTCTCTAACTTTCTGTGGCCAAGCAGGAGCTGGCACGCGCGCCAATCACCATCTTCTGGTAGATCAATGCTACCTCGTCCACCCAGCGGCTGTAGTAGATGAATGGACAGCAAACTCCGCGCTACGCCAGGGTGAGCACGTCATCGCGGCCGATGCCCCGGCTGCCGCAGGTGACGACGGCGATCCTGTCTGCGGTCATGGATGATCCTTCCCTTGGTCCCGCCCGCGCTCAACGCGTGCGATAGCGGCTCGCCAGTTGCGGTGACTGGGCGCCGAAGGCCGCGAGGCCGGCCTCGAACACCGCGCCCAGCAGGTCGGCCCGCTCAACGCCTGGGGCGCAGACCACTTCGCCGAGCGCGAGGCTGCGTAGGCTGGCGGTCACCACCTCGTCCGCCGACATCCGCGGCACGGCGCTGAGATCGAGGCCCTGGCGCGTGTGGAATTCCGTCGCGACCACGCCCGGGCATAGCGCCTGCACCTGGAGGCCCTGCGGCTTCAGCTCCTCGTGCAGGGTCTGGGACAGGGCCACGATGTGGGCCAGGGTCGCCGTATAGACGGCCCGGCGGAGCGGCAGCGTCTCGAAGGACGCCGGGCCGCTGAAGGCTAGCATGCCCGCCACATTGATGATTACGCCCTGGCCCCTCGCCGCCATGCCGGGGGCGGTGGCGTGCGCCAACAGGGTCGAGGCGACAACCTTCACCTGCAGGACCTCCCGCGCCTTGGCGGCGGGCAGGCCGACGAACGGCATGTAGTGGGCGACGCCGGCGTTGTTGACGAGCATGGAAAGCGCTTCGCCGGCGCACTCCTCGGCGACCGCTTCCACGCCAGCGTCAGTCCCAAGGTCGGCGGCCAGGGGGCGCACCTCAACGTCTGGCAGGGCGGCGACCAGCTCGTCCAACCGGTCGCGGCGGCGGCCCACCACCACCAGGTCGTAGCCTTCGGCGCCGAGCCTTCGGGCGAAGGCCTGGCCGATGCCGGAGGAGGCGCCGGTAACGAGCGCCAGCCGCCGCCCGCGGCCGCCGGCGGGGATCGTATCGGAATCGGTCATCGCGTCCTCAGTTGATTTCGGTGTCTGCGGTCTGGAACTCGAGATTGATCATCTCGACCTGGAACGACCCCCGGTTCTCGATGCCGTAGCCATAGGCGTCGCCCGGCTCCTGATCGAGGACGTAGGTGTAGAGCGGTCGGCCGCGATAGGCCCAGACCGAGAGCCCCTCTCGGCGGTTGTCCGGGATCCGGGCGCCGGTCTGCGGGTCCACCTTGACGATGGTCCAGGTCCGGTTGGCGGACTTGGCCTTCGGCGAGGCCAGGACCGGTCGCCAGGTGCGCATGCACTTCTCCGGTCCGCCGCACATCGCCAACCGCGTCTTGGGCGTGGTTCCCAGGACGTCGCAGAACTGACGATCCAAGGTCTCCTCCACGCAGCTGAAGAAATAGACCGTGCGCCCCTGCCGATCCGCATAGACGCGGCCCGCCGCCGTCGTCGTGATGGTGATGTCGGACGGCGCGGCGGGCCGAGGCTGGTAGACCGCCGGCCGCCAGCCCGGCGCCTCCAGCGGAGGATCATGGATGCTCTCGCGCAGGCGGGCCGCCGCGAACAGCGGCTGGCCCTTGTAGGCCCACTGCTGGACGCCACGGCCGGTGGATACCGCCGACCAATCGCCCTTCGGCTCGACGCCGGCCGGGGCCAAGAGGGGCTTCCAGGCGCTCCGGCAGATCACGTCGCAGCTCGCTTTTCGCAGTTGCGCGGTCCGCTCCCAGACGTAGAGGATGCCCGAGCCCTCCGCCGGCGCCAGGACGCGGCCCCACTGGGTCATGCGGGTCGTCATCCCCGGCGGCAGGCCCAGGCTCCTGGTCAGCGGCATATAGCCCTGGCGGCCGGACGGCCCGGTGGTATGCCCGTTCACGTCGCCGGGCGATTGGTCCAGGACGGAGCGGTAGACGGTCTTGCCGCGGAAGGCCCACTGCCTGCCGCCGTCCGGCCGCTGGATGACCGTCCAGCCGCCCACGGGCTTGTCCCGCTCGGAGGCCAGCAGCGGCGGCCAGGATTCGACGCAGGTCCGGCGCCGTTCTGGATCGACGAGATAGTAGGAAATGCTGGAGATGGTGCGGGTCGCCTTCACATAGCGCGTGTCATCGCACTTGGACGCGCCCTCCTCCTCGCGCGGCGCCGTGTAGAGGGTGTGGCCCCTGGCGTCGACATAGACGATCCCGTCGAGGTCGGTGACCCGCTCGCCGATCCCCGGCGGCGTGAGCCGCTCGGCGGCCGCGGGTTGAACCCACGCGCCGGCCGTCGCCGCTGCGAAAGCGAGGGCGAGCGCGCCCCACCGAAACTGTCTCATCGGGAAGTCTCTTGGGTCGCGGCGCCGGCGATCTGCGTCGGCGAGGCAGGCTGGTCGTCGTGCGCCACCATCACCTTCACGAACCGGGCGGTGAGGTCCATGGAAATGGCCGTGTTGACGCCCTGCGCATCCGGATAGCCGTCGGCCTGTTCGTTGAGGGCGCGCCACATTGAGGGCGGACTCACCACCAGCGTCTCGATCGGGGCGCCCTGAGCCCAGACGCGGGCGAACCAGTTCCACCAGGTTGTGAGATCGGCATAACCGCCGATATCGCCCTCGCCGCCGGC
>Ga0268265_10000177_pt1 | contig 76484 bp, 68 predicted proteins | sample KBSSwiS52_FD_190355 | JGI IMG/M metagenome (GOLD analysis project Ga0268265, IMG submission 190355) | Switchgrass rhizosphere microbial communities from Kellogg Biological Station, Michigan, USA - KBS Switchgrass S5-2 (SPAdes) (version 2) | ecosystem: Host-associated > Plants > Roots >... | reverse complement strand
CCGCGGAACCGACGATCACCACGCCCCGCGGAACCGACGATCACCACGCCCCGCGGAACCGACGATCACCACGCCCCGCGGAACCGACGATCACCACGCCCCGCGGAACCGACTCGGGCGACGGGGCGCCCTCGTCGGCGCGGTCGGTGTGAAACGCGGCCGTAGCCGACTTCCTCGCGCCTGGCGGCCTGTCACAACCACGCCACACCACAGTCGCATCTGCATATCTCCATCGACTTAATTGACAATGCCTCTCGCGGTCCCTAGCCTCACCTGCATGCGCGCCCGCCTCCTGTTGTTGGTGAGCCGCGCCCACATCGACCTGCGGCGCGTCGCCAGCGCGCTGTGTCGGCCCGGCCGCTGAAGGCCCGGCGCCGCGACCCGCGCGAGCGCCTCCCCCCGGACCCGCCCAGACCGGTCATGATCGGCGAGAACGCCGCGGCACGCCCGCCCTGACCTGGCAGACCGCCACGCCGCCAAGGGCCGCCCGCCTCGACCGCGCGACCAACGCGGAGTCCCGCGACTCCCGCCCAGGAGGTCCTCCCGTGCCCGCGCACTCACCGGCTCGTCTGTCTCTGGCCGGGCCGCATCCCACCGACGGCCGACGGCAGGCCGTCCGTGTCGCGGCCGTCGACGCCACGGCGCTGACCGAGGCCGACCCGACGCGCTCTGGTGGTTCGGCGGCGGCTGTGCTGCGCGCCGTGCTCGACCACGGCCCGCTCGCCCGCGCCGCCGTCGGGCAGGCGACCGGCCTGAGCCCGGCCGCCGTGTCGCGGCAGATCGCCGACCTGATCTCGCTGGGCCTGCTGCGGGAGCTGTCCAGCGTCCAGCAGGGCGCGCCCCGGGCCGGTCGCCCGCACGTCCCGATCGACGTCGACACTGTGCGGCACCTGGCCTGCGGCGTACACATCGCGGTACCGATGCTGACGTTCGGCCTCGTCGATCTGCGCGGCCGGGTGGTGGCCCAGGAGCAAGTCGACCACGACGGCGACCCGTCGCGGGTGCTCGCGCTGATCGGCCGGTATCTGCCGGGCTTCGTCGGCAGGCACGCGTTCACCCATCCCGGCACCGGCGGTGGGGTGCTGGGGGTGGGCATCGTCAGCGGTGGGCTGGTCGATGCCCGGAACGGGACCATTCTCGAGCACGCGCCGCTCGGTTGGCGCGACGTGCCGGTCGCGGCGCCGCTGCGGGCGGCGACCGGCCTGCCGGTGCATGTCGAGGGCCACGCCCGCGCGCTGGCGCAGGCCGAGATCCTGTTCGGTGACCCGCGGGCGCGGCGCGGCCTTGTGCACCTGTTCGCGGGCCATGTCGTCGACGCGGCGATCGCTCTCGACGGCACCGTTCTGCGCGGCCAGCGGTCCGTGGCGGGCGGGGTGGCCCACCTGCGCATCCCCGGCAGCACCGAGCGGTGCGCGTGCGGCGGGCTCGGCTGCGCCCAGGCGACGCTGTCCGAACGGACGTGGCTGGCGAGGGCCGTCGCCGAGGGAGTGATCCCCCGGCCCGACATCCGCCTGCTGGCCGACGCCGTCGCCGCGGGCGAGCCCGCCGCCCTGGCGCTGGTACGCAAGCGGCTGCGCCTGGTCGGGCGGCTCGCGGCGCTGCTGATCGACATGATCGACCCGGAGGTGCTCGTGGTCACGGAGCTCGCGACGCTGCACTGGCCCGAGCTGATCGCCGACGTGCATGCCGAGGTCGCGGCCCACTCGCGGGCCTGTGCGGCCGCGGCACGGGTGGTGCAGCCGAGCAGCTTCGGGCCGGAGGTCCTCGCCGTCGCCGCGGCCGCGGGCATCCTCGGCGCGGTGCACCGCAGCCCGCGCAGTGTCCAGGCGCCCTCGGCGCGTGCCCTGCCCGCTCAGGGTGTGGGCACCAGCCGCGGCGGCTCGCGGCCTGCTCCGGGCCGCGCAGGTGCCGCCCCAAGCCGCGCGGATGCCGCCTGCCCGCCTGGGAAACGCGCTGCCCGCCGCCTCGAGCCACCGGTAGCGACAAACACGGCACTCGACATCGGGGTATTTCTTCCATTGAGTCGGAAAACATTGACCAGCATGCTCGAGGCGCGGGACGATATATCTGCCACCGACCACGGCGGCAATTCTCCGCTCAATGCTCCGAGAGAATGAGGGAAAGGCGGTGGACCCGCGTGTCGACTCTCCGGACGGCGCCGGGTCCGCGTCCGACGACAGGGCCACGACAGGCCTGTCATACCCAAGAGCTGCCACGATGTTGTCCCGGACCGACGCGGCCGAGGACAACGGACTGAAAAGGCTGGCCTGAGGGCGCGGCGGCAGGAATCGAGCACGACCGACACGGCCACCCTGTCGAACTGTCTTTTCGTCCGGGATAGTCCCTTCGCGGCGGCTCTTTCGCGTCGAAGGCTCCGAAACCGACGGGCGAGCCGGACCGTCCCACGTTCTAAGCAATTTCCAAGAAGCTCGGTGGGCTGATACTTTCGCGCGCCCATTCTGGACGCCCGGCTACCCGCAGGCTGTCGCGCGCCCTGGAGCCGTCGCGCGCCCCGAACAGCGCTCGGATGAGAGATCCCGCCGGACGAGCCACTCCCCAGCCGTCCCCGGTGCCGCCAGCCGGCGGCCCCGCCCCCTGCGAACCAGGCCCTCCGAACCGCACCTTCGAAAGGAAACCAGCAGACCATGACGAGCCCGACAACGAGCGCGCCCACGGCGCCGCACCCCAGCGACCTGGGTATCGACGTCCGGCCGGTGGCCGGGAACATCGGCGCCGAGATCCACGGCGTCGACCTGCGCACGGAGCTCGACGACGCCACCATCGCCGAGATCCGGGCGGCGCTGCACCGCTGGAAGGTGGTCTTCTTCCGCGACCAGCACATCGACCACGCCCAGCAGGTCGCGTTCGGCCGCCGGTTCGGCAAGCTCACCCCGGCGCACCCGCACGAGGACACCCCGCCGGAGGGCTTCCCCGAGATCCTGCCGATCGACAGCCGCCGCTACAACAAGCAGTTCGGCCTGGGCACGGCCACGGACCTCAAGGACATCAAGAAGAGGCTCAAGGCGACCTACGACACCGGCTGGCACACCGACGTCACCGCCCTGGTGAACCCGCCGGCGGGCTCCATCCTGCGCGCCGAGATCGTGCCGCCGTACGGCGGCGACACGCAGTGGACCAACCTCGTCGCCGCCTACGAGGGGCTGCCCGAGCCGCTGCAGCGGCTCGCGGACGGCCTGCGCGCGAAGCACAGCTTCGGCCAGACGATCTTCGAGGGCAGCGAGTACGGCAAGAAGATCAAGGAGAACCCGCTGGTGGCGATCCACCCGGTCGTGCGGGTGCACCCGGAGACCGGCGAGCGGGCGCTGTTCGTCAGCCCGAGCTTCACCAGCCGCGACAACGAGATCATCGGCTTCGGGCCCCGGCAGAGCCGCGCGATCCTGGACCTGTTCTACGAGCACATCTCCCGAGCCGAGTACACCGTCCGGTTCCGATGGAACCCGGGTGACATCGCCTTCTGGGACAACCGGGCGACCGCGCACCTCGGCCCGTCCGACGTCGACATCACCGAGTTCGACCGGGTGCTCTACCGGGTGACGCTCGAGGGCGACGTCCCGGTCGGCGTCGACGGCCAGTCCTCCGAGCTCGTCGCCGGCCAGCCTTTCCTCGCTGCCTGACCCGTGCTCGCCGCCTGAGCGACGAGACCGGTAGCCACTCCTTCGAACTTTCGGACCGTCTTCCTGCGGCCGGACCCTGGCCCGGCCGCAGGAAGCGGCGCCGTGCGCGTCCACGCCCCAGACGCGCGCGGCGCATTTCCGCGTTCTCCCACCTCTCCCAACACCGCTTGCCGGTCACCTCGTCCGAACGACCGTGGCCGCAGCGCCCGTCTCTTCTGGTCGTGCCCGCTTCCCTGACGCCCGCCAGCGTCAGTCATTCCGTGGATGGAGAATCCGATGCAGCACCGACGGCCGCGTAGACGGCTGTTCTCCCTCGCCGCCGTCGCGGCTCTGCTGGCGGTGGGCGTCGCCGCCTGCGGTGGTGGGGGCGAGGAATCCTCCTCCTCGTCCTCGTCCGGCGGCACGACAACGCTGCGGATCGGCGATCAGGGCAAGACTCTCGAGCTGCAGCTGACCCTGTCCGGGCAGAGCAAGGGCGCTCCTTACGGCCTGAACTACAACACCTTCGCCGACGGGCCGCACATGAACGCCGCGTTCAGCGCGAACCGGCTCGATGTCGGATACATGGGCGACACACCCGTGCTGTTCGCCAACGCCTCAGGCGCCGGCATCACGGCGGTGGCCATCTCCAAGTCGACGAAGAACTCGCAGACGATCTACGCGGGCAAGGACTCCGGCATCCAGACGCCCGCCGACCTCAAGGGCAAGAAGATCGCCGTCACCGTCGGCACGTCGCTGCACGGCTACCTGCTCCAGCAGCTGAACTCGGTCGGGCTGACCGAGAAGGACATCACGCTGGTCAACGTCCCCGTCACGAGCCTGGTCTCGACGTTCACGTCCGGCCAGGTCGACGCAGTCGTCTACGTCAGCCAGTACGGCAAGGCGGTCACCGGAACGGGCGCCTACGAGATCAAGACGACGCCGCTGCCGCAGTACTCCGTCGTCCTCGCCGCCAAGTCGGCGCTGAAGGACCCGACGAAGCGCGCGGCGATCGAGGACTTCCTCGTGCGGCTCTCCCGCGCCTCGACCTGGCCGAAGGCGCACGCTGACGAGTGGGTGAAGGCCTACTACGTCGGCCAGCTCAAGCAGGACCCGACCACCAGCCGGACGTTCTTCGACAGCCTGCCGGCCACCCAGTACGCCCCGGTCACCGATGACTTCGCCCAGTTCCAGCAGAAGCAGGCCGACCTGCTGATCGACGCCGGCCAGCTTCCGAAGCCCCTGAAGGTCAGCGACGAGATCGACGCCGCCTTCAACACCGAGCTCACCAAGAAGTTCGCCGCCGCGGGGCTGACGGCGTGACGGCCACGACCACGACGGCCACGGTCGTGGCCGCGGCCACGACCGCACACCCAAGTCCCGCCAGCCGGCCGCCCGCCAGGCCCGACGTCGCGCCCACCGCCACCGGTACGCGGACGCACGCCGAACCGACGCACGCCGAACCGACGGGCGCCGCATCCGCTGGGGCGACCGCTCTCACGCTCGCGGACCCGACCGGCGGGCGGCGCTCCCACGGAAGCCGGTTCTCGGTTCCCGACTGGGCCCGCCGGCTGACCGGACCGGCGGCGCTGCTCGCGGTGTGGTGGGCCATCACCGGCACCGGGCTGGTCGGCGGTCGGGTGCTCGCCTCGCCGCTCGCGGTCGCCCGTGCCTTCGGGGAGCTGGCGGGCGACGGGGAGCTCTGGGACAACCTGTCGATCTCGCTCGTGCGGGTCGGCTGGGGCCTGCTGTTCGGGGTCACCATCGGCCTCGGCCTGGCCGTCCTCGCCGGGTTCTTCCGAGCCGGCGAGCATCTCGTCGACTCGTCGATGAACTTCCTGCGGACCATTCCGATCATCGCCCTGCTGCCACTGATCATCGTCTGGATCGGCATCGGCGAGTCGGCCAAGATCTTCCTGATCGCGGCCGGCGTCGTCTTCCCCGTGTACATGAACACGTTCGCCGGCATCCGCGGCGTTGACGTCAAGCTCGTCGAGGCGGGCCGGACGTTCGGGCTCGGCCGGCTCGGGCTGATCCGCCGGGTCATCATCCCCGGCGCGCTGCCCGGCTTCCTCGTCGGCCTGCGCTGGTCGCTCGGGGTCGCCTGGCTGCTGCTGGTCTTCGCCGAGCAGGTCAACACCGACCGCGGCATCGGCTACCTGCTCAACAGCGCCCAGGGCTGGAACCGCACCGACATCATCATCCTCTGCCTGGTGATCTACGGCGTTCTCGGCCTGCTCTGCGACGGCATTGTCCGCATCCTGGAAGGGAGTCTGCTGTCATGGCGACGCGGCTTCACCGGAACCTGAGCACCCTGCCACCGGCCACCAGCGGCCGGGACGGCACTGCCACCGGTACCGACACTGCCACCGGTACCGCCGGCGACCGGCACGGGGCCGCCGGGGCGGCGGTGTGGGTCCGCGGCCTGCGCCGTGCCTTCGGCGAGCGGGTCGTCCTCGACGGGCTGGACCTGACGATCGCCGCCGGCGAGTTCGTCGCGCTGCTCGGGCGCAGCGGCTCGGGCAAGAGCACGCTGCTGCGTGTCCTTGGCGGGTTCGACACCGCCATTGAGGGCGACGTGCTCGCGGCGACGCGGCGCTCCGTCGTCTTCCAGGAGGCGCGGCTGCTGCCGTGGACCAGGGCGCTCGGCAACGTCACCCTCGGCCTGCCGGGCAAGGACGTCGCCGCCCGCGGCCGGGCGGCGCTCGCCGAGGTGGGGCTGGCCGACCGCGCGCGGGCCTGGCCGGTGACGCTGTCCGGCGGCGAGGCCCAACGGGTCGCGCTCGCCAGGGCGCTGGTCCGCGAGCCGGACCTGGTCATGCTCGACGAGCCGTTCGGCGCGCTCGACGCCCTGACCCGCATCCGGATGCACGCCCTGCTGCAGGAGCTGTGCCGACGCCACCGTCCGGCCGTCCTGTTCGTCACCCACGACGTGGACGAGGCGGTCCTGCTGGCCGACCGGGTGCTGGTCCTCGCCGACGGCCGGCTGTCGCTCGACACCCCGGTCGACGTCGAGTCGCCGCGGCGGCGTTCCGACCCCGCCTTCGCGCGGCTGCGCGCCCGCCTGCTCGCCGAGCTCGGCGTCGACGACCTCGCCGAGGGCACCCACTGACGGCGATTCAGCGGACGGCGGCTCAGCAGTTGGGGTCGGCCGAGGCTCCGGGGCGGGCGCAGCGCACGGTCTGGGCGTCGCGTTGCAGGCGGGAGACGATCTGACCAACCTCGACGGTGGCGACCGCGTGCGCGTAGACCTCGCCGTTCGCGTTGAGCAGGTACTGGCCGGCAACGGTGTCGACCCGCCGGAAGTAGGCGGCGAGGCCCGGGTCGACGACGGTGCAGGACATCGTCGTCTCGGCGCCCGGTGTCAGCAGCGACTTGGCGGTGCAGCTGCCCGCCGGGCTGCCGTCGCCGGTCAGGCTGACCGTCATCTCCGCGGAGATCGCGGCCTGGTGGACCTAGCCCGCCGTCGCGGACACCGTGTTGCGCACCGACGCGTTGACCGTGCAGCCGCTCGCGCTGCACGCCCCGAACGTCAGGTCGCCGGGTAGCCCGTCCGAGGATGACGAGCCCGACCGCAGCGCGACGGTGGTCACGCCGAAGGACGCGACCACAAGGATCATCGCCGCCAGGCCGATCGCCGTCCAGGCGATCCGCGAGGGCGCACGCACGGCCGCGCCTAGATATCTCACGAGCCGGCGGACGTCCAAAGCTACCCCCGGAGATACCACGGCGCCACGGTGCGCAACAGCGCACCCAGAATGTCGTGTCCGCGCCCGGAATGTCAGCACTTTGTCCGAACTCTCCCGCTTCCCCACACCACAAGCGGGACCAGACCGGTCTGGGTGCGTCGTCGTCGCGGTGCCCGACGCGTCCCGTCTCGCATACCCGTCTCGCATACTCGAGGTGCAGCCGCCGCCGTCCGGTGGCGGGCGTACTCACCAGAAGGGCATCACCATGGCCCTCGGTTCCGCGAGAGCAACGTTCACCTGTGACAACTGCGGCCAGCGCAGGACCGGCGCCAGCACGACGTCCGTCACCGGCCGGCGGCTGTGCGTCGACTGCGCCGATCAGCTCACCGGCGCCGCCGCGGGAGTCATCGCTCATCAGGGCGACGGGTCGGCCGTGGGTCAGGCCATCGCCACCGCCGGCTGGTTCACCGCCCTTCGCCGCGCCCGCCGGCGGCGCGTAGCGGGCCGGCGCACCAGCGGTTGACGGCGGCGCGGCTGCGTAGGCGGACGACCGGGAGCTCGGGGCGTCGTTCACGCAGCGCCGCGACCCGCAGCGGGCTCTTGTAGTGGCCTGACCAGGCCCAGCGCACGATGTGCTCGCGGTTGGTGAAGAAGGTGTGCAACGGCGCCTCGACGTTGCCGTTCCAGAGAACCTCGCGGCGCAGGCGGCGGTGCACGGTCCGGCGTATCACCTGGCGCATGACGGTCCGGCGCGGCAGGTCGAGCCAGACCATCAGGTCGACACGATCGGCAAGCAGGTCACGCGCGGCGCTGTACTGCCATTCCGTCACCCAGGCAGGCTGGCTGGCGAACACCTCGACATCCGCCAGGAACGACGCACGCGGTGTCCAGTCAGAGCCGTGATAGAGCCCGTCGATCTCGATGTGCGGAATCCCCAGCGTCTCCCCCACCCGCCGGGCCACCGTCGTCTTCCCCGACCCCGACGTCCCCGCCACCACCACCCGCCGCAGCCTGCCCGGCAACGGATCGTCGGCGCCCAGCATCTCCACCCAACGACGATAGCGGTCTGACTCCCCTGGTCGGGCGGGCGGCGCGGCGTAATGAACCGCAATGACGCGGCAGCCGCGGTCGCCCACGGTTTCGGCTCCGTTCTCCATTTCCGGCGCTCTTCGCAGGGTGTCGCACGAATCTTGAGCGGCGATGCTAACTGTCAGTAGCGGGTCGCCTGGAGCCAGCGCGGGCACCTGATCGGACCACCGGCGCCGTTGACGCCCGTGCCCACAGCCGGCCGACGCCGTGGTCCTGGCCTATGGGGCCGCCGACGGGGATCGTCGGGCCGCTGGTGGCAGCGTGTCGTCGGCGGCCGTCGGCCAGTCCCGGGGTGACGGTCCGAGCGCGCTCAGGCCTGCCACCTGCAGGCGGGACCACGGCGACACCTCGAGGGAGTCCGACAGGACGTCGGCGGCGTACGTCGACCAGGGAGTCCAGTACGCCTCGGCGACCTCGGCGGGGTCGGGTCGGAAGGCCTCCGACGTCGTGGCGGCGAAGACCGGGCAGATCTCGTTCTCCACGGTTCCGTCCGCCATCACGCAGCGGTAGCGGAAGGTGGGGAGCACCAGGCGGATGTCGTGGGCACGCAGGCCCAGCTCGTCGGCCAGCCGGCGGGAGATGGCCGCGGGCATCGCCTCGCCGGGAGCCGGATGCCCGCAGCAAGTGTTGGTGAGCACCCCGGGCCAGGTCCGCTTGGCGTAGGACCGGCGGGTCACGAGCAGGCGGTCGGACGCGTCGAAGACGTAGCACGAGAACGCGAGGTGCAGCGGCGTCCGAGGCCCGTGCACCGTCGCCTTCGGCGCGACTCCGATGGCCTCGCCCGCGGGGTCGACGAGGACGACGGTCTCGGAGCTGCTGCTCTCGTCCACCGTTCGTACCGCGGTCGCGCCCTTGTGGCCGTTGGCTTCTGGCCAGCCGTCCGCGCGGTCGAGGGGACCGGTGTTCTCCATCGTGACAGTTCTCCTGACCGGTTCTCGTTTCGGGTACGGCAGTCGTCGGCGGGCTGGACGGGCACCGTCGCGCGTCTGCCGCAGGTGGAGCGTGGCGAGCCGGGTCGCCCGGATCACGGTCACTGGCGCGGAATGCGCCGTGAACGGTCAGGCGGGGTCGTAGGCGAGGTTCGGGCGCAGCCAGCGCTCCACGTCGGCGAGGTCCTTGCCCTGGCGGGCGGCGTAGTCCTCGACCTGCTCGCGGGACACACGGCCGACCGTGAAGTAGCGCGCCGCCGGGTTGGCGAAGATCAGGCCGCTGACGGCGGACGCCGGGGTCATGGCGTACGACGAGGTCAGGCCCATGCCCAGAGCGTCGGCCCCGAGCAGGTCGAACAGCGCACCCTTCTCCGTGTGGTCGGGGCAGGCCGGATAGCCGAAGGCGGGGCGGATGCCACGGAAACGCTCGGCGTGCAGGTCGCCCATCGCCGGCCCGGCGTCCGGCTCGAACCAGGCGCGGCGGGCCTCGAGGTGGATGTACTCGGCGAACGCCTCGGCGAGCCGGTCCGCGATCGCCTTCACGAGGATCGAGCGGTAGTCGTCCTGGGCCGCCTCGAAGTCGGCGGCCATCGCCTCGGCGCCCTGGATGGAGACGGCGAACGCACCCAGGTGGTCGCCGCCGCCGGCTGGGGCCAGGTAGTCGGCCAGGCAGCGGTTCGCCCGGCCGGCCGGCTTCTCCGTCTGCTGGCGCAGCATCGGGAACCGGACCTCGCCAGCGGCGGCCACACCGTCAGCGGCGGCGACGTCGACGACCAGGTCGTCGACGTCGGCGTGCGCGGGCCAGAAGCCGTAGACGCCGTGGGCGGTGAGCGAGCCATCTTCGATGACCTTGTCGAGCAGGGCGTTCGCCTCGTCGAACAGCTCGCGCGCCACCGGCTGCTCCAGGATCGCCGGGTAGTTGCCCTTGAGCTCCCAGGCGAGGAAGAAGAACCGCCAGTCGATGAACTCGCGCAGCGCCGCGATCGACGGCGTCACGGCCCGCGTCCCGGTGAAGGCCGGCGTCGGCAGGTTCTCGAAGCTGACCTGCTCCCGGTTGGCCCGGGCGGCCGCGAGCGAGAGCAGCGGGCGCTGCTGGCGGTTCTCGTGCTGCTCGCGCAGCGTCGCCTGCTCCTCGCGGTTGCGGACGTCGAGCGCCGCGGCCCGGTCCTCGTCGAGCAGGTCGGAGACGACGCCGACGACTCGGGACGCGTCGAGCACGTGCACCGTCGTCCCCTCGTAGGCGGGGGCGATGCGCACCGCGGTGTGCTGGCGCGACGTCGTCGCGCCGCCGATGAGCAGCGGCAGCTTCAGCCCGCGCCGCTGCATCTCGGCCGCGACGCCGACCATCTCGTCCAGCGACGGGGTGATCAGCCCGGACAGGCCGACCGCGTCCGCGCCCTCCGCGACGGCCACGTCGAGGATCTTCGCCGTCGGCACCATCACGCCGAGGTCGATCACGTCGTAGTTGTTGCAGCCGAGCACCACGCCGACGATGTTCTTGCCGATGTCGTGGACGTCGCCCTTGACCGTCGCGAGCACGACCTTGCCGGCGCCCCGGCCCGGCAGGACGCGGCCCTCGGCGATCGCCTGCGCCTTCTCCTCCTCCATGAACGGCTCGAGGTAGGCGACGGACCGCTTCATCACCCGGGCGGACTTCACGACCTGTGGCAGGAACATCTTGCCGGAGCCGAACAGGTCGCCGACGACCTTCATGCCGTCCATCAGCGGGCCCTCGATCACGTCGAGCGGCCGCGCGGCCTCCTGCCGGGCCTCCTCGGTGTCGGCCTCGATGAAGTCGACGATGCCGTGCACGAGGGCGTGCGAGAGCCGCTCGCGCACCGGCGCCTCGCGCCAGGACAGGTCCGCGCCGCGGCGCGGACCGGTGGCGCCGCCGCCCGAGGCGCGCAGCTCCTCCGCGTAGGAGACGAGCCGGTCGGTGGCGTCCTCGCGGCGGTCGAACAGCACGTCCTCGACGAGCTCGAGCAGGTCGGCGGGGATGTCCTGGTAGACGGCGAGCTGGCCCGCGTTGACGATGCCCATGTCGAGCCCGGCGCGCACGGCGTGCAGCAGGAACGCCGAGTGCATCGCCTCGCGGACGACGTCGTTGCCGCGGAACGAGAACGACAGGTTCGAGATGCCGCCGCTGGTGCGCACGCCGGGGCAGCGCTCCTTGATCCGCGGGAGCGCCTCGATGAACGCCTTGGCGTAGCCGTTGTGCTCGGCTATGCCGGTCGCGACCGCGAGCACGTTCGGGTCGAAGATGATGTCCTCGGCCGGGAAGCCGGCCTTCTGAGTCAGCAGGTCGTAGGCGCGGGCGCAGATCTCGACCTTGCGGTCGGCGGTGTCGGCCTGGCCCTGCTCGTCGAAGGCCATGACGACGGCGCCGGCACCGTAGGAGCGGATCAGCCGGGCGTGCTCCAGGAAGGGCTCCTCACCCTCCTTGAGGCTGATCGAGTTGACCACGCCCTTGCCCTGCACGCAGCGCAGCCCGGCCTCGAGCACGGTCCACTTCGAGCTGTCGATCATGATCGGGAGGCGGGCGACCTCGGGCTCGGTGGCGATCAGGTTGAGGAACGTCGTCATCGCCTGCTCGCCGTCGAGCAGGTCGGCGTCCATGTTGACGTCGAGGATGTTCGCCCCGCCGCGGACCTGCTCCAGGGCGACGTCGACGGCCCCCTGGTGGTTGTCGGCCTCGATGAGCCGGCGGAACCGGGCCGAGCCGGTGACGTTCGTCCGCTCACCGATCATGACGAAGCCGGTGTCGGGGCCGATCTCGAACGTCTCCAGGCCGCTGAACCGGGTTCGCTCGGGCGGCGCGGGCAGCGGCCGCGGGGTGACGCCCTTGACCGCGGCGCCGATGGCCGCGATGTGCGCCGGCGTCGTGCCGCAGCAGCCGCCGACGATGTTGACGATTCCCGAGGTCGCGAACTCGCCGAGCAGGTGCCCCGCCTCGTCGGGGGTCTGGTCGTAGCCGCCGAAGGCGTTGGGCAGGCCGGCGTTCGGGTAGCTGGCGACGTGGGTGTCGGCGAGGCGCGCGAGCTCGGCGACGTGCGGGCGCATCTCGGTCGCACCGAGCGAGCAGTTCAGTCCGACGACCAGCGGGTTCGCGTGCTCGATGGACGTCCAGAACGCCTCGACCGTCTGGCCGGACAGCGTCCGCCCGGACATGTCCACGACCGTCACGGAGATCCACAGCGGCAGCTCGGGCGCCGTGTCGTGCGCGGCGGCGATCGCGGCCTTCGCGTTCAGCGTGTCGAAGATCGTCTCGATGAGCAGCAGGTCGACGCCGCCGTCCGCGAGCGCGGCGATCTGCTCGGCGTAGGCGGCCTTGACCTCGTCGAACGTGACGGCCCGGTAGGCGGGCTCGTCGACGCGCGGCGACAGCGACAGGGTGACGTTGAGCGGGCCGATCGAGCCGGCGACGAACCGCGGCGCGCCTGTCTCGGTGGCGACCTCGTCGGCGACCTCCCGGGCGAGCCGAGCGCCCGCCAGGTTCATGTCCGTGACCAGCGACTGTAGGCCATAGTCGCCCTGGCCGATGCTGGTCGCGGTGAAGGTGTTGGTGGTGACGATGTCCGCCCCGGCGACCAGGTACTGGCGGTGCACGTCCTGGATGACGTCCGGGCGGGTCAGGTTGAGCAGGTCTGGGTCGCCGGTGACGTCCTTCGGGTGGTCGGCCGGCACGAAGCCGCCGATCCGGTAGTCGGCCGGGGTGAGGCCCACGCCCTGCAGCATGGTCCCGTAGGCACCGTCGATCACCACGACCCGCTGGGCGAGCAGGTCCCGCAGCGCCTTGATGCGTCGCGCCCGCTCGTCCTCGTCGACCTGGCCGATGACGGCAACCACCTGATTACCTCCCGCATGCGATGTGGGAGGCGCCCTTGCGGGTGGTGGGACCAGCCGAGCGTGGCGGGCCCACCACTTCGGCAGCCCGGGAGCTTTCACTCCCGTGCGGTACTCCCACGCGGCGTTCTCGCGCAGTGCTCCCGTGCGCTCTCGCGCAGTGGTTCCCTGCGCTCTCGCGTAGTGCTCCCGTGCCGTGGCCCGTTGCAGCGCCTCTCGACCTGCCTACGACCTTACTAAGCCGGGGCGACCCGTCTCCACCGGCGTCGCCACGACCACGGTGCGTCACCACCGGCCGCCGAGGACGGCCAGGCTCGGATCAGGCTGCCATGCCGGATCGGCCTGCCAGGCCTGGTCAGGAGCCCGCGGCGGCGACGCGTCCGACCGGACGGTGCGCGTGCGCCGCCGAGGAGCTGTCACCGGAGGAGCCGTCACCGACGGTCGCGGTCGGCGTGATCGGCGGAAAACGTCCGTCGACCCGCGATGAGTGGCCGAGCTCACAGATGAGTGGCCGCGCTCACATCGGTCTTTGCTAGGACTAAACCGGTTGACGAACGGATTTGTCGTCGACAACGCTCCTTTGGGTTCACCCTCAGGTGGGAGCTGGCCGCGCCTGCCCGTCGTCGAGCTCAAGGAGGTCCACGGTGGCCGTCGCGATGAACGGCGCCCAGGGTCCGACCCAGCCGGCACCGGGACACGGCGACGGAGGACGTGGCGCCCAGGAACAGGAACGAGACGGGCGGTCAGACGCCGAACCGGCCCCAGACGCAGGCCCCGTCGCGGCGAGGGCCACGGCCGGCGGGCGGCCACCCTGGTGGCGGGAACTGCTCCTGATCGCATCGCTCTACGGCCTCTACACCGGCGTGCGCGGCCTCAAGAGCGACGACCTGGCGAAGGCAGACGGCACTGCACGGGAACTGCTGCACCTGCAGAATCTCTGGCACCTGAACCCGGAGCACACCCTCAACAACGTCCTCGCGCAGCTGCCCGGGCTGGCCGTGCCCGCTTGCTACTTCTACGCGACGCTGCACTACTTCCTGACGCCCGGCGTGCTCATCTGGATGTACCGCCGAAACCCCGAGCACTACCGGGTGGCGCGCAGCACGATCCTGCTGGCGACGATCCTCGGCCTGGTCGGGTTCTGGCTGCTGCCGACCACCCCGCCCCGGCTCCTGTCCGGCGCCGGGTTCCACGACACGATGGCCGACGTCTCCGGCTGGGGCTGGTGGGGCGGCGACGCGAGCGCCCCGCGCGGCATGGGCGGGCTGACCAACCAGTACGCGGCGATGCCGTCCCTGCACTGCGGCTGGGCCCTGTGGTGCGGGTACCTGCTGGGCCGCTTCGCCCGCCACCGCTGGGTACGGATCGTCGGCGCGAGCTACCCGGTCATGACCACGCTCGTCGTCATGTCGACCGGCAACCACTATTTCCTCGACGCCGTCGGCGGCTTCGTCGACCTCTTCGTCTCCGTCACGATCGTCCTGCTCGTCGGCCGGGCACTCCCCCGCCGCGCCCGGCCCACCCCCACGGGGACAGGGGGAAACAGCCGACAGGCGTCCGACGGCCAGCCGCCCACGCAACGCGCGCCCCGCCCAAGCGCCGGGGGGAGCCGGCCCGGTGCCACCCGTACACCTGGTCACGCCACGCCCGACCCGGCGCCGGGCCCAGCTCCAGGCTGAGAGCGCCACCAAGCAACCAAGTATTCGAACATCTGTTTGCTAGTGTCAGGTCATGGTCGGAGCACCGTTCCAGGCGTCCCCGTTCCAGGCGTCCCCGTTCCAGGCGTCACTGCTCGACATGGATCCAGTCGACACAGATCTACTCGCGGCGAGCGCTGCGCGGGTCGGGCCGGTGGGTGCAGGCCTGCGGCGGCACCGGCTGACCGGCGGGGCATGGGTCGACGTGCGGACACGGTGGGTCGCGGGCGCGGACGCGCTGTTCGAGCGGCTGCGCGACGGGGTCGCCTGGCGGGCGGAGCGACGGCCGATGTACGACCGGACCGTCGACGTGCCCCGGCTGCTCAGTTTCCATCACGCGGGCCAACCCCTGCCCGACCCGGCGCTCGACGTCGCCAGGCAGGCCCTGGACGGGCACTACGCCGACGAGCTCGGCGAGCCGTTCGCCACTGTCGGGCTGGCCTTCTACCGCGACGGGCGGGACAGCGTCGCCTGGCACGGGGACCGGACCGGCCGCGGCTCCACCGAGGACACCGTCGTCGCGATCCTGGTCCTGGGCGCGCCGCGGGCGCTGCTCCTGCGTCCCCGGCCCGGCGGCCCCGCCGACCCCCGCCGTACCCGCCACGGCCGCGGCGCACCCCCCGGCGGTACGGCACCGCTGCGGTTCGAGCTCGGCCACGGCGACCTGCTCGTCATGGGCGGCAGCTGCCAGCGGACCTGGGATCACGCCGTCCCCAAGACGGCCCGCCCCGTCGGACCCCGCATCAGCGTCCAGTTCCGCCCCCGTAACGTCCGCTGACGACCTTCTCACAGGTCGTGAGGCGCCGGCTCCGGAATCAGCGGCGTCTCGCCAGGCGCTACCAGGTCGAAGTGGTACAGGCTCGGTGCCTCGTCATCGGCCCGCCCGGCGTGCCGCGTGCCGCGGCCGCCGTTCTGTTGGCTGTCCGCTGCGCGGCAAGGCCGCTCGTGTCGGAATCTGATCGGACGGTGAAGCGTGGGTGTCCGCGCTACACTCCGGCGCATCGAGGAAAGGCACCAAGAAGGGGGACTTGGTGGGCGCGTTCAACATTCTCGCGTTCGGGCCGTCCGGTTCAGGCAAGACGGTGTATCTCGCGGCCCTCCACCACCTGCTGACCCAGGACCGGCTGGCCCCGGGGCTCAGGTTCGCCGCGGTCCGCCTCCAGGACGAGGCCTGGCTCGGCGGCCTCTACAACCAGGTCCAGGACCCCGGCCGGGACTTCCCCGACAGCACCAGATTCCCTGGGCAGATCCGCGAGATCCAGTTCAGGTTCTCGGTCGTGCGGACCAAGCGGGGAGCATCGGGCGGCAGTGTCCCTCAAACCGTGGAGTACACGGCCCTCGACCTGACCTATTTCGACTATCCCGGCGAATGGCTGAAAGAGCTGGACCAGCTCGCGGAAGCGGAGCGGGAGGCATTCGAGAAAAGGCTGACGGAGGCGAGCGCGATCCTCGGCGTCATCGACGGGGACAAGCTGCTGCGCTGCCTGCGCTCGGGGGTCTTCAGCGACGCATTCTACGAGGACCACATCCGCGTCGTCACCACCCGGACAGGCAGTCGCCCCGTTCGGTTCGTGATCACAAAATGGGATCTGCTCGCGGGCTCGTACACCTTGGAGCAGGTGTGGGAGCGCCTTGTCGAGTACCGGCCCTTTCGGGATCTCATCGCGGACCAGACAGGGCCGCGATGGCCCTTCGGCAGGCCGGTTGGGCCGGTGCCGCTCATTCCGGTGAGCTCGACCGGCGACTTCGCCCAGCGGAACGCCGCCGGCATCATCGAGAAGGTGCCCGGGCGACGGCCGAAACCGGTCGACGTGGAGGTCCCGCTGGTCGCCGTGGTCCGCAGCATCTGCCGCCACGCCTACGACCACCTCATGCGCGAGGCGAGCCGGCGGGACTCCGAGTACGTTGCCAGCGGGCGCCGCGCGCTGAGGGAGGGCCGCGTCGGCGGAATCGAGATCAATGCCTTTATTTTCAAGATCAATCTGTCCCACTTCATAGAAGCCCTTCGGCTGGACATGTACCAGTTCCTCTGGTCGCCGGCCAAAGAGCTGGGCAGGTCCGCCCTGCGCCAATACCACAGGATGACGGCGAAGGGCCACAGCCGGGTCGGCAGCGACGCGGCCGCGCTATGCTATCTGGAGCACTCGTTCCAGAAGCGGCTCGACGAGTTCGAGGCACGGCCGGAGTACCGAGATTTCCTTCGGCGCGCATCCGACGGAGACTGAACGTGGCCGACGCGCACCCAGATCGCCGCCGTGCCTACCCGTTCCTGGTGGGACGTGGGCGGACGGTTCCCTGGCGCGTCGTCGTCGCCCCGCCGCAGATGTCGAGCCCGGAGCTGCTCAGTATCCTGCGTAACCTGGCCCCGCCGGGAGACGGCCCGGAGTACCAGGTCGTCCGGGAGTTCGTCCCGGCAGCCGGACTGGGCGACTGCGCCATGGTGTTCCGCCAGGTGGTGGCCACCGCGGCCATGGTCGGCCAGCGCGGGGAGCGTCTCTTCGACGAGTCGTCTCGTCCGATCAAGCTGCTGGAGGGCGTCGTCGTCCCGGACGCCTCCAAAGCCCCACCGGACCATGTCCTCGTCGCCGCCGAAACCTTCGTCGAGGAGGCCTTCCGCCAGTTCTGGGCGGCCGACGACCCCTACCGGGCGACCCTGCCGGCCGAACCGCTGGAGTACGACGCCGCCGCGACGGCGTCGCCGCGGGCCTCGCGACACCTGGTCACGGTACGTGAGCAGGAGCCCGGCCGGCTCGTGGCACGCCCGGAGCCGCTGGACACGCGCCCGACGGAGCGCGGACGGCCCGAGCCGCCGCCGGGTGATGACCGCGCCCAGCGGCCGGCGGCCCGACGGCCCGAGCAGCCGCCTCGCCCCGAGCCCGTCGTCAGGCCGTCGCCCCCCACAGCGGCGCGGAGACCTGTCCGCCGCCGGCGGCTCATCGTCTCGGCGGCGGTCCTCGGCGCGCTCGTCATCGCCGCCGTCGCCGTCGCGCTCGCCGTCATGGTGTGACGGCACGCGGGCACGAGGCCCACCCCCGGCACCGGCACCGGCACCGGCACCGGCACCGAGAACGCTGCCGTCGCGCTGGTTCACGGGCCGCCCTCGCGACGCGCCCTCGGCGACCCGGGTAGCTACCAGGGGACTGGGCTGGTGCGGTCGAAGAACAGGGCAGGTACCTCGGCCACGGTGCAGGCCTCGACGATGGCGTCGGTGCCCTCGGCGACCGTCTGGAAGCCGCTGAAGCCGTTGAGAGCGGTCGCCGTGTAACCGGGGTCGACGACGCGCACGGCGACGTCGGCCAGCGACTTCGCGTACATCGTCGAGACCAGGTTCAGCGCGGCCTTGGACGACGGGTAGACGAGCCCATGCAGGGTCGACTCGAACCGTTCCGGGTCCGTCGTGATCCCGAACGAGCCCATCCCGCTGGACACCATGACCAGCCGGGGCGCCGCCGACTCCCGCAGCAGCGGCAGGAACGCGTGCGTCATCCGGACCGGGCCGAGCAGGTTGACGCCGAAGACGGCGGGGAAATCGGCGGCCACCGTCTCGGCCGGCGGCTTGCGCGGCCCACCGATCCCGGCGTTGTTGACCAGGACGTCAAGCCCGGTGCCCGCGGCACGCACCGCCGCGAGGGCGGCGGCGACGGACTCGTCGCTGGTGACGTCGAGCACCAGTACCCGGACGTCGGCGTCGGCGTGCTCGGCGGCGACCGACGCAGCGGCCTTCTCGCCGAGGGCGGCGTCCCGGCAGCCGAGCCAGACGGTCCAGCCGAGCGCGGCGAGGCGGCGGGTGGTCTCCAGGCCGAGGCCCTTGTTGGCCCCGGTGATCAGCACGGTTGTCATGCGACCAGCGTCGGGCGCCCCCACGGTGGGTGGGAGGGCCACGTGATCGTGGGACCAGCGGTACCACCCTGCGCCCGCACGCGTCCCGCCATTGCGCCGAGCGCGGGCGCATGCTGGAAGGATGAGTGTCGACCGAGCCGGGCTCGCCGCGGCGATCCGCCGCGCCCGCCAGCGTGTCCGGCCGCAGGACGTCGGCCTGCCCGCCGGGCCGAGCGCGGCGCGCCGCGTCGCCGGGCTACGCCGCGAGGAGCTCGCCCTGCTCGCCGGGATCAGCGTCGACTACGTCGTCCGGCTGGAACAGGGCCGCGGGCCGCGGCCCTCGACGCAGGTCCTGCAGGCACTCGCGCGGGCGCTGCGCCTCGACGCGGCGGACCGCGACGAGCTGTTCCACCTCGCCGGCTGGGGGCCGCCCACGCCGGGGATGATCGAGCTGCACGTCCGGCCGAGCGTGCTGCGCCTCATCGACCGGTTCGTCGACCTGCCCGCGCTCGTCGTCAGTGCCAAGGGTGACGTGCTGGCCTGGAACGCCATGTCCAGCGCGTTGCACGGCGACTGGTCGACGATCCCCGCCGCACGGCGCAACCTCAACATCCTGCGGTTCCTGCCCGACCTGAAGCTCGACGTGCGCCGCAGCCGCGTCGGGGAGACGGACGAGGAGCGGGCGGCCACCGCGGTGCAGACCGTCGCCGCGTTGCGGTCCTCCGCGGCCCGCTATCCCCGCGACCCGGGCCTCGCGGACCTGCTCGCCCAGCTGCACGCCGGCTCGGCCGAGTTCCGCCGCCTCTGGGAGGACGGGCGCGCGGGCGGCTGGCGCAGCCACCGCAAGACCGTCGTCCACCCGTCGCTCGGCCCGCTCACGCTGGACTGCGACGCGCTGCACGTCCCCGACGCCGACCAGTCGGTCGTCGTCTACTCGGCGCCCCCCGGCACCCGCGAGGCCGAAGCCCTGGCCCTGTTGCGCGTCGTCGGCACCCAGCAGCTCGCCCCGGACGACCAGCGTGCGTCCGCCACCTGAGGCACGACGGGCTGTGGGCCTGCGGTGGCCCTCGGCGCGGGCACAAACCCGCCTAGCCGGTGGAAACGGGAGGGACTGTTAGGTTGCCGAATATGTCGTCCCAGTCACGATCCGTCGTCGGCGCCGTACAGGGCCTCGGGTCCGCCGCGGCCAGCCTGCGGGCGGCGGTCTCCGACGCGACCTACGCCCGGGGCTCGTCGTACGCCCTGCGCGGCAACGTCACCGACATCCGCTGGCACGAGGCCGAGAACAAGCTCATCGGCCGGGTCCGCGGCAGCGGCCCGAAGCCGTACTCGACGATCGTCCAGCTCAGCGGCGCGGGCACCGGCCTCCGGTTCGACACGGGTATCTGCTCCTGCCCGGTAGGTGTCGACTGCAAGCACGTCGTCGCGCTCGTGCTGGCCGCTGCCAGCGACGAGGACGGCGGTCGCGAGCGCGACGAGCGGTTCTCGTCACCGGCGGCGAAGGAGGTCACGCGGGCACTGGAGGTGGTGGCCGCGGCGGCCCGGCGCGCCGGCACGGTCACGGTGGGGCTGGCCGGCAGGGCCACGGGCACGGCGCCGGCGGCCTGGGAGCGGTCGCTCAAGGAGCTGCTCGCCGCCGAGGAGACGGACGACAGCCCGCAGGCCCGGTTCCGCCCCGGGTGGACACCGCCGATGCGCGGCACGACGCCGCTCGCCGTCGAGCTGAGCCTGACCTCGGACACCGGCACGGGCCGGCGGGTCACCGCGCGCGTCGTGCGCCAGGGCTCGTCCGGCTGGGTGAACGCCGTCGGCTGGGACCAGCTCACCACCTGGCACCACGTCACCGACTTCCTGCCGGCGCACGTCCGGCTGCTGCGCGAGCTCTACGCCCTGTCGCGGGCGCACCAGCCGCCCGCGTACTCCTACGGCTACCGCACGGCCGAGGAGCGGCGCCTCGACCTCGCCACGTTCGGCGGCACCGGGCTGTGGGCGCTGCTCGACGAGGCCGACGCGGTCGGGCTGCGGATCGTCCACAGCCGCAAGAAGCTCGGCGACGTCGCCCACTACCGCCGCGGCGCCCTGGTCCTCGACGCCACCCACACGCCCGCCGGCGGCCCGGGCGACGGGCGCAACGGCACCAGCACCGGCACCGGCCAGCTGGTGATCACCCCCGTCCTGCGCCTCGACGGCGAGCCCGCCCCGCACGTGGTCCCGCTCTGCTTCCTCGGCGAGGACGGCCACGGGCTCGTCTATGCCGACCGCGCCGAGGTCGACGCCTCCAGCGACCACCGCGGCTGGCACATCCAGCTCGCCCGGCTCGACGAGCCGGCCGAAGCCCCGCTGCGGCGGATGGCGCTCGAGGGCGGCCGGCTGGTGATCCCGGCGGAGGCGCGGGGCCGGTTCCGCACCGAGTTCTACCCGCGGCTGCGCCGGCTGGCGCGCGTCGTCTCCAGCGACGGCTCGTTCGACCCGCCGACGGTGTCGCCGCCCACGCTGCTGCTGCGGGCCGCCTATGGCGCCGGCCACGACCTCGACCTGTCCTGGGAGTGGGCCTACGAGATCGACGGCGAGCGGTTCCTGGCCCCCCTGCTGCCGTCCGGCCTGTTCGGCCCGGGCGGCGCCCGGCCGGCCGGCGGCGGGCCCGCCGCGGTGCTCGCCGCGACGCGGGACCTCCGCGCGGAACAGCGCGTGCTCACCGACCTGGACCTGCCGCCCGCCGCCGCCGAGCTGCTGGCCGCCGCGCGCGAGGCCGCCGAGGCGGAGCGCTTCGTGACCGGCACAGCTGGGCAGGCGGGCCAGCAGCCGCCGCAGGGCCCGGCGGTGACGCGGCTGCGCGGCGCCGACACGATGCGGGTGACGACGGAGGTGCTCCCGCTGCTCGCCGGGCGGCCGGGCCTGCTGGTCGAGGTCGACGGCGAGGCGCCGGACTACCGGGAGGTCGGCGACAGCCTGCGCATCACGCTGTCCACCGACGAGGTCAACGGCGAGACCGACTGGTTCGACCTCGGCGTCACGGTGACCGTCGACGGCCGCGAGATCGGCTTCCGGGACCTGTTCGTCGCGCTCGACCGGGGCGACGAGTACGTGCTGCTGCCCGACGGGGCCTACTTCAGCCTGGACAAGCCCGAGCTCGCCGCGCTGCGCCGGCTCATCGAGGAGGCCAGGGCGCTCGCCGACAGTCACGGCGACGGCCTGCGGATCAGTCGGTTCCAGGTCGGCCTGTGGGAGGAGCTCGCCGCGCTCGGGGTTGTCGAGCGGCAGGCGGCGGCGTGGCGCGAGCAGGTCGGCGGACTGGTGGCGGGCGCTACTCCGCGCGCCGACCTGACGCCGCCCGCGACGCTGTCGGCCACGCTGCGGCCGTACCAGCTCGACGGTTTCCGGTGGCTCGCGTTCCTCTGGGAGCACCAGCTGGGCGGGGTTCTGGCCGACGACATGGGCCTCGGGAAGACCCTGCAGACCCTCGCCCTCGTCTGCCACGCCCGCGAGGCCGCCGCAGCCGGCGACACCGACCCCGGGACCGGGACCGGGACCGACGAGTCCACGGAGGCGCCCGGCGGGTTCGCGCCGTTCCTCGTCGTCGCGCCGACGAGCGTCGTCGCCAACTGGGCGGCCGAGGCGCGCCGGTTCGCGCCGGACCTGCGGGCCGTCACCGTCGTCGACACGGAGAAGCGTCGCGGCGTCCCGCTGCGCGACGTCGCCGCCGGCGCGGACCTCGTCGTCACCTCGTACACGCTGTTCCGCCTCGAGATCGACGACTACGCCGCCCTCGGCTGGTCGGCGCTGGTGCTCGACGAGGCCCAGACGGTGAAGAACCACCAGTCCAAGGCCTACCAGTGCGCCCGGCTGCTGCCCGCGCCGTTCAAGCTCGCGATCACGGGCACACCCATGGAGAACAACCTGATGGAGCTGTGGTCGCTGCTGTCGATCGCCGCTCCCGGGCTGTTCCCCAGCCCGGCCCGGTTCCGCGACTACTACGCCCAGCCGATCGAGCGCCGGCGCGAGCCGGAGCTGCTCGCCCAGCTACGCCGGCGGATCCGGCCGCTCATGCTGCGCCGCACCAAGGAGCAGGCCGCCCCCGAGCTGCCCCCGAAGCAGGAGCAGATCCTCGAGGTCGACCTGCACCCCCGCCACCGCAGGCTCTACCAGACCCACCTGCAGCGGGAGCGGCAGAAGGTCCTCGGCCTGGTCGGCGACCTGAACCGCAACCGGTTCACGATCCTGCGCTCCATCACCCTGCTGCGCCAGCTGAGCCTGCACGCCGGCCTCGTCGACGACGACCACGCCGACGTGCCGTCCGCCAAGATCGAGTCGCTGGCCGAGCAGCTCGCCGACGTCGTCGGCGGCGGCCACCGCGCGCTCGTGTTCAGCCAGTTCACCGGCTTCCTCGGCAGGGTCCGCGACCGGCTCGACGCCACCGGGGTCGAGTACTGCTACCTCGACGGCAAGACCCGCAACCGGGCCGCGGTGGTGGAGCGGTTCAAGTCCGGCTCGGCGAGCGTCTTCCTCGTCAGCCTCAAGGCCGGCGGCTTCGGCCTCAACCTCACCGAGGCCGACTACTGCTTCCTGCTCGACCCGTGGTGGAACCCCGCCACGGAGGCGCAGGCCGTCGACCGGACGCACCGCATCGGCCAGATCCGCAACGTCATGGTCTACCGGCTGGTCGCCAAGGACACCATCGAGGACAAGGTGATGGCGCTCGCGGCCCGCAAGGCCGACCTGTTCGCCAGCGTCATCGACGACGGCGACGCCTTCGGCGCCACCCTCACCGAGTCCGACGTCCGCCACCTCTTCGGTTAGTGCGGGCAGCGGCCCACAGACTCACCAAGTGGCCAGTGCGGCCGGGACTTCTCGACCGCGGACCGTCTGCACCCAACCCATGTTCATGGGCGTCGGATCGCCGGCAGGAGTGCAGCCGGTCCACGGGCCGCATCCGGACAATGTCCGGGTTGACCGCGGTCTTGGCGGCGCGGCGGCCAGTCCCGCGAACGCGATGTCCTCGGCAGCCAGGTCCCCGGGCGGGACGACCAGCGGCGAGTAATGTAGGTATGTACCTACGCGGGGAGGTAGTCGAGATGACCATGGTCTCGTCCCGAGAGTTCAACCGCGACGTGAGCGCGGTCAAGCGGGAAGCCACCCGCGGCCCGGTGATCATCACAGATCATGGCCGGCCATCCCACGTCCTGTTGTCCTTCGCCGACTACCAGCGGCTCACGGGCACCGCAGGCAGCCTGGGTGACGCGTTCGTCCTCGATGAGGACATCGACTTCGAGCCCGTACGCCCGCAGGACTCGCTGCGCGAGGTCGACCTGTGACCTTCCTGCTGGACACGAACGTCATCTCGGAGCTCCGCAAGCCCGCCAAGCGCCGGGACGACCGATTCAACACCTGGGCGGACACCCTGTCGCCGTCCGACACCTTCCTCTCGGTCATAACCCTGCTGGAACTGCGCGCCGGCATCGAAGCCAAACGGCGACACGACTCGCAGCAGGCGGCAGTCCTGGACTCGTGGCTGGAGCACAGCGTGCTACCCGCCTACACAGGCCGGATGCTCGACGTCGACCAGGCCGTCGCCGACTGCGCGGCGCGACTCCACGTACCGGACCGGCGCCCAGCTCATGACACCCTGATCGCCGCGACGGCGCAGGTACACAGCCTCACGCTTGCCACCTGCAACGAGTCCGACTTCGCGCCCATGGGCGTCCCGCTGGTCAACCCCTGGACGGCTCACTCATAGGCAGATCGGCCAACTCGGCGATCTCGGCCGAACCACAAGAAGATCTACCTCCGCAGGGATCCGACAGCTAGAGCCCCTCAGTGGCGCAGAATGGATATTGACCACGCGTTACTTGCGTGGGCAACGGTGCTCCAATAGCCAGCACTGTCCTGTGATCGATCGTGCACACTTCCCTGTAGTTGTCAGGTACCGGCATGTCCCGAGGGCGTGAGGGCGGACGCGGCTACCGAGCCGTCCGGACGCGCTTCTGGCTGCGATGCAGCAGGCGCCCGACGATCGGCATCTCGGTGATGCCCTCGGCGTCGGCGATGGCGAGGCCCTGCGGGACCGCGCGGACCAGGTCGTCGAGGACGACGTAGCGGGGCCGCCAGAGCGGCCGGTACTTGTCGTTGTAGTGCCAGAGGGTCTCCATCTGGCTGCCGTTACCGAAGCGGTGCAGGAGATGGCGCTGGAGGTCGCTGAGACGTCCGTCTCCGCGTTCGCCGGCGAGGACCGCGCGCATGATGGCGAAGTTGAGGCAGAGACCCCGTTCACCACGGGACTTGAGGTGATGGATCGTCTCGAGGATGACGAAGTCGGTCAGGCCGTTGGGTAGGTCGCCGTTGGTGCGGCGACGCATCAGGTCCAGTGACCAGCCGTTGAGGGTTGCGGCTGGGATCCACTGGCAGAACGCGTCGGGCCGGCCGTCGGGGGCGTGCGCGACGGCGAGCAGGAGGTCGCTGTCGGCCGGGTCGCAGAGGCGGGACAGGGTCATGGAGAAGCCGCGTTCGGTCTCGCCGATCCGGCTCTCGGCCGCCAGCGCCCGCAGCTGCTCGACAAGGTCGGCGGGCACGGCGGCAGGAGGATAGAAACGGACGGTGTAGCCGGCCTTGCGGACCCGGTTGTAGCCCCCGCGCAGGCTCTTCGCCGCCCTGCCTTCGAGGGTGAACGCGGCGCAGTCCACGATGGCCTCGTCGCCGAGATAGACGGGCCGTAGGCCGCACGCCCGGTAGACCGGTAGCCAGCTTTCGCTGGCGGCCAGGACGGTGACGGGCCAGCCGTTGCGGTCGGCGAAGGCCGTGAACTCGGTCCAGGCGTCGACGCGCTGGTCGGATGGGCCGACCGGATCCGGGGAGACCAGGCAGACGCCGCCCCGCACGGCGTAGGCGACGAGGCAGTCACCGGTGAAGAACCAGGACTTGTCGTCGCGCAGCGCGAAGTAGTCGAGCGTGTCGCCGCCCCACCGGGCCACGATGCGGCGCGCGCGGGCCAGGTCCGCGGCGCGGTCGGCGGGGGAAGGCGCGGCGTGCGCCCGGGAGCGCAGCAGGGCCCAGGCCAGCACGAGGAGCAGGCAGATTCCGGCCGCGAGCAGGACGGGGGTGAGCAGCGGCGAATCCGTCGGCAGCGGGAGTGCGCGATCGCCGACCAGACGTTCGGCGAGGGCTCTGGCGGTCTCCCCGTCGCGGGCGGAGGCCCCCGCGGTCCGCACGAGGACGGCGGTCAACGCGGCGACGAGGCCCGCGCCGAGGGCGAGCGCGGCTGTCGCGACGCGGAGGGTGTGCCGGTCGGGATGCGTGGGGAACGCGGCCCGATGGCGGATCAGCCAGCCTGCGAACATCAGGTTCAGCCAGGCCTCCTCGGCGTCCAGCCCCTTGAGCAGGTGCAGGACCGCGGAGAGGATCAGCAGCCCGGCCGTGGTGGCCCAGGCGAGGCCTCGGCCCCGGCGTAGCCCCCAGGCGAGCAGCAGCAGGGCGGTGCTGGCGAAGACCACCGCGACGGCCGCGGCCTGCAGGACCTCCGCCGGCAGCACGGACAGCAGGGCGGTGAACCGGCCGCGCAGCGGGGTGCTCAGGGCCGAGCCCAGGCCGAGCACCCCCAGGCCGGCGACGGCCGCCGCCGCGATGCGGCGCACCCGCTCCGTCCGGGCGCGGCGAGCGGGCCCGTCCTGGTCGATTGGCGAGCCGCTCTGGCCAGGTGGCGCGGCCGCGGTCCGCGGGAGCGTGCCGGTCGCTCCGCCGCGGACGGCGGCCCCGGCTCGGGGCACGGCGGCCTCGGTCCGGGGCACGGCGTCCTCGGTCCGCCCGGGCGTCATCACGACACCCGGCCGGTGGTGCGGCGCGGCGCGGTGACCTCGGTGGGCCTGCTCACGGTGGCGAGGGAGCCCGGCAAGCGAGAAGGCGCGACCGACGAGCCGCGTTCGGTGAGCGCGGTCGCGGTCGGGGCCGGCAGACGCTGCGCGAGCCAGTCCAGCGCGGGTGGCAGGGCCGCGTTCCAGACGAGGGTGTTGTGGCCGCCGGCCGGCACGGTGACCACGGTCAGGTCGGTGCCGGCCGGAACTGCCTCCTGGAACGGCTTGACTCGGGTGTAGGCGTAGGAGTCGCCGCCGCTGGCGAACACGTAGAGCGATGGCCGGACCAGGTGATGGCTGACGAACCACTGCGGCGAGTTGTAGCGCCGGGCCACCTCGTCGCCGCGGTAGAGGTCACCGGTGGTCCGGTCGGTGACCGCGGTGAAGTAGCCGCTCAGCGACACCGCGGCCCGGTAGCGGTCCTGGTTGTGCAGCGCGATGTTCACCGCGCAGAACCCACCGGTGGAGAACCCGAGCGTGGCCCAGGAATCCGGCGCGGTCGCGGTCCGGAACACCGCGGCGAGGTCGGCCGGCACGTCCCGCGCCAGGTAGGTCTCGTTCTGCTCCCCGTCGACGGCGTTGACGCACTCGCCGTCGTTGGCGTCGTACTCCTTCGGCGCCACCGCGATCACCGGGGGCATCCGGCCCGCCGAGATCTCCTGGTTGAGCATCGACGCGATCGGCAGGCCCTTGAGCCAGGCGCGCGGGCTGCCGGTGTAGCCGTGCAACAGCTCGATCACCGGAAACCGGTCGTCGGGCTTCGTCTTGTCGAAATAGGCGGCGGGAAGGTACACGTAGCCGGCGCGAGTGATATCCGAGCGCCCACCGTCCAAGGTCCAGGGGATCAGGATGCCGTGCCCGTGCGCCGCACTGGCCGCGCCCTCGGCGAGGACATCGCCCGGGATCTGCCGGTGTGCGAGCCGCGCGCCGGCGGCCGGCCGGACGTCGCCCGGGCTGCCGGCGAGATCACCCCAGGAGGCGTAGAAGCCGTAGTACCGATTCTCCGCGTCGCCGGCGACCGCGACCGGCAGCACCATCACCAGCAGCAGGCACAGCACCCGGGCCGGCCAGGCCCATCGGCCCGGCCACCGGTTCCAACAGAGGAGCATGGTGGCCACCGTCGCCACCAGCGCCCCGATCAAGGCCACGAGCAGGGGCAGGCCCGTCAACGTCATCGCGGATTTCCCTCCGGCTCGGACGGCGTCGTCCGGTAGACCGACAATGCGGCCGCGACCATGACAGGACGATGAAAACCGCAGCGACGCTGCAGCCGGGCAGACGGCCCGACGGGCGCCGCCGCGGGCCTCGGGGCCGGCTCAGGAAACGGGCAGGCCCACCCTGACCACCGCGCCTCCCAGCGGGGGACCGTTGCCCGCCACCACGCTGCCCTCGTGCGCGGCGACGATCGCCCGCACGATCGACAGCCCCAGCCCGGCCCCGGAGCCGGCGGACCGGGCCGTGTCCCCACGGACGAACCGGTCGAAGACGGCGCCCAGCAGCTCGGGCGGGAACCCACAGCCGTCGTCCGCCCATTCGAGCCAGGCGCCCGCCGCGTCCCGCCCGACCGTCACCCGCGCCGTCCGCGCACCGGCGGCAGCGCTGTTGCCGGCCAGGTTGGTCAGCACCTGCCGCATCCGGTCGACGTCGACCGGCACCTCGACCGGCGTGCCCGCCGCCTCGATGCGCAGGCCGACGGCGGCCGCCAGCGGCCGCGCCTCCTCGGTCACCCAGGCACGCAGCTCGGTCCGGTCCCGTTCGCAGACCAGCGTGCCGGCCCGGCCCCGGGCCAGCAGCAACAGGTCGTCGCTCAGCCGGCTCAGCCGCAGCGCCTGCGCCTGCGCGGCACGCAGCGACTCGGCCACCTCGTCCGGCTCGTCCAGGGCGGCGAGTGCCAGCTCCAGCTCGCCACGCAGCACCGCGATCGGGGTCCGCAGCTCATGGCTGGCGTCGTCGACGAACGCGCGCTCCCGCGCGAACGCCACCCGCAGCCGTTCCAGCATCCCATCCAGGGTCGCCGCCAGCCGCGAGAACTCGTCGTCCCCAGCGATCTTGGGCAGGCGCCGCTCGGTGTCCAGCGAGGAGATCGCCGCCGCCTCCCGCGTCAGCACGTCCACGGGCCGCAACGCGGCCCGAACCACCAGCCACCCCGCCGCGGCGAGGCTCGCGATCAGCAGCGGCGCGCAGACCGCGAGCGCGGCCAGGGTCCCGATGCTGGCGCGATCGATCACCCGCGCGGTCGCCCCCACCGTGAGCACCTGACCGGAGCCGTCGAGCCGCCGTGACTGCAGCCGCAGCGGAACCGGGGTCGTGCCCGTACCCAGCGGGAGATCGACACCTTTCAGCCACGGCTTGCCGGTGCCGCGCACCTGCGCCAGGGTCAGCAGCCGCCGTCCCGCCAGCGCCGGGGAGCCCACCAGTAGCCTGCCGTCCGGCGCGTAGAGCTGCGCCAACGGATCGGAGGCCACGGCCCGCTCATCCCGCGCGGCGATGCTTGCCGCGAGGTCGTCGCCACGGGCGTTCACGGCGGCGTCGAGCTCGCTGTGCAGCCGCTGGTTCACGATCGCGAACAGGCCGCCGAGACACAGCAGAAGCGCCACCGACGCGCCCGCCGCGAAGGTGACGATCAGCCGGGTGCGCAACGACCGCGGGCCCCACCGCATCGCCGTCACCCCCCGCGCTCCCGCACTCCGCACTCCCGCGCCCCGGTTCTCACGATCCTGGCACGCTCCCATCCCCCCGCCCGCCTGGCAGCTGGCCGACAGCGGCCGCGGCCCGCTCCAGCCTGAGGCCGCATCTATGCTCGGGCGCATGAGGGTGCTGGTCGTGGAGGATGACCCGGCCATGACCGCCATGCTTGGCCGCAGCCTGCGCCGCGCCGGCTACGCCGTCGACACCGCGGCCACCGGCACCGACGCGGTGTGGCACATCACCGAGACCGACTACGACGTCGTCGTGCTGGACGCGATGATCCCGCGACCCGACGGTTTCGAGGTATGCCAGCAGATCCGTGCGGCGCAGCGCTGGGCGCCGGTGCTTATGCTCACCGCCCGTGACCACGTCAACGACAAGGTCCGCGGCCTGGACGCCGGCGCCGACGACTACCTCACCAAGCCTTTCGTGCTCGACGAGTTGTTCGCCCGGGTCCGTGCGCTGACCAGGCGTGGCCCCCTGCCACGGCCCACCGCGCTGCGGGTCGCCGACCTCACCCTCGACCCGGCCGCGCGCACCGTCGACCGCGGTGGCGCCGCCCTCGCGCTCTCCAACCGCGAGTTCGCCCTGCTGCATGAATTCATGCGCCGCCCTGGCGACACCCTCAGCCGCTCCCACCTGATCGAACACGTCTGGGACATCGCCTACGACGGCGGCTCCAACCTCGTCGACGTCTACCTCCGCCACCTTCGCGACAAGATCGACCGTCCCTTCGGCCGCGACACCCTGCGCACCGTCCGCGGCGCCGGCTACCGCCTCGACCCCGACGCATGACGACCATGGATCCGTGACACCGCGTCACGACTCGATGGTGACCGACCGAACGCGCGCATCGCTGGCCGGCGGACCGTCGCCGCCCCCGCCCACCACGCCGGGCTCGACGAGGTCGTCGAGAACGTCGAACCCCTCGATCACCCGGCCGACCACGGTGAATCGGTCCGTCATCTCGTCCAGGCCCGCCTGGTCCGGATCCGCATAGCTGATCACGAACTGGGCGCCGTTCATCCCGGACGACTCGGAACGGGCGATCGCGACCACGCCGCGGCGGAAGTCGCTGGCGGGATGCTCGGCGGCGTAGGCGAAGCCGGGTGTGCCCGAGCCGGTGCCCGACGGGTCGCCGCACTGCAGGACGTAGTACGGCTCCTGCGGCGCGGTCGTCTCGCGCGGGCAGAAGCTGCCGTTGTAGTAGCCCCTGCCCGCCAGGTGATGCAGGGCGTAGACGGCGCAGGGGGCGAGGGCCGCGTCGAGCTCCGCGGTGATCGGGCCGGCGTTCGTCAGGATGGTCATCATCGACGTCCCGGTGGGCGCCCGGTCGCTCGACGGCGGAAGGCTCTTCGAGTTGGCACCGGCGGTGGCGACATAGCGGCAGTGCCCCGCGGTGGTCACGGGAGCACCGGCGCTGTCCGCGCCCTTCGGCCCCGCGTTCGCGCTGACGCCGCCGCCGGGAGCGGCCGAGGAGACACCCGCCGGAACCGTCGGTCCCTGCTGCGAGGGTATCGAGGCGGCGCTGCCAGCATCGTCGTCACGGTTGGCGAGGTGCAGGACGACGAGCGAGACGGCGAGCAACGCCAGCGCCACGGCGACCGCGACGACCACGACGAAGCCGGCGCCGAACAGGCCGTGGGGCCGCCGCCGCCCGCCGCGGCCCGGCGGCCCGGCTGACGGCCCGCGCCCGCCGGCTGCCACCGACACCGGCACCGGCACCGGCACCGGCACGGGTGGTATCGGCGGCACAACCCCTGCCGGGAGGCTTCCCGCGGCGGGCAACGGGGCCGCTGGCCGGCCGAGCACCGGCAGCGAACCCATCGGCGGCCCGGCCGGAGGCGGCCACTGACGAGCGGGCCAAGCCGCCGGGCCCGGGGCCTGACCGGGCAGCCCAGGGGCGGGCCGAGGGACGGGTGGGAGTCCTGCAGGAGGAGGCCCAGCGGCCGAGGGAGGCGGCCCGGCCAGGGGGCGGGGCGAGGCGGCCACCGACCCGGCAGGCGCCGGACCGGTGGCCGTTGCCGTGGGGGGCGGTGGCAGGTAGGCACGGATCGGCCAGTTCCGGTCCAGCACCTGCAGCACCCCGCGGGCCAGGTCCGCGTCCGTGGCCGACGCGCCGGGAGCGGCGGCGCCGTTGTTCCAGTCCGGGCCGAGGACGAGCACCAGCAGGCGGCGCAGCAGCTCCGCGGCGTCCGGGCGGGCGGCCGGGTCCTTGCGCAGCGTCTCGGCCACCAGCCCCGCGAGGTCGTCGGGGATGCCCACCAGGTTCGGCGGGTCGTGGCGTACCCGGAACAGCACCGCGTCGGTCGGGCCGGCCCCGAACGGGATGCGCCCGGTGGCGGCGTAGGCCACCGTACAGCCCCAGGCGAACACGTCCGCCGGCGGCCCGACGACGTCGATGCCGTTGAGCTGCTCGGGGCTCATGTAGCCCGGGGTGCCGACTGGAGTGCCCACCCTGGTGAGCACGGTGACGTCGGTGGCGAGCGCGATCCCGAAGTCGACGACCTTGGGGCCGGCCTGGGTGAGCAGCACGTTGCCGGGCTTGAGGTCGCGGTGGACGACGCCGGCGCGGTGCACGGCCAGCAGCGCCTCCGCGAGCCCGACGGCCAGCGTCCGCAGCGACGGCCCGGTGACCGGCCCGTTGCGCAGGATCCAGTCGGCGAGCGTCGGCCCGGCGAGGAACTCGGTGGCGAGGTAGGGCGGGTACCAGTCGGGGTCGGCCGCGTGGACCCGGGCGGTGCAGACCCCGCGCACCCGGCGCATCAGCTCGATCTCGCGCCGGAACCGGGCGCGGAACTCGGGCGCGTCGGCCAGTTCGGCGCGGATCACCTTCACGGCCACCGGGGTCTGGGCCTGCCCGAGTACGCCGTAGTAGACGATGCCCATTCCACCGGCGCCGATTCGCGCCATCAGCGTCGTCGGCCCCAGCCGCACCGGCAACGCGATGTCCTGCACGCCGACCGCTCTCCGATGCTGTCTCGACCCGTCCCGTTCCGTGCTGTTCGTCGTCACATTACCGCCGGCGGGCAGGCGCCAACCGCCCCGCGGCCGTCGCTGCGCCAGGAACCTCCCAGGCGCGAGAACAGACGTCAAACGGCCGATATCGGATTGCCGACAGTCCGAAACAGTTGGTCGCTACTGTCGCGGCCCACGGGTACGGACCGGAGGACCCGGGCAGATGGTCTGGCTGGACGGCTGGCCCGGCTGGACGACGCCGACGCGGGTGCCAGCCAGCCGGCTCGTCCTGGGCGGAAGGACGGGCGAGATGCGGATGCCACGGCCGAACGCCGCCTGGGTCGGGCTGCTGATGACCGACACGCGGGGATGCGGCTCCGTCCGTGAGGCGATCCTGCGCGAGGTCAAGAAGGTCATCCTGGACGGCGCCGCCGCACCGGGCTCCCCCATCCCCGTCGACGAGGTGGCCGCGCACTACCAGGTGAGCCGGATCCCGGTCCGCGAGGCGCTGATGAGCCTGGTCGGCGAGGGCCTGGTGGTGCACCGCGCGCGCGGCGGCTACACCGTCGCGGCGCTGACGCCCGCCGAGATGCGCGAGTTCTACGTCGTCCGGGAGGTGTTGGAGGCGGCGGCGCTGACGGCGGCGGTCCGGCGGGCGACCGTCGAGGACGACGCGACGGCACTCGCCGCCCACGAGGCGATGGCCCGCGCCGTCCAGCGGGGCGACTCGCGCGGCCATCACCGCGAGAGCCGCCGGTTCCACCTGGCGCTGGTCAGCTCGGCCGGCATGGCCCGCCTGGAGCACATGTACATCTCGGCGTGGAACGTGACCGAACCCGTGCGGCCGATGGACTACGCCTCCCGGGACGCCGTCGACATGCTGGTCACCGACCACGAGCGGATGCTGCAGGCATTCGTCGCCCGGGACGTCGACGCCCTGCTGGCCGAATCCCGCGCGCACCATTCCCGCCTGCAGACGTTCGTCGCCGCGCTGCCCGACGAGTCGACCCGCTTTCCCGCCTGACCGGCCAGATATATCTGTCCGTTGACGAGAGTGAAACAGCAAGATCCTAGCCTGTTCCCAGGCAGGCCGGCCGGCCACCGTATCACCGTACGCGTCCTTTCCCGCCGTTTCACCGCGCCCGAAATGGCGCGGGAACCGGTGGCGGGACGCGCCGGCACGCTGACCTAAGGAAGTGAGAATGAGCGAGCTCGCCGCGGTTCCCGGTTCCCCGCCGGGCGCGACCGCCGGTCACGACGACCTGGTCGAGGCAGCAGGCATGCCCATCGGCGCGGGTCTCATCAAGCCGGGCTACGACCCACGGCTGGCGAACGAGGACCTGGCGCCGCTGCGGAAGCAGACCTGGTCCTGGTACAACATCTTCGCGTTCTGGATGTCCGACGTGCACAGCGTCGGTGGGTACGTGACCGCCGGCAGCCTGTTCGCGCTCGGGCTCGCCGGCTGGCAGGTGCTCGTCGCGCTGGTCGTCGGCATCACGATCGTGAACTTCTTCTGCAACCTCGTGGCCCGGCCGAGCCAGCAGGCGGCGGTCCCCTACCCGGTGATCTGCCGGGCGCCGTTCGGCGTGCTCGGCGCCAACGTCCCGGCGATCATCCGCGGCCTGATCGCGGTCGCCTGGTACGGCATCCAGACCTACCTCGCCTCAGCCGCGCTCAACGTGGTCCTGATCAAGCTGTGGTCGGGCCTCACTCCGTACGCCGACGTCGACCAGCACGGCTTCCTGGGCCTGTCCACGCTCGGCTGGATCACCTACGCGATCCTGTGGGTGCTGCAGGCGGCGGTGTTCTGGACCGGCATGGAGACGATCCGCCGGTTCATCGACTTCTGCGGCCCGGCGGTCTACGTCGTCATGTTCGCGCTCACCGGCTATCTCCTCTACAAGGCCGGCTGGGGCGAGCTGTCGCTGAATCTCGGTGGGACCAGGGAGGGCGGCAGCTCGACGTTCTCGCTGATGCTCGGCGCGATCGCACTCGTCGTCTCCTACTTCTCCGGTCCGATGCTCAACTTCGGTGACTTCTCGCGCTACGGGAAGAATTATGGCTCGGTGCGCACCGGCAACTTCCTCGGCCTGCCGGTGAACTTCCTGCTGTTCTCTCTCCTGGTCGTCTTCACCGCCTCGCTTACCATCCCGGTGTACGGCGAGCTGATCACCGACCCGGTGGAGACCGTCGCCCGCATCGACTCGACGACCGCGATCGTCCTCGGTGCACTGACCTTCACCATCGCCACCATCGGCATCAACATCGTGGCGAACTTCATCTCCCCGGCGTTCGACTTCTCGAACGTCAGCCCGCAGCGGATCAGCTGGCGCGCCGGCGGCATGATCGCCGCGGTCGGCTCGTTCCTGATCACGCCGTGGAACCTGTACAACAACCCGGACGTGATCCACTACACGCTCGAGACGCTGGGCGCCTTCATCGGCCCGCTGTTCGGCGTGCTGATCTGCGACTTCTACATCATCCGCAGGAAGGTGGTCGTCGTCGACGACCTGTTCACCCTCAGCCCGCGCGGCATCTACTACTACCGCAAGGGCGTGAACCCGCCGGCGGTCATCGCGACGGCCGTCGGCGCCGTCGTCGCCGTCATCCCGGTGGTCGTCCCCGACTCGGCGGTCGGCTGGATGGGGACGGCGGCCCAGTACAGCTGGTTCATCGGGATGAGCCTCGGTTTCGTCGTCTACTACCTGCTGGCCAGCCGCTCGCCGATCACCGCGAGCTCGCTGCGGCCTGCCGGCAGCGCGGCTGACGACCCCGCCGGTGACCCGGCTGGTGAAACGGCAGCGGCCACGGTGACCATCCCAGCGCAGCCGAGCCCGGCCGCGGCGCCGGTCGCACCCGAGGCGTAGCCGTCCGCCATGTTCCCGACGCAACGGGAGCGGCCCGCCCTGACCCGGGGGGCCGCCCCCATGCTCATCAGGGTCATCAACCCGAACACCTCCGGTGCCATGACCGAGCTGATCGGCGCCTGCGCCCGACAGGTGGCCGGGCCCGGCACCCGGGTCGAGGCGGTCAGCCCGACGACGGGGCCGGCGTCCATCGAGAGCCACTACGACGAGGCGCTCGCGGTGCCGGGCGTACTCGCCGAGATCGCGCGCGGTGAGGCGGCGGGGGCGGCTGGGCACGTCATCGCCTGCTTCGGCGATCCCGGCCTGGATGCGGCCAGGGAGCTGGCCACCAGCCCGGTGGTCGGGATCGCCGAGGCGGCGATGCACGTGGCGAGCCTGCTCGGCCGGTCGTTCGCCGTCGTGACCACCCTCGGCCGCACCCGCGGCCAGGCCTGGGAGCTGGCCGACCGGTACGGGCTGCGGGCGCGGTGTCGCAACGTGCGGGCCTGCGAGGTGCCGGTGCTGGACCTCGAGACGGACCCGTCGGCGCGGGCGAGGATCCTCACCGAGTGCCGCGCCGCGGTGGCCGAGGACGAGGCGGAGGTGGTCGTCCTCGGCTGCGCGGGCATGGCCGACCTGTGCCAGGCGCTGGCGTCCGAGCTCGGCGTCCCGGTCGTCGACGGCGTCGCCGCGGCGACCATGCTGGTCGAGGGCCTGGCCCGTCTCGGCCTGGCCACCAGCAAGCGCGGCGAGTACGCCGCCCCGCCGCCCAAGCCATACGTCACCTAGCGTCTAGGAATCAGGCTGGACGACGACCGGCTCGGGACCAGCCTCGGCGACGAGGGCGGGCGCGTCGCTGATCCAGGAGCGCAGGTGGGCTATCTCCTCTGCGGACAGCTCCATCCTCGCGTTTTGGCACAGGACGACCGCATTGTCCGCGAACGCCAACGCGAGGGTGCCCGCATCGTCACCAGGTCGGGGCGGGCGGCCGGCGTAGAGAAGCCCGTTGAGGACGAAGTTCACGGCGCCCCGGCCGACGTGCTCGCCGCGCTCGGCGCAGCGGTCGCGGACCGCGCGCGACGTGCCGGTCCGGCTGAATCCGTGCGCGGCGACCTCGGCGGCGAGTTCCTCGAACAACATCCGGAACTCGCGCGAGGACAGCCGCGGAATGTCGGTGACCTGCGAGATCCGGACGACGAGGTCCGCGCGTGGGCCGTCCTGGTCGTGGTGTCCGATGCCGAGCACGGGCCCGGTGCCGCTGGGTGGTGGGCTGTGCCGGCGCGGGTCGTAGATGTACTCCGGCGCGGCGGAGATCGCGAGCCCCGGCAGGTCGGCCAGCGCGAGCAGCTTCTTGAACGAGCCCGTCCCTGCCCAGCCGTCGGTGACGTCCTGACCGAGGTCGGCGCGCACCAGCTGCGCGGCCGACGCCAGCGTGATGGGCCGGTCGGACGCCGCGACCAGGTCACGGACCTTCGCGGCGATGACGTGCCGGAGCAGACCGTCCTGCTGCAGGTGCGCTGCCGAGGACGACGACGGCGGGGAGAGCTGGGCGGCGGACACGGCCAGCGACCGGGCGGGGCCGAGGTAGCGCGACGACGTCGGTAAGGATCCCGGGCCGAGGCCGGTGGATAGGGAACGAGGCAGGGCCTCGGCCGGCGATACCCACTGCCCGTCGGGGCCCTCGGCCTGCGCGGCGTGCCCCGCATGGGCCGCGAGGACGAGCGGGGCCGGCTCGCTCGACGGGGCCGGCGTACCGGCCGGCCCGGAGGCCTGGCCACTCCCGCCTGGCGCCGGGGCGGGCTCATGACCGCAGCCCGGCCCGTTCAGCGGCCGGGGGTCAGCCGACAGCGCCTCGTCGATGAACGTGTCCTCGCCGACGACATGATCACAGGCCGCGCGGAACGCCCGGGCCGACGGCCCACTTGTGATGATCACTGTTCGGCGGTCGTGGGCGCGCAGCCGGAGCATGACCGGGGTGTAGTCGGCGTCCGCGGACAGCAGGACGACCTCGTCGAACCGAGTCGGGTGAACAAGTATGTCCAGGACGTCGATGACGATATGGATATCGGCCGAGTTCTTTCCCGCGGCGGTGAGCGGGGGGCAGTCGACGACATGGAAGCCCGCGCGGGTGAAATAGGCGCGGTAGCGAGCCGAGCTCACCGGGTTGAGATAGCAGTACCGGATGAGCAGATCTCGGCGGAAGTCGTCCGTCGTCAGCGCTGGATAGCCGAGCTTCTCCAGCCAGCCAAGCCAGCCCTGCGGATTGATCGCGAACCGGTTGGCGGCTGCCGGGTCTAGCCGTTGCAGCCCCATGTGGATGTTCTCGAAGTCGACGAACAGGGCGCTGCGGACCCGTAACGGACCCTGCTGACCCTCACCCACCGCGTTCATGTCGGCCATGGTGCCGGATCAGGCCGCGCTAACCAAGTAGCGCGAGGTCAAACTCGGCGCCGACCCGGTCGTCGGGCGCGTGCCGTCGCCATTCGCGCACGTCGCGTTCCGCTCGCGCCGCGACATCACCAGGCCGTGCCACCAAACCTGCCGAGAGTGACCACCGACACAGATCGGCTCGGCCAACTCGGCCCCCGCGACGGTCCTGGGGACCCAGACGCGACGGACCCCCGAGCGGCACGGGACCCGCACCGCATCGCGCCATCCCCGGCCCATGCCGTCCTACGCACGACGATCGGCCACTGTCCGGTCCTCCTTCACGCCGCGGCCGAACAGCGCGGCCGAACAGCGCGCCGCGGGGACGGTGCCGGCTGAGGGGACGGTGGCGGCTGAGGGGACGGTGGCGACCGTGGGACGGTGGCCGGCGCCGGCCGACGGCTGTTGCCCTGCCGCGGCGTCATGGCGGTTCAGCGCCGGCCATTTGCCGGGTTCCGCCGGCCGAGCTATTGTCGCCTCGGCCCGTTCCCCGGACGAGCGCGTGACAACCGACAGCCCGGTCTTGCGCGGCAGTTCTATTGTCCCGTGCCCCCGTTGCGGATCGGCTCGCGGCCGGACAACCACCTTTCCCATCCCGCCGATTCCGAGAACGCCGGGATCATCCACAGCAGCTTTCCGGCGCCAACCGAGGTTTCCGCCGGTTGTATAGGTCCGCGGTGGCCTGCGCCATGAACCATGCGGCCATCGCCGAATTCGGCCCACCACGCCTTTGAGGAGCAGCGATGACCGATGACCGCCCTTCCAACGGCCACGGCGACATTCATTTCCTGTGGCTACTCGCCGTCGCCGCCGGCTGCCTGCTGACCTGGGCGGCCTGCGCCGCTGTCGGCACGTCGACCTACCGGACCTGCGCCGCCCCGTCAGCGGCCGTCATCGCGCCGCAGCCGCAGGCCTGCGGCTCACCCGGCTGACGGCGTCCGGTGACGCAGCAGATGACGCCCACCCCGCACCAGGTCGACACCCTCGGCCCGCAGCACCTCGGCCCGCAGCACCTCGGCCCGCAGCACCTCGGCCCGCAGCACCTCGACCGGCAGCACCTCGACCGGCAGCACCTCGACCGGCAGCGCCGCGACGTGCGGCGCCTCGGCCGGTGCCGCGCCGGTGTCGTCCGTCATCCGCCGAGCCTGTCCAGCCGGCGTCACAGCCTGACTGCGTGCCGTTCCAGATGGCCCAGCACCGTCTGGTTCGCAGCCCAGCCGTCCGGAAAGCGGACCGGCTCGTGCAGGTGGACGGGCCCGCCGGACGGATGCGTGTCAAGCAGGTCGCGGATGCCGGCGCGGGCGACGACGACGCAGGCCTGGCGGTGCCGCGACGCCAGCACGCACAACCGGCCGGCCTCCAGGTGGAACGCCGTCGCGTCCCGGCGACCGGACAGCGGGTGCAGCACCACCGTCACGTCATACTCCCGGCCCTGCAGCCGGTTGGCGGTGTCGACCACTAGGCCTGGCAGGTCCTCGCCGAGTACGGCGCGCACCGCCGCCGCCTGGTCCCGGTGGGCGGTACCGACCGCGATCCGGCTCGCCGTCACCGGGTGCTGCTCGTCGCCGCGGTCGAGCGAGCGGGCCACCGCGGCGCGGGCGACCAGCCGGCGGGCCACGTCAGCGACCGCGCGCACCGCTTCGGCGTCCGTGCGCGGAGTGTTCCGCGCCGGCAGCTCCAACAACCCCCATCCAGTCGCCGCCGCCACATCCAGCACGTCATCGACGGCACCCACCGACGTACCCATGGCACCCACCGACGGGCCCGAGGAAGCCGCCGCGCCCTGGGAGAAGGTGAGGAGTCGCTCGCCCGGACCGTTGCCGGTCCGGAAGCCGGTGAATGGGTAGAACGCGTCGGCGACGACCCGTTCGGCGCTGCGCGGCAGCCGCCACGACACCGGCAGCCGATGTACCGGCAGGTCCGGGTTGCTACGCAGCAGGACCGCGACCGCGCTCTGCATCGGGTCCCAGGTCAGGCCGCGCCAACGGTCGCTGTCGACGGTCGAGAACGGGTCGAGCTGGCCGGGATCGCCGACGAACAGCGCACGCTCGAACAGCCGCGCGATCGCCAGCAGCGCGTCCGAGCGCATCTGGTAGGCCTCGTCGATGATCGCCCAGCGCCAGGCCCGGTCCTTGACATAGGCCCACTTCGCCGCCGTCGCAACCACGACGAGCGCATCGCCAAGCGTCTTCAGGTCGCTGCCGACCGCGACGTTCGGCAACACGTCGATCCGCGGCGGCGGCAGGTAGCCGGCGCGCCCGAGCCGGCCGACCCGCACCTCGGGCGCGTTGTCGGCGAGCGCGGCGGCAAGCCGCTCGACAAGGTCGTCGACCTGCTCGTTCGTCTGCGCGACGATCATCAGCGGCTCGTCGGCGAGCGCGAACTCCGTCGCGGCCCGCACGACCAGTGTCGACTTGCCCGCCCCCGGCGGCGAGTCGACGACCACTCCGCGGTGCCGCTCGGCCCGCAGGTCGGCCAGGATCGCCTCGGTGACGCGCCCGGCAAGGAGCGCGGGCGACTCGCCGACGCTCACGCCCAGGTCTCCCGGGCGTCGTCGTCGGTGGGCTCGTAGGGCGCCGGCGGGCCGCCGTGGGTCCACGGGGTGTCCTCAGGCGCGGGCAGCGCCGCGGAGAACGCGCCGTCCGCGAGCACGCTGGTGTAACTGAGCCGCTCGCCCGGTTCCGGGACACTGCCCGGTGGCGGCACCTTGGCGCGGCCCATGCCGCCGCTGAGCTCCAGCGAGACCAGCAACTGGCCGTCCACCGGCGACAGCGACGTGATCACTGCGGACTGGCCGGGGCGCGCCGGTGAGCAGACCTTCGTCCCAACCGGGAGCCGGACCGGGTCGGCCGTCCGCACCTCGACGACGGGCCTGGTGACGAGCGTTCCGCGTTCGTTCGCGACCCGGCGGTCGCGCTCAGCGGCGACGACCGTGCCCACGAACGCCTCGCCGGTCACCCGGTAACTGGCAAGCACCACCGGATCGTCGAAGGCCCGGTCGGCCTCGTAGGCGGCAAGCTCCCGCTCCAGCGCGGCGAGCCGGCGGGCCGCCGCCACCGCGCCGTCCCGGCGCGCCTGCGGCAGGCCGCCGTCCTCGTCGCGCAGATAGGCGTAGTAGGAGCTGAACCGCGCCCGATCCCGCTCCCACCGGCGCGGCACCGACGCCGCCGGCGGCAGGTCGCCGAGGAGCCGGACCGCCCGCCACATCAGCCGCCAGGTCGGCTCGATCTGCGCGCGCACCGCGCCGGTGATCTCCTCGCGGGCGCGCAGCCACGGACCGATCGCCGAGCTGGAAGCCCACGGCCACGCCGAGGCGGCGGCGAGGCCGCGGTCGTCGGCAAGCCGGCTGTCGATGATGTCGGGATCCGTCCGGAACGGGTCGGGCACCCCGGCGGCGTCAGCCTTCTCGCGCAGCAGCGCGACCGCCTCGTCGTAGGCGCCGATCGCGGGCGCAAGCACCCGGTTGTCGAAAAGCGGGTCGGTCGTCGGGCCGGCTGGCGGCGAGACCAGCGGATCCTCCGCGAGCCGGGCCGCTTCTCGGCCGGAGATGCCGTCCGGCGGGTCGATCCAGGCCATCAGCGCCGCGAGATTCGCGTCCTCCAGCGCGCTCTGCCCTGTCGCCCAGTGCAGCGCGAGGGCCTCGGTCATCGCCATCAACGTCGACGAGCTGGGATTCTCGGCCCGCTGAGCGAGGAAGGTAAGCCACCGGCCGAGCATCGGCACCACGGCCGGGACGGCGTTCTGGCCGACCGTGGACCGAAACCGCGTCGACCGGCCGAACAGGCGCACGAAATCCACGCCCGCCCGGTTGGGCACCAGCACCTGCGGCGCGACGAGAAACCGCTCGGACCGGGCGGCCTCCGCGGCCGCCACCAGTGCGTCCTCCTCGGCGCGCAGGTCTCCCGCCTCGACGGGTACACCACCGCCGACCGCACCGCCGACCGCACCGCCGACCCGAGCGCCGACCGCATCGCCGACCGCACCGCCGACCCGAGCGCCGGCCGGAGCGCCGGCCGGAGCGCCGGCCGCACCGCCGGCGGGTGGCTTCGGCGTCCTCGGTGGCTTGACAGGCTCGCTGCCCGCGGACGCGCATCGCTCGACGTAGCCGAGCAGGAAGTCTCCGAGGAGGGCGGCGAACGCGAACCGCAGGTCGCGGTCACGCGGCTGGGGCACGACCAGCAGCGCCGGGTCGGCCTCGTCGGTGCCGACCATCGCCGCGAGCGGCGCGTTCGCCTCGCCCGCCATCGTCAGCGGCACCAGCACCAGCGGCGCCTGGGCCAGGTGGACGTGCCGAACCGAGGCGACCGGCCGGGCGGCCCCCGTCTGGGCCGCCAGCGCCCGCGCATAGGCCACGATCACGCTCATGCGGCTCCGGGGGCGCCCGCCGCGTCACCCACCGCCTCGGCGTACACCCGGGCGGTGGTCCGCAGCATCGCCGCCGCCTCCGCCTGGTCGGCGGCGGGCACCGCCGTTCCGTGCGCGAGCTCGAGCGCCTCGGCGACCGTCCCCACGCCGCCCAGTTCCTCCCGGACGCCGATCCCGAGCGCGGCTGTGTGCCCAGCAGCCTCTCCCCGGCAGTAGAAGGCCAGCTCGCAGGCCGACAGGCATCCCGGTACATAACGTGCCGAAACGCGGCCGAGTGCCGCCGTCAGTGCGTCGGCCGCCATCATCGGCGACCCACCGCCCCCCGGTCCGGCCTGCCCGAGATCGAAGGCCAGGTCGTCCGGCAGCGCGTCGAGCAGCGTGTCGATCCTCGTGAGCCGAGCAAGCTGATGTTCCAGCACGATCAGCTGGCGACGGACGTCGAGACGCACCGCGATGGGCACGTTGGAGAAGTCCTTGGGGCAGACGAGCACCACCTCGTGCGAGACGGCGTCGTCCCGGCCCAGCAACCGGCGCAGCGCAAGCACGTAGACGGCAGCCTGGACCGCGGCGGCCGCGACCTTCTCCCCGTCGGCCTGCCCGTCGATCACCGGGAACGACTTGATCTCCACGACGTGGTACGCGCCGCCGTGCTGGAAGGCCACCAGGTCCGGCTCCAGGTAGACCTCCTGTCCGGCCACCTCCAGCCGCAGCAACGGATGGTCGAACAGCTCGCCATTCGCACCATCCGAGCCGGCCGGGCCGTCGACCAGCCGCGCCTTCGCCACGCGGTGCCGTGCGTCCAGCCCTTCCCCGGAGTCGTCCGCGCCGAGGTCGGTGTACGTGGCGTCGCCCAGGTCCAGCCCAAGCAGGTCACGCAGGAGGCGCAGCAGCTCGACACAGCCATCCGCCTTGACCTGCCGCTCGAAGGCGTTGCCCCGGACGATGGCGAACCGCGACTGGCCGAACGCGGCGGGGAAACCGACCCGGTCCGCGAGCCGTTCCTTGTCCACGCCGGCCGCGTCGAGCACAGCACGCCGCGCGCACCCCGGATTGCTGGTCAGCGCCGCGATGGTCCTCGCGTTGTGTCGCCGGGGCGGCTCGGACCCACGGATACGTGCCAGCCGCGCCTCGGTCTTCCCCTCGTGCCGCACCGACCGCCCTCCGCCACGCCGTCGCCGTCATGTCCGTGAGTACTGATCCTGACGGATACGGCGTCGAGGCCAGCGCAGGGCCCGTGTCAGGCTCGCGGATGCCGCGGCCCGATCGCCGGCTAGCACACCCGCCGGGCCACCGGACGTCGTAGCCCACCCGGTGCGCCCCTTCACCCTGACGGCCCCGTCGCTCGCGGCGGGGCCGCCAGCTTTCCCGTGCCAACGCTGGCCAGCGGCCCGGCCGGCGGCGACGATGCCGGACGTGAGCCATCCGCCTCAGCCCGGCCCGTCCGCCGAGCCCGAGCCCGAGCCCGAGGTTCCCCTGCTGCTCCTCGGAGCGCACATGGCGGGGTTCCCCGCGCACGGCCGGATCACCAGGCACGGCGCCGTCCTGCTCGGCCGGGTGCGGACCGTCCCCGGCTACCGGCTGCACGACCTCGGCGGGGACCCACCGCGGCCCGGCCTCGTCCGTGATCCGGCCGTCGCCATCAGCGCGACCGGGGAGCTGTGGCTGCTCCCCCGCCCCGCCATCGCCGAGCTGCTCCTCGAGACCGCGCCCCCCCTCGGCTTCGGCTGGGTCGACCTTGCGGACGGCCGCCGCGTCCTCGGCTTCCTCTGCGAGGCCGCCGCGACGACCGGCCGCCCGCTCGTCCCTGACGGTGACTGGCGCGAGCGGCCGGTCAGCCCGCCGCGGTGAGGCCGCTGACCCTGAGCTGGTGGACGGCCGGGTTCGAGCACGCCTTGTTGCCCGCGGTCAGCGGAACGAGGAGGGCGACGGTGTTGTCCGGCGGGTAGACCCGCAGGCTCGCGGCGTCGACGTAGCTGCCCTCGGTGTCGCAGCCGGGTCGCAGGCCGGGCTGGGTGACCTGGACCGTGAACTCGGCCTTGCCGCCGCCCTCGAGCACCAACGTCGTGGTTACGTCCCCGTTCCAGTCGGCGGAAGCGCCGAGCTGCTTGCCGGCCGAGTCGACGAACGACACCCCGGGATATCCGCCCAGCGTGCAGCGCGCCGAGGAGGTGTTCGTCAACGTGAGCCGAAGGTAGACCGAGCCGGCCGCGCCGTCGCTGTCGACGACCTCCGCCGCCAGCACCGACGTCGCGCACGTCGGGATCGCGGGCGTGGTGGTTGGCGCGGCGGTCGGCGGCCTGGTGGCGCCGGTCGATGGCTGGGTGGTGCCCGTCGGTGGCTGGGTGGTGCCCCCACCCCCACCCCCGCCCCCACCGCTGCAGGCGGTGACTGTCACCACGAGCGCGGCACCCAGCATCGCCAGTGCAGACCTCAGGTTCATGGATGCTCCGTCCGCGGTTGTACCGCAATATCCCCATGCTGCGTCCCGCGAGCATGCGCCCGCTTCGGTCAGACGACCGGCCAACGGCCATGATCACAAGTCCGCACGGCTGTTCCCGGCGGGCAGAATGGGGACCATGTCCGCCACCCTGGTCGCCGCCGATCTGTCCGTCGTCCGGGGTGGGCAGGTGGTACTCGACAGCGTCTCGCTGACCGTCGCGCCGGGCGACCGCATCGGCGTCGTCGGTCCCAACGGCGTCGGAAAGTCGACACTGCTGCGGGCGCTCGCCGGCCAGGTCGCGCTCGACGCGGGGCGAGTCGAGCTCTCCCCGCCGTCCGCGAACGTCGGCCTGCTGCCGCAGGAGCCCGACCGCCGCCCCGACGAGACACTGCGCGCGTTCCTGGAGCGGCGCACCGGCGTCGCCGCCGCCCAGGCCGCGCTCGACGACGCCACGGAGGCGTTGACGGCCGGCCGGCCCGGCGCGGACGACGCCTACGCGCCGGCGCTGGAGCGCTGGCTGGCGATCGGCGGCGCCGACCTGGACGTACGAGCCGAACAGGTCTGCGTGGAGCTCGGCCTGCCGCCGGACGCGCTGGACGCACCCACGACGGCACTGTCCGGCGGGCAGGCGGCGCGCGGCTCGCTCGCCGCCGTGCTGTTGTCCCGGTTCGACATCACGCTGCTCGACGAGCCGACGAACGACCTCGACTTCGACGGCCTGGAGCGGCTCGAGCGCTTCGTCGCCGGCATCTCCGGCGCCCTCGTCGTGGTCAGCCACGACCGGGCCTTCCTCGACCGGACGATCACCAGCGTCGCCGAGATCGACCAGCACCGCCGCGACGTCACCGAGTACGCGGGCGGCTGGTCGGCCTACCTGGAGGCGCGGGAACTGTCCCGCCGGCATGCCCGCGAGCGCTACGAGGACTACGCCGACACCCGCGCGGACCTCGTCAACCAGGTGCAGCGCCAGCGTGAGCAGTCGGTGCGCGGCGCGGTCCGGGCCAAGCGCAAGGTCCCCGACAACGACCGGTCGGCGCGCAGCTACAAGATCGAGGCCGCGACGAAGAGCGCGTCCCGCGTCCGCAACCTGGAGACGAAGCTCAACCGGCTGGAGGAGGTCGAGGAGCCGCGCAAGGAGTGGCAGCTGCGGATGACGATCGCCGCAGCGCCCCGCTCCGGCGACGTCGTCGCGTCACTTGCCGGCGCCGTCGTCGAGTACCCGGGCGGGTTCCGGTTCGGGCCCGCCGACCTGACGGTCTCCTGGGCGGACCGGGTCGTGATCACCGGGCCGAACGGCGGCGGCAAGTCGACGCTGCTCGCAGCCCTGCTCGGCCGGGTCCCGCTGACGGCCGGGACGGCGACGCTCGGCTCCGGGGTGCGCCTCGGCGAGGTCGACCAGGCGCGCGAGCGCTTCCGCGGCGACGAGACCACGCTCGCCGTGGCCGAGCGGGTCACCGGCTGGGCGATGGCCGAGGTCCGGACGCTGTTCGCCAAGTTCGGCCTCGGCGCCGACCAGATGACCCGGCCCGCCGGGGCGCTGTCCCCGGGCGAGCGCACCCGCGCCGGCCTCGCCCTGCTCCAGGCCGTCGGCGTCAACTGCCTCGTCCTCGACGAGCCCACCAACCACCTCGACCTGCCCGCGATCGAACAGCTCGAGTCCGCCCTCGACACGTACCCGGGCACCCTGCTCCTGGTCACCCACGACCGCCGCATGCTCGACGCCGTCCACGTCACCCGCCGCCTGCACGTGGCGGACGGCCAGGTCGCCGAGTCGGCCGTCTGACCACGGGAAAGATCGACACCGCCCTGGGCTCAGGGTCGTCGTACGGGTGGCGGGTGAAGGGTCGGCCACCGAGCAGACATGTTCTCGCGCATGGCCGCGGCCAGGTGGATCGTTCCCGGCAGGTCGCCGCGGTCGGCGGTCAGCTGGCTGACGACGCCGAGGCGATGGGCGAGGCGCCCGCGGGCGGTGGCCGTGCCCCAGCGCCAGTCGCGGTTCGGGATCCTGGCGAGCTGGTCGGCGGTCCCACGCCGGGCCCGATCGACCAGGGCATCGCCTCGTAGCAGCCAGCCGACGCAGGCGTCGGTGAGGTCGATCGAGGCATCGAGACCGGTGGCGTCGCGCCAGGCCGCGCGATAGGCGGTCTCGGCCGCGTCCAGGATCGGCTGCGGCGGGGCGGTGACGCACCAGCAGGTCGGGAAGCCGATGCGCAGGTAGGCGAGCTCGACGAGGCCGTCGCCGAGCGCGGCCTGCTCGAAGTCGATGAACCTGACGCCGGCGCGGGTGTGCAGGTCGTTGCCCGGGCACGGGTCGCCGTGCAGCAGGGCACCGGCCGGCGGGCGGGACAGGCGGTGCACGACGTCGCCCAGCTCGGTTCGCACTCCGGCAGGCACCGCCACGCCGAGCGCGCCGGCCAGCCGGAGGAAGGAGTCGACGTCGTCGTGCGTCGGGCCGGACCAGGCGGGCAGCACGCCCGCGCCGGCGCTTCGGGCGCAGGCGTGCAGCCGGGCCAGCGCCGTGGCGTAGTCGACCGCCCATTCGTCGTGCGGCCGCTGATGTTCGAGGTACTCCAGGACAAGAACGTTCTCGTCCGAGTCGGTGCCGAGCAGCGCCGGCGCCACGGGCGGGTCGGCCCGCGACGCGAGTGTCAGCGCGGCCACCTCCCGGGCATAGCCGTCATCGGCCGCTGGCCCGCCGACGAGCTGCTTGACCACGGCCGGCCCACCGGGCAGCTCCACCCGCCACACCCGCGACCGTGGGCTGCTGCGCACCCGGCGCGCCCGCCGGGGTGAGCCCAGCTCAGCCCGCAGCCGCTCCCCCAGCGGCAACCGCATGGCCGGGCGGACGGCCCTCAGCCGCGGGCGAGCAGGGCGAGGCCGTCGGCCGCGGGAGTGCCGGGGTCGGCGTGGTAGAGCACCATGCGGTGGCTGCTGTCGGGCAGGGGCATCGCCTCGTAGGAGAGGTCGAGGCGGCCGACCAGCGGGTGCTGGAACTTCTTCACGCCGTGACCGCAGTCCAGCACGGGATGCTTGGCCCACAGGGTGGCGAACTGGTCACTCTGCTGGACGAGCTCGCCGACCAGGCAGCTCAGCTCGTGGTCGTCGGGATGCAGCCCTGAGGAGTAGCGCAGGAAGCCGACCATCTGGCGAGCCATCTGGTCCGGCTCGGCATACAGGTCACGTCCGGCCGGGGCCAGGAAGAAGGTGCGGGCGAGGTTCGGCCGGCTACGGGGGTCGTCCGGGGCGTCGAACGGATAGCCGAAGCCGACGAGTCGGTGGCCGAGCTCGTTCCAGGCGAGGACGTCGTTGCGATGGTCCATCAGCAGCGCCGGCGCCGCCGCGGCCCGGACCAGCCCGAGCGCCGTGGGCCGTGGTCGCTCGACGCGGCGGCGGCGGACCGGCCTGGGCGCGGGCCTCGCCAGCCGGCGCAGGTGCTCGTGCTCGGCCGCGGTCAGCGTGAGCACGCGGGCGAGCGCGTCGAGGACGCTGTCAGAGACGTTGTGGTGGTCGGACTGCTCCAGGCGCGTGTAGTACGTCGGGCTCACGCCGGCCAGGTGCGCCAGCTCCTCGCGGCGCAGACCCGGGACACGCCGCGCGCCGTAGGAGACGAGGCCCACGTCCTCGGGGCTGACGGCGGCCCGCCGGGTGCGCAGGAACTCACCAAGCTCAGTGGCCATGACCCCATCGTGCGCCACTGCGCGGCGGCCAGGGTGACCCTGCCGGTGGTAGGCAGGCCGAGGGGTGGCGGCGCAGGGCCGTGGCTGGTGTCGGCTCGCGGACGCAGCGTGGCAGCGTGACCACGTCGACATCCACCACACCGACCTCCACGACGTCCGCCGTGCTCCCGGCGCCCGCCGCGCCCGCAGATCGGGCACTCCCCTCGGCCGCGCCGCCGGGCGTGACGCGCGGCCAGGCGCTCGTCCTGGTACTGCTGTTGGCCTCCCAGTTCACGCTCGCCGTCGACTTCTCGGTCCTGAACGTGGCGCTGCCGACCGTCGGGTCGAGCCTCGGCTTCTCCGACGCGAACGCCCAGTGGATCGCGACGGCGTTCGCCCTGTGCGCCGCCGGCTTCACGCTCCTGTTCGGCCGCATCGGCGACTACGTGGGCAAGCTGCGGGTCTTCCTCGTCGGCATGGCGGCTCTCGGCCTCGCCTCACTGCTCGGTGGCCTCGCTACCAGCCCGGCGATCCTGCTCACCGCCCGGGCCGCGCAGGGCCTGGCGACCGCCGCCGTCACCCCGGCCGCGCTGTCGCTGCTGACCACGACCTTTCCGGAGGGCCCGGCCCGGCAGCGCGCCCTCGGGCTGAACAGCGTGATGATGTCCACCGGGTTCACCGGCGGCGCGATCCTCGGCGGCGTCCTGACGGACGTGGCAAGCTGGCGCTGGGCGTTCCTCATCAACGTGCCGATCGCCGCCGTGGTGGTCGCCGTAGCGCCGTTCGTGCTCGCCGACCCGTCGGCCAGGGCACGCGCCCGGCTCGACCTTCCCGGGGCGGCACTCGTGACGACCGGGCTGCTCGCGCTCGTCTACGGTGCGACCCGGCTCGGCGAGCACGGCGGCGCGGACCCGTGGGCGCTTGGCATCCTGGTCGCCGCCGTGGTGCTGCTTGGCGGGTTCTGGGCCGCCGAGCGGCGCCACCCCCACCCGCTCGTGCCGGTGACGATCCTGGCCCGGCGGTCGGTGGGCTGGGGCAACGCGGCGGGGTTCGTGACTTTCAGCATGGAGCCGGCGCTGGTCTTCCTGCTGACGATGTACCTGCAGCACGTCCTCGGTCTGAACCCGCTTCAGACGGGCCTGATGCTGGTCGCGATGGGCGTGGGGGCGATCCTCGGCGGCCTGCTCGGGCCCCGGGTCGCCGCCGCGTACGGGGTGCGCCGCGCCGTCACCGGCGGGCTCACCGTCCAGGCGGCGCTGACGGGCGGGCTCGTGTTCACCGGGCCGACGACCGGTTCGCTGTGGCTGGTCGCCGCGACGACGTTCGTCGGCGCGATCGGGCACGTCTGCGCGATCGTCGGCTTCATGGTGTCGGCGACGTCCGGGCTGCCGGACCACGAGCAGGGCCTGGCGACGGGGGTCGCGACGATGACCCAGCAGGTCGCGATCGCGCTTGGCGTCCCGGTGATGAGCGCGGTGGCGATCGGTGCCGGCGGGCTGGACTCGCTCGCGGCCCTGCGGCTGGCGATCGGCGTCGACGCCGCGGTGGTGCTGGTGGGTGCCCTGCTCGTGGGCCGCGGCCTGCGGGTGCGGTCAGGCGGGGCACAGCCAGTCTGACCGGCCCGCCGTCGGGCCGCGGTCCGCAGGCTGGTCCGGCGGCGGGAAATGGTCACGAAGGCTGAACGCCCACGGCGTGGGGCCGTGGCGGCGCAGGTGGCGCAGCCGGTCCTCGGCGTCGGCGGTGGACGGCCACGCGCCGGCCGGGACCCACCACAGCACCGCGTAGGCCTCCTCCATGACGGTGAACCACTCGCGGCGGCGGCGCAGCACCTCGCGGTGCAGGCCCGAGTAGGCGAATGCGGCCAGCGCCTCGGCCGACTCCCAGACGGTGAGATTGACGATCACTCCGGCGCTGGTCCCGGCGTCCCACTCGAACGCGACGACCGCGGTCGCGTCGCCGTCCTCGGACTGCAGCCGCCAGCGAAAGCCGGGCGCGGCGTCTGCCAGGGCGTTGACCGGGTCGAGCACGGCGACGAAGTCGGCCAGCTGCGGGCTGTCCAACGGCGCCCGCAGCCGCGCGATGTTCACCTGCGCCAGGTCCCACCCACCCTGTTGTTCGTCCATACCGGGACGGTAACAACGGCGTCGCCGTCCGACGCCGTTGTTGCCATACCCGTCGAGGACCTCGCCGGACCCACCAGCGCCCACCAGCGCCCGCGCACGAAGGGCTGGTGGGCGCTGGCCGTGGAGCTCCGCCGGGGTGGGCCGACCGCGGCTCAGACCAGGGCGCGGGTCTTGACAGCCTCGCTGGCGGAGGCGCGGGACGCGTGGAAGACGTCGGTGAACTGAGCCAGCGCCGGGTTGACGACCGACAGGGTCATCTCGACGTTGACGAACTCGACGTTGTCGGCGCCGAGGGCCTCGAGGACGTGGGCGAGGTACGGGGAGACGTGGTTCCAGCCCTCCTTCGGCGCTCCCGGAGCGTAGGAGCCGCCCTGCGTGGTGACGACGGTGACCTTCTTGCCGTGGAACAGGCCGGGGTTGTCCGCGTCGGCGACCGTCACCCCCACGAAGATCAGCTGGTCGATCCAGGCCTTCAGGGTCGTCGGCAGCGACCAGTTGTACATCGGGGCGGCGATGACGACCTCGTCCGCGGCGGTGACCTCGCCGATGTAGCCCAGGCGGGCCTTGAAGGCCTCGGTCTGTTCCGGTGTCCGCTGGTCCTCCGGCGTCATGCCGGCCGACACGACGGTCCAGTCCAGGTGCGCCGGCGGCGCGGCGGCCAGGTCACGGTGGGTGACCGTGCCGTCCGGGTGCTTCTCCTGCCAGTGGGCGACGTACTCGCGTGCCACGGCGCGCGAGACCGAGTTGTCGCCGGCGAGGCTCGAGTCGAGGTGCAGCAGGTGGGCCATCGGGCTCTCCTCGTGAAGGTTGCTCGGGACCGGACGTCCCGTCGGTTATCAGACAGACCATCTACAGGCAGATCGTCTATCGCCAGATCGTCTGTCGGGTAGATTAGCTGCCATGTCGCTCATCTTAAACACAAACTTTCGGGAGCTGTTCCGGGGTATGGTGATCCCGTGACGCAGCCGACGGCAGCCCAACGGGAGGCGCCGCGTCCGGACGTCGCCGGAGCCTCCTGCGTCGCGACAGATCAGGAGGCCTGCGCCACGGCGGCCGCAGGTCAGGCGGCACGAGAAGACCTTGGCTGGCTGGTCGGCCAGATCCAGCACGGTTACCTGCTCGCCGCGTCGGCGGCCACCGACTCCGTGCCCGGCCGCCTGCGCGGGCTGCTCGTCCTCGGCGACGCGATCCGCGGCAACGCGCCCAACCAGATCGAGGTCGCCCGCCGGTTCGGCATCGACCGGACGGTCATGGTCCGCCTCGTCGACGACCTGGAGAAGGCAGGCCTGATCGAGCGCCGGCCCGACCCGGCCGACCGCCGTGCACGCAGGCTCGTCGGCACCGAACGCGGCCGGATCGCCCATGAGCAGGCGCAGGCCCAGCTACGCCTCGTCGAGGACCACGTGCTCGCCCCGCTCTCCGCCGACGAGCGCGCGGCCTTCACCGACATGGCCTGCCGGGTCGTCGACCATCTCGTCCTCCTCGACCCCACGCAGATCGAGGCCGCCTGCCAGAAAGTCTCGAAGGAGCTCGACGAGCACCACCCGGCGTAGCGTTCGTGCGGCTGCGGCTGGGGAAGCGGCTGCGGGCTGAGCTGGGGAAGGTCTCAAATGTGCGGAGCGTCCTCACGAATCCTCGCATTGCGGGGGCGGGGCCGGAAGCGACACGAGCAGCTGTCAGGCACTGCCCAGGCACGTCGACGCCGTCCGGTCGATCAGCCGCGCAGCGCGGCCGTGAGGTCGACCTCGATGAGCTGTCCGATGAAGCCGAGCTGCGAGACGCCCAGAAGAGTGCTGGCCGTCGTGAACGCGGGCCCGATCGCGGAAGCGCGGAGCCGGTTCCAGGCGGCGTGGAGTACCGCCGCGTCGTCGGTGACCACGTAGATGTGTGACCTGGTGACGTCCGACGGGCCGGCGTCCACGGCAGCCAGAGCAACGTGGGCGTTGGCGACGACCTGGTCGATCTGGGCGGCGAGGTCCCCGGCGCCGACGAGCGCGCCGTCGCGACCGATCGGGCACTGCCCGGCGAGGAAGGCCATCCGCCCGGCCTCGACGACGGTTATGTGGTGGTAGCCGGGCGGCTCATGCAGCTCGACGGGATTGACGCGGGTGATCCTTGCAGTCACGGATCCATCCTGCCGCGGCGCGGCCCGGTCAGGCCGGATCCGGTTCGGCTGAGGTCGCGGGCGGGGCGGGCGGGGCCGGACCGGTGGCAAGGGCGACGACCTCCTCCAGGCTCAGGCCGTCGCCGAGGTGGTCGAAGCAGGCCACGATCAGGGCGAGCGCGGCGGTGCCGAGCAACGACGTGCGCGCCTCATGGTCGATGACACCGTCGTCTGGATCGACCATGAGGCGCAGCTGCATCCCCTCCGTGACCGCGGTCATGATGAAGTTGACGTCCTCGAGGGTCAGCCCGGGGCGCAGGCGCAGGCCGCGGACCGCCACCGTCTTCTCGTAGGCCTCCAGCCACGCCTGCGTGCTGACCTGGTACATCTCCTGCAGCGTCGTGCGGGCGATCTCGTCCCGCTCGGCCATCGCCGCGCCGATCAGCTGGGCGCGCAGCGCCGGGGTGCGCCGGGTGGTGACCAGGTCGTCGTAGGCGGCGTCGTGGACGGCGCGGACCGCGTCCTCGGCGTCGGCGAGCCGGTTGCGGGCGTCGGCGGTACGGTCCACGAAGCGCTGCCAGTGCGCGCGGCGCAGGATGTAGGCGAAGACGTCGCGGATGTAGTCCGGCTGGTAGGGCCAGCGGTCGCGGAAGCTGCCCTCCGAGCCACGCAGCCGGCCGCCCCGGCTGACCTCGTCGACGACGGCACGCTGGGACAGCCAGCGGAACAGCGGCCGGTCCTCGGTGTCGACGTCGTCGTCGGTCGGCCCGAGCTGGGCGTCGACCAGCCGCAGCCCGGCCTCGAGGTACTCGCGGGTCAGCTGGTCGTTGGCCAGTGCCTTGCGCCCGGCGTCGGTCTTGCGCCGGGCAGCACGCATCAGACCGGACAGGAGCGAGGAAAGGTCCTCGTTTGACACATCCGTCAAGGTTGTACCCCTTGCGCGAGACGCTGGGCAGTACCACGGAGGTGCATAGCGTAACAAGGGTCTCGGCCGCGCGAGCTGGAACATCCTCGAACGCTCGAGGTCGCCGCCGCGCGGTCCTCCTATGGAGGACGTATCCAGGAGGCTGGCGACGCCAACCGGACTAGGCGAGGCTAGGGCCGCGGTACTCGGGAGTGGGGCCTTGCCTGGTACCTCGAGGCGCTGGGGGGCGCCTCGCCGAAGCCGTCGAGGACGTCGTCTCGGACCTCTCAGCGGGGGGAGGTCCGAGACGACGCCCTCGGCGGCCGACGGCCTCGGGGCCGGCACCGGCTCCTCGCCCCTTTCTCTGGCCACCGTCAAATGCCCGAAGTGGCGTGATATCCGCCGCCGCTCCGGGCCGGGGCCGCCCCCCACGAGCATCCCGCGCAGCTGCGCCCGCGCCGAGTGCCCGGCTCCTGCCTGCGACACATCTGCCTGCGATACGTCTGCCCGCGACACATCTGCCTGCGATACCAACGTGGCAACGATCCGGGCGACGTCCGGTCCAGGACGACGGCGCTGCGCCCCGTGACCGGTGCCAGGGCCACGCGAACCCATCAAAGCCGCGACATCGAACATGCATTCGAAGTCAGATCGAGGTCTTTGGCGGCAACCAGCCCCTTCGGGGCCGATGAGTCACAGCCGACCGCAAACACAGGTAAATGCCACTTCATTGCCGTACTCTCCTTGTGACACCAGGCGAGGAGGCAGTCACGTGCTTTCCAGCGGGCCGCGGGCCGGCCTCATCGCTGCCGCCGGGTCGAGCGCCGGTACGCCCACCGTGGTCGCATCACGACCGGAGAATGTCCCGCAGGCAGAACCGTCGGCCCTCGGTCAGGCCGCCCTGCTCGGTCTGGAGATCGACGGCGTCCAGCGGCAGATTCAGCACCTCACCGACGTGCTGCGGCAGCTGCGCCGGCAGCGTCAGCAGTGGGAGGCAGGCGGCCGGGCCGAGCAGAGCGTCGTTCGCGTGCTGATCGGCATGGACGACGCGGGGTGGCACGTCCTGCCGGACCGGCGCTGGCCGGGCACCCGTCGCGCCAACATCGACGTGATTGTCGTCGGGCCGGGCGGCGTCTTCGTCATCGACGTGAAGAGCTGGCGGGACGTCACCATCGAGGGTGGCCGGCTGTACCGCGGGGACGTCGACGCCGAGGACGACCTGGGCAAGCTGGTCGACCAGACCCTCGCGGTCGAGGAGGTACTGGTGGCGGCCGGCCTGCCGCCAACCGAGGTGGTACCACTGCTGGTGCTGGGCGGGCGGCGGGGCGTGCGGGCGCAGCTCGACCGGGTGACGGTCCTCGGCGAGCAGGACCTGACCCGCGACCTGGCTCGCCGGGGCGCTCGCCTGGCGCCGGATCTGGTGGAACGCCTGCTCGGCTGCCTGGCGGACGGCTGCCCGCCGATGGCCCGGGCCGAGCCGCCATCGCCATCGGCGGCCCGCCGGTCTGTTGCCCGCCCGGCCACGTGCCTGCCGGCGGTGCCGGCACCGGCGCCCGCACCGGCACCGGAGCTGCCGCCGACTGCGGCTCAGGGCGAGTTGCTCAGCCGCGACGAGCTGTGGCGGGAGCTTCTCGACGCCGCCGCCCGTGAGCCGATCGAGACGTGGATGACCTGGCTGCATCCGACGCAGGCCCGGCTCACTGGCCGGCGCTGGTCGGGCCCGGCCCGCGTCCGCGGCGCGGCGGGCACCGGCAAGACGGTGGTCGCGTTGCACCGCGCCAAGTACCTGGCCACGCGCGGAGACCGCGTGCTGTTCACCTCGCTGGTACGCACGCTGGGGCCGGTCTATCGCGCGCTGCTGACCCGGATGGCCCCGGAGCAGGTCGACCGCATCGAGTTCGCGACCGTCCACGCCGTCGCCGCGCGATGCCTGCGGGAGCACGGGCTCGCGGAGCGCCACCAGCAGACGGTCGCCGAGACGTGCTTCTGGCGCGCCTGGGCCCAGGTCGGCCGGGCTTCGGTGCTCCCAGGGCTCGGGCTCACCCCCGGGTACTGGAAGGAAGAGATCTCCACGGTCGTCAAGGGCAGAGGCCTGACCGGATTCGACCAGTACGCCAAGCTGGCCCGCGTCGGGCGGAGCACTCCCCTGCGGACGAGCCACCGCCAGGCCGTCTGGGAGCTGTACGAGCGATACGAACAGCTGCGGGCGGAATGCGGCGTCCTCGACTGGGACGACGTGCTGCTGCTGGCCCGCGACCTGGTACGCGAGAGCCCCAAGGACCGGTACGAGGCGATAATCGTCGACGAGGTACAGGACCTGACCTGCGTCGGGCTGCAGCTTCTGCACGCCTTCGTGGGCGATCGGCCAGACGGGCTGCTCGTGGTCGGCGACGGCCAGCAGTCCATCTATCCCGGCGGCTTCACCCTCGCCGAGGCAGGCGTCTCCGTCGTCGGGCGTTCGACGGTGCTGAGCCGCAACTACCGGAATCGCGAGCGGATCCTGCGCTACGCCCAGGCGGTGGTCGCCGATGACAACTTCGACGACCTCGACGGGGTCCAGGAGCGAGGACGGCGCGAGGTGGATGTCGACCGGCCGGGGGGTGATGTCCACGAGGTCGCCGTTTCCAGCGCCGCGGCGCAGGAGTCCGCCCTCTGCGAGCATCTCGTGGAGTTCCACGACGACCAGAAGGTCCGCTATGGCGACACGGTGGTGCTCGTGCCGACCAACGCCGCGGCGGATCGTTGGCTGCGGGTTCTCGCCGCGCGGGGCATTCCGGCGGCTTCCCTCAAGGAGTACGACGGGACCAGCCGCGAGGCGGTGAAGGTCGGCACCTACCATCGGGTGAAGAGCCTCGACTTCGCCCATGTCTGTATTCCCGACCGGAATCTCTTCCCCACCCCGCGCCGGCCCTCCGAGTCGGCCGACGCGTTTCGTGAGCGCAGCCAGCTGGAACGCCGGCAGATGTACGTGGCCATCACAAGGGCGCGCGACAGCGTCTGGGCCGGCATCCGCACCTAGTAAGGCCTAGTTAGGTCACCTCTGGATGCCATCTGGACTCCCTGGCGGACATCGCCGCCCGCCTGCGCGACCTGCGCGCCGCATGGGGGCACGCACTCGAAGACAAGATCACCATCGCCGCGCGGACCGGCGAGATCCCCGCCGGCACCGGCGCCCGCGCACTCGCGACGTTCTACGGGGCCGTCCTCCAGGGCATGTCTGCCCAAGCTCGCGACGGCGCCACCACGACCGGCCTCGAGCGCATCGCCGAGGCGGCCCTCCGCGCGTGGCCGCCACCGGCCGGCCAGGACGCCGCAGGCCCAGCCTGCTGAGATCGGCTGCGATCGGCCGGCGACGCTCGGCTGGTCCGCGCTGCTGCTCGCGGCGTTCGTGCCGCTGGCGGTGCACGCCTTCGCCGCGCGCGACCGCTGAGTGAGCGGTCGAGGACCGGCTCGGTCGGCATGGTGGCACGGCCGGCCGAGCCAGGGTCGTCAGCGGGTGGCGCCGACCAGCGCGGCGAGGTCGAGCGCGTCGCCCCGCACGTCGGCCAGCCAGTCGTCGTGGATATAGGCGAACTCGCCGGTGACCGTGTCGAACAGGCCGACGCTCCCGGCGGCTACCCGCTGCTCGGGGTTGTTCGGCTCCGGCACCCATTCGGTCGTCCTGGGCCGGACGAGCTGCGCGAGCGCGTAGGAGGTGGTGCGACCGTACCGGCGTGGGCCGTTGGGATGGTGGTAGTGGCCGCTGACGTGCAGGCCCGGCTGGAGGTGCTCGATGAGCCGGGTGAGCTTCACCGAGCCCTGGACACCCCCGCGCCGGTCGCGCGACATCCCGTAAGGCCCGTCATGGGTGACCAGGATGTCCACGTCACCCGGTTCGGCACCCATCAGTCGGGAGAAGGCGTTCTCGTCCAGATCCATCTTCCCGGCGGACTCGATAAGCCCAAGAAACGCCACTCGCTGGCCGGCGACTTCCCGAACGCTTCCGCAGGTCACATGACGGTAAGCGCCGAGCGGGTCCACAGACACGACCTCGGTGCCCGCAGCCGCGTGCAGAGCGGCCAGCCACTCGTGATCCTCGTGATTGCCGCTGACGAACAGCACCGACGGGACTCGCCCGAGGGCGAGGCGCACACCCGCGGCAAAGGACGGCGACGGATCCAGCAGCCGGACGAAGTCGCCCTGGGCTGGATGTTCCCGCCCGAACCGGTGACTGGGCCCGTCGTATCGCTCGGCCGACGGATAGGCGCCGAGATCACCGACCTGGATCACGGCGTCAAGCCGGATCCCGCGACGGTCCTGGAGCATCACCGCTGTGCCCAGCGCATGCAGCACACAGCCATGGACGTCACCAACGAATGCAATCTTCACTACGTCGCGACCTCTCGGAAAGGAGCCATGCGGACATGGCTCGACGCGGTCGAGCGGCGCAACGATGTGGTGTCAACTACCGGCTCGAATCTCACGGCGGGCAACCCATGGCTCTGGGCCGGTAGCTCACATCCCAGCGCTCCGCCGCTGTCTCGACGACCGAGCCAGATAAAGCATCACATCAGCCCGAAAAGCCGTCAACAGCAGGCCGACCGCTTGGACCCCCGGCCGTGGGCCCCGCCGGGACCGGACCGGCAGCCCGACGGATGACGGAGCCCGCCGCGCACGCCAGCCGTCACGTCGATTTCACCGGGGTGCCGAGCCCGGGCCGACCGAACCCGGTATCGTGTGGATCATGGGCGATGTGCGGGTATTCCTCCTGGATGACCATGAGATCGTCCGGCGTGGCATCCGGGAGATGCTCGAGGACACGGGCGACATCCAGGTCGTGGGCGAGGCCGCCACGGCCGCCGAGGCGCTGCGCCGGATCCCCGCCGTCTCCCCGGACGTCGCCGTTCTCGACGCCCGCCTCGAAGACGGCAGCGGCGTCGACGTGTGCCGCGAGATCCGGTCGGCCCACCCGGAGATCGGCTGCCTGATCCTGACGTCCTATGACGACGACGACGCCCTCTTCTCCGCGATCATGGCAGGCGCGGCCGGCTACCTGCTCAAGCAGATCAAAGGCACCGACCTGGTGGGCGCGATCCGCACGATCGCGGCCGGCCGCTCGCTGCTAGATCCCGCGGTCACCCAGCGGGTGCTGACCCGCCTGCGGGAGGGGCCGGCACAGGACCCGAAGCTGGCCACCCTGGGTGTCCGCGAACGCGAGATCCTGCAGCTGGTGGCCGAGGGGCTGACCAACCGGCAGATCGCGACGCGCATCCACCTTTCCGAGAAGACCGTCAAGAACTACGTCTCCTCGATCCTCGAGAAGCTGAATCTCACGAGCCGCACCCAGGCCGCCGTCTTCGCCACCAAGGTCGACAGATAATCGGCAGGTAGCAGGCAGGCAGCGGGTGCCCGGCGGACGGCGGACGGCGGACGGCGGACGGCGGACGGCGGACGGGTGATACCGCGAGACAGCCAGGCTCGCGCCCCGCGTCGACGACGATGATTCCTGCTACAAGCGTGTGCGAGCGAACGTCGCACGACCGCCTTCCAAGTCGCCTGAGGAGAAACCGCGTCGTCTTGTTTTCCACGCGGCGCCCCGACCTGTGCCGACGCGGCACTGTAGGGAAACGTCCTGGCACACCGGGCGAATCCGGCCACGACATCGGGCGTGGACAGTACCGCCCAAGAATGATAAAAACTTCAGCGTTCCGGTAATGCGAGCGCCACTGGAGCGCCAGGCGAAGGGCGCCGTGTCGGGTTCCCGACACGGCGCGGCCGGCGCGGTTTCCTCACCCATCTACGCCGCGAGCCTATTCTTCCGTCCGGCGCTTCGGCAATCCGGCGAAAAACTCGCGTGCTGGAGCGCGGCCCGTCGGCTCCGATTGCGTCGCGAGCATGGCCATCCGCCGTCCGGGCCAGCGGCACGGGATGAGGAGGTACTCGATCATGCGGGGAACAACAAAGACGAGAATTGCCCGCCGGGCGGCGGTCCCGGCGCTCCTGGCGGCGTCGTGCGCGCTCGTCGTGAGCGGGGGCGACGCCGCCCAGGCAGGTGGCACACCGACGGCGACCTGCCCGAGCGGCACCCGCCTCAACGTGGTCGTTCCCGGTTCGGACGGTCCGTACCCAGGGCACCCGCCCACCCACATCGACGCCGGCTTCTACGGGCTGGCCGGGTACTTCTGGCCGCCGACCACGCTGCTGGTCTGCCGTACCGAGTTCAAGCCGGGTCACCCCGTCGTCCGTCCTGGTGGCACCGGCTGCCACCAGGGCGCGGTGCCGTTCCAGATCCCGGCCGAGCTACCGAAGACCTATTCCGATCCCGCGACGGTCGACTGGGGAACGTTCCTGCCCGGCGGCTGGTACTTCGCCGCCAACACCGGCAGCGGCGGTTGGGCGACCGTCTGCTGGTACGCCCGGCAGCCGGCGAACGACGGCACGCCGGCCGGCCTGCCGACACCGGGCACGCCGGCAGCCGCCTCGCCCGCGGCAGCCACCGGCTCGCCCGCCTCGGTCGCGTCGGCACCCGCGACGCCGGCAACACCCACGACGCCAACCACGTCGACTTAGGAACGTTCGGGGACAGCCCGCGACGCTGTCAGCGCTGTCAGCGCTGTCAGCGCCGAGGGCCGGAGTGGCCGGCCGCGGAACCTACCGCGGCCGGCACCGGCGCACCCGGCGCCGTGGCGCCGGCGAGAGCCACAGCGCCGGTAAGGGCCACAGCGCGCGCAAGCTCGGCCCGCAGGCAAGCACCCGGCGCGGCGCTCCCGGCCAGGCCGCCGGGATCGACCACCGTCAGCGTCCCGCCGTGTGCGTGCGCGATGTCCCTGGCGATGGCCAGGCCCAGCCCGCTGCCACCGCCGTCGCGCGTCCGGGTCTCGTCCAGCCGGGTGAACCGGTCGAACACCGCCTCGCGGCGCTCGACGGGGATGCCCGGGCCGTCGTCGCAGACCTGCACGGTCGCCGGGGCGGTGACCCGCACCGTCACCGTCGACGCGGCGTGCCGCACGGCGTTGTCGACGAGGTTCCCGACCATCCTGCGCAGATGGGAGGCCGATCCGGCGACGACCACGTCCGAGGCGATGTCGAGCGAGATCCGGACGTCCGCGCGCCGGGGCCGGGACGCCTCCTCGGCGGCCACCTCGCCCAGGTCGACCTCGTCCGCCCGCAACGGCTCGCCGGCGTCCAGCCGGGCGAGCAGCAGCATGTCACCCGCCAGCTCCTGGAGCCGGTCCACGTCGGTGAGCGCCTCCGCCACCAGACCGGGAGCCTCGCGGCGGCCCAGCTCCAGCCGGGTACGCAGGACGGCCAGCGGGCTGCGCACCTCGTGCGCCGCGTCCGCGACGAACTGCTTGTGCCGCTCGACGGCCCGCTCCAGCCGGTCGAGCGTCGCGTTCATCGTCCGCGCCAGCCGGCTGATCTCGTCGCCCGAGCGAGGCACCGGCACCCGCCGGTGCAGGTCGGTCGCCGTGATGTCGGCGAACGTCTGGCGGATCGCCGACACCGGGGCGAGCGCCCGCCCGGTCAGCAGCCAGGTCAGCCCGGCGACCAGCAGCAACAGCACCGGCAGGCCGACGAGCAGCAGGTTGCGCAGCACCGTGAGGGCGGCACGGGTCGGGCCGAGCGACACCCGGGCGATGACGGTCACCGAACCCGTCGACGTGGAGACCAGGTGCTCGGCGGTGACATAGCCCGAGTCCCAGTCCACCCCGGTGCCAGTGCCAGCGCTGGCACCGACGTTCACCGACAGCTTCGGGCTTCCGTCGTCGCCGCTCCCCTGGTCGACCCGCAGGTCGGGATCGGACGCGACATAGGAGGTGACGACCGGGGCAGGGGCGCCGGGGGTCCCGCCCTCGGCGGCCTGGATCAGGGTGGCCGCGGCCTCGCCCGCCCGCCGGGCCGCCTCCTGGCTGGCGCTCGACTCGAGGCTGCCCCTCAGCACGAGCACCAGGACGAGGCCGGCCGCGCCGAGCGCCAGTGCGACCGTCAGGGTCGCCACCACGGTCGCGCGCAGCCGCACCGACCAGCGCATCAGGCGCCTCCCTCGAGCCGGTAGCCGGCTCCCCGCACCGTCACCAGGCTCGACCGGCCGAACGGGGCGTCGATCTTGCGGCGCAGCGCGCTGATGTAGACCTCGACGATGCTCGGGTCGCCGTCGTAGGCGAAGTCCCAGGCCTGCTCGAGCAGCTCGGCCTTGGACACCACCTCGCCGACCCGCCGGGCGAGCGCGTGCAGCACGGCGAACTCCTTCGGGGTGAGCGCTATCTCCGCCTCGCCGCGGCGGCAGCGCATCCCCGCCGGGTCCACCGACAGGTCGCCGGCGGTCAGGACGACCGGCCGTTCCCGCCCGCCGCGGCGGACGAGCGCCCGCAGCCGGGCCACCAGCACGACGTACGAGAACGGCTTGGACAGGAAGTCGTCGGCACCGGTGTCCAAGGCCTCGGCCTCGTCGTACTCGCCGTCCTTCGCGGTCAGCATCATGATCGGCGTCCAGTTGCCGGCCTCCCGCAGGCGGCGGCACACGGCGTAGCCGTTCAGCAGCGGGAGCATCACGTCGAGCACGATCGCGTCGTACCGGTGCTCGGTCGCCATCCACAGCCCGTCGCGGCCGTTGTGCGCGACGTCGACCGCGAACCCCTCCTCGGCCAGCCCACCCCGCACCAGCCCGGCCAGCCGTTCCTCGTCCTCCACCAGCAGCACTCGCATGGCTACAGCCTTACGGAAAACACCTCAAGATGACCTGAAGATCGCTTCAGCTGCCTTCAGGAGCGCCTCAGCCGGCGCGCGGGAATCTGGCGTCGCCCCGAGAGACGGGGCCTGCGAGAAGCAGGAAAGCAGGAGGTGCACCATGCAGATCCGCCGGATCGTCCTCGTCGGCGCGAGTGCCCTGGTCCTGGCCGGCTCGGGCGCCGCGGCCGCCAGCGCCACCGGGGTGCTGCCCGGCTCGGGTGGCACGCCAGGCCCCGCGGGGGCTTGCCCCGCCCCGCCGCCCGGCGCGCACGTCGAGAACCTCGAGGTCAAGGACGGCAAGCTCTACCTCAACGGGAAGCTGGTCGGCGAGGCCAAGCCCGGCGAGCCGGTGGCGGTGAAGGACGGCAAGGTCTACGTCGGCGCAGCCGCCGAGGCGCTGCCGAAGCCGCCCGACGGCAAGGGGAGCCTGGTCATCAACGGAGAAGGCGGGAAGGCCTGCGGCGAGGGCCCCCTCTGCACGATCGAGGGCGCTGAGGAGTAGTCCCCGGCCACGACCGCGCTCCCGCGGTCGGCGGGCCTGTACCACGCCGCGGGCCTGTACCACGCCGCGAAGCGCGGCGCGTGCCGGAAGGCGCGTGCCGGAAGGCGCGCGCAGCGCGCCGGCAAGCCCGTGACCGGGCTGGGCACCTGGACGGTCCAGGCCCCGCAGCCACAGCAGCCGCCCGGCATCGTCGAGGTCGCCCATCGCGACGAGGTCGTGCCGGCCTTGCTGACCGCGCTCCCGGCACCTCCGGGCTGAGACAGCCGCACGCATTCCGCGTTTTGTTGTTTCAGGGCTTCTCCGGCCGCGGTCAGACGCCGCAGTGGACGAAGCCGGCCCAGCCCGCCAGTCACGTCACGACAAGCCGGCCCGGATCCGGCCGAGCCGGGCGCCGAACCGCCGAAGTCTGTTAGGTGCGGGCGGCTCCGGCAGCGCCGCCAGGTCCTCGGCCGTGAGTTCCCAGGCGGCGGCTGCGGCGTTGGCCGCGACCTGCTCCGGCCTGGTCGCCCCGGCGATGACGGACGAGACGCCGTCCTGCGCGGCGAGCCACGCGATGGCCAGTTCCAGGATCGTGTGGCCACGGTCCTGGGCGAACGCGGTCAGCCGGTCGATGTAGGCGAAGTTCTGCGGCGTCGCCGGCTGGGCGAAGTATGGCATCGACGCGAGCCGGGTGCCCTCCGGGAACGGCTGGCCCGCTGCGTACTTGCCCGACAGCAGACCGGACGCCAGCGGAAAGTAAGGAACGATGCCCATCCCCGCGTCGACCGCTGCCGGCGCGATCGCCGCCTCGACGGCCCGGTTCAGCAGGCTCCATTCGATCTGCGCCGCCGTGAAGGCCGCGACCTGGTGCTTCTCGGCGAACGCGACCCGCTCCCCTATCTCGGCCGCCGTCACGTTCGAGCACGCGACGTGCAGCACCTTACCGGCGCGGACCAGCTCGTCGAGCGCCTCCATCGCCTCGGCGTTGGAGCCCTGGGCGTCGACGAAGTGCTGGTAGTAGACATCGATCCGGTCCGTGCCGAGCCGGCTCAGGCTGATCTCGCAGCCCTCGAGGATTCGCTTGCGCACGATGCCGGGTGTGTAGGGCTCGTCCTTCGGACGGCGCATCACCTTGGTCGCGATGATTGCCTCGTCGCGGCGCGCACCCAGCGCGGCGCCGAGGAACTCCTCCGAACGGCCGCCGCCGTATGTCTCAGCGGTGTCGAAGTGGGTGATTCCGGCGTCGAGCGCGGCGTGCACGACGGCGGTGCTCGCGTCGGCATCGATGCGCATCCCGAAGTTGTTGCAGCCCAGCCCGACGACAGACACGGTGGGTCCTGCCGTGCCCAACGGTCGCGTCCGCATACGCCCTCCCCGAAAGATCCCAGCTCCCGAGGGCGACACTACGGCCCTGTCCTCCCCCGGTGCTCCGGACAGCCGCCGAGACATAGATCCGCGCAGAGACGACATGTGGGAGAATTACGGCGCGAGACAGGGGGGCCACGGTGGGCATCGAGCTGAGCAGCACGGACCTCGAAGACGCCACGCCCGCCCTCGCCTCACCGGCGCCGGGCGGCGTCGCGCCGAGGCCGGCGGAGACCGACCCTCCGCCCGCCGCCGCGCCCGTCGAGATTCCAGCCCAGGCGACCAACGAGGCTGACACGCCGGCCGACGGTGAGGCGGCCGACGCCGGGACGACCGATGTCGGGACGACCGACGGCGGTGCTGGGCTGACCGACGGCGACGACGGGTCGGGCTACGACGGCCTACCAGGAGAAGCCAGCCAGGCCGACGACGTCGACCAAACCGACAGCGTCGACGCGGGACACGGCGTCAGGCCAGCGAACATCTCGGCGGCCGCGACAGCGGCCGCGAACCCGGCGGGCCTCGTCCTGGGGGACCTGCAGATCGGCGAGCTGCTCGGCCGGGGCGCGACCGGGCAGGTGTACCGGGCGGTCGGGCCGGACGGGGAGACGGTCGCCGTCAAGCTGCTGCGCCCGGAGCTGGCCGACGAGCCACAGGTCGTGGCGCGCCTCCTGCAGGAATGCAAGGTGGTCGCCCGAATCGCCGACCCGCGCGTCGTGCGGATCCGGCACCTCGTCGCCGAGGGCGAACATGTCGGGATCGTCATGGACTATGTGCCCGGCGGCGACCTGCGGGCCCTGTTGCGCCGCGAGGGCGCCCTCCCGCCGCCGGACGCGGCGCGGCTGGCTGGTCAGATCCTGCTCGGCCTGCGCAGCGCGCACGAGATCGGCATCGTGCACCGCGACGTCAAACCGGAGAACGTGCTGCTGCGCGGCGGTGACAGCGGCGGTGCCGACGGCGACGGTGACGTCGTCATCACGGACTTCGGCATCGCCCGCCAGCTGGAGGGCCCGGCGCTCACCCGCAGCACCGGGCTGCTCGGCACCCCCGCCTACATCGCCCCGGAGCTGGCCTCGCACGCGCCGACGACGCCGGCCGTCGACGTCTATTCCGCCGGCTGCCTGCTGTATGAGCTGCTCACCGGGTCACCGCCGTTCGTCGGCGGTCCGGCCGTCACCGTGCTGCTGCGGCACATCAACGAGCAGCCGGCGCGCCCGGCCGGCCTGCCCGAGCGGCTGTGGGCCCTGCTCGCGCCGATGCTGGCCAAGGATCCGCTGGCACGCCCGACCGCGGCCGAGGCCGGCGAGGCGCTCATCGCCGTCGTACCCGCGCTGGCCGGTCTGCCCGCGCTCCCCAGGGCATCGCCGGACACGCCCGCCAAGCCGAGCGCCACGTCCCTGTCCTTGCCGGACGCGGCCTTCTCACTGGCCAGGACGCCGGCCGGATCGTCCGCGCCGGCGACCGAGCCAGGCCCGCCGTCCGGCCAGGACCCGACGGTGGCGCCCGCCCGAGCGGACGCCGACGACCCAGATGGCGACGACGACATCGATGCCAGTGGCACGCCCGGCCCCTATGCGCTGGCCGGGCTGGTCAAGCCGGTCGAGTCCGCCAGCGGCGTCCTCACCCCACTCACCCCACTCACGCCGCTCACCCCGCTCTCCACGCTCGCGGCCGGCCCGGCCGCGGGTGAGTTCGACGCCTTCACCACCCACACGAGTACGCGGCGGTCGAGCGCCGCGCCCCCGGTCGATCCGAACCCAGGGGACCGGAACGGTTCACCGTCGCGACGGCCAGGCGGCGGCTTGCGGCGCCGCGCGGCGGTGCTCATCCCCGTTGCCGTGGTCGTCGTGCTCGCGCTCGTCGGCACCGGCCTCGCGGTGCTGCTACGCGACGGCGGCAAGCAGGCCGACCTCGCCGCCAACGACTCGGCCTCGGTGACCGCCACCGCGTCGTGGGCGGGCCAGGCGGGCCTCGACGACCCGCTGGCCCAGCCGACGACATCGACGACGCCGACGACCCCGGCCGCAGCCGGGTCGGTGGACGGGTCACCCGAGGCGTCGCCGGCGCTCGCGGCCTCACTGGCGGTCACGGCGTCGAGTACGCCCGCGCGGACCGCTCCTACGCGAACCGCTCCCGCCCGTACGGCCGCCCCACCGCCGACCACGGCCGCCGCGCCGGTGCCTGCCCCGGCCCGGCCGACGATCACGGCCGCCGCGCGCTCCGGCGCCGTGCTGCTCACGATCAACCAGCCGTCCGGCGGCCAGGTCACCGGCTACCAGATCAACGGCAGCGGCCTGGCTGCCCGCACCGCCAGCTCTGCTGGCCAGGTCAGCGTCCCGGTGCCCGACTGCGACTCCCACTCGTTCACCGCCACGGCCCTCGGACCAGGCGGCTCGGCGACCTCGGCCGCCGTCAGCGCCGTCGGCTGTGTGCCGCCCGGCCGGGTGACCGGGGTGACGGCCAACGTCGACCAGCTCGCGAACGACGGCTCCGGCGCGGTGTTCGTCCGCTGGTCCGCGCCCGCCGACTTCGGTGGCGCGAGCAGCGTCGACTACGTCCTGACCATCACCCCGGTCTACGAGGGCTACGCGCCGCGCACCACGACGACCAGCTCGACGAGCTTCTCCCACTGCATGCCGGCGGGCCGCTGCCCCGAGTACGTCACCTCGATCCAGGCCCGCAACGCCATGGGCCTGGGCCCCAAGGTCAGCGTCCCCAAGTACTGACTCTGGCCGGTGTGGCCGGTGTGGCCGGTCAGTCCGGGCGCGGTCAGTCCAAGGCGACGGTGAGGTCGGGCCCGGTGGCCTTGCGGACTTCGTCGACGGTGACACCGGGGGCGAGCTCGCGTAGGACGAAGCCGGTGCCGAGGACGATATCGAGGACGGCGAGGTCGGTGACGACGCGGTGGACGCACGCCTTGCCGGTGAGCGGCAGGGTGCAGGTCTCGACAAGTTTGTGGCTGCCGTCCTTGGCGGTGTGCTCCATCATGACGATGACGCGGCGGGCACCGTGGACGAGGTCCATTGCGCCGCCCATGCCCTTGACCATCTTGCCGGGGATCATCCAGTTGGCCAGGTCGCCGCCGGCCGAGACCTGCATCGCGCCGAGCACGGCCACGTCGACGTGACCGCCACGGATCATCGAGAACGACGCGGACGAGTCGAAGAACGACGCCCCGGGCAGGACCGTGACCGTCTCCTTGCCCGCGTTGATCAAATCCGGGTCGACGGCGTCCTCGGCCGGGTAGGGCCCGACGCCGAGCACGCCGTTCTCGCTGTGCAGGACCACGGTGACGCCCTGCGGAAGATAGTTCGGAACGAGCGTCGGCAGGCCGATGCCCAGGTTCACGTACTGGCCGTCGGACAGCTCGCTCGCGACCCGGGCGGCAAGCTGGGTGCGGGTGAGGGTCATGCCGAGACCGTCCTCTTCTCGATGCGCTTCTCGACGCCCGGCATGTGCACGACCCGCTGCACGAAGATCCCGGGGGTGTGTACCTCGGCCGGGTCGAGCTCGCCCGGCTCGTAGAGCTCCTCGACCTCGGCGATCGTGACCCGGCCAGCCGCGGCGCACAGCGGGTTGAAGTTCGCCGCGCTCGCTCGGTAGACCAGGTTGCCGTGCCGGTCGCCCTTCCAGGCATGTATCAGGGCGAAGTCACAGGCGATCGCGTGTTCCAACACGTATTCCTGGCCGTCGAAGACCCGGGTCTCCTTGGGCTCGGAAGCGAGCGCGATGCCGCCCTTGCCGTCGTAGCGCAGCGGAAGGCCGCCCTCGGCGACCTGGGTGCCGACACCGGCCGGGGTGTAGAAGGCGGGGATACCGGCGCCACCGGCGCGCAACCGCTCGGCGAGCGTCCCCTGCGGGACGAGCTCGACCTCGAGCTCGCCGGCGAGGAACTGCCGCTCGAACTCCTTGTTCTCCCCGACGTACGAGCCAGTGGTCCGCGCGATCCGGCCCGCTCGCAGCAGCGTGCCCAGGCCCCAGCCGTCCACCCCGCAGTTGTTGCTCACCGTCCGCAGCCCGGTCACGCCCGCGTCCAACAGCGCCTCGACCAGCCCGCTCGGGATGCCGCACAGCCCGAAGCCGCCGACCGCGAGCGACGCGCCGTCGCCGATGTCCGCCACCGCGTCGCCCGCGGTCGCCACCACCTTGTCCACCGCTCTGCGTCCTCCGTTCACTCTGTCGCTTCGCTCGCTACGGTCTCTTCCTCGTCCCGCGGAAGAGACCTCCACTTGTTCGCCGTTCCCCGTCCGTCGCCTCCAGGAGGGGTGGAGACCCCGCTCGCGCTCACCGTCGTCGCCCGAGTAGCCAGGACCAGGCCGTCCGGCCAGACAGCGGCCCGCTGGTTAGCGCCCGCTAACCGGTGCCAGGCTAGTGGCCCCGCTCCGGAGGCGTCCAGCGCCGAACGGCCCGGTGTTCTCAAGGCTTGCGCTACCGCGTCGAGACGCATCAACTTCGCGACAGTTCGTCCGGAGCGGCGGCGCCACATGGTCAGCATGGATCCTGGAGGCGGCTCGACAGATTCCGCCGCAGCTTCGAACCATGGGCCCAGATCTCCGAGACCTCGGACAACACCTGCCGCACGCCCGTTCCCAGGCCGGCCACCGCCTCGACGACGTCTACATCGAAGAGATCGTCTCCACTATCGCCCACCGGCTGTAGGCCCACGAGCTGGCGCCAGATCGGCGACTGCCGTATGACCCCGAAGCTCCCGCCCACGCGGCCGTGGCCAACGCCTGCCGGTGTCGCTGTCTCTGGCCTGTCGACTACCCCCACCACAGTGGTCGGGTGGCCGGGAGCGGAGAGCGCGAACTGTCGCACCTCTCTCGTAGCGTCGAAGCCATGACAGACACGGCCGCCAAAGCACTGGTCCGCAACTTCTTCGCCGCGGCGGACGCGGTGACGGCCGGGGCACCCTGGCCAAGCCGGGACGCGTTGTGGACCGAATCGTTCGTCGTACACCTCAATGAGGCGCTCGGAGGCGGCGCCGTCGGCCTGGGGGCGTATCAGCGCAGCGTGGAGGCCTTCGTCACCGGTTTCCCGAACAGCCGGCACGAGTTCCTCGACCAGGTTGCAGCCGGCGATGTCGTCGCCAGCCGCATCGTCTGGACCGGCACCCACGCGGGAACATTCCTTGGCGTACCGGCCACCGCGCGCGCCGTGACGGTCCAAGTCATGAACTTCGTTCGGGTTCAGGATGGGCGGCTGGCAGAGATCTGGCCTCAGTTCGACTGGCAGTCACTACACCGACAGATCGGGTGACCGGAAACGCACGCCGTACCGGATACCGCCCCACCGGTTGGACCTCGCGGAAGTCAACGTCCGGTCTGTGGCGGGGCATCAGGGAATGTTTCCAGTCAGGAACGACGACGATCACCACGTTCCGCGGAACCGACGATCACCACGTTCCGCGGAACCGACGATCACCACGTTCCGCGGAACCGACGATCACCACGTTCCGCGGAACCGACGATCACCACGTTCCGCGGAACCGACGATCACCACGTTCCGCGGAACCGACGATCACCACGTTCCGCGGAACCGACGATCACCACGTTCCGCGGAACCGACGATCACCACGTTCCGCGGAACCGACGATCACCACGTTCCGCGGAACCGACTCGGGCGACGGAGCGCCCTCGTCGGCTGCGTTGGGCGGCGGTTAGTCGGGGGCGGTCGGCGATCAATCGCGGCAGTCGTCGAACCACGAAGACTGCGTTTCTCAACCATATGGTTGACATCCGAGGAGGCTAGCTCTAGCCTGATCTTCAACCGATTGGTTGAGGAGTCGAGGGGATCGTGGATCAGCTGTCGCAGGTGTTCGCGGCGCTCGCCGACCCGACGCGGCGGGACCTGGTCGCGCGGCTGACCGACGGGGACGCCACGGTCGGCGAGCTGGCCGCGCCGTACTCGGTCTCCGTCCAGGCGGTTTCCAAGCACCTGAAGGTTCTCGAGCAGGCCGGCCTCGTCAGCCGGACGAGCGGCGGCCACCGCAGCCCGGTACACCTGGAGGCGCAGGTCTTCGACCTGGCGACGGCCTGGCTCGAGCGGTACCGCCGGCAGGCCGAGGCGCGCTACCGCCGCCTCGACGCCGTCCTCGCCGCGCTGAACGAAGCCGAGGCCGCAGGTGGCAGCGGTACCCCCAGCAGGAACCAGAAGCAGGACCAGACAAAGAAGAGCAGGGAGAGCGCCTGATGGCTACCACGACGACCGTCAGTATCGAGGCCGACCAAAGTGTTCCACTGATCCGGATTACCCGAGACTTCGCCGCGACTCCAGCGCAGCTGTTCCGGGCGCACACCGACGCGGAGCTGTTCGCCCGCTGGGCCGGCCCGGACGGAATGGACAACCGCATCGACTACTGGGATGCCCGTACCGGCGGCAGCTGGCGTTACGTCGCGCACCGGGACGGTGCCGAGTTCGCCTTCCATGGCTGTTTCCACGAGATCGGGCCCGACCGGCTGGTGCAGACCTTCACCTATGAGGGCGTGCCCGACGGCGTCGCCCTGGAGACCCTGTGGTTCGAGGACCTCGGCGACGGCCGCACCCGGCTGCACGCCCAGTCCCTCGTCGACAGCTTCGAGGCCCGTGACGCCTTCCTCAACAGCGGCATGGACGAGGGCGTCGAACAGGGCTACGCCAAGCTCGACGCGCTGGTCGCCTCCGGCGATGTCTGAGGCCGCCCACGGGCCGGCCGCTGATGGTTCGCCCGCCGCCGAACCGACACCGAACGCCGAGCCCACCGGTCTGGTCGCGCTCGCCGACCGGCCGGCCGAGCGCCACCGACGCATCGCGGCGGCGTTCACCGACCGGGTGCTCGGCACCGGCGACTGGGACGCGCAGTCCCCCGTGGCCGAGTGGCGGGCACGTGACGTCGTCGGCCACCTGTGCGAGTGGTTCCCGGCGTTTCTCCAGACCGGAACCGGCATCGAGCTCGCCCGCGGCCCCTCGGTCGACACCGATCCGATCGAGGCGTGGCGGGTGCATGCGCGTGCTGTCCAGGCCTTGCTCGACGACCCGGCTACGGCCGACCGAGTGCTGCGCCATCCGCAGATCGGCGAGTTCCCGCTCGCGGGGGCGGTCGACCAGTTCTACACGGTCGATGTCTTCATGCACACCTGGGACCTGGCCCGGGCGACCGGCCAGGACGACCGCCTCGACCCAGGCTTGTGTGCGGCCCTGCTGGCGGGCATGACGGGGATGGACGACATCCTCCGGGCCTCCGGACAGTACGGGCCGCGGGTGCCAGTGCCCGAGGATTCCGACACGCAGACCCGCCTACTCGGGTTCATCGGCCGGGACCCGCTGTTCGTCCCGGCGGGCCCTGCGGCGGCTAATTCCGTTTCGTAGTCGGGGTTACCGTCCTAGTCTCGTCGAATGCTGGTAGCGGTCACCACGTTCGCCGTCGCCTCCGTGCTCGTCGTGCTGCTGCCCGGTCCGGACACGCTCGTAGTGGTGCGCAACCTGATGGCCGGCGGGCGCCGGCTCGGCCTGCGGGCCGCGCTCGGCGCGATGACCGGGCTGGCCACCTGGGTGGTCGCCGCCTCGCTGGGGCTGTCCGCGCTGCTGACGGCGAGCCACGACGGGTACCTCGCGCTGCGGATCGCCGGCGCGGTCTACCTCGGCTGGATGGGCCTGACCACGCTACGGGCCAAGCCACACGAAAACCCCGCACGCCCCGGTGAGGTGGCTGAGCCTCGCCGGGGCCTGGTCGGGACCGGGTTCACCGCAGGCATGCTCACCGATCTGCTCAACCCCAAGGTCGGGGTCTTCTTCGTGAGCTTCATGCCAGGGTTCATCCCGAGCGGCGCCCCGGTCGCTGGGACGTCGCTGCTGCTCGGCGGGATCTTCGTCGTGCTGACGGCTGCCTACTACGGCGCGTTGCTCGCCCTGTCGGGGCCGGTCATACGCTGGATGGCCGACGGCCCGGTCCGTCGCTGGGTCGACCGGGTCACCGGGCTCGTGCTCATCGCCTTCGGCGTCCGCCTCGCAGTCGAGCCCTGAGCCCCGCGCTCCGAGCCCCCGAGCCCCGAGCCCCGAGCCCCGACGACCGTCTCGTCTGTCGGTCCCGGGTGGCGCTCATCGAGCAGCTTCGCGACTGGACCAGCTGACGGCCGCCGCGGGCGCGGCCGTCGCGGCGTAGGCGGACGCGAGGTCGGCGAGCAGCGGCGCCGCCGTCCATTCGGTACCCGACAGACGCTGCGTCACCAGCAGGACCCGATGGTGGGCGTCGTCGATCCGGAAGACCGCGACCCGCGGCGGCTGGTCGGCCGGAAGGGCGAACGGGCGGTCGACGACGCTGCGAACGGCGTGCGCCATGCCCTGGCCGTCAATCCCGTCCATTCGCGCCATGTCCGTCATGTCGACCCATTCGATCGGCGGCGCGACGGTGGTCAGGACCCGGGGACGGGCGACGCCGTCGGCGACGTCGATGACGGTGCGCAGCGCCTCGTGGCGCACGGCCACCGTCGCGAACGCCGCGCGCAGGGCCGCCGCGTCCAGGTCGCCGAAGGCGTCCACGAGCACTGGATGGTTGTAGATGACGGAATCGGCGGACACATCGCGACAATGCCAGAGGATGATGCCAGATTCCGCCGGCCTGGCAGGATGCGGACAGGTGGCGACGGAACGGGCGTGACGCAGACGTGCGGAGCTTTGGTGACGGTGAGTGAGCCGCCGCCAGAGGTCGGGGACAACCACCCGGTCGGCGACCACCCGCCCGACGCCGACCCAGACCCGCCAGGCGCCCAGCCACCGGGCAATCCACATCGCCGCGCCGGCCGATGGGCCGCCGGATGGCGGCCGCCCGCCGCTCCCGCGGGTGAGTCTGGCGGCCAGCACCTGACGACCGCCGGTCTCGCGGCTTGGCCGGCGGACACCCGCCGGCCAAGCCGTCAGGGCCGGACCGTTACCTTCTCGCCGGTGCGCGACTCGATGTTGTGCGCGGCTGCGTCGAGAAGCTGGTGGGCAAGATCCGACAGGGCCCGTGAGGCCGCGACCTCGTCACCGATGGCCGGCACGTCGGCGTCGTTCGGATGGCAGCGGGCCGTGCCCAGGGCGCGCATTTCCCCGCCGGTCCCCAGCTTCCCCAGTTGCATCGCGCCGTCACCGTGCAGCCGGGCCTCGGCACGGGTTCTGCCCCCCTCCTCGGTCAGCTGTACGTCCACGGTCCAGGTCTTGGTCATCGTCATCGTGCTCACCGCCTTCGTCGCTGCCGCTGTGCTGGTACCTCCTGGACCCTTACCCGTTCGCCGCCGGTTGACCAACCTTCGGCGAACCCGCGCTGACCAGGCGTTTGCATGGCCACGGGGCCGGCAGCCGTGGAGCCTGGGAGCTGCTGCGATGAGTCGGGCCACGCCGGACGGTCAGTATGTCGGGCAGCCGCGACCGCGACAGCCCGGTAGATCCGGAGGCCGGCGCGTGGGCAGGTGGGATGAGCTGGTGGGCGACGCCCAGCCGTCGGGGGCTGGCCCGGTGGCAGGAATGGCCGCTCCCCTGGCGGGTGAGCTCCGCTGGGAGTTCGACCTGGCGTCGGACCGGCGTGCGGCACCGGAGCTGTGCGCGTCGCTCCACGTCGCCCTGGCCGCCGCTCCGGAGGCGCTGACGGTGGTCTGCGATGTCAGCAGGGTGGGCACGCCGACGCTGGCGGCCGTCAGCACTCTGGCACGGCTGCGGCTCACCGCCCGCCGGCTCGGCCGTGGTTTCCGCCTGCACGGTGCACAGCCGCGGCTGGTCAGCATGATCGAGCTTATGGGCCTCGCCGACGTGTTGGACGCAGGCACGGCACCGATGCCGGCGGGGCCGGCCGCCGGCGGCTCAGGATTCCAGGTAGGGCGGGAGGCCGAACAGGGGGAACAGCTTGTCGGTGTCGAGGAAATGGTTGACCCCGACGATCCGGCCCGCTGACAGCTCGAGCACCATCAGCGACCACGGAACGTAGGCGCCCGCGCCGATCGTGTCCGGCAGCGGCGACGCCTCGGATCCGGTGACCGCGGCGTGGACGGCCGCGTGCTGCGCGGCTTCGCCCGGGGCCAGCAGGTGGTATTGGCCGAAGGCGGGGCTTCCGTTGGCCATGGTCGGTACCAGCCGGGAGTCGCGGCAGACGGCTCCCGTGCCGAGCATGAACTCGGTGATGTCGGCCGGGCCGCGCAGCCAGAGCTCGAGCGGCGGCATGGTCATGGTCGCGTCCTCGTGGAGGAGCGCGGTGAGCGCGTCCATGTCGTAGCTCTCGAACGCGGCCACATAGCGGGCGAGCAGGTCGCGCTGCTCGTCGTCGGTCGGGCGCAGCTGGTCGGTCTCGGCGGCCGGCGAAGCGGCGAGGGTGGCGCGGGCGCGCTGGAGGGCGCTGTTGACCGATGCGACGGTGGTGTCGAGCAGCTCCGCGGTCTCCGCCGCCGACCAGCCGAGGACCTCACGCAGGATGAGCACCGCGCGCTGCCGCGGCGCCAGCCGCTGCAGCGCGACGACGAGCGCGAGCCGCACCGAGTCGCGGGCGACGGCTAGCTCGGCCGGGTCCGCGGCGGTTCCGGCCCCGCCACCCGGCAGTACGGCCGCGTCGGGCGCAGGCACGATCCAGGTCGCCTCCGGCAGCGGCGCGGACAGCGCGTCGGCCGGCGCGGACGGGCCGGACAGGTCCATGGGCCGGGCCCGGCGGGCCCGGCCGGCGGCCAGGTCCGAGCAGACGTTGGTCGCGATCCGGTACAACCAGGTCCGCAGGGACGCCCGGCCCTCGAAGCGGTCCAGGCTGCGCCAGGCGCGGATCATCGTCTCCTGCACGGCGTCCTCCGCCTCGAACGGCGACCCGAGCATCCGATAGCAGTAGCCGGTGAGCTCGGAGCGGTGGCCGGCCATCCGCTCCTCGAGCTCCGCGCGGCCGCCCGCGAGCGTGCCCACGGCCGAGGTATCAGCGACTTGGGTGCCGATAGGTCCTGACGTGCCCTGCGTCATAACCCGATGATGCACCCCGGGTCCGACAAAATCGCGCGCGCCGTCTCGTCCCGGGCCGGCAGCCACCGCACGGACCCCGGACGCTTGCTACCAGGCAACATGCCGGCAATGCCCTCGACCTACGGTCCGCTGGTGACCGTCGTAGACCCCGCCAGCCCAGCTCCCGCCCTCGCTGGCGTCGCCGCTCCCGCCGTAGCCGCCGCTCCCGCCGTAGCCGCCGCTCCCGCCGTGGCGACAGTGACCGCGGAGGCGACAATGGCCACGCTCCGCGGCCGTCCAGGAGACGAGGCGCAGCTCGACGCCGCGTTCCTGGCGGCGTCGGCACGTTACTGGCATCCCGTCGCCCGGTCATCGGACGTCGGCGCGGCACCGGTACGCGCCACGCTGTTGGAGGTGCCGCTAGTCCTGTGGCGCCGGCCTGCGGCCGCCAGTCCCGCCAGTCCCGCCGGTTCAGGTGAACCAGGTGCGGCAGGTGCGTCGGCGGAGCAGGGTGGTGGCACCGTCGCCGCGCTCGTGGACCGCTGCCCGCACCGCGGCGTGCCACTGTCGGGCGGCGAGATCGACACGGACGGCCGCCTGCGCTGCCCGTACCACGCCTGGGCCTTCGACGGTGCCGGTCGGTGCGTCGACATCCCCCAGCAGCCGGGCCAAGGCATCCCGGACATCATCGCCGCGCAGAAGGTGCGCGTCGCAGAGGGGGCGGGGCTCGTCTGGGCCTGCCTCGTCGACGAGGCGGAGGAGGCCCGGCCGCGGCCGCGTTTCCCCGAGATCGAGGACCTCGGCTGGCCCCACTACGTCGGCACGGTCCAGGACTGGGCCGGCCAGGCGGCCCGTCAGGTGGAGAACTTCTGCGACATCGGCCATTTCTCGATCCTGCACACCGACACTTTCGGCAACGGCGACGTGCCGGCCGTCGATCCGTACACGGTCCGCCGCACCGATTGGAGCGTCGAGGCCGACTACCGTTACCCGAGCGTGAATCCGGTCGCCGAGCCGGGGCCGGACGGGCGCCGGCCCGTCGGCGAGACCAACTTCCAGTACCGGATCGAGCTGCCGTTCGCCGTCTGGCTGGGTGGCGCGAACGGACCGGGCAGCGTCATGTTCTCGGTGAGCGCCCCGATATCGGCGACGAGGTTGCGCCTGTACTGGATGAGCGCGTTCGACCCGGCCGTGTACGGCAACGTCCCGGTGGACGGGGCCGGACTGCAGGTGATCGAAGACCGTATATGGGCGCCGGACAAGGCAATCGTCGAGTCGCAGCGCCCCGCGCGGGTATTCGCCGCGACCGAGGCACACCGTGCCTTCGACGCACTCGGCGTCGCCTACCGCAGGGCGCTGCGTGACCTCGGCTTCGCCGGCTGACCGCCGCCGCTGCGAAAGGCCGTGCCACTGCTGGTGACCGCCGTCGCCCTTCTCGTCCTGCCGCCCAGCACGGCGCTGGCCGCCGACACAACCCAGTACGCCATCGATCGCAACCGCGGGAATGGCGTGGCGATTCCCTTCGAGGGATACACCGACCAGCACGGAAATCCGGTGCCGATCAGCGGCGCCGTCGGCCCTCGGCGGGAACGCGCCTATCGACGTGACGGTGTTCAACCCGAGTTTCGGCGGCTCGGCCGCCTCGATGATCAGTACCAGCTGCGCAGACCGGGCACCGCGCAGCGCCAGTGATCAGGGGCTGCGCGCGTCAGCGATCCGGTACTACGAGGAGCGCGGCCTGATCGATTTTGCCGTCCGGTGCGCCGGCCGCGGCGCCCAGCTCAGCTTCTCCCAAGGCGTCGGTTGCCTGTCCGGGCAAAAGCGATCCCAGGTCGGCCGCGGTTACCCGGCTTGACCTGGGATCGCTTTCCTGCGCGGCGCACGGGCCGGGGTTGAATGGTCCGCTACGCGTTCGTTCCCGCGGTGCGCTGGTATCGCGGCGCCCATCGTCGGCGGTAGATGAACCTGGCCGGC
>Ga0268265_10000175_pt1 | contig 76676 bp, 59 predicted proteins | sample KBSSwiS52_FD_190355 | JGI IMG/M metagenome (GOLD analysis project Ga0268265, IMG submission 190355) | Switchgrass rhizosphere microbial communities from Kellogg Biological Station, Michigan, USA - KBS Switchgrass S5-2 (SPAdes) (version 2) | ecosystem: Host-associated > Plants > Roots >... | reverse complement strand
CCGCTCGTCGTTCCTGATCCTCGTTGCCATCGCCTGTTTCGAGATTTTCGACGCCGCGTTCGCGTCGCAGGCGATGTCGCGCCCACGCGCTGCCGAGGAGACGATCATGAAACCCGCGACGCTCCGATTTTTCCGCATCCTGAAGAGTCTCGGCCTGTGGCGCACGTATCGATCGTGGCGCTCGATCGCATTCTTGATCTTGTTGTGCTCGATGCCGTCGGCGCAGGCCTACGACGTGCTGTACGAAGGCGGATTCGAAGCCGTCACGGACGCACCGGCGAGCGATGCGGAAGCAGCGCGTTTCCTGACGATGGCGACGTTCGGGCCGACACCGCAATCGATCGCGCGTCTTCGCGCGATCGGATATCGGCAATGGCTGCTGGAGCAACTCTCGATGCCGGCGACGCTGCAACGCCCGTATGTCGAGAACCTCGACGCCGGCGTGTCGACGCCCGGGCAGCAGCATCGTTTGCAGGCCTGGTTCGCGACCGCGGTGACGGCGCCGGATCAATTGCGTCAGCGCGCGGCATGGGCGCTCGCACAGATCATGGTCGTATCCGATGGGCTCAGCCATCTCGGCAACGATCCGATCGCGATCGCCGAATACGCCGACGTGCTCGCGCGCGACAGTTTCGGCTGGTACGACGACACGGGCGCGCTGCGCGCGGGCACGTACGCGAATCTCCTGTACGACGTGACCAAGAGTCCGGCGATGGCGAAGATGCTGACCTATCTTCGCAACAAGAAAGGCAACGACGCGCTCGGCACGTCACCCGACGAAAACTACGCGCGCGAAGTCATGCAGCTCTTCTCGATCGGCCTCGTTGAGCGCAATCTCGATTTCTCGCCGGTATTGGACGTCCACGGCGACCCTGTGCCGACGTACGACCAGAGCATGGTCGCGAGCTACGCGAAAGTCTTCACCGGCTGGAGCTATACGAGCGGCTTCAACAGCAATCCGGTCGGCGGCAATTGGGCGCCAGCCGACTATCAACCGTTGATTTGCTACGAGACCTTTCACGACGAAAGCGAGAAGACGCTGCTCGACAACGGCGTAGCGCCGGGCGGTCCGAACAGCTGCGAGCCTGATCTCGATGCCGGCCTCGCCGCGATCGCGAATCATGCGAACGTCGCGCCGTTCATTTCGCGCCAACTGATCGAGCGCTTCACGACCAGCAATCCCTCGCCGGCTTACATCGAGCGCGTAGCGACGGTGTTCGCGAATGACGGCGCGGGCGTCCGCGGCGATCTCGGCGCCGTGATCTCGGCGATCCTCACCGATCCCGAAGCGCGTTACGGCGCCGCGCCGCCGCCGGCGCCGTATGTGTTCGGCAAGGCGCGCGAGCCGCTGCTCAAGCTGACGGCGCTGTGGCGCTACTACGGCGCGGCGGCGGCAGATGGCGTCTATTCGTTTCCCAATCCGCAGAAGAACTACGCGCAGCGTCCCTTCGGCGCGCCATCCGTATTCAATTTCTACCTGCCGGATTATTTGCCGCCCGGCGAGCTCGCCGACGCGGGACTTTACGGACCGGAATTCCAGATACTCAACGAGAGCACCGTCGTGTCCGCGGCCAACGACCTGACGTTCCGCGCGAATGCGTACGTCGGCAATCCAAACAACGACGACACGACGATCGCGATCGATCTCTCCGCGCTCGTCGCACTCGCCTCGACACCGGACGCGCTCGTCGCCGAGCTCGATCACGACCTGATGTATGGCGCGATGAGCGAGGAGATGAGCTCCACGCTGACCACGATGATCGATGCGCTGCCTGCGGCTGAGCCCGAAGGCCGCGTCGTCGGCGCGCTGCAGGTGCTGCTCGCCTCGCCCGAATTCGCGATCACGCAATAAACCCGGGAGCCACGTCATGAAACGTCGCGATTTCCTACGCCAGCTCGCCTCAAGCAGCGTCGCCTGCGCGACCGGCAGCGCGCTCTTTACGCAATTCGGCATGATCGACGCCGCGCTCGCCGCGCAGCTCGATTGTCCCGCGTATCCGCCCGTCGACGACTACAAGGCGCTGGTCTGCTTGTTCCTGCTCGGTGGCAACGATTCATTCAACCTCTTGATTCCACGCGATACCGCGCGCTACGCGACATACGCCGCTTCGCGCGGCGCGATGGCGATCGCGCGCGAGCAGCTGGTTCCGATCACCGCGCTCGGCGTGCCGGCTGGAAATGCGTACGGCCTTCATCCGAACTGTCCGGATCTCGCGCGCGTCTTCGATCAGGGACACGGCGCGTTCGTCGTCAACGTCGGCACCGTGCTGCAGCCGACGACGAAAACCGATTACCTCGCGCCGGGTTATCCGCTGCCTCCGCAACTTTTCTCGCACGCCGATCAGCAAGGACAATGGCAATACGGACAGCCGACGTCGAACGGATCGGTCGGCTGGGGTGGTCTCGCCGCGGATCGCATGCATCTGCTGAATGCCGGCGCGACGATTCCGATGTCGATCTCGCTGTCGGGCCAGAACCGCTTTCAGGCCGGCGTGTCGGTGCAGCCGTATACGATCTCGGGCGCCGGGCCGACTGCGCTCTCGGGTTACGCCGGCAACGTCGGCGCGACCAAGCTCGCCGCGCTGGAAGCGCTGCTCGCGCAGAGCCATCCCGATCCGTTGACGCGCACGTACGCCTCGAAGATGTCGAACGCGATCGACTACTACACGACGATGCAGAACGCGCTCGAGGGCGCGCCGCCGCTGACGACGCCGTTTCCCGAAGACAATCCGGTCGGCGATGCGCTGAAGGAAATCGCGAACGTCATCTCGGTGCGCGGCGCGCTGCAGGCGAAACGGCAGATCTTCTTCGTCTCGTTCGGCAGCTTCGATACGCACGACGACCAGCTCGACGATCAGCCGACGCTGCTCGGCACGATCTCGCAGGCGCTCGGCGCGTTCCACGATGCGATGATCGAGCTCGGTGTCGCGAGCTCGGTGACGACGTTCGCGATGTCCGAGTTCGCGCGCACGCTCAACACCGACGGCGACGGCACCGATCATGCGTGGGGCGGCATCCAGTTCGTCATGGGTGGCGCGGTCGCGGGCCAGCGCCTGTACGGAACGCCGGCGGCGAGCGGCGGCCTCTTTCCGGATCAGACGCTCGACGGTCCCGATTGCTTGACGCGCGGCCAGATGATCCCGGCGACGTCGTGCGATCAGTATTCGGCGACGCTGGCGCGTTGGCTCGGCTTGAACGATTGCGACATCGCGACGATCTTCCCGTATCTCTCGAATTTTCCGACCGGCGATCTCGGTTTCATGAGCTGAGCTGGTACGGCATTTGCTGAAGTTTCACGCGTGCTGCTGATCTCATTGACGACCCGGAAAATCAGGAGGAGATTGGTCTTTCCGACGCGCAAGCGTCACTCTTGAATCACGGGAGGAAGTCATGAGCACTTCAAGTCCGATGGTTCGTTTCGCAGTCGTGGCGCTCTTCGCCACTGTCGCCGGCGCGAGCAGCGCCGCCGACAAGACGCCGGCCAAGAAAGCGCCGGCCGCCAAGGCGCCGAGCGAGGCGCAGATGATCGCGAGCGCCATGCGCGCCGCTCCCGTCGCCGTCGCGAAGACCGCGACGATCGTCACGATGGATGCGAGCGGCATGCACACGCTGCGCAAAGGCACGAACGGATTCACGTGCATGCCCGACAATCCGCAAACGCCGGGGCCCGATCCGATGTGCATGGACAAAAACGCGATGGAATGGGTCGATGCCTGGGTGGCGCACAAGCCGCCGCCGGCGGGCAAGGTCGGATTCATGTACATGCTCTCCGGCGGCACGGACGGCAGCAATACCGATCCGTACGCGACCCAACCTGATCCAAACAATCACTGGATCAAGACGGGGCCGCACGTGATGATCGTCGGCGGCGACGCGAGCTTCTACGATGCGTATCCGAAAAACCCCGATCCCGACACGACGCAGCCGTACGTGATGTGGGCCGGCACGCCGTATCAGCATCTGATGGCGCCGGTGCGCTGATCGTTTCAAGCGGAGCTTCGCGCTTTTCCCCCCTCTCCCGCTTGCGGGAGAGGGCTGGCGTGAGGGCATCCAGGTTCAACACGCCGGCGCCGTTACCGACGCTGCTAGAATCCGCGCCCTTCCCATTCGTGCGGGGCGCATCATGCAGTTGGATCAGGTCAAGGCGGTGGTCACCGGCGGTGCGTCCGGACTCGGCTTCGCGGTCGCCAAGCATCTCGCGGCGCACGGTGCGAAGGTCGCGTTGCTCGACGTCAACGACGAGAAAGGCACGGCGGCGGCGGCGGAAATCGGCGGTTCCGCGAGCTACTTCCGCACCGATGTGACCAGCGAAGAAGGCGTCGCGGCGACGCTGAAAGAAGCGCAGTCGAAACTCGGCGGCCTCAACGTCGTCGTCAGCTGCGCGGGCATCCTCGGTGCCGGCCGCGTGCTCGGCAAGGAGAAACCCATGCCGCTCGCGACATTCGCGACGACGGTGACGGTCAACCTCATCGGCAGCTTCAATGTCGCCAAGGCCGCCGCCGACCTGATGCAGCACAACGCGCCCGGCGAAGACGGCGAGCGCGGCGTCATCGTCAACACCGCGTCGATCGCAGCCTACGAAGGACAGATCGGACAAGCCGCCTACTCGGCATCCAAGGGCGGCGTGATCAGCATGACCTTGCCGATGGCCCGCGAGTTCGCGCGCATCGGCGTGCGCGTCATGACGATCGCGCCGGGCGTGTTCCATACGCCGATGGTCGACGGCATGCCCGAGCAGGTGTATCAGTCGCTGTGCGCGCAGGTGCCGTATCCCTCGCGGCTCGGCAAGCCGGAGGAATATGCGGATACGGTCGCGTTCATCGTGCAGAACCGCTATCTCAACGGCGAGACGATTCGCATCGACGGCGCCATTCGCCTCGCGCCGAAATAGCGCGCGATTCTATTTTCCCGACGACCGCCGTCGCGTCTGTCCTTGCGCGATGGCGAAATTCTGCGTCCCGGCAATGTGCTTGCGGCCCCAGTGCACGAGCGCCAGCAGGACCTCGCCCATGTCCTTGCCCTTCGCCGTCAGCGAATACGCGAAACGAACCGGCCGTTCCTGATACGGCTTTTTCTCGACGAGCCCGTTGTCCTCGAGACGGCGCAGGCGCTCGGCGAGGATGTTGGTCGGAATGCCCTCGGGCGATTCGATGAGCTCGCCGTAGGTCGACTTGCCGCGCAGCAGATCGCGGATGACGAGCAGCGACCATTTGTCGCCGACGATATCGAGCGTGGCGGCGGCGGCGCAGGCCGAGCGGTCGAAATCGGGAGCGGGCTTCGGGCTCATGTCGTCCATTGAACCTTAGTCACTTGCAATTTGCAAGTATAATTGCTAGGTTCTTGTCACTTGCATTTTGCAAGTAACTTGGAGAACCGTCATGTCCAATTCCATTCCTCTCGACCCCGGCTACGCGCCAGCGCGCCGTTCCGCCGTCGGCACGATCGTGACCTTCGCGCTCGCCGCATGGCTGCTGCTCGTCGTCACGCTCGCCGCGCGCCACACCTTCGACGCGCAGACCGGAACGCCGCCTCTGGCGCTCCTCTTCTCGTTCGCAGGACCGCTGCTCTCATTCTTCGCCGCGTATCGGCTGTCCGATGCGTTTCGCTCGTTCGTGCTCGCGCTCGATGTGCGGGTGATGGTCGCCATGCACGCCTGGCGCTTCGCCGGTTTCGGCTTCATCGCGCTGTACGCGCATTCGATCCTGCCGGGCTATTTCGCGTGGCCCGCCGGTTTGGGCGACATGGCCATCGCGCTCGCCGCACCGCAAATGATCGCGGCGCTGGTCCGCGATCCGGAATTCGCATCGAGCCGCAAATTCGTCGCATGGAACTTGCTCGGCATCCTGGACCTCCTCGTCGCCGTCAGCATCGGCGCGGTCGCCTCGATATTCCTGGCGGGCTACTCGATCGTCACGCCGGCTCCGATGGCAGACCTTCCGCTGGCGCTGATTCCGACCTTTCTCGTGCCGCTGTTCCTGATGATGCACTTCTCGATGCTGCTGCAGGCGCGGAGGCGCGCGGCCTGATCGTTCCGCGCGCGAGGCCCGCTACACTATGGCCTGGAATCGATATAGCGTGGATCAAAAATGAGAGCAGCGGAAATCAAGCGCGGCAATGTCGTCGAATACGATGGCCGGGTCTATCAGGTTCGCGACATCGAGCGCAGCGCGCCGCAGGGCCGCGGGGGCAACGTCACGTACCGCTTCATCATGTACAGCGTGCCGGGCGCACAGAAGCTCGACGTGTCGCTGCGCGCCGAAGACGACTTGAAGGAAACCGAGCTGACTCGGCGCGCGGTGACGTATTCGTACAAGGACGGCGACGCGTACGTCTTCATGGACAGCGAGGACTACGCGCAATACATCCTCGACGCCGCCGTCGTCGGCGATGCGTCCGGCTACATCGCCGAAGGCATCGAAGGCTGCTACGTGCAGCTCATCGACGATGCGCCGGTCGCGCTGCAGCTGCCGCCGACGGTGACGCTCGAAGTCGTCGAGACCGCGCCCGAGCTCAAGGGCGCGACGGCGACGAAGCGCCCGAAACCCGCGCGCCTCTCGACCGGCATCGAGATTCAGGTGCCGGAGTACGTCACGAACGGCGAGAGGATCCTGGTCAACACGGCGACCGGCGAGTTCTCCGGTCGCGCGTGAACGCCTGTCGATCGCGGCGGCGACGCATCACGCGCCGCCGCGACGTGCGTTGGCTATTCGCCGTCGAAGCCGTCGTCGAACAGCGTGTCGCCGACGATCTTGGAGACTCCGGCGAGAAGATTGGACGATGCGTCCAACGCGATGCTTCCGACCAGGATATTGCCGCTCGAATCGAACGCGATCGACGTGCCTTCGTCGCCGAAATCGGTCGCTGACGGCGCTGCGCTCGAGACCGTCAGCTTGCCGCCGACGCCGAACGACGAATCGAGCTGGCCGTCCGCCGTCAAACGCACGAGGCTGGATGCGAACGGCACCGGCGCCGAATTGCTGATGCCGACCGTCAGGAAGCGTCCGTTCGCGTCTTCGAGAATCTTGACGCCGATATCGATGAATGTGCCGCCGAGATCGAAGGCGACGATCTGCCCGCCGTCGCTGCCGAAGCTCGTGTCGAGGCTGCCGTTCGCGTTGAATTTGTAGATGCCGTAATCGACGTTCGTCGCGCCGGGCAAGAGCGCCAGACCTCCGACGACAACGAAGGAATCGTCCGGCAGCACCGCGGCATCGAGCGCCTCCACCGCTTGATACGTAGGAATGCCCGGATCGAACAGCACGATGCCGCCGTTTCCGAAGCTCGTGTCGAGCTGGCCGTCCGCATCGAGCTTCGCGAATGCCCACTTGATCGACGACGCTCCGGTCGCCTGGCCGATCAGGAGCGTGCTGTCGTCCGGCAGCGATTTCACGCTGAACGCGAGCGACTGCGTGTACGACGGCCCGAAATCGACGGTCGCCGTGCCCGAACCGTTGAAAGCCGTATCGCGCGACCCGTCGGTGTTCAGACGCGCCACGGCCATGCGCGCGCTGGCCGTATCGGTCTGGGCCTGGCCCGCGGCGAGGATCTTGCCGTCGCCCTGAAGGCTGCAGCGCACGGCGAAATCGTTGCGCGCCCCGGATGGGCCGAGATCGAAGGCGATCGTCGCCTTGCCGTCGCCGCTGAATTGCGTGTCCGGCGTGCCGTTAGCGAGGACGCGCGCGACGCCGAAATCGTTGCCGCCCAACGCGTCGTCGCCGGAGGCCTGTCCGCAGAGCACGATCCGGCCGTTCGGCTGCAGCATCACGCTGCTGGCGATGTCGAGATTGGAGCCGCCGCCGTCGAACGGAATGATCGTCTGGCCCTGCGTGCCGAAATTCGTGTCGAGCGTGCCGTTCGGATTCAAGCGCATCACGCCGAAATCCTGCGAGCTCGTATTCAAGACCGAAGTCGCGACGATGATCTTGTCGTCGTCGGGCTGCACGGCAAGATCGACGAAGCCGACGAATCCCGATCCTACGAACAGCGACGGCGAAAACATGAGCTGCTCGCGGCCCTGATCTCCGAACGTGTCAACGTAGGCGCCGTCGTGAGCCGCAGCCGCGCACGCGAGCGTAACGCCGAGCGCGCCGAGCGCGATCGATAGCTTCTTCATGGTGAGTCCCTCCTCCGAAATCCCGCGGCGGGCCGGCGTCGCGCCGGCTGCAGCCCCTAAGTTATTGATAGTAGCATCACAAATTTGCGGCCAAGCGTGACGCGACCGCCGTCTAGGCTGTGCGCCGGATCACGGCCAGAGCGGAACCGGCGCACGAAACTGGCCGGGTTTGCCGGAGAGATGTCATGGGGAAAGCATCTCGCGCCATCGCCTTGCTGGCCCTCGCCTGCCCGCTCGCGGCTGCGCAGACGCCGCGCGACTACGACATCGTGTACGTCCGCCAGGCGCGCCACGGCGACGACGTCAACACGATCTGGCCGGAGGTGTTTCATCCGGCGCGGCTCGATCCCGGCGCCGACCTGATGCTGCTGCATCCGGACGGCAGCGAGGAAGTTCTCGTCGAAGGCGGCGACGGCGGTGTCACCGATCCGTTCGTATCGTTCGACGGCGAATCGATCTACTACGCGCGCTTTCCCGATCTTCGTCCCGAAGCGCTCAACGATCAGCGCGACAATCTTCCGTATGCGGGCGCGGACATCTATCGCATTCGACTCGCGACGCGACATATCGAACAGCTGACGCACGGCGAGTTCACGCCGAACACGGGCGCTGGAACTTGGGATGAATCCAATCCGGTCGATCCGCCGTCCAACTACGATCGCCTCGGCTACGGCATCTTGAATCTCGCGCCGTGCCCCGTGCCGGGCGGACGCATCGCCTTCGTCAGTAACCGCAACGGCTTCGAGCCGCCGAAAGGCTACACCGCGCCGACGCTGCAGCTCTACGTGATGGACGAGGACGGCCAGAACGTGACCCAAATCGCGCCGATGAACGTATCGAGCGCGCTGCATCCGACGATCCTCAGCGACGGGCGGTTGTTGTTCTCGAGTCACGAAGATCAAGGTTTGCGCGACACGCGTTTGTGGGGCGTCTGGTCGATCTGGCCGGACGGACGCGAGTGGCGACCCGTACTGAGCGCATTCCGCGACGGCCAGGCATTTCATTTCATGACGCAGCTCGGCGGCGGCGATCTGGTCATCGAGGATTACTACAATCTCAACAACAACGGATTCGGCACGCTGTATCGAACGCCGCTGGATGCGCCTGCGAACGGGCCGCGTTTCTTCAGTGCATTCGCGGCCGACAATCCGCCGATCCAGCGCACGGTCGGCGCGGGATTCTCGTATCCGTACACGATTCCGTTCACGCCGCGCGGCGGTTTGTATTCGCTCGCGCCGTTCACGCACGGCGACGATGAAGCCGCGCCGGTCGGCACCGACGGCGTGCGCGTCGGCAAGTTCACGCATCCTTCGGGCGCGCCGAACGGCGATCTTCTCGTCGCGTGGTCGCCGGGTCCGACCAACAATCTCAACCGGCCGACGCCGCAGCCGTATTACGACGGCGGGCTTTATCTCGTTCCCGGCGGCAACGTCATGCAGTCGCCGGACGATCTCGTACCGATCAAGAACGATCCGCAATACAACGAAGCATGGCCGCGCGCGGTCGTGCCGTATCGGCGCATCCACGGCATCGATGCTCCGAATGCATTTTCATGGCTGCCGAACGACGGCAGCGTGCACGCGGAGCTTCCGGCCGGAACGCCGCTCGGTCTCGTCGGCACGTCGAGCCTGTACAAGCGCGAAAGTTTTCCCGGCGCGGTGACGCCGTGGTCGGACACGTTCGACGGGCTCGACGCGTTCAATACCGGCGAGAACGGACAGTCGAGCAACTGGGGAACGCAAGGCTCGGACGACGGCAAATATTCCAACGACGACATCTGGGCGATCCGCATCGTCGGCATGGAGCCGCATTCGCATCGAAGCTACGGTCCGCACGAAGGCCGCCAGTTCACCAGTCACGCCGAAGAGCGCTTGCGCGTGCTCGGCGAAATTCCGGTGCGCAAGTTCGATGCGCAGAGCCAGCCGGTGCTCGACATCGAAGGCAATCCGGATACGAGCTTCCTGGTCAAGATCGTCGCGGACTCGCCGTTTACGTTTCAGACGCTGGATCGCAACGGCATGGTCCTCAACATGGCGCAGACCTGGCATCAGGTGCGTCCGGGCGAAATGCGCGCGGACTGCGGCGGTTGTCATGCGCACAGCCAGATGCCGCTCGCGTTCGATACGACGGCGGCTGCGTCGCCGTCGTATTCCGTGTTCGATCTCTCGCGCGTGACGCCGCTCTTGAGTCAGGATGCGTCAGGCGATCCGACGCTGCGCATCGAGAACGAATCGCTGATGACGGTCGAGTTCCTGCGCGACGTGCGTCCGCTGCTGGAACAGAAATGCGTCAGCTGTCATCAAGGCGCGAACGCGCCGGGCAGTCTCGATCTTTCCGACACGAGCGTCGGTTCCGACGGCGTGCCCGGCGACTATCGCCGCCTCGCCGCCGACTCTGAAGCGGCCTTCGGCTATCCACCGGTCATCGCGAATGGCACTTGGCGACAGACCAACGCGAGCCGCTACGTGCGCATGTTCCAGAGCCGGCGCAGCCTGCTCGTCTGGAAACTGTTCGGCCAGCGCCTCGACGGCTGGACCAACGCCGATCATCCGACCGAAAGCGTGCCCGGCGATCCCTCGACGTTGCCGGCCGGCGCCGATCCGAATGCGGCGGACCTCGATTACACCGGCACGATGATGCCGCCGCCCGGAAGTCCCGTGGCGCCGCTGACCGCCGACGAGCGGCTGACATTCGTGCGCTGGATCGATCTCGGCTGTCCGATCGACACGGGCGATCCGGATTACGGCTGGTTCCTCGATGATCTCAAGCCCACCGTCGCAGTGAGTTTGCCGCGGCCGCACGCGAATCCGCCGCTGACGGAAATCCGTTTCGGTCTTGCGGATGCGAATTCCGGCATCGATCTTTCGACGCTGCACGTGAGCGCCGATTTCGCCGTGAACGGCCGCGCCGCCGGCGCGGAGCTTTCCGATCTCGCGCAAGACGCCGGCGAAGACATATGGACGATCGCACTGTCGCCGCCGCTCGCCGACGGATTCAATCGCCACGTTTACGTTTCGGTAGAGGACGTGCAAGGCAACGTCACGCGCGTAGCGCGCGCGTTCTTCATCGGGCCGGACGATACGATTTTCGTCGGCGGGTTCGAATGAACCCGATGTCGCCTCTCCCGCTCGCGGGAGAGGCCGCGCCGGACGGCGCGGGTGAGGGAAATCTGGCGTTACGCTCCGACTTCCCTCATCCGCCTTCGGCACCTTCTCCCGCAAGCGGGAGAAGGGAATGGCTACTCAACCTCGCATCAACCACTTCGCCGCCATGCGCCGCACCGACTCATCGATCGTCGGATCGTCGACCAACATCGCGATCTCGCGCCACGCCAACGCATGCGACTCGTCGCTGACGACGAACGCTTCGCTGCCGGTCGCGCGCACGACGTAACGCACGTCGTAATGCCAATGCTCCGGCTCGCCGGGCCGCGCCGGAATCTTGTGCCGGTCGATGTCGAAAATGGTGGGATCGACGAGGAGATCGGACAAGCCCGATTCCTCCTCCGCTTCACGCAGCGCCACGCGCGCAAGATCCGCATCGCCATCGGCGTGCCCGCCGAGCTGCAGCCACGCGTTCAGTTTCCGATGATGCGTGAGGAGGACGCGCCGGCCGTCGGCGCTGACCAGCCACGCCGATCCGGTCAGGTGACCGTCGCGGCGCTCGCGCGACGCGGCATCGGCGTGGTCCGTCATGAACGAGCGGAACACGCCCGTCATCGACGTTTCGGCCGGATAGGCGCTCTCGTAGGCGTCGATCGCGGCCGCCCAAAGGCGCTGGTGCGGGGCCGCATGATGCGGCGGGGCAGCATCCGCTGGCATGACTTCGCTCGCTTGCCGCTGATGGGCGGGGTCGCGTATTTTACAGAACCGCCGCACTCGACCCGTTCGAATGGCAGCGTAGACTGCCGCGACGCTGAGCGGTCGCTTTTCCTGCAATCACACCTCGCGAAGGGGACGCAATGATCTTCTGGCGTGTCAAGCCGCTCAACCAGATTCTCGAAACGGCAGAGAAGAAATCCCTGAAGCGGCAGCTCGGCCCGTTGCAGCTCACGCTGCTCGGGGTCGGCGCCGTGATCGGTACGGGTATCTTCGTGCTGACCGCCGAGGCGGGGCAAAAAGCCGGTCCCGGCATGATGCTCGCCTTCGTCATCGCCGCGATCGTCTGCGCGCTGGCCGCGCTGGCCTACGCGGAGCTGGCATCGATGGTGCCGGTATCGGGTTCGGCCTATACGTACACCTACGGCGTCCTCGGCGAGCTGATCGCGTGGATCGTCGGCTGGGCGCTCGGCCTCGAATACGGCATCGGCGCGGCGGTGGTCTGCGTCGGCTGGTCGGGCTACATGAATGGATTATTGAAAGCGAACGGGTTCGGCTTGCCCGATTCGCTGCGAACCGGTCTTTATGCCGGCGGAGGCTTCGATCTCCTGGCTTTCGTGATCGGCCTCGCGGTGACCGTGCTGCTGGTGATCGGAACCTCGAAGAGCGCACGCGTCAACTCGGTGCTCGTTGCGATCAAGATCGTCGCGCTGACCGTGTTCATCTTCATCGCCGTACCCGCGGTCAAGACCACCAACTTCGAGCCGTTCCTTCCCGGCGGCTGGGGCAGCCCGCTCGGCGGTGTCGGCGTGCTCGGCGCTGCGGCGTCGATCTTCTTCGCCTACGTCGGCTTCGACGCGGTATCGACCGCGGCCGAGGAGACCAAGAATCCGAATCGCAACATCCCGATCGGCCTGATCGGATCGCTGGTCATCTGCACGATCTTCTATCTCCTCGTCGGATACGGCGCGGCAGGTTCCGTCGGCGCGCAGCCGATGCTGGGCGCGAACGGCTTCCCGATCGATCCCGGCACGCCCGAAATGGCCGCGGCCTGCGTCAATTCGCAGGCGCTCGTCTGCAGCAAGGAACCGCTCGCGCACGTGCTGCGCCTGCTCGGCCATCCTTCGCTCGGCAACTGGATCGGTATCGCCGCAATCCTCGCGCTGCCGTCGGTGATCCTGATGATGATGTTCGGCCAGACGCGCATCTTCTTCACGATGTCGCGCGACGGCCTGCTGCCCGAACCGCTGTCGCGCGTGCATCCGCAGTTCCACACGCCGCACGTGATCACGATCATCACCGGTCTCGTCGTGTCGGTCTGCGCGGCGCTGTTCCCGGTCGGCAAGCTCGCCGACACGTCGAACTCCGGCACGCTGCTCGCGTTCGCGATGGTCTCGATCGGCGTCATGATCCTGCGCAAGCAGCAGCCCGAGCGCCACCGTCCGTTCCGCACGCCGATGGTCTGGCTGGTCTGCCCGCTCGCGGTCGTCGGCTGCGTGCTTCTCTTCGTCAATCTCAGCATGACTGCGAAGCTCGTCTTCGTGATCTGGGCGATACTCGGCCTGATCCTGTATCGGACCTACGGCTACCACCGCAGCCACCTCGCAGCTCAGCGCGTCTGATACGTCGCTCGCGGAACGCGTTCGTTGCCGGCGCCTGCGCCGGCACGACGCCGAACCCGCGACATCCGGAAGGCGTCATGCTCGACCAACTGCTGGCCAAGAAAACCGATTTCTCCGACGCGGACGCGAGCGAAGGCCCTTGCCTCAAGCGCACGCTCGGACCCTGGGGCCTGACTGCGCTCGGCATCGGCGCCGTCATCGGCGGCGGCATCTTCGTCATCACCGGACAAGCCGCCGCCGAACATGCGGGACCCGCGATCGTGCTGTGCTTCGTGATCGCCGCGTTCTGCTGCAGCTTCACTGCGCTCTGCTACGCCGAGTTCGCGACGCTGATCCCGATGTCCGGCAGCTCGTACTCGTACGCCTACGCGACCTTGGGCGAATTCGTCGCCTGGTTCATCGGCTGGAACATGGTGCTCGAATATGGCGTGTCGGCATCCGCGGTCGCGGTCAGCTGGACCGGATATTTCACCAGCCTCCTCGATCACTTCGGAGTGCATCTGCCGTCCGCGCTGACCAACGCGCCGCTCGCGTTCACCGACAACCGCCTCGTCATGACCGGCGCCTGGTTCAATCTCCCCGCCGTGGCGATCGTGCTGGCGCTGACCTGGGTCTGCTACATCGGCATCCGCGAATCGAGCGGCGCGAATCTCGCGATGGTGATCCTTAAAGTCTCGCTGATCCTCATTGTCATCATCGTCGGTGCGAGCTACGTCAATACCGATTATTGGCACCCGTTCATCCCGGAAAACCAAGGTCCGGAAAAGTACGGCTGGTCCGGCATCATCCGCGGCGCGGCGCTGGTCTTCTTCGCGTACATCGGTTTCGAGGCGACATCGACCGCCGCGCAGGAAGCGAAAAATCCGCAGCGCGATCTTCCGATCGGAACCATCGCCTCGCTTGCGATCTGCACCGTTCTCTATATCGGCATGGCCGCCGTGCTGACGGGCCTTCTGCCGTACGACCAGCTCGGCACCAGCGAGCCCGTCGTCACCGCGATCAGGGCGCACGCGGAGCTCGGCGGGCTGCGCTGGGCCGTCGAGATCGGCGCCTTGATCGGCCTTTCTTCGGTGATTCTCGTCATGATCATCGCGCAACCGCGCATCTTCATGATCATGGGACGCGACGGCCTCTTGCCGCCGGTGTTCGCGAAGATCCATCCGCGCTACTGCACGCCGCACATCAACACCGTCATCACCGGCATCGGCATCGCACTCCTCGCCGCCGTGTTTCCGCTCGACGTGCTCGGCGATCTCGTTTCGATGGGCACGCTGATCGCGTTCGTCGCGGTCTGCATCGGCGTCTTGATCCTGCGCCGTACGGCGCCCGATCTGCCGCGAACGTTTCGCGTGCCTTGGGCGCCTTTCACCTGCACGCTGGGCGTATTGAGCTGCCTGTTCCTCCTGATCTTCGGAGAGAACTGGTACAACTGGACGATGATGGGCGTGTGGACCGTGATTGGCTTTGCGATCTATTTCGGCTACGGCTACAAGAACAGCAAGCTGCGCGGCACGCGCGTCGTTGCCGCGTCCTCGAATCGCTGATCTTCAGCCGTCGTCCCGGCGAAAGCCGGGACCCATTTGCTTTTTGTCGTCACGGCAAAATGGATCCCGGCTTTCGCCGGGATGACGGAAGTCGAGCGAGAACCTAGCTCGTGGCGGCGTCCGATCCGCTCGGCACGCGCGCAGGCTCGGCCTCGACAACGTCTTCCGTAGTCTCCGTCGCCGCCGCCGATTCCAGCAACGACAGCTGCAGCGATCTCTTCACCGGCGCGCCCATCTCCGCAAGGCTCTGCACCTGCAGCAGCACGCTGCCCTTGCCGCCTTCGCGCAGGCGCCTGAGTGCGCTCGCGTGCGCGCGCTGTGCCTTGTCGAGCGCAATGCCGACGTTGACGAGCTCGTTCACGAGCAGCGCGAAATTGTCGTGCAGCTGCGCCGCGCGGCGTGCGATCTCCATCGCGTTGACGTTGCGTCGCTCGATGCGCCAGAGGTGCGCGACCGTGCGCAAGGTCGCCAGTAGCGTGCTCGGGCTCACCAGCGAGATGTTCTTCGAGAGCGCGTAGCCATACAGGCTTTCGTCCGCGCGCACGGCTTCGATGAAAGCCGCCTCGACGGGAATGAACAGCAGCACGAAATCGAGCGTGCGCAGCGACTCGATGTCGCCGTAGTTGCGCGAAGACAAGCCGTCGATGTGCCGCCTGAGCGAAGCCAGATGCTCGTTCAGCGCCGTGGCGCGCGCGACATCGTCGTCGCCCGCGGCGATGAAGCGCTCGTAGGCGACCAGCGACACCTTCGAATCGACGACGACGTCCTTCTCGTCCGGCAGATGCACGATCACGTCCGGACGCTGGCGTCCGCCGTCCTCGGTGCGGAATGTCAGCTGCGTCTCGTACTCGCGCCCCGCCTGCAAACCGGATGCTTCGAGCACGCGCTCGAGCACGAGCTCGCCCCAAGCGCCCTGCGAGCGCGAATCGCCTTTGAGCGCGCGCGTCAGATTGATCGCGTCTTCGCTGATGCGCTGATTGAGCTGCTTGAGCGTCTGGATCTCCTGCGCCAGCATGCCGCGCTCGCGCTGATCGCTGGCGTGGGTCTGGCTGACGGTCTCGCGGAATTCCTTGAGCTGGATCTTGAGCGGATCGAGCAATCCGCCGAGCTGCAGCGCGCTCTGCTCGCGCAGACGTTCTGTCTTGTCGTCGAGAATGCGGTTGGCGAGATTCTGGAACGATTCGCGCAAACGTTGCTCCGCCTGATCGAGCAGCTGCAGTTTCTCGCTGGCTGCGAGTGTCTGCTCGCGCGAGGACGCTTCCAGCGCCGCATACCGGCTCGAAAGATCTTCCAGACGCTGCTGGAAACCGTCGCGGCTGCGGCACGCATCGGAGAGATCGTTCTTGAGGCGCTCGGCATGCGTCTGCTGCGTGGCCGCATGCGCGGTCAGCTGACGCACGTTCTGCTCGGCGGCGGACCAGTCGCGCTCGAAACGCTCGATGCGGCGCGCAAGCTCGGCGACGCGCCCGGTCGCCGCATCGCGCTGCTCGGTCAATATGCCGACTTCGCCGTCGCGCGCCGTCCGGCCGGCTGCATGCGCCCGCGCAGCCCAGCGGCGCGCAAGGATGAGTGCGACGAGCGCACCGAGCACGAGGCCCGCAACAGCGGACAAGACAACGACAACGTCGGACGGGAAATTCGGCACGCGAGACCTCTCGATGGAGGCCCATTCTGACAGCGTGCGATCTCAGTTGCCGAGACGCGGCATTCGGGCTCGCTGCAGCCGCGCCGACACCGCGCGATTCGTCATCGCGCGGCGTACGACGGAAACTTTCGGATCAGCCCTTCGGGTTGTAACCCGAGCACCAGCCCTTGGCGTTGGTCGCCTTGCCCGGGAAGAGCTGGCAGGGACCGAATGCGTCGCCCTGCTTGCCCGTCCAGAACTTGCAGTTGTCGCAGAGGGAACCCGGCTTGTACGTCGCGAACTTGGCCTTGTCGACCTTGCTCGCGTCTTCTTTGTAGCCGAGCGCGACCGCAGTCGGATCGGTCTCGGCCAGATGCGGAAGATCGTCGGCGTGCGCGAAACGCGGCAGCAAGGTCGAGGCGATCGGCGCTGTTACGGCGCCAGCGACCGCAAGTTTCAAGAAACGGCGTCTGGCCTGGCTATCAGCTGGGTTCGACATGTCAGCTCCTGGTTCGGGTGGATGAGGCGAACGGCGATGGTTTAAGTTCGCGCAGAGGATACTCGACCGCGCTAAACGCGTGCTGACACGAGATAGGAATAACTCTCAGTTAGATTTGCGCCGCGCTGCCACCCATTACGAGAACCCATCGACGCTTCTCCTTTATAGTCCCGCGCTCCGAAGACCTCGAACGTCCCGTGACCACGACGCTTCCCTACGACCCCGTCGCATTCGCTTCCGCGGCGCGCACGATCGCCGACACCGGGCGCGATCTCGCCGATCTCGGCTGGACGCCCGCGACCAGCAGCAACTTCTCGATGCGCATCGACCCAGGGCACGTTGCCGTGACGATCTCGGGCCGCGACAAGGGACGCCTCAGCGGCGAGGACGTCATGGTCGTCGATCTCGACGGACGCGCCGTCGCGACCTCCGCGCGGCCTTCGGCCGAAACGCTGCTGCACACGCAGATCTACCGCCGCTTCCCGAACGCAGGCGCGGTGCTGCACACGCATTCGCGCACGCAGACCGTCGCATCGCGCCTCTTCGCGTCGCGCGGCGTCATACGTTTCGAAGGCTGGGAGCTGCAGAAAGCCATCTCCGGCTACACCACGCACGAGAGCGCGCTCGACGTGCCCGTCTTCGCCAACACGCAGGACATGAACGTCCTCGTGCGCGATATCGACACGTGGCTCGACGCCGCCAAGCCGCTGCACGGCTACTTGATAGACGGCCACGGCATCTACACTTGGGGACATGACATGCCGGAAACTCGGCGCCATCTCGAGGCGTTCGAATTCCTGCTAGCCTGCGAATTGGACCTGATGCGCTTGCGAGGTGAACGGGCATGAGCCGACTCTGCATTTACGATGAGACCCGGAACGACAAGCCCTTGTCGGTGCACACCGATCATGCGGACATCGCGCGCGAGCTCGGCGCCGTCGGCGTGCGCTTCGAGCAGTGGGAAGCGACCAAACCGATCGTGCCCGGCGCGAGCCAGGACGAAGTCATCGCCGCGTACCGCGCGGACATCGATCGCTTGATGCAGGAAAAAGGCTACCAGGCCGTCGACGTCATTAGCCTCAAGCCCGACAATCCGGATCGCGCGGCGTTCCGCCAGAAATTCCTCAACGAGCACACGCACAGCGAAGACGAAGTGCGCTTCTTCGTCGCCGGCGCAGGCCAGTTCACGCTGCACATCGGCGAGAAGGTCTACGAAGTGCTGTGTGAGTCCGGCGACCTCATCGGCGTGCCCGACGGCACGCGCCACTGGTTCGACATGAGCGAATCGCCGTACTTCGTCGCGATCCGCCTCTTTACGAACAAGGAAGGCTGGGTCGCCAATTTCACCGGCACCGATATCGCCGAGCGCTTCCCGCGCATGACGCCGCATCAGTCGGCGCGCGCGGCCTGAGCCCATGAGCTATCTCGACGAGTCGCTCGCGCCCGGCGAAACCATCGTCGGGCGCTTCGATCTGCACTGGACGGCGAAGTGGCGGCTGATCGTGTTCCTGCTGCTCGCGATCCCGACGCTCGGCATCGCGCTGATCGCGGCGATCTACGAATGGATTCGCCTGCGCTCGATCGAGCAAGGCGTCACCAACCGCCGCGTCGTGCGCAAGACCGGTATCGTCAGCCGCCAGACCGAAGAGCTGCGCCTTGCCTCGATCGAGACGATCGACCTGCACCAGACGGCGTGGGGACGCATCTTCGGCTTCGGCGATATCGTGCTGACCGGCCGCGGCGAAAGCTCGATGATCTTCGGCAGGCTCGCGCGACCGCTCGAAGCCAAGCGCGCGATCGAAGGCGCGTACGCGGCGCACGTCGAAGACGCGCGAGCCGCAGCGCCGCGCACGTAACGCGGCGGGCCTTGGCCCGCAACTCCCGCCCGCGTCAAAATGACGCCGTTTTCCCCGCGATGGATTCCGCATGATCCAGGCCATCTTGACCGACATCGAAGGCACGACGAGCTCGATCAGCTTCGTCAAGGACGTTCTTTTCCCGTACGCGCGCGAGCGCCTGCCGGCGTTCGTCGAGACGCATACGGACGAACCCGAGGTGCAGCACTGGCTGCACGAAGCCGCCAAGGAAGATGGCCTCGTCTCGGCGACGCAGCAGGAAATCATCGAGCTCCTGATCGCCTGGATCGACGCCGATCGCAAATCGACGGCGCTGAAGGCGCTGCAAGGCATGATCTGGAAAGACGGCTACGAAAGCGGCGAATACCGCGCGCATGTCTACGCCGAAGTGCCCGCGCGCCTTCGCGCATGGCATGAGGAAGGAAAGCGCCTCTACGTCTACTCGTCTGGCTCCGTGCCTGCGCAAAAACTTTTCTTCGCTTACAGCGAAGCCGGCGATCTGACGCCGCTCCTCTCCGGCTACTTCGACACCGAAACCGGTCCCAAGCGCGACGCCGAATCGTATCGCCGCATCGCAAGCGCGATCGAAGTGCCCGCCTCCGACATCCTGTTTCTTTCCGACATCGTCGAAGAGCTCGATGCCGCGCGCGCCGCGGGCATGCGCACGACATTGCTCGCGCGCGCGCCGTCGCGCTGCCCGGATATCTCGGCGCATCCTTGCGTCGCTGGTTTCGACGCGATCTCGGTCGACGCGGGCTGATCGAAGCGCGACGTGGAAACCGTCTATCACGCGCTGATTCCGCTGCTCTGGCTTGCCTGGCTCGCGTACTGGTTCGTCGCCGCGCGCGGCGTCAAGGCGGATCGACGGCAGGAATCGGTGGCTTCGCGCGCCGGACACATCGTTCCGCTCGTTGTCGCCGTGCTGCTGCTCTGGCCGGATCGCATGCCTGGCAATTTCCTCGGCGGGCGCATCCTGCCGGCAACGTCGACGACGTTCTTCATCGGCGTCGCGTTGCTCACGCTCGGACTCGCCTTCACGGTCTGGGCGCGCCACTACCTCGGCCGCAACTGGAGCGGCATCGTCACCGTCAAGCAGGATCACGAGCTCGTCCGCAGCGGACCGTATCGCTGGGTGCGCCATCCGATCTACTCGGGTCTTCTGCTCGCATTCGTCGGCTGCGCGATTGCGCGCGGCGAATGGCGCGGCGTCATCGCGGTGCTGATCGTATTCGCCGCGCTGTGGCGCAAGCTCAAGCTCGAAGAACGCTTCATGATCGAGACGTTCGGCGATGCGTATCTGCGCTATCGTGCCGAGGTGCGTGCGCTGATTCCTTTCGTGATCTGACGGCGGCACGCACGCGACAACCTTCGACAGGACGCCGATGGCCCTCAATCTTTTTGCCTACTTGTGGAATGGCCTCCGCGCCGTCGCGCTGCGCTCGCCGCGCGTGAATCCGGTCGAGGCCGGACCCGGATTGTTCGTCGCGCTGATCCTCGTCTATCTCGTCGTCTCGATCGCGATGGCGACATTCGACGTCGCGCAACCTTGGTCTCTCGTTCCGTACGGCGTCAGCACGGTGCTGACCGATTGCCTGCTGACGCTCGCCGCCGCCTGGATCATGGCGCGCGTCATGCAGCGCGAAAGCATCGTCTGGAGCGCGGCCGCGGTGTTGCTGGCCGCGACGATCGCGACGTCGGTCGTAGTCCACTGGCCGCTCAATCGCGCGGCGATCGCGCTGATCGCGCACGGCCATCTCGTCGCCGCGTTTCTCGTCGATCTGCTGTCGCGCTGGTGGTGGCTGGTCGTGCTGATCGTCATCGCGCACTGGCTCGGGCCGCGCAGCCTCGGCCGCGCGATCGCAGCCGCGCTACTCGGCTTCGCGGTCTCCGCAGCGACGTGGTGGTGGCTGCCGGCGATGCCGCTGCTGACGACGTCGAAGAACGAGGTCGCGAGCGCGGTCGACGGTTCCGACGAGGCGACGTCAAGCGACGACGAAGATCAGCAAACGAGCACGAAAGACACTGACGAGCCCAGCTTCGACGCCGAGCAAGTCATCTACAACCAGCCTGCACTGCTCGACGATGCGATCTCGAAGCTGAAGCCGCAGACGCCGGGCAAGGTCGATCTCTATGTCGTCGCGTTCGCCGGCGACGCCGAAGAAGACGTGTTCCGCAACGAAGCCGAGTACGTCGAGCAGCTTTTCACGAAGCGTCTCGACGCCGAAGGCCACGTGCTGGTGCTGGAGAACAATGCAGCGACCGTCGCGACGCGTCCCCTAGCGACGCTGACAAACCTCAGCTGGGCGCTCGACGACATCGCCAAGAAGATGGATCCGGCCGAGGACATCCTGCTCGTGTACCTGACGACGCACGGATCGCGCGATCATCAGCTTCTGGTCGATCTCGATCCGCTGCCGCTCGATCAGATCGCGCCGAGCGATCTTGCCGACGCGTTGCAGACCAAGCCCGGCATCCGCTGGAAAGTGCTCGTCGTCAACGCCTGCTATTCCGGCGGATTCGTCGATGCGCTGCGCGACGATTCGACGATGGTGATCACCTCCGCGCGCGCCGATCGCACGTCGTTCGGATGCGGCGCCGATTCGGATATCACGTATTTCGGCAAGGCCTTCCTCGCCGAAGCGTTGAACAAAACCGCATCGATTCCCGATGCGTTCGCACAAGCGAAGAAGTCGGTGTCCGAATGGGAAGACGCCGACAAGGAAGAGCATTCCGAGCCGCAGATCGCATCGACGCGCAGCATCGAGGCGAAGCTCGAGGCATGGCAGCGCGGCATCCATCCTGGCGCGCCGGTGCCTTTCGCGCCGGCGGAATCTTCGCCGTAGGAATTCGCGGATCGGACGATCCGCGCTTCGTCAGCGTTGGCTGTACGAGGCGAGCGCCGGAAACACGCTGATCAGGACGAGGAACGGTTCGCGAAAGATCAGCGCGGCCGCCGCGAGGCAGACTGACGCCATCAGGAGAGCGATCTCGCGCTTGCGCCGGGTTGTCTTGCTGGCTTTGATCTTCGCGATCAGTGGATTGCTTTCTGCTGTGTTTGCCATCGTATTGCACGTTGCGCCGGCATGGGGCTTGCGCTCGGGCCGGCAAAATTGAACCGCGGCCACCATAAGACCGCCGGCATAAGCGCGGCATAAAGATCGCCGCGCGGGTAAAAACCAGGCTTCTCCGCCGGTCCTGCCTTTTTTTACGCAATTTTTATGCGCCCGCCGCGCTTCCTTATGCGGCCGATACGCAAGCGCTCCTATCGTGCCGCCGTTCCCCAAGGTGGCCCGCCATGGACATCGCTTATCTCGCCCTTCTCGTCGTTCTCACCGCGCTGACGGCCGGCTACATCGTTCTCTGCGCGAAGCTCGAGGACCGCAAGTGATCGGTTTCGTCGCCGTCGTGATGGCGCTGGGCGCCGTTGCGTTCTCGATCTACCTCTACTGCATCCGCCGCAGGACCCGCTCATGAACATCGTCTACGCAATCGCCGCCGTCATCGCGCTGGCGCTGTCCGTCTATCTCACCCTCGCGTTGCTCAAGCCGGAGTGGTTCGAATGAGCATCAATGCGTATCTCCAGCTCGGCGTCTTCCTCGTCGTGCTGCTGCTTCTCGTCAAGCCGCTCGGCGCGTACATGGCGCAGGTGTTCTCCGACGAGCCGAGCCGCGTGCGCCGCATCGGCGGACCGATCGAGAAGATCCTCTACCGCATCGCCGGCGTGAATGCCGAGGAAGACATGCCGTGGACGCGCTACGCGATCGCGATGCTGGTCTTCAACGTCGCCGGCCTTCTCGTCGTGTATCTCCTGCAGCGCGTGCAGCAATGGCTGCCGCTGAATCCGCAAGGCATGGGCGCGGTCAGCGCGGATTCCGCGATGAATACCGCGATCAGCTTCGCGACCAACACGAACTGGCAAGGCTACGGCGGCGAGTCGACGATGAGCTATCTGACGCAGATGCTCGCGCTCAGCGTGCAGAATTTCCTCTCGGCCGCGACCGGCATCGCCGTCCTGATCGCGCTGATCCGCGGCTTCATCCGCCGCAACGCGGCAGGCGTCGGCAATTTCTGGGTCGATCTCACGCGCTGCACGCTGTACGTGCTTCTGCCGCTTTCGTTCGTCCTCGCCGTGATCCTCGTCTCGCAAGGCGTGCCGCAGAACTTCAAGCCGTACGAAAACGTGCCGCTGCTGCAGGCGACGACGCAGACCGAAACCGTGAAGGACGCCGCCGGCAATCCGCTGAAGGATGCCGCGGGCAAGGACGTGACCAAGGAAACGCAAGTCACTGAACAGTCGCTGCCGCTCGGCCCGGCCGCTTCGCAGATCGCGATCAAGCAGCTCGGCACCAACGGCGGCGGCTACTACAACGTGAATTCCGCGCACCCGTACGAGAATCCGACGCCGCTCAGCAATTTCCTCGAGGTGCTTTCGATTCTGCTGATACCGGCCGCGCTCTGCTACACGTTCGGAAGCATGGTCGGCGATCGGCGCCAAGGTTGGGCGCTGCTGGCGACGATGCTCGCGATCTTCCTGCCGCTGCTCCTCGCGTGCACGTTGGCCGAGCAATCCGGAAATCCCGCGCTGACAGCGCTCGGCGTCGACCAGCACGCGTCCGCGCTGCAAGCCGGCGGCAACATGGAAGGCAAGGAGGTCCGTTTCGGCATCGTCAACTCGACCTTGTGGGCGACCGCGACCACGGCCGCGTCGAACGGATCGGTCAATGCGATGCACGACTCGTTCACGCCGCTCGGCGGACTCGTGCCGATGTGGCTGATGCAGCTCGGCGAAGTCATCTTCGGCGGCGTCGGCAGCGGCCTCTACGGCATGCTCGCGTTCGCGATCGTCGCCGTGTTCATCGCCGGTCTCATGGTCGGACGCACGCCCGAATATCTCGGCAAGAAGATCGAAGCGTACGAAATGAAGATGGCGAGCCTGGTCGTACTGATCCCGTGCGCGCTGGTCGTCGTCGGCACGGCGATCGCGGTCGTCGCGCCCGCCGGCGTCGCCGGCATCGCCAATCCCGGCATTCACGGCTTCAGCGAGATTCTTTACGCGCTGTCGTCGGCGTCGAACAACAACGGCAGCGCGTTCGGCGGACTCTCCGCGAACACGCCGTTCTACAACACGCTGCTCGGCATCTGCATGTTCTTCGCGCGCTTCCCCCTGGCGATCGGCATGCTCGCGATCGCGGGCTCGCTCGCCGCGAAGAAACACGTTCCCGCATCGGCCGGAACGCTACCGACGCACACGCCGCTCTTCATCGTGCTGCTCGCCTGCACCGTGATCGTGATCGGCGCGCTCACGTTCCTGCCTGCGCTCGCGCTCGGACCGATCGCAGAGCATCTGATGATGCTCGGCCACTGACGCGCTGCGCAAACCTTCTTCGACCGGACGACTGAAATGACTTCCACACCTCGCACGAGCTCTTTGAGCCGCGAACTGATGTTGCCCGCGATCGGCGATGCGTTCCGCAAGCTGTCGCCGCGCCAGCAGTTCCGGAATCCCGTGATGTTCGTCGTGTTCGTCTGCAGCGTGCTGACGACGCTGCTCTGGGCGCAGGCGCTCGCCGGCCACGGCGAAGCACCGACCGGCTTCATCTTCTGGATCAGCCTCTGGCTCTGGTTCACGCTTCTCTTCGCCAACTTCGCCGAAGCGATCGCCGAAGGCCGCGGCAAGGCGCAGGCGCAGGCCTTGCGCGGCGCGCGCCGCGACGTCGTCGCGAAGAAGCTGTCCGCGCCGGACCGCCACGCCGACGTGACGCTCGTGCCGGCGAGCGATCTTCGCCTCGGCCACCACGTGCTCGTCGAAGCCGGCGACTTCGTGCCGGGCGACGGCGACGTCGTCGACGGTGCCGCATCGGTGGACGAAAGCGCGGTGACCGGCGAATCCGCGCCGGTCATCCGCGAATCCGGCGGCGATCGAAGCTCGGTCACCGGCGGCACGCGCGTGTTGTCCGACTGGCTGGTCGTGCGCATTGCCAGCAATCCCGGCGAAAGCTTCCTCGATCGCATGATCTCGATGGTCGAAGGCGCGAGCCGGCGCAAGACGCCGAACGAGATCGCGCTGACGATCCTGCTCGCGAAGTTCACGCTGATCTTCCTTCTCGCCTGCGCGACCTTGCTGCCGTATTCGCTCTACGCGGTCGGCGCGGCGGGCCATGGCGATCCGGTCACGATCACGGTTCTCGTCGCGCTTCTCGTCTGCCTGATTCCAACGACGATCGGCGGCCTTCTTTCCGCGATCGGCATCGCCGGCATGGATCGCATGATCCAGGCCAACGTCATCGCGATGTCGGGGCGCGCGGTCGAAGCCGCCGGCGACGTCGACGTGCTGCTGCTCGACAAGACCGGCACGATCACGCTCGGCAACCGCCAGGCCGTCGCGCTGCATCCGGCGGCCAGCATTTCTGCGGGCGCGCTCGCCGACGCGGCGCAGCTCGCGTCGCTCGCCGACGAGACACCCGAAGGCCGCAGCATCGTGGTTCTGGCGAAGGAAAAGTTCGGCCTTCGCGAGCGCGACGTCACGGGCAGCGGCGCGGTATTCGTGCCGTTCACGGCGCAGACGCGCATGAGCGGCGTCGATCTTCGCACCAGTGATTCCGCTGCAGCGCGCCGCATCCGCAAAGGCGCGCTCGACGCGGTGCGCAATCACATCGCGCAACTCGGCGGCGCGATGCCGGCCGACGTCGTCAGGATCGCCGAAGACATCGCGCGCAAGGGCGGCACGCCGCTCGTCGTCAGCGAGGACGCGCGCGCGCTCGGCGTGATCGAGCTCAAGGACATCGTCAAGGGCGGCATTCGCGAGCGCTTCGCGGAGCTGCGCCGGATGGGCATCCGCACGATCATGATCACCGGCGACAATCCGCTGACCGCGGCGTCGATCGCGGCCGAAGCCGGCGTCGACGACTATCTCGCCGAAGCGACGCCCGAAGCCAAGCTCAAGCTGATCCGCGATATTCAAGCGGAGGGAAGACTCGTCGCGATGTGCGGCGACGGCACCAACGATGCGCCTGCGCTCGCGCAGGCCGACGTCGCCGTCGCGATGAACAGCGGCACGCAGGCGGCGAAAGAGGCCGGCAACATGGTCGACCTCGATTCGAATCCGACGAAACTGATCGAAGTCGTCGAGATCGGCAAGCAGATGCTGATCACGCGCGGTGCGCTGACGACGTTCTCGATCGCCAACGACGTCGCCAAGTATTTCGCGATCATCCCGGCCGCGTTCGCCGGCACGTATCCGGCACTGAATGCGCTCAACGTGATGCATCTCGCGACACCGCGCAGCGCGATTCTTTCGGCCGTCATCTTCAACGCGCTGATCATCATTTTCCTGATTCCGCTGGCGCTGCGCGGCGTCGCCTATCGCGCCGTCGGCGCGGGCGCGCTGCTGCGCCGCAACCTGCTGGTTTATGGCTTGAGCGGAATCATCGTGCCGTTCGTGGGCATCAAGATCATCGATCTGCTGCTGGTCCTGTTCGGACTGGCTTGAAGGAGAAACACCGTGCGTACGCATTTGCTGCGAACTTTTTATCCGCCGCCATCCGTCGAGCCCGATACGGGCCTCGCCGAGAACGACGAGTACTACGAGCTCCCAGCGCTCGTGAGAACGATCACGCTCGTCGCATCCAACGATCCGAAGCGCATTTCGCCGGAAGACGAATACGCGCTCGGCGGATACGCCGGCATCTGAATGCGCGCGTGGTCCCAGCGCGCGGCCTCAATGAACGAAGGAAGTTGAAGTGAACAAACCTTATGCCTCACTCTTGCTCGGCCTCGGCGCGTGCGCATGCGCCGCGAGTGCCGCTGTGCACGCGACGGACTCCGATGATTCTTACGCGATCACCGGCAACATCGCGTTGACGTCCGACTACATGTTTCGCGGCCTCACCCAGACCTGGGGTGGTCCGGCCGTGCAAGGCGGCGCCGATCTCACGACGAAGAACGGTTTTGCCGCAGGTTTCTGGGCATCGAGCATCAGCGACAAGAGTTATCCCGGCGCTTCGCTCGAGCTCGATCTCTATGCCAGCTACGGCACCCAGATCAACGACGACTGGTCCTGGCGCGCGGGTCTCTACGGCTATCTCTATCCGAAAGGCAATCTCGACGAAGCCGGCCTCGCGTCACGTTCGTTCAATACGCTCGAAGCGAATGCGTCGGTGACATGGAAATGGCTGACGCTCAAATACTCGCGCGCGCTGACCGACTACTTCGGCATCGATACCGAGCAAGGCTATCGCGACGACTCCAAAGGCACCGGCTACGTGCAGCTCGACGCGACCTTGCCGATCGATGAGAAATGGAGCGTCACGCTGCACGCCGCGCGCACCGATATCACGACGCGTCTCGCGACGCCGCTCGCGAACGGCGCGGACGATCCGGACTACAGCGACTTCGGCGCCACGTTGAAATACCAGTTCGCGCCGCACTGGTCGACGAGCCTCGGTGCGACGTACGCCGACAACGACTCGTTCTACGGCCGCACCGCGAGCTTCGCCAATCCAACCGATACGAAGAACGTCGGCGGGACGCGCGGATTCGTGATGCTGCAAGGCACGTTCTGACCCTTCGCGACGGCGAACAACGAGGAATCATCATGATCAGGATCATCCGCCAATCGATCGTCATGCTCGCGCTGATGACCGTGCTCACCGGCGTCGCCTACCCGCTCGTCGTCACCGGCCTGGCGCAGGCGCTGTTTTCGCATGCCGCGAACGGCAGCGTCGTCGAGCGCGACGGCAAGCCACTCGGTTCCGAGCTGATTGGCCAGCCGTTCTCGGATCCGAAGTATTTCTGGAGCCGCCCGTCGGCGACGTCGCCGTTCGCAGACAACAGCCTCGCGTCGAGCGGGTCCAATCTCGGTCCGACCAATCCTGCGCTCGCCGATGCCGTGAAGCAGCGCGTCGATGCGCTGCGCGCTGCAGATCCCGGCAACGATGCCGCGGTGCCGGCCGATCTCGTCACCGCGTCGGGCAGCGGTCTCGATCCGCACATCTCGCCGGCGGCCGCGAAGTACCAGATCGCGCGCGTCGCGCGCGCACGAGGCAAGCCTGCGGCCGACATCAAAAAACTCGTGGACGCGGCGACCGAGGGGCGCACGTTCGGCGTGCTCGGCGAGCCGCGCGTCAACGTGCTGGCGCTCAACCTTGCGCTCGACGGCAAATGACGCCCACTCTCGTTCGTCCGCGATAATATTCCGTCACGACCTTCCGCCGTTGCCGCGAACGCGGCAACGACGATTTACCTGCGCGAAGTAGCCATGAGCGCGGCGATTGCCGCATGATGGAGACTACTACGAGCGCATCCGCATGCCTTCTGCCTCGCCGCACCAGCGCCCCGATCCCGACGCCCTTCTCGCTCGCGTGAAGGACGACGAGTCGCGCGCGCTGCGCGGCCGGCTCAAGATCTTCTTCGGCGCGACCGCCGGCGTCGGCAAGAGCTACGCGATGCTCGAAGCCGCACGGCGCCAGCGCGCCGACGGCATCGACGTCGTCGTCGGTTACGTCGAGCTGCACGGCCGTCCAGAAACCGAAGCGCTGCTCGAAGGCCTCGAAATCCTACCGCCGATGAAGCTCGAGCATCGCGGCATCACGCTCGCCGAATTCGATCTCGACGCCGCGCTCGTACGCCGTCCGAAGCTGCTGCTGGTCGACGAGCTCGCGCACAGCAATCATCCGGGCGCGCGCCACCCGAAACGCTGGCAAGACGTCGAGGAATTGATCGCCGCCGGCATCGACGTCTACACGACGGTCAACGTGCAGCACCTGGAAAGCCTGCACGACGTCGTCGCGCAGATCACCGGCGTCGACGTGCGCGAAACCGTTCCGGATCGCGTCTTCGCAAACGCCGACGAGGTCGAGCTGGTCGATCTGCCGCCCGACGATCTGCTCGGGCGCCTCGTCGAAGGCAAGGTCTACGTCGAAGAGAAAGCGCGCCGGGCCGCCGAGCGCTTCTTCCGCAAGGGCAACCTGATTGCGCTCCGCCAGTTGGCGCTGCGCGCGACGGCCGATCGCGTCGACGCCGCGATGCGCGAATACCGCGATCGCCACGCGATCTCCGCAACCTGGGCCGCCGTCGAGCGCGTGCTGGTTTGCGTCGGTCCCGATCCGCTCTCGATGCGGCTCGTGCGCTCGGCGAGCCGCATGGCGAGCGCGCTGCACGCGCGCTGGCTCGCGGTCTACGTCGAGACGCCGAATCTCGCGCGCCTGCCGCAGGCGGCGCGCGATCGCATCCTGCAAACGCTGCGCCTCGCCGAAGAGCTCGGCGCGGAAACCGAAAATCTCAGCGGCGAAAGCGTCGCCGCGACGCTGATCGACTACGCACGCCGCAACAACGTCAGCCGCATCATCGTCGGCAAGCCGCTGCGCAGCCGCTGGCGCGATCGCATCGGACAATCGCTGGTCGACGAGCTGATCCGCCAGAGCGGCGCGATCGACGTCTACGTCATCAGCGGCGAGCCCGGCCAGGAAAGCCCTTCGCCACCGCGCGCGCCGACCCGCAACAGCCGCTGGCCCGCGTACCTGAAAGCGCTCGGCATCGTCGCCGTCGCGACCTTGATCGGATCGCAGATGACCGGCCGCTTCGAGCTGACCAACGTCGTCATGGTCTACTTGCTCGCGACCGTGCTCGCTGCCGCGCGATTCGGGCGCGGTCCGTCGGTGGTCGCCTCGGTGCTGAGCGTCGGCCTGTTCGATTTCCTGTTCGTGCCGCCCAAGCATTCGTTCGGCGTCTCCGACACTCAATACGTCATCACGTTCGGCGTGATGCTGACGACCGCGCTCCTGATCAGCCATCTCGCCGCACTCGGCAAGCGCCAGGCGTCCGTCGCTCGGCAGCGCGAACGCAGGGCGGCGGAGCTTTATGCCTTGAGCCGCGAGCTGTCGCGGCGGCGTTCGACGGACGAACTCGCTAGATTCCTCGTGCGCCATGTGCTCGCCAGCATCGAAGGCGAAGCCGTCGTACTGCTGCCGGATGCCGAAGGAAAGATCCAGGATCCGACGCATTTCTGCGATCGTGGCGCCGTGCGCGCCGAGTCGAGCGCGAATCGTTTTCCGGTACCCGGCAACGATCTCGGCATCGCGCAGTGGACTTACGATCACCGCAAGAAGGCAGGCCTCGGCACCGACACACTGGCCAGCGCAACCGCGATCTATCTTCCGCTCAATGCATTCAAGCACTGCCTCGGGGTGCTGGGCCTTCGCCCGGCCGAAGCGCGGCAGCTGCAGATTCCCGAGCAGATGCATCTCGTCGAAGCGCTCGTCAATCAGGCCGCGGTCGCGATGGAGCGCGTACAGCTTGCAGAGCAAGCGCAGGAAGCCGGCGTGCAGATCGAGTCCGAGCGACTGCGCAATGTTCTCCTGAGCGCGATTTCGCACGATTTTCGCACGCCGCTCGCGACGATCATCGGATCGGCGACGACGCTGCGCGATATCTCGCTCGATCCGAACCAGCGCCGCGATCTGCTCGACACGCTCCTGCACGAAGCCGATCGCATGAACCGGCTGATCGGAAACCTGCTCGACTTGACGCGCCTTTCGGAAGGACGCATTGAGCTTCGCCGTGAAATGATCGCGATCGACGAGGTGATCGGCGCCGTGCTCGCGCATCTGAAGACCGCGCTGGCCCGGCATCCGGTGACGTTGACGGTGCCCGAGAATCTGCCGCTGGTGCCGGGCGACGAAGTCATGATCGAGCAGCTTCTGTCGAATCTCGTCGAGAACGCGGCGCGCCACACGCCACCCGACACCGCGGTCGACATTTCCGCGGCGGCGATCGACGACGCGCTCGAAGTCGTCGTGCGCGATCACGGCGGCGGATTTCCTCCCGGCGAGGAAACGCGCGTATTCGACAAGTTCCACCAAGCGCGGCCGGAAAGCGCGCAAAGCGGATTTGGTCTGGGCCTTGCGATCTCCAAGGCGATCGTCGAAGCGCACGGCGGCACGATCTCGGCGAAGAACGCGCCGGGCGGCGGCGCCGAATTCCGATTCACGCTGCCGCTGCGCGCGATCGGGACGGTCGCGTGAGCACGCGTGCGACGCTGCTGCTGATCGAGGACGATCCGCAGATACAACGCTTCCTCGCGACCGCGCTCGAAGCGCACGGCTATGCGCTCCTGATCGCCGGCACCGGCAACGAAGGCTTGCAGACGGCGGCGACGCAACAGCCCGATGTACTCATCGTCGATCTCGGCCTGCCGGACATTTCCGGTCTCGAAGTGATTCAGCGCGCGCGCGAATGGTACGAGCGGCCGATCATCGTTCTGTCGGCGCGCGACAAGGAGAGCGACAAGGTCGCCGCGCTCGATCTCGGCGCGGACGATTATTTGACCAAGCCATTCGGTATCGGCGAGCTCTTGGCGCGATTGCGCGTCGCCGAGCGCCATTTATCCGGACGCGGCAACACGCACGACGAAGCGCGCATCGAGATCGGCGATCTCGCTATCGATCTTTCCGCACGACGCGTGCGACGCGCCGGCGCCGACGTGCACCTGACGCCGATCGAGTATCAGCTTCTGGCGACGCTCGCGCGCCATCGCGGCAAGGTGCTGACGCATCGCCAGCTGTTGCGCGAAGTCTGGGGCGCGGCGCACACCGAATCACCGCAGTACCTTCGCATCTACATGCGCTCGCTCAGGCGCAAGATCGAAGCCGATCCCGCGCAACCGAAGCTGCTCCTGACCGAAGTCGGCGTCGGCTATCGGCTGGTCGACGAAGCGGCGTGAGCGCCGAGCGCGAATACGGTGATGCGATCGTCGCGATATACCGGCGCGCCTAGTCGCGCTTCGACTTTCGCCGCGCACGCCGACATGTCGGGCCAGGGATCTTCAAGGCCCGGCGGCTCCGACCACGGCTGCATGCGCAGCACGAGATAGTCGCCGCCCCAGGTCGCTCCGTTCATCAGGTCGGCGAGCTTTGCGACGCGACGGAAATCCGTGCCGCCCGCGGTGTAAGGAAATTCATCGCCGATGCCTTCGCCGCATACCGGCGCAATCAGCGCGAACTTGACGTTCTGCCGGTGAATCTTCTGGTACCACGGGTCCGGAAGATAATGCGATATCAGGCGCGCCGGCGTTTCGATCAGCGTGATGCTGCCGGGCGGACGCGTCGAAAGATCGCGATAGAACGCGGGAACGGCGCCGAGCTCGACGCGCGTCGCGTAGGGATTTTCGCGCGCGTCGTAGTCGAACTGGAACAGCGCGTGGCCCATGAACTGGTTGGGAAAATAGTAGTAACCCGGCAAAGGACCCGCGAACACGAGGCCGACGACGACGAGCGCCGCGGCCGCGGCGGCCAACGGCTGCAAGCGCAGCTGCGAGACGACGAACACGATGCCTTCGGCGAGAAACAACAAAACGAACGGCAGGATCGGCAGCGCATAGCGCACGAACGTCTGCTGATGCTGGATCCATGCCGGACGCGCCAGCGCGATCGCCGCCATGCCGACCAGCATCGTGCTCAGGATATAGAGCGCAAGATCGCGCTCGCGCGAAAAGAGGCGCCATAATCCGAGCGCCAGCACGGTCGCGAGCGCAACGCAAAGCCAAGCGCTCGAGATGCCGAGCATCATCAGGAGCGATCGATACAACGTGTCGAGCGTCAGCGCATCGGTGCCCGCCTTCGCCGCCATCGCGCGCCAGTCGCTCAGAAGCGGCGGCGCGAGCACGAGAGCGAGTCCCGCAACGGTCGCAACCGCGAGCGCGACGATGCGCAGCAGATCGCCGCGCGAGCGCGCACGCAGCGCATCGCGCAAGGCCGGCACGCCGAACCAGACGAACGGCCATAGCGTGAACACGATCGACAAAAGATGCAGCCACGCGGCGAGCACCGCGGCGACGACATAGACGACGGCCCAGCGGCGACCTTCGCGCCGATGCCAGCAACGGAACGCGACGATCGCGACGAAACCGAACAGACACGACAACGCATACGGCCGCGCCGTTCGGCTGAGATACGTCAGCACCGGCGAGATCGCGATCAGCGCCATCCACACGGCGCGCACCGGCGCAGGAACGGATCGGCGCAGCAACAGCGGAGCGACGAGGATCAGCGCTAGGCCGCCGATCAGGAGCGGAAGCCGCATCTGCCATTCGCCGAGCGCGCCGAGATCGAACAGCCAGCGGTAATAGAGCGTCAGCGGAATGCAGTAGTCGGCGATGCCGAAATGCGTCGCGATGCCGAGCGCGTCGGACTCGATCAGCACGCGCACCGCGTGCCACTCGTCGTCGATCAGCGTCTGCGTGCGCAGCTGATAAAGCCGCAGCCACAAGCCGGCCGCGATCGCAAGCGCGCCGAGAATCCACCATGGCCACGTGCGCCAGTCGCGCGCGGCGCCGCGCGTGCGCGCGCTCAGCATGCGCGCGGGATCGATTCGGAATCGACGCCGGGCTTGAGCCGCTGCGCGGCATCCGGCGAGAAGAGCCCCGGCTTGGCGAGCTTCCATTTCCAGAGACGGTATTTCGCGCCGGTCAAGAGCACGCCGAGGCCGTACACGACCGAGCGGCGGAAATTGATTTCGCTGGCGTCGGCGAAATAGCGCGTCGGACACGAGATCTCGCCGACACGCATGCCGAACGCGAGCGCCTGCACGAGCATTTCGTTGTCGAACACGAAATCGTCGGAGTTCTGAGCCAGCGGAAGCGTCTCGAGCACGCGGCGCGAGAACGCGCGATAGCCGCTGTGGAATTCCGAGAGCTTCGATCCGAGCAAGAGATTCTGCACCGCCGTCAGGAACCGGTTGGCGATGTATTTGTAGCGCGGCATGCCGCCGGCGAGCGCGGTGTTGCCTAGGATGCGCGAGCCGATGACGACGTCGTAGACATCCGACGCGACCATCGCCGCCATCGCGGTGATCAGGCGCGGCTCGTATTGATAATCCGGATGCAGCATCACGACGATGTCGGCGCCGCGCTCGAGCGCGAGCGCGTAGCAGGTCTTCTGATTGCCGCCGTAGCCGCGATTCGCCGGATGCCGATACGTGCGAATGCCTAGCCGCTCGGCGACCGCAACCGTCGCGTCGTCGCTCGCGTCGTCGACCAGCAGCACCTCGTCGACGATGTCGTGCGGAATCGCTTCGTAGCAGGCGGCGAGCGTCTTCTCCGCGTGATACGCGGGCATGACGACGATGATCTTCTTGGCGTGCAGCATCGACGGGCCGTGGCAGGAACCACTGGATTTTAGCATCCCGCCCGCGCCGACCCGCGGCATCCTCGTCGCCGAGCGGCTAGAATTGCGGCGCAGCGGCCCCGTAGCTCAGCTGGATAGAGCGCGCCCCTCCTAAGGGCGAGGTCACAGGTTCAACTCCTGTCGGGGTCGCCATTCGAGATTTCTGCGCGCTCGGCGAGACCCCATCTCCGTCCGTCGTGGTCAGCTCGACCGTCACAAGAACTCGAAATCCCCCGCGAAGATTTCGTCGGCTCCAAGCCCGTATGCCGAGAGCATGCCGCTCTGCCCCGATTCATCGGTGTAGTAGATCTTGCCGTTGACGACGATGGGACTCTGCCAGTGGCCGTAGCCCTGATACTGCATGTCGCTCCACAGCCACTCGCCCGTGCGCGGATCGAAGGCGATCAGCCGTCCGTCGGTGAAAAAGCCCACGTCGTTGGCGATCACGGACGATGCCCAATAGCTTCCGACGGGAGGCCAAATCGAAGTGAGCGACGGGTTGCCGTCGGTGTCGACATCGACGCGAAAGCATTGATTGACGGAGCTGATGATGTAGACCTGGCCATCGGTCGGATCGGTCCAGACGACGAGCTGTGGCGTGACGGTCTCGCTGATCGATATCGCAACGATCGACAGTTCGCCACCGACGTGCGCTGGGCCGTGTTGACCGCTCAGGTCGTCGAGATTCAGAAGGCGCAGCTTGTAGTCCTTGCCGCCCTGAACGCCCAAGTGAGCGAACCGGCTGCCGGCGATCGGCGGCAGGATGGCGACGGTCAAAGCGCCAAGATCGGCGTCCGCGAATTGAAGGTCCTGATAGTTCGTCGGCGTGTAGCTGTCGAGCGGTAGGCCTGCCGCTCCATTGCCGGCCGCGCTCAACGCCAGCACGCTGTCGCCGAAATGGTGGCCGCCGGTGTTCGCATCGTAGAGACCGTTGCCGCTGGTCATGTAGATGCGTTGCGTGGCGTCGTCGAAAACCAGACCGCCGCGTCCCCAGACGCCCGATCCGCGCATGTCGCAGTCGGGCTCCGCCGAGTCGGCGAAATGCACGTTCTGATCGCTGCACATGACATTGAAGACCGTCTGCGCGCCGGTATCGAGATCGATGCTCGTGACATGTCCCTGATAGTCGCCGGCGTCGCCGTAGAACGCGCTGGTCACGGCGTAGAGATACGTGTGTCCGTCCGACGTCGTTGCAATCGTCAGCGCGCCGGATGCTTTCTCGACCTGAGGCTTCAAGGTCACGACTTCGGGCCAGCCATCGCCGACGCTCTCGACGCCCGTTCCGACCTGCCACTTGTGGATCTTGCCGTCGAACGCGTAGGAGTAGACGAACGCGCGATCCGGCGCGATCGCGGGCGCGGACGATGTGCCGTAACCCCAGGGCGACACGTCGAACGGCGGCGCCAGCGGTTGCTGCGACCACACTTCCGAACCATCCGCCGCATCGCGGGCCATCAGGCGTCCGTCGAGCGCCGTCATGAACAAGAGATCGCGCACTCCGAGCGGCGTCGCGACTTGCGAAAGGAAGATCGGCGCCGAGTTGACGATCGCCGGCAACGGAACGTGGTAAAGCGCCTGCAACGAGGCGACGCCATGCACACCGACGCCGCTTTGCGAGATCTCGACTTCGAACGGATTGACGCCGCTGTGCCTGGCATCGAAGCCGAATTGCAGCCAGTCGGTTTGTGCCGACAGAAGTTGCGGCATGGCGCTACTGCCCAGAAGCGCTGCCAGGGCAAGACGTGTGATGTGGCGTGTCGTCGTCAAGGCAGGTCGCTGCGCGTCGTGCGCTCAATCCAGGTTGCGACAACTATACATCTCCTGGCGAATGCTTCATGCGTGATGCGTACGCACCGCACGAATCACGCGAAGCCGCCTCAGCATCCCGACGCACCATGCTGGCAAGTCACGCTGGCACGATGCGGATACTGGCCCGAGTAGTTCGCGAGCACGCCTTGCTCGATGGCACCGTTGACGTAGTCGAACGCGACGAATCCGATCACCGGCAATCCGACCAGCACGTCGCCGTTCGTCGCAGGCGTCAACCGCTGCTGGATCTGATTCGGCGTGCCGATGACATAGGTGCTGCCGTCGTGTGCGAGATCGAGCGACAACGTGCCGCTCGTGAACGGAATATCGGCGAGATCGTCGAGAACCCGACCAGTGTCTCCGGTCGGATCGCTCGCGTTGGTCAGCGCCGAGCCGAGCGCGGACAGCGGAACGGGAAACGGGCTGGCGGACGAAGACTGAAGCTCGAACGGCAGCACGGACGTTTCGAGACAGGGCTGCATCGCGGCACTCGCGACCAAACCGTCGGGACCGTTGCGGACCATCTGATATTCGGTTCCATCGCGGGCGTGCATGCGCGCATCGAACTTCACGCACGCATACGGAAAAGCGCTGGCGAATTGCCGGATGATGGTTCCATCCGTCGTCGTTACGGTTCCTACCGTGTAGCCGGATGCGAACGCGTGATCGAACGGCGGCGCACCGGTATCGCCGACGTAATTCGGATCGACATAAAAGCGCTTCGTCGGCGCCGTGACGACCCAGTCGGTTCGCGCGGCGAGCGCGGAATCGATGTCGAACTCGTTGTACAGCGTGTCGGTCATGAAGAGCGCGCTGATCGCGTCGACGGGATTGGCGTAGTCGAGCTCGACCAGGCGTCCGCCGATCGGAACGAGCGCGCTGACGACGCCTCCGGCCGATGCGCTGGCGGTATTGAGATCCGGAGCTGCGTCGCCGGGCGCGGTGTGCTGCACGGCGCTGCTGAAATCATCGATCGCTGCGGGAATCGCGCTGTACATCAAGCCTTGCGCGACATCGATGATCGACTCGGCGCCATCGAGCCCGCCGGCCGGCGGCGACAGGTCCGTGCCGGGATTCTGAGTCCAGTAACCGCCGTCGGCCCATGCGCCGACGAGTTGCGCGCAGTTCGCGGGCGCATCGCCGTTGGGCAGGATCGCCGTCAGCGTGCCGTGACTCGCGTTGGTGACTTCGCCCATCTCGATGACGTCGAAATGTCCTTCGCGCGTGCGGTCCGGCGTGGTCGGCCCGCCGTCGGAATTTCCGGTCGGCCCCTGCGCGGTGTTTTCGCCGGTGTAGCTCGCGTCGCTGAAATCAAGATAGCGCTGGCCGTTCGCGCCCGCCTGGAATGCGGGCACGGTGCAATTCGTGTCGTAGGTGATGATGCTTGCCTGCGAGTCGGCATTGCCGTCGCGGTTCACGACTTCGCCCGACCAGCGTGCGTGCGGCGCGAGATAGACGTTGAAGTCGAGCACTCCGCGTCCGTCGTAGCCTTCGTGGAAGCGCAGCTTGACCGCTTTGCCCGCGGCCGTCGTGTTGGCGATCGCGATCAGCGTGCCGTTGCCGCTGTTCGCCGTGTAGTACGGAAAAACCAGCACCTGGCCGAGGCCGTGCGGGTTGAGATACACCGCCTGTGCGCTCGTGGCGGAGCACAACGCGCACGCCATCGCGACCCTCGCTGCTCGTTTCACGATCGTTCCCTGCCGCCGTTGAAGATGTAATCACTGACGAGCACGAGGAACGGATCGTCGCAAAGTTCACATTGAGCGCATCCGCGGCAGCGCGTCGGCGCCTGCGGGACGACGAGCGCGACGGTTTCGGATCAGCTGCGCTTGCCGCGCGTTGGACGCGCTTCGGCGCCGAGGCGGCCCAGCGCGTCTGCGAGCGCGCGGGCGTCGAACGGCTTGGAAAGGACCGCCGTGCACGCATCGCCACGCAATGCGGCGATGGTCGACTGGCTGTCGTAGCCGCTGGCGATCACGATCGGCAGCCGCGGCCACAGCACGCGAAGCTCGCCAACGAGATCAAGCCCGCTCCGATCGCGCAGGCCGATATCGATCAGCGCCATGTCGAACGCAGGGTTCGATCGCACGATGTCGAGCGCTTGCGCGACCGACTCGGCGACGACCACCTCGAATCCCAATTCCTTGAGGAGATGCGCGCAGAGCTCGCGCATCAGCGCCTCGTCCTCCACGACGAGCGCGTGCGAAACGCCATCGAGATGATGCAGCGGCGCGTCGAGCACGTCGCGGACGCGCTGGGCAAGCTGGGCGCGATTGAACGGCTTGGTCAGGAGCTCGACGCCTTCGTCGAGCCGGCCCTGGTGCACGATCGCGTTGCGCGCGTAGCCGGTCGTGAAGAGGACGCGCAACTGCGGATTGCGCTCGCGCGCTTTCTCGACGACTTGCCGGCCGTTGAGTCCCGGCAGGCCAATATCGGTGAAGAGAAGATCGATCTCCGGATGCTCTTCGAGCATGCGCAACGCGCTCGGACCATCGATGGCTTCGAGAACGTTGAAGCCCAGCTCGCGCAGGCTCTCCACGCTGTAGAGGCGAACGTCGGTGTCGTCCTCGACGACGAGCATGGTTTCGCTACCGCCGGTCGGCACGGGTTGCACGGCTTCCGACGCGACATCGAGCGCATCGACGACGAGGCGTCGCAGGTAAATCCTCACCGTCGTGCCTTCGCCGGGCTCGCTGTAGAGCTTGACGTGCCCGCCGGACTGCTTGACGAAACCATAGACCTGGCTGAGGCCAAGGCCCGTGCCCTGCCCGATCGGCTTGGTCGTGAAGAACGGCTCGAACGCGTGGCGCATGACGTCTTCGGTCATACCCGTGCCGGTATCGGTCACGCAGATGACGACGTATTGGCCCGGCGCGAGCTCGGCGAACCCGGCGCTGTAGGCGTGATCGAGATGTGCGTTGGCGGTCTCGATCGTGAGCTTGCCGCCGTCCGGCATCGCGTCGCGCGCGTTGACCGCGAGATTGAGCAACACGCTTTCGAGCTGATGCGCATCGACCTCGGTGCGCCACAAGCCGCCGGCAAGAACGGCTTCGATCGCGATGTTCTCGCTGAGCGTGCGTCGCAGCAGGTCGGACATTCCGGCGACGAGACGATTGACGTCGACGGGCTTGGGATTCAACGGCTGGCGGCGCGAGAACGCGAGCAGCTGCTGGGTCAGTGTCGCCGCGCGCTGCGCGCCGCGCATCGCCTGGTCGGCGGCGTGACGCAGCTTCGCGTCGGTCGGCGCCTGCCGCCAAATGATCTCCAGGTTGCCGATGATGACGGTCAGGAGATTGTTGAAATCGTGCGCGACGCCGCCGGTCAGCTGGCCGACCGCTTCGATCTTCTGCGACTGGCGCAGCTGCTCTTCCATCGCGCGGCGCTCGGTCATGTCACGCGTGACTTTCGCGAAACCGATCAGCTTGCCGTTCTCGTCGTGGATCGCATCGAGCAGCACGTTGGCCCAAAAGCGCGTGCCGTCCTTGCGCACGCGCCAGGCTTCGGCTTCGTACTTGCCGTGCTCGACGGCCGCGGCAAGCGCGCGTTCGGGCAGGCCTGCGGCCCGGTCTTCGGGAATGTAGAACTCCGAGTAGTGCTTGCCGATGATTTCCTTGTCGGTATAGCCCTTGATGCGTTGCGCGCCCGGATTCCAGGTTTCGACGAAGCCGTTCGCATCGAGCATGAAGATCGCGTAGTCCTCGATGCCCGCGACCAGCCGACGCAGCTGGATCTCGCTGCGATGCAGGGCGCCGGTGCGTTCGATGACGTGCTGCTCGAGCGTGTCGTTGAGCTGGCCGAGCTCAGCGCGTGCGCGATCGTTGGCCTGAAACAGCCGCGCGTTGTCCATCGCCGTCGCGGCTTGCGCGGCGATGCCGCCGATGATGAGCTCGTCGCGGCGCGTGAAGACGCCGCGCTCGGGATGGCCGAGAAAAAGCCGGCCGTGGTCGTGACCCGAACGCGATTTCACCGGCACGGCCAGATAACTCTTCACCGGCGATGCGCCGCCGTGCGCAAGCTTTTCACCCGGCGATGCATGCTCGGCGAGATCATCGCCGCGCACGATGCCGGCACCGAGGAACGCCGGTATCGACAATGCGGCGAGCGTTTCGCGCGAAATACCCGATACGGCGTGCGCCGCGCCGCTCTTGCCGTCATGACCGCCGAAGAACGCGGCGAACGTGGCACCGGTGAGCTCGACCGAGGCATCGATGACCGTCTGCAGCAGCCGCTCCGGATCGAGCTCGCCCGCAATCGCGTGGCCGGTACGGTTCAGCACTTCCCAGATGCCGATGTCCTCGCGCAGCTGGCGTTCGGCGCGCGAGCTCGTCGTCACATCGCGCGTGAAGCAGCGCGTGTAGGCGAAGCGGTCGTCGACGAAGTACGCATTGGAGCTCAGCAGCACGTCCTTGATCGCGCCGTCGCGGCATTTCATGCTCACCGGAAAATCGCGCAAGGTCTCGCCGGCAAGAAGGTGGCGCAGGCAATCCGCGGCGCGCGTCGCGTCGGCGTGGAAATCGGCGAAATGGCGGCCGATGTATTCATCGGCCGCGTAGCCAAGGAGATCGAGCTCAGCTTTGTTGGCCCACAGGATCGTGCCGTCGGCGCCGACGCTGTGCAGCGGCTCGACCGCGTTGTCGAGGAAGTCGGAAAGCTCGCGCTCGCGATGTGCGAGCCGCTGCTCAAGCGCCTTGCGTTCGCGGATCTCGCGCTCGATCGCGTGCGCGCGCTGCTGCAGTGTCACGACCAGACGCTCGCGCTCGCCTTCGTCGAGACGCAAATAATCCTCCACCGGATGCACGTGCGTATGCGCCGCGCAGATGTCCGCGAATTGCGCGGCGAGCGCTTCGTCGCCGAACGCGCTCATCCGATAGGCGCACAGCAGTGACAACGACAGGCGCTTGCCGAGATCGTTCCAGAGCGCCTCCAAGCGCACCGCCGCACCGTACTGTCCGCGCTCGCATAGGAGCGCGACCATTTCGCCGAACGCATCGACGTGCGCGAAGCGCGCGGCCGCGGATTCGATCGTCTTCCCGATCGTGCGCGAGAACGCATCGGCATCGGGCCAGCCGTCGACGAGAAGTCCGGCCAATGTTTGCGCAGCATCGAGCCCAACCAGCTGACTCTGTCGCTCGGCGGCGTCGACATCCACATCGAGCGCACCCAGACGCTCGCGCAGTGCTGTCAGGTGCTCCTGCGTCGCGACGACGACGACCGCGTGCCCGGCGCGAAGGCCGTCACCGGCCAGCCGCACGATCGAATCGACCAGGAACTCGTCGTCCGCATAAAACTGAGCCGCATGCCGCGGACCGATACCGCCGGTCCGCGAATCTGCCAGCTCTTCTGTACTGCTCATCGAACATCCAGTGCCGTCGGCGCGCCCGCGATCGCAGGCAACGGCGAGGGGCGCGGTCATTCTAGCTCGCCGTCGAGCGCGGGACGGGCGGAACCTCTCGCAGTCACCGGGATAAAACCGAGCTCAGCGGGCCCGTTTGCTACAATTGACGGGTTTCGCGCCGCTGGGCGCTCCCTATCGCATTTCCCTGGAGTTTCGATGTCCGCCCCGATGTTGAAGGCGCTCGGCCTTTCCAAGACCAATTCCGGCACGTATCTCGGCAACGGCGAATGGTCCAAGACCACCGACGCCGGTCTCGTGCAGTCGGTCAATCCGAGCACGAACGAAGTCATCGCCGAAGTGCACGCTTCGAGCGCGAGCGATTACGAGACCATCGTCAAGCGCGCGCAAGCCGCGTTCGCGACCTGGCGCACGACGCCGGCGCCGCGCCGCGGCGAGGCGATTCGCCTCTGCGGCGACGCGTTGCGCACGCACAAGGATGCGCTCGGCTCTTTGGTCGCGCTCGAGATGGGCAAGATCAAACCCGAGGGCGATGGCGAAGTTCAGGAGATGATCGACATCGCCGATTTCGCGGTCGGCCAGAGTCGCATGCTGTACGGCCTCTCGATGCATTCCGAGCGTCCGGGCCATCGCATGTACGAGCAGTGGCATCCGATCGGCCTCGTCGGAATCATCTCGGCATTCAATTTCCCGGTCGCGGTGTGGGCCTGGAACGCGTTCATCGCGGCGGTGTGCGGCGACATCTCGATCTGGAAGCCCTCGCCGAAAGTGCCGCTGTCGGCGATCGCGTCGATGAAGATCTGCAACGACGCGCTGAAGGCCGGCGGATTCCCCGACTTGTTCTTCCTCTTCAACGACGCCGGCACCGAGCTCGCGCAGACCTTCGTCGACGATCGTCGCATTCCGCTGATCAGCTTCACCGGATCGACCAAGATCGGCCGCATCGTCGGCGAGCGCGTCGCCGAGCGCATGGGCCGCTCGCTGCTCGAGCTCGGCGGCAACAACGCGATCATCGTCGATCAGAGCGCGGACCTTAAGCTCGCGATTCCGGCGATCGTGTTCGGCGCGGTCGGCACCTGCGGCCAGCGCTGCACGTCGACGCGGCGATTGTTCGTGCACGAATCGATCTTCGACGACGTGCTCGGCAAGCTGCGCCACGCCTACCATCAAGTCGAAGCAAAAATCGGCGATCCGACGCAATCGACGACGCTGATGGGACCCCTCAACAGCAAGGCCGCGGTCGATCAGTACGTCGCCGCCGTCGACAAGGCGAAAGCGAGCGGCGGCACGATCGTCACCGGCGGCAAAGCGCTCGCCGATCGCAGCGGCAATTTCGTGCTGCCGACGATCGTCACGGGACTCAAGAATTCCGACGAGGTCGTGCAGACCGAAACCTTCGCGCCGATTCTCTACGTGATGCCGTTCAAGTCGATCGACGATGCGATCGATCAGCAGAACGGCGTGCCGCAGGGTCTTTCCTCCGCGATCTTCACCCAGAACCTCAAAGCGGCCGAGCAGTATCTTTCGTCCGCCGGCTCCGACTGCGGCATCGCCAACGTCAACATCGGCACGTCCGGCGCCGAGATCGGCGGTGCATTCGGCGGCGAGAAGGAAACCGGCGGCGGACGCGAATCGGGATCGGACTCGTGGAAGGCGTACATGCGCCGGCAGACGAATACGATCAACTATTCCGATGCGTTGCCGTTGGCGCAGGGAATCAAGTTCGATCTTTGATCCGTCAGGTCTGGCGGTAGCTCGCTCGAATTTCCGTACAACACGAGACACGCTTCGGCATGTCTCGTTTTATGGAGAAAGAAATGAAGTTACCGCTATGCCTAGGCGGCGTTCTCATGCTCGCTGCCATTGCGGGCAACGCTTCTGAAGTCGTCATTCGCAACGACGGGACGCGCATCGTTCTTCATGAGAACGGCACCTGGGAACGTGCAGCCGACGATAAGTCGGCTGCAGAACACATCGCTATCGCGAACAGCGGCTACGGCGTCTTTCACTTTGCATACGACCGCAATCGATGGACGGTGGAGCAGCACCCGCTGAGCGATACGGTAGAGTTCATTCTTCGGCACCAAAACGGGTCGGCGAACGTAAAAATCGTGACGGAACGGGTTACCACGTCATTGGACGGCCTCCGCGAATTGAACCTTGATCTCATTCGCAAGAATGACCCCAACGGAAAAATCGTTCGAGAGTCTCCGCTGACGGTCAACGGGAATAAGGGACTGCTCGTGGACACGGTCTCGCAGGCGTTCGGAAGCACGTGGCGTTCTCGCCGCTACCTGTGGTCAGGCAAGCAGGGTTCTGTCCAAATTATCTGCACGGACTCCGAAAGCAACTTCGAAGAGTCATCTGCGGATTTCAATTCCCTGATTAACGGATTCACGACCACGGGCGCTTCCAAAGGCTGACTGCGAGCCCTCGGCCTTTCAGGTCGAAATCAATCCGCGGACCCGCCTGATAGGATTTCCCACGTCTTTACGTTCTAGACAGCATCGACCCGCGACCCGCGGGTGCTCGAAAGGTGCTGCCATGCCGAAATCCCTCGTCCTCGCCCTGCTCCTCGCGGGCTTCCTCACCACCGGCGCGGCTTTCGCCGCCGATCATCCCGATCCCAAGCTCGTCGAACGCGGCCGATACCTCGTCATGATCGGCGGCTGCAACGATTGCCATACGCCCGGCTTCGCGCTCGCGGGCGGCAACGTGCCGGAATCGCAATGGCTGACCGGCGATGCGCTCGGCTGGAGCGGCGCTTGGGGCACGACGTATCCGCCGAACCTCAGGCTCAAGCTCAACGCGATGGATCTCGCGACTTGGAAAAGCTACGCGCACGCGCTGAAGACGCGACCGCCGATGCCGTACTGGGCCGTCAACACGATGAGCGATGCGGATCTGGAAGCGCTGTGGACGTTCGTGCATACGCTCGGTCCCGCGGGCGAGCCGGCACCTGCGGCGCTGCCGCCGGGCGCCGTGCCTAAGGGACCCGCGGTGACGTTTCCCGCGCCGCCGCCCGAAGTCGCGTCGCGCTGATTTTCGACCGCGCGCCGGCCGCAATCCCGTCGGCGCGCGTTGCGGATCGGATATCCTTATTGCCGTTTCCATCGTGGCGGCAGGCAGCATGGACCCCAACGCGCGCACCAGCGGCACCGCGATCGCAAGTCTCGTCTTCGGCGTCCTTTCCTGGTTTGCGCTGCCGTTCATCGGCGCGCTGCTCGCGATCATCCTCGGCCACATGGCGCGCGGAGAAATCCGCCGCGCGCCGCCCGGCACGATCGACGGCGACGGCATGGCAGTTGCCGGCCTCGTGCTCGGCTGGGCGCACATCGTGATCATCGCCTGCCTCATCGTGTTCGTCTTCATGTTCCTCGGCGGGCTCGCGTTCTTCGCGCACCTGGTCCATTGAACGCCGGCGTCCGCATTCCGCGTCCGGGATCGCGCGAGGCGACGGAACGCTTCACCGATCGCGTCGCCGATTACGTGCGCTACCGTCCGGGCTATCCGCGCGCGCTGATCGATCACTTGCGCGATCGCGAAGCGCTGGCGCCGCTCGACATCGTCGCGGACATCGGCTCGGGCACCGGCATTTCATCCGAGCTTTTTCTCGACGCCGGCTGCGAAGTGCACGCGGTCGAACCGAACGCCGCGATGCGCGAAGCGGCCGAACGGCGGCTTGGCGATCGCGCGTCGTTCCACAGCATCGCGGCGAGCGCCGAAGCGACGACGCTGCCCGACGCCAGCATCGATCTCGTCGCCGCCGGCACCGCGTTCCATTGGTTCGACCGCGAACGCGCGTACGCGGAGTTCGCTCGCATCCAGCGCCGCGACGGCCACGTCGCCTTGTTCTGGAACGTGCGCAGCCTGGATTCGGATTTCATGCACGGCTACGAAGCGCTGCTGCGCGCGAACTGCGCCGAGTACGCGGCGACGAACGCGCGCGAGCGCGCCAACGAAACCGCAATGAAAGCGTTCTTCGGCGCAGGGTTCATCGAGCACGCGCAATTCCCGAATCCGCAGTCGCTCGACTTCGACGCGCTGCGCGGCCGGCTGCTGTCTTCTTCCTACTCGCCGCCGCCCGGCGATCCCACGCATGCGCCGCTGATCGAAGGTTTGCGCGCGTTGTTCGAGCTCCGCGCGCGCGAAGGCCGCGTCGCGATGCTCTACGATACGCATCTCTATCTCGGCCGCCTCGAAACCTGATGTACGCGCTCGCCCGCCCGTTCCTGTTCTGCCTCGACGCCGAGCGCGCGCATGATCTTGGCCTGACCGCGATCGAAGCCGCGTATCGCACGGGTTTCAATCCGCTGCTCGCCGCGAAACCAGCGCCGGATCCGGTCGACGTGTTCGGGCTTCGCTTCGACAATCCAGTCGGGCTCGCCGCAGGTCTCGACAAGAACGGCGCACATGTCGATGCTTTGGCGGCGCTCGGCTTCGGCTTCGTCGAAGTCGGCACGACGACGCCACGCGCGCAGCCTGGAAATCCGAAACCACGCATGTTCCGCCTGCCCGAATCCGAAGCCGTGATCAACCGGCTCGGCTTCAACAACGGCGGCGTCGATGCGCTCGTGCGCAATGTCGAGCGCGCGAAATTCGGCGGCATCCTCGGCATCAACATCGGCAAGAACAAGGACACGCCGAACGAGCGCGCGATCGAGGATTATCTTTTCTGCCTCGAGCGCGTGTATGCGCGCGCGAGCTACGTCACGATCAATATCTCCTCGCCGAACACGCAGGGCCTGCGCGATCTGCAGGAAGAAGAAACGCTGAAGCGCTTCATCGGCAGCCTGTGCGATGCGCAGGAGCGCCTTGCCGCGCAGCATCGCGCGCGCAAGCCCATGCTGCTCAAGATCGCGCCCGATCTCGGCGATGCCGAGCTCGACGCGATCGCCGAAGTCGCGCTTGCGAGCGGCATCGATGGGCTCATCTGCACGAACACGACGATCGACCGCAGCGCGATCGCGGGCCGCCGTCACGCCGAAGAAACTGGCGGTCTTTCCGGAAAACCGCTCTTCGCCAAGGCGACCGCCGTGTTAAGCGGAATGGCGACGCGCCTCGGCGGCCGCATTCCGCTCGTCGGCGTCGGCGGCATCACGACCGGCGCGGACGCGGCGGCGAAGATCGATGCGGGCGCCGCGCTCGTGCAGTTCTACACCGGCATGATCTACCGCGGCCCCGCGCTGATCGGCGAATGCGTCGGCGCGATCCGCGCGCGGCGCGCGAGCACGCGCACATGAGCACGTATCGCGTCGATCCCGCCGTTGCCTCAGGCGCCGGCTACACGATCGTCGAAAACGCCTCGCTCGACGCGCGCAACACGTTCCGCGTGCCGGCGCGCGCGCATCTTCTCGTCGACGTGCGCAAGCGCGACGCGTTGGCGGAGCTGTTCGGTTACGCGGCGCTGAAGTCGCAGCCGCTGCTCGTGCTCGGCGAAGGCAGCAACATATTGTTCACGCGCGACTGGCCCGGCGTCGTGCTGGCGATCGGCGCGCGCGGAATTGCCGTCGTCGAAGCGGACGCGGAGCGCGCGCACATCCGCGTCGAGGCCGGCGAGAACTGGAACGATTTCGTGCACTGGTCGCTGGCGCACGGTTATGCGGGACTCGAGAATCTCGCCGCGATTCCAGGCACGGTTGGCGCGGCACCGATCCAGAACATCGGCGCCTACGGCGTCGAAGTGCGCGAATTCATCCGCGGCGTCGAGGCGTGGGATCGTCGCGAGTCGCGCATCGTCGAGATCGCGGCTGCGGACTGCGGATTCGGCTATCGCGATTCGCGATTCAAGCGCGAGCCCGATCGCCATGTCGTCCTCGCGGTCGATTTCGAGCTGCCGAGACAGCACGAGCCGCGGCTCGACTACGCCGGTGTGCGCGAGGAATTGGCGGCGCTCGGCGTCGACGATGCGCGTCCCGCAGCGATCGCCGAGGCGATCACGCGCATCCGCGCGCGCAAGCTGCCGAACCCTGCGCTGATCGGCAACGCCGGCAGCTTCTTCAAGAATCCCGTCGTGCCGCGCGCACAAGCGGAGGCCTTGCGCCGCGAGCACGCGACGCTGCCCGCTTGGCCCGCGGGCGAGGATTCCTCGAAGATTTCCGCGGCCTGGCTGGTCGAAACCGCGGGCTACAAAGGCCTTCGCGAAGGCGACGCGGCCGTATCGCAGAATCATGCGCTCGTGCTCGTCAATCACGGCCACGCGACCGGCGCCCAGATCCGCGCACTGGCCGAGCGCATCCAGACTGGTGTCTGCGAGCGCTTCGGCGTCCAGCTCGAACCGGAACCGCTGATCGTGTAAATGCGCGCGCTCAGGCGGGTTTCGCGGGCGCGGTCACAGCGCGACCGGCCGGATCGGGAATAATCGGGGCATGCCGGGACCGCCACGTCCGCTCAGCGGACATGCGTGCGCTCGCCGCAACGAAATCCAATAGGGGGCATCGCATGGGCATTGCCGACATCTCGTTCATCGCCTCGCGCAGGCGGCTTTTCTCGTCGCTCTTCGCGAGCGCCGGCTTGGTGCAGACGGATCCCGCGCTGGCCATGCGCCGTCCGGGCCGCACCGGCATCCGCGACGACAGCGCGCCGACGAGCCCCGCGTCCTCGACGTTTCCGCCGGCGGCCGTGCGCTGGCTGACGCGCGGCACGTTCGGTTATTCGACACTCGATTTCTACGCGTTCACCGCGCTCGGCTCGACGGACGACGCGCGCTGGCAGGCGTGGATCGCGCAGCAGCTCAATCCCGCCGGGATCGACGACAGCGCCTGCGATGCGCGCGTCGCGAGCGCTGCGTTCCAGACACTGAACAAGACCGCGAACCAGCTCTGGAACGATTACCACTCGGTCACCAACAACTATTCGCTGCGCATGCTGCCGATGGCGGAAACCGAGTGCATGACGCTGATCCGCCAGATCTACAGCCAGCGCCAGCTCTTCGAAGTGATGGTCGATTTCTGGCACGACCATTTCAGCGTCTACGGATGGGACTACGACGGCGGTCCGCTGTTCGTCGCGTTCGATCGCGACGCGGTGCGCCCGAACGTGTTCGGCAATTTCCGCACGATGCTGCAGGCGGTCGGCGAATCGGCGTCGATGATGTACATGCTCGATCTCTACGCGAGCGCAGCCGGACATCCGAACGAGAATTACGCGCGCGAGCTGATGGAATTGCACACGCTCGGCGCCGAGAATTACGCCGGCATCATCCGGAATCCCGACAGTCCCGCGAACCTGCAGCAGCTCGGCACGTTCACGGCCTGGGACGGCGAGATCGAGCGTCTCAAGTACGTCGACGACGACGTCTACGAAGCGGCGCGCGCGCTGACTGGCTGGACAATCTCGGGCAGCAACTGGCCGTACGATCCGATCGACGGCGTGCCGCTCGGCGAATTCGCCTACGATGATTCCAATCACGACCAGGCGCCCAAGCACATCCTCGCGCGGTACATGGATCCGTATCAGGGTCAGGGCGACGGCACGTTCCTGTTCGACATGCTGGCGCAGCATCCGGGCACGGCGCATTTCCTCGCCGGAAAAATGTGCAAGCGCTTCGTCGGCGACAGTCCGTCGTCCGCGCTCGTCGACACGGTAGCCGACACGCTGCATCAAGGCTGGCAGGCGGCCGATCAGATCGCGCAGGCGCTTTCGGTGATCCTGCAGTCGAACGAGTTCAAGACCACGTGGGGCACGAAGATGAAGCGTCCCGCGGTGGCCGCGGTCGGCACGCTGCGTACGCTCGTCGCCGATTTCACGCCGATGCCGGACAACACGTCGACGTGGACCTCGACCGAAGAATTCATCTCGCGCCTGCAGGCGGCAGGACAACGCCTCTTCTACTGGCCGGCGCCGAACGGGTATCCGGATGTGTTGAGCGCGTGGTCGAGCACGGGCGCGATGGGCATGACGCTCAAGTTCCTGCCGCGCATCGTCGAGATGCACCGCGGATCGGGTTACGACAATTCGCAGCCGTTCCTCGCCAACGTGCAAGGCCAGACGCTCGCCGCGTTTACGAACGTCGCCGATCGCACGGCGGCGAACATCATGGGGTACTGGTGCGATCGCATCCTGGGCTACCGGCCGGAGCCCACGCACACCGTCGCGGTCGATTTCTTCCGCCAGAACGCGGCGGCGACCGATCCGCTCGACATCACGACCGACGGCACGGACGACGGCCTGCCGGCGAACACCGGCACGTGGAATCTCAACAACCTCTCGCAGCACTACACGATCGCGCGGTTGCGAACCGCCGTGTCGTTGATCCTGTGCAGCCCCGAATTCCTGCGTCGCTGAAAGGAAGACCGCCATGACCCACATCAATCGCCGCGGTTTCCTGCAAGGCTGTTGCGTCGCCGCCGCCAGCGGCGTCGGCAGCCGCGCGTACGCCTACTTCCAGACGCCGCCGATCATTCCGACGACCGCGACCGAAGACACGCTCATCATCGTCTTCCTGCGCGGCGCGATGGACGGCCTCAGCCTGCTGCCGCCGGGCGCGAACAGCCCCTACCGCGCGGACTATGAAGCGAACCGCAGCAACACGCGCGTGCCGACGTCGGGCACCGGCGCCGCGCTGGCGCTGCCGAACACGACGTGGGCGCTGCATCCGCGCGCGACGGGCTTGCAAAGCCTCTTCCAAGCCAATCATCTCGGCATCGTCGTCGCGGCCGGGCAGCTGCAGCCGGATCCTGTCGTGCGCAGCCACTTCGAGGCGCAGTCGAATCTCGAGTTCGGATTCGGCGGCGGCGCGGGTTCCGGCATCGGCTGGCTGACACGCCATCTCGCCAGCGCCGGTCTTCCGGGAACGGTGCCGCTTCCGGCCGTGTCGATGGGCAACCTCACCGCGTCGAGCCTTCTCGGCAGCACGGACGCGATCACGATGTCGAGCGGATCGGATTTCCGCCTCGATACGTTCCACTGGTCGTGGCAGAACGACGACGACTCGCACGGGCTCGTCGGCGCGGTCACGCGCATGAACAATCTTTGGGGCGGCTCGACCTTGATGGAGCTCGCCGGTGCCGACACGCTGGCTTCGCTCGCGCTGCTGCGGCCGATCGATTTCAATCCGTACGACGCGACCAATCATCCGAACGGATACCAGCCGTCCGGCGGCGCCAACTACAACCTCGCCTACAACTCGGGTTTCGGCGCGCAGCTGCGCAACGTCGCGCAGCTGATCAAGCTCAATCTCGGCCTGCGCGCGGTGACGATCGACCTGGGCAACTGGGACACGCACAACGGCCAGGGCAATCCGACCCAGAGCTACGACTGGTTCGGCAATCAGGTGCAGAGTCTCTCGGACGGTCTGAGCGCGTTCTATACCGATCTTGCGAGCGACGCGAGCGGCAACCTGATGCAGCACGTCAACGTCATCGTCGTCAGCGAGTTCGGCCGGCGCGTGCTCGAGAACGCGGACAGCGGCACCGATCACGGCTACGGCAACGTCATGCTGGCGCTCGGCGGATCGGTCAACGGCGGCCAGGTGTACGGCACGTTCCCGGGACTCGATGGCCAGAGCCTCTATCAGGGCACCGATGTCGCGGTGACGACGGACTATCGTCAGATCGTGTCGGAAGCCTTGATCCGGCGCATGGCGAATCCGAACATCTATTACATATTCCAGAATTATTCGGGCTACACGCCGCTTGGGATTTTCCAAGGCCCGGATATTCCGCCGTCGAATTTCGATCAGGTGTTCGCGAACGGGTTCGAGTAGCTCGCTGAGGCGAGGCTTACTCGTCGCCTAGCTCACCGTCGCTGCACTGGAACAGCACGAGATCCGTCGAATCGATCTGATGCGCCTGACCGATGCTGATCGTTCCGCTGCGGCGAAGGTGAACTTCGTCGCGGTGCACGAAGAGCTCGTCGTCCTCGCCGATGCGAAGCCAAGTGCCGTTGGTCGAGCGGTCGGCGAGCATGAAATAGCCGCGCTTCCACTCGATCAGCGCGTGATTGCGCGACACCCATTCGGTTTCGATGACCAGCGTGTTGCTGGCGTCGCGGCCGATCGTGAACGGCGGCGACAGCTCGTCGATCTCGAACGCCTGGCTCTTGAAGCGCAGCATCAGGCGCGAGCGCTGCGGCGCATCGGCCGTCATCTGCACGACGCGCTGCACGGTCGTCACGTGGGCGAGATCTTCCTGCCACAAGACGTCGACGATCTCGATCGGCTTCAGCTTGCCGAGCACGTGCGCGGTGCCGAGCGGACGCACGCGAAGTCCGGTCGTGTTGGTGACCCCCATTACCGTGCTTGCGGTCGTCACGATCTGGTCGCGCTTGGCGAGATTCTTGTCGGCCATGCGCGCAGCCGTGTTGACCGCGTCGCCGAACACGTCGTTGGCATCGATCAGCGCATCGCCGTGATGAAGGCCGACGCGGATCGCGAGATTGTCGCGCGCGAAATCGGGATCGCCCTTGATGCGCCGCTGCATGTCCGTCGCCGCGAGGAGTCCGTGCAGCGGTCCCGGAAACGTGCACATGATCTCGTCGCCAATCGTCTTGACCACGCGTCCGCCGTGGCGCGCCGCGACTTCCGCCAGCGCCACCAGCACGCCGCCGACGATGCGCATAGCCGCCTCGTCGCCGCGCGCCTCGAACAGCTTGGTGCTGCCGGAGACATCGGCGAACAGGATCGTGAGTGCGCGGCGCTCGGTCATGGAGCGCACGATGATAGGGGAATCGGTGCAAAGCGTGTAGGCACATGCCTTCGCCTCTCCCGCTCGCGGGAGAGGCCGGCCGAAGGCCGGGTGAGGGAAACGTCGGAGCGAATCTTGCGGAACTGAGCCAAGAGCGCCCTCACCCTACCCTCTCCCGCAAGCGGGAGAGGGGGACAGCTGTGCCCACCATCCTCTTTCGCAAGCGGGAGAGGGGACAGCTCTGGACTACCCTCTCTCGCGAGCGGGAGAGGGACAGCTCTAACGAGCCAGCACGTCGGCCGCGGCAACGATATCGTCATCGCCCGGCAACACCAAGAGCGCAGCGCCGGCGAGCGGGGTGTAAGTATCCACGCCGACGACGCGGCGCAGCGGCTTAGCGCCGTGTCCCGCTTCGACGATGGCCGTGATCACGCCTTCGCCGACGCCCGCGCTATGCCGGCCTTCGTCGACGACGATGATGCGTTTGGCCGTTTTCGCGTGCTCGCCGATCAGCGCGTCATTCAGCGGAACCAGCCAGCGCAGGTCGACGACGCGCGTCTTCCAGCCGTGCTTCTTCTCGATCGCGCGCGCGGCGCGAAGGCTCATCGGCACGCCGTTGCCATAGGTGAAAATGACGAGGTCGCCGGCTTTTTCCTCGTAGACGCGGGCCTCGCCGAGCACCAGCGCCTGATCCGGCGCCGGATAGCTCGTCAGCCACGCGCCGTCGCCGGGCTCGTATAAATCTTTTGTCATGTAAAGCGCGATCGGCTCGAGGAAGATCGTGACGCGCCCGTCCACCTTGGCCAGCGCGGCCAATGTGCGCAGCATCATCGCCGCGTCGTCGCCGCGGCTGGCGCAGCCGACCACGATGCCCGGAATATCGCGGAGCGCCGCGATCGAGTTGTCGTTGTGGAAATGCCCGCCGAACCCGCGCTGGTAACCCAAGCCCGCGATGCGCACGAGCATCGGGTTCTTGTACTGGTTGTTCGAGAAGAACTGCAGCGACGCCGCCTCGCCGCGGATCTGATCGCACGCGTTGTGGAAATAAGCGAGGTACTGGATTTCGGGAATCGGCAGCATGCCCATGTTCGCGAAACCCTGAGCGAGACCGAGAATCACGGTCTCGTCGAGCAGCGTGTTGAACACGCGCGCGTTCCTGAATGCCTTGTGCAGGCCCTTGGTGACCGTATAGACGCCGCCCTTTTGCGCTACGTCCTCGCCGAACAGCAGCGTCTCGGGATATTTGCAGAAGAGATCGTGCAGCGCGTTGTTGATCTGGATCGCAAGATGACGCGGCGCGAGATTTTCCGGCAGCTTCTCCTTGCTGCCGAACACGGCGATTCGTTTTTCGGAACAGTCCGCGCGCTTCGCTTCGGCTTTGACTTTTTCTGGCGAATACGGCGCCAGCGGCGCAACAACATCGGCGAGCTTGGTCAGCTTCGGGCGACGATCGGCTTCGTCCGCGGCTGCGAAGCATTTCTTGCGGATGTCTTCGTATTTTGCGAGCAGCGAGTCTTTCGTCTCCAGACCCGATTCGAGCGCGATTGCCGCGGAGCGCAGCAGCGGATCGGTCGCCTCGACCGCGACCAGCTCGTCGACGCTGCGCCATTCGATCTCGAAATCGGTGCCGGCGTGACCCATGATGCGCGTCGTGCGCAGATGCAGGAACGTCGGGCGCCGCGTCGTGCGGCAGTGATAGATCGCGCGCGCGACTTCTTCGTAACCGGCCGCGACATCGAGCCCGTCGGCGTAGAAATAATCCAGGCTCTCGCGATTGCGGAACGAGTTGCCGATCCAGCCGCCGGGCGTCTTGACCGAAATCCCGATGCCGTTGTCCTCGCACACGAACAAAACAGGCGCCGGCAGTTTCTGATACGCCGTCCATTGCGCGGCGTTGAATGCGGTCTGCGCGGTCGCGTGATTCGCGGACGCATCGCCGAACGAGCATATCGCGATCGAATCCTCGGGAATCGGAAGCGCGTGAGCGATGCGCCTCGCCTGCTCGATTGCGACGGCCGTGCCGAACGCCTTGGGCAGGTGCGATGCGATCGTCGACGTCTGCGGCAGCACCCAGAGCGGCTTGGATCCCCACACCTTGTGCCGGCCGCCGGAAGCAGGATCGTCCTTGCTCGCCGCGAACGACAGCGCCGAATCCATGATCGGATCCATGCCCGGCAGCTTGCGGAATCGTTCCGCCATGAACGCGCCGGAGCGGTAGTGCAAGAACGCCGGATCCGTATGCCGCGTCAACCGCGCAACCATCGCGTTGCCTTCGTGCCCGCTCGATCCGATCGTGTAGAACACCTTGTTCTTGACGCGCAGCACGCGCGCCATCAGGTCGAGATGGCGCGAGATGAGCTGCGATTCGAAAAGCTCGCCGAAATCGCGCGCGGTGCACAGGCTTTCCGGCAGCACCGGCTCGCCCGCGCGCGGAGCGCGACCCGGCTTGCCGTGCCAGTTCTGCACGAACTCGACGAAATTCTGGTCGCAGACTTCGGCGCGGTTGACGTTCTTGTGGCGTGCGGGAATCGGATTGGGAATGGCGTTCATCGTGGTTTTCGTCGAATAGACCACCGGGCGAAGCGCCCGGAATTCGTGCCGGTGGGCATCATACGTCGGTCCGCGAGCTCGCTCTTCGTGCGAACCATTCCTCGCGCGACTGACCCCAGACGTCGATCTCGCTGTCCTGGAACGGCGCCGGCAGGCGGCCGGGACGAAGCTTGCGCGATCCGAGGCGTTTGGCGACATCCTGCGAGGCGATGTTCTCCGGCGCGATCACATGGATCACTTCGGTCCAGCCCAGATGCGCGAATGCCCAGTCGATCGCGGCGATCGCGCCCTCGGTCGCATAACCTTTGCCCCAGGCTTCGCGCGCGAGACCCCAGCCGACTTCGGTGCCGGGCCAGCCGTCCGGCATCCAAGGTCCGAGGCGGCCGATCCAGCGTCCGCTCGATTTCTCGATGACCGAGAACATCGCGTAGCCCTGCATTGCCCAGGCGCCGGCCATCGTGTGGAATCCGCGCCACGCGACCGAGCGTGGCTGCACGCCGCCGACGAAGCGCGCGGACTCTTCGTCGGCCATGAACGCAGCCCAGCCTTCGAAATCCTCGGGCGCGGTCGGGCGCAGGATCAGCCGTTCGGTTTCAAGACGCGTTGCAAAGATGTTCACGTTGGTTCCGGTTACGATCGCGAAGACCCAAGCGACAGGACACGCTTCGAACGATGAGATTCCCGCTGGCGGCCCTGCTTCTGTTCCTCTTTTGCGCCGCGCCCGCTCGCGCCGCATTCCTCGATTGCATCGCATTCGACGGCTTCGACGGCGAAGCGGCCAGCGCACCGGCCACGTGGCGCGGCAATCTCTTCGTGCACAACTGCGCGCGCAAGACCGTCGTGCCCGGCGCGTCGCCGGCGATTCCGCTGATGCACTGGGCCGCGGACATCGCGCAGACCGCACAGAGCTACGCGAACCAGTGCGTCTGGCAACACAGCGGCGCCAGCGGCCTCGGCGAAAACCTTTACGCCGCGGCGCCATGGGCCTCGGTCGAAAGCGCTGCCGCCAGCGACTGGGCCTCCGAATTCTCCAACTACAACTACGCCAACAACAGTTGCGCGAGCGGACAAGTGTGCGGCCACTACACGCAGATGGTCTGGCGAACGTCGACCGAGATCGGCTGCGGCATCACCAACTGCAGCACCGGCTCGCCGTTCGGATCGCAGTTTCCGCAATGGACCTTCGTCGTCTGCAACTACCGCCCGCCCGGCAATTACGTCGGTCAACGACCGTATTAGAACGCGCTGATGCCGGTCACTTCGCGCCCGACCACGAGCTGATGCACGCTCTCGGTGCCCTCGTACGTGATCACCGATTCGAGATTGAGCGCATGGCGGATCGGGCAATGCTCGGTCGTGATGCCGGCGCCGCCGAGGATGTCGCGCGCCTCGCGCGCGATGTCGATCGCCATGCGCACGTTGTTCCACTTCGCGAGCGACACCTGCGTCGGCTGCATCTTGCCGGCGTCTTTCAAGCGTCCGAGCTGAAGTGACAAGAGTTGCGCCAATGTGATCCGACGCGCCATGTCGGCGAGCTTGAGCTGCACCGCTTGTGTCGCCGCGATCGGTCGATTGAACAAAATTCGGTTCTTCGCGTATTCGGTCGCTTCGGTGAAGCACGCGATCGCAGCGCCGATCGGACCCCAGGTGATGCCGTAGCGCGCCTGCGTCAAACAGCCGAGCGGACCCTTGAGGCCTTTCACGTTCGGCAGGCGGTTCGCTTCCGGCACGCGCACGTTGTCGAAATAGAGCGCGGACGTCACCGAAGCGCGCAGGCTCATCTTCTTGTGGATTTCCTGCGCGGTGAATCCCTTGAAATCCTTTTCGACGATGAAGCCCTGGATTCCCTCGTCGGTCATCGCCCATACGATCGCGATGTGCGCGAGATTGCCGTTGGTGATCCACATCTTGGCGCCGTTGAGCACCCAGTCCGCGCCGTCCTTCTTCGCATTCGTCTTCATGTTGGCCGGATCCGAGCCGCCGTGCGGCTCGGTGAGGCCGAAGCAGCCGATGACCTTGCCCGCCGCCATGTCCGGCAGCCAGCGCTTGCGCTGCTCTTCGCTGCCGTACGCGTAGATCGGATACATGCACAGCGAAGACTGCACCGATGCGAACGAGCGGATGCCCGAATCGCCGCGCTCGAGCTCCTGGCAGATCAAGCCGTAACTCACCGCGTTCATGCCCGCGCAGCCGTATTCAGTCGGCAGCGACGAGCCGAGCAGGCCGAGCTCGGCCATTTCCGGAATCAGGTCTTTCGGGAACACGCCCTTGTCGAAGCAGTCGCCGATGATCGGCAGCACGCGCTCGTCGGTGAAGCGCGCGACGGTGTCCTGCACCATGCGCTCCTCATCGGAAAGCATCGAGCGGATGTCGTAGAGGTCGGTGGGATTCAGCGGCGCGGCGGGCATGGCGGAAGGCCTGATCAGCAAAGTTGGGAATGCGACCGCATAGGGCCGCTGGTGACGTTTCTTTCGTCGGCAGCACGCCGACCCGAACAAAGCCGCCTATTGTACCGACCCCCGACGAGCGGAGCCACGCCGGTTTCAGCCCTGAGGCCCGTCGGCACAGTAGCGCTGATAAATGGCCTGGCCCTGGCGCCGCGCGGCCTCCAGCGCGGCGGGCTCGATCGAGAGCGCAAAGCCCGCTCCGTCGGCGAAAGGATCACCGTCCGGCGGCGCCGCCCCGCCGGTCCGCCAGAGATAGTTCGCCTGCGTGTAGGCCGCCGCTTTGGCCGCGTCCGGCGCGTAGATCCAGTCCATCAGGCCGCGCTGGCCACCGTAGGCCTGGGCCAGGAATTCCAGTGCCTCGCAATCGCCGTCGGCGAGCGCCTGCTGCAAGAGGTCGCCGGCGAGCTCGCGGCGCCGATCGACCTCTTCCGGATGCATCAGGATGTCCTCGCGATCGAGCATGTCCTGCAGCCCCGATTTCGCATATTCGAGCCGCGCTACGTGATTGCCGGCCAACGCAGACTTCTCGAGCCAGCCGATCCGCGCCGCAACGAGAGCGGGATCGAGGCCGCGGCATTCCTCGCGTAGCGCGATGTCGTTTTCGACCTGCGCCGCGACACCGGCGATCTCGTCTTCGTTGGCCGGTTCGTGCCCGTGATTCCAATAGAAGCGGCGCACCGCATTGTCCTGCAAGGTTTCGTCCGCGCTGCCGCCGACGCGCGAGCAGCGCATCAGGCGCAGCGCGAGATCGTGCATCGCGTCCGCGTCGCCCGCCTGCGCGAGCGGCAGCAATTCGCGCACGGCTTCGCGCGAAGGCACGTCGGCCGAAGGCAGCGGCTTGGTGTCTTTCGTGTTTTTAGGCTTGGCCGGCCGATTATGCGCCGAGGCGCTGCCGCCTTCCTCCGCGATCGTCGGCGGCTCGCTCGTCGCGATCGCGCGCGCCCGCCCGTCGTCGCGCGCCGCGCGATACCAGTAGGCGGCGCCGGCGCACGCCAGCACCGCAAGTATCGCGATCGCGACGGCGAGCGCGCGTTTCCCTGTCATCGATGCGACCCCGGCTCGACCGAAGCGGCGATACTATGCCGATGCGTATACCGGTTCTTACTTACCACTCGAACAATGTCGGCGGCAACGGCTACGCCGACAACGACCACGTCGCGCTGGCCGCCGATCTTCGCGCGATCGATCGCGCCGGACGTCGCGTCGTGCCGCTGGCGCGCGTCGTCGATGCGCTGCTCGGCGAAGCGCCCGAGTCCGATCTCGAAGGCGCCATCGCGCTCAGCTTCGACGACGGCTCGTGGTTCGACTGGCACGATCTCGATCATCCGACCTGCGGGCGCCAGCGTGCCTTCGCAGGCATCCTGCGCGATTTCTCGGCCGAAACCGGCGCACGCGTCCACGCGACGAGCTTCGTCATCGTCTCGCCCGAAGCGCGCACGATCCTCGATCGCACCTGCCTCGTCGGCCGCGGCTGGTGGGGCGACGACTGGTGGCCGGCCGCCGAGCGCGAAGGCTTGATCGCCATCGAAAGTCACAGCTGGGATCACAACCACCACACGCTGCCCGAAACCGTGCAGCGCGACCAACGCACCGGCACGTTCCAAAGCATCGACAGCTGGGCCGACGCCGATGCAGAAATCCGGCAGGCCAACGACTGGCTCGACGCGCACAGCCGCGCGCCGCGCGCCGGTTTGTTCGCGTATCCCTACGGCGAGAACAACGATTATTTGAAACGGGAATACCTGCCGCACCACGCCGGCGAGCATCGCCTGCGCGCCGCGTTCGGCACCGAGCCTCGACCCGTCGAGGCGCAAAGCGATCGCTGGGACCTGCCGCGCTTCGTCTGCGGACACCACTGGCATTCGCCCGAGGAATTCGAACGCGTGCTGAAGTCGATTCGCTGAGCTATTTCGCGCGCAGCACAATCAGATCGAGATCGTCCTCGATCGCATCGAGCTCAAAGCGCCAGTGCACGCTCGCATCCTGCGCGCAGACCATGCAGCGATAAACCGTCGATCCGCCATCGTCGTACAACGCGCTCATCGCGATGCCGTCCGCGCTGACCGCGCGCACCTTCATCGGCATGACCAGCGGAAAACGATTCGTCAGCACCGCGACGTCCGCACCGTTCGCGTCGAACTCGACGACGATCGGACCGAACGCATTCGCAGAATGATCGGGATGAATCTGATCGCGCACGAGCCGCGTCGGTTTTCCGCCCGACGTCGGCGCGATCGGCGTGACTCGGCTTTCGTAGAGCGCCATGCCGGCGACAACGCGATCGGGCTCGATGCCCGAAGCGATAGCCGCAGGTTCGGCGATTCCCGCGATGTGATGTCCTGCGCCTTGGCGCCCGGCGTAGCGAAGCGCCGGCCAAGCGCCGCAGGCGAGACGCGCCGGTATCGCGAGCGATTGCTCGATCGTCCACGCGAGCCGCGCGTGCAGCACCTCCGCATCGCATAGCGACTCCGCGATCTCGCCGACGCGATACGCAGGCCACTGCGGCACCGCGACCGCGACATAGCGATCGCTGGATTCGATCGCGTTGTCATACGGATTGACGCCCGGCGCAACGCGCATGCTGCGCAAATCGCGCAGGAACAGCGCGAACGGAATCACCGATAGCGCCGCGAAAATCGCGAGCACGACGCCGGCGCAGCGTCGCCTCCATGCCGCATCCGCGCCGAGCCAGCCGTACCAGCCGATCGCGAGCACGATCGCGAGCGGCGGCAGCAGCGTCGACAGCATCCACATCGGTGTGATCGGACGCAAGACGACGAGAAGCGCGGTCTGCAACACGAACAGCGCTGCCGCCGCGACCAGGCCACGACGCAACGCAGCGTCGCGCCGCCACGCGAACGGCAAACCGATCAGCGCGACGAGTACGCAAACGCAATACGCAAACCACGCCATGCGGGCGTGCTCGGCATTCCACGTCGTCATCAGCAGAAAACCGTTCCACGCGCCGCCGACCAGCGCGCTTTCGGCGAGAGCCGGAAAGCGATGCGCGACGCCGACCGCGATGTCGGTGCCGACATAAGCATCGACGGATCGATGCGCGATTCCGGTCGTCATATCGAACCACGGCGGCGCGAGCATCAGCAGCACGACGGCCGCAGCCATCGCGAGCCGGCCCGTCGCAGACCACGAACGATGCCGCACCAGGAGCGCGACGCCGGCGACGCACACGTAGCTCGCCGTCGTCGGATGCGCATGCACGCACGCGCCCGCAGCGAGCCCGAACAGCAGCGCGTTGCCGATCGACAGACGATCCCAGCAACGCCACGTCGCCGCGGCGAGCAGCAGCAGCATCGTCTCGACCAGCGCGGTGTGCGAGGGGAACATCAACGGAATCGTCGACCAGCCCGCGAACGCGAGACTGCACGCGAACGCGAGCCCGAGCCGCGCATCGGCGAAGCGCGTGCCGAGCCGCCACGCGAGGAGATACTTCGCCCCGGCAAGGACCTGCACGAATGCCGAAGCGATCGCGACGCTGCCGGTCAGCCCGATCGGCAATGCCAGAAGGTAGAACCACCACGGTCCAAGCTCGACGAGGCCGTAGATCGGCGGCCCCGTCAGCGGAAACGCTTCGCCATGCGCGATCTTTGTCGCCCAGTACATGTCGCGCCAGAAATCCGGGACGCCAGCCGAGCGGAATCCGGCGGCGGCGTGCACGCACAGCATGAGTACGCAGAATGCGAGACCGACGATGCGCCAATACGAAGCGACCGGCGTTGCCCCTCGTTCGTGCGGGATAGATCTCGACTGCGGCATGCGGCTTCGCGGTGGTCCGGTGGCGGCGTAGGTTAACGCACGGCGCCGCCGCCACCTCGCCAATCCGGCGACGGCAAGATCAAAATGGATTGCGGCTTTCGCCGGAATGACGGGATGGCGGATGCAGGCATGTGCGATTACCGCCCGGGCGAGCGGATCGACTACCCTTGCGCGCAGCCTCCAGAGACACCGCCATGCCGCGCCAGCCCGTCGACGTCATCCCCGAATCGCTGCGGTCGTTCCTGACGATCACGGAGATCGACGACGCGGAATTCCTGGTCGGCGCTCTGTTCCGGCGCAAGTTCGCAGCGCCCCCGCCGGATTTCCGCCGGCATCTCGTCGCGCTCTATCGTGGCGGCGACGGCGTCCGGCTCGCCGGTTATTCGCACATGCGCCCGTTCGGCGACGTCTATCTTTCCGGCGGTTCATGCACCGAAGGCGAGACGATCCGCACGATGGCGCCCGCGCATCGCGACGCGATCTACGCGGCCGGCGGCGTCTGGTATCTGATCCTCAAATACGCGTTCGAGAAATTCGCGGACGACTGCGATGCGTTCTTCGGACATTGCGGCGATGCGCGCGCACTCGAAGTGGCGCAGGCGGCCGGATTCGTCAAGACGGAATTTCCGCCGATCATCGTGAATTGGCACAAGCCGATGCACGAGGTGTTCCGCCGCGCGCTGCTGGCGAAAGTCGTGGCGCTCGGGGCGTTCTAAGCCTTCCCATCGTCGAACCCCTTCATCGTCATCCCGGCGAAGGCCGGGATCCAGCTCCTCGCTCTGATCGGCGCACCCATCATCGAATGCCAAAACTGGATCCCGGCCTTCGCCGGGATGACGGTAGGAAAGATCGTGAGTACGAGAACGACTAACTCGTAGCGGAACCGCTCCGCCGCGGCACGTGCCCCGTCGCCACGTGCAACCTTGCCGATTCGACGTTATGCGCCGAATCGTCGAAAAATATATCCGCGCCGAATGCATCGAGAAATGGACCCTTGTCGCGCCCGCCGAGGAACAGCGCCTCGTCGATGCGCACGCCCCAATGCCGGAGCGTCAGGATCACGCGCTTGTGCGCAGGCGCCGAGCGCGCGGTGACGAGCGCGGTACGGATCGGACCGCCTTCGCTCGGAAACGCTTCCTGCAAGCGGTGCAACGCATCGAGGAAACCGCGGAACGGTCCGCCGGACAAAGGCTCGCGCACGCGTTCGGTTTCGTTGCGATGGAACGCGTCGATGCCGCCTTCCTCGGAGATGCGCTCGGCTTCGTCGTCGAACAGCACCGCGTCGCCGTCGAACGCGATGCGCAATTGATCGAACTGCCGGCGCGGCACCTTCGACGGCAGGATCGTCGCCGCAGCGATGCCGGCAGCGAGTGCCTGCGCGACGCTATCGGGATTGGCCGACAGGAAAAGATCGGCGCCGAACGCGTTGACGTACGGCAGGGTCGGCTCGCCGCGCGTGAATGCGGCGCGCACGATGTCGAGGCCGTAATGCTCGATCGAATTGAAGATGCGCAAACCGGTGTCGGCGGAATTGCGCGACAACAGGATCACTTCGACGTGCGGCGCTTCCGGCGCTGCGCGATTCAGCTTGAGCAGCTTCTGCACCAGCGGAAACGCAATGCCCGGAGCGAGCAGATCGTCTTCGCGCGCGATCTGGTAGCGCGCGAACGCATCGACGCCCTCGCGCTCGAACAGCGCGTGGCTTTCGCCCAGATCGAACAGCGCGCGCGAGGAGATCGCGACGACCAGCGTGCTGCCTGATTTCTGCTGTTCGGCCGCGATCGCCATCGAGGCATCAGTCTCCCGCCTCGCTGCCCAGGCCGTCGAAGCCGTCGTGGAACACGCCGCCGACGTGCGACTGCGCGATCAGTGCCGTGCTGTAGGCGTCCAGACGGCCATAGCCGGCTTGGTAGTTCGGCCAGTCGCTGATCGTGAGGCCGCCGCAGCCGCTGTTCGAGGGATCGGTGACGCCGTCGGTCACCGTGAACACGCGGAGCGCCGCACCGAGGGCGTCCGGATGGCCTTTGAGATCCGGATTGACGGACAAGATCAAAGCCGCCGCGCCGGCGACGTGCGGAGTCGCCATGCTGGTGCCGCTCAAGTTCGTATACGTGTTCGGCGGCCACGCGGACGGCACGCTGACGCCCGGCGCGGAGAGATCGGGACGGAACAGCGCGCTGGTCGTGACCGGACCCCGGCTCGAGAAGCCGGCCATGTGATCGCCGTTGTCGGTCGCGCCGACGACGAAGCTCGCATCGTAGATCGCCGGCGGATCGGTGATCGTCTCGCAAGCGGGTCCGTTGTTCGCAGCGGCGACGGCGAAGAAGATGCCGCCCGCGACGACGTTGTTGACCGCGTCCTCGATCTCGTCGCCGACCGTGCAGCCTTCGGACGGAATGCAGCCCCAGGAATTGCTGATGATGTCCGGCGCGAGATCGGGATTCGGATTCGCATCGTTCAAGTCGGTCGGCGCCAGCATCCACTCCATGCACTCGATGTAGCGCGCCGGCGTGCCGTTACCGTCGTCCATGTTGCGGCAGCCGATCCATTTCGCGCCGGGAGCAACACCGGTCTGGTGTGCCGCGCCGTCGTCTCCGGCGAACGTGCCGGCGGTGTGCGTGCCGTGGCCGAAGTCGTCGCACGGTTCGGGCGAATCGTTGCCGCAAGGATTGCCCGTCGAATCGTGGATCGCGTCGTGCCAGTTGTAATTGTGATCGGCGGTGGCGCCGTCCCACCCGCGATAGTGCGGCTGCAGCGCGGGATGATCCCACTGATAGCCGGTGTCTTCGCCGGCGATGACGACGCCTTGCCCGGTAAAGCCGCCGGCCCATACGTGCGGCGCGTTGATCTTGGCGACGCCCCACGAGATGGTCTCGGGCGCGCTCGGCGCTTGCGCACCGTCGCTCGCGCGCGGCAGCGGAATCGCGATCGAGACATTGGGCTCGATGCGCAGCACATCGCTGCGCGCGGCCAGCGCATCGACGGCGGATCGCGGCAGGCGCACCTGGATGACGTTGCTGATCCAGTAGCTTCGATACGCGATGTGCTGCGCGTCGAGCCACGCGCGCACGTCGCGTTGCGTCGTGTCCGCGTGCGCGCGCAGCGCATCGACGAGCGCGCGGCGGCGGAGCTTGTAGTCGGCATCGGCGGCGAGCGGTGTGGGCACGCCTCGTGTCGATGGGAATACCAGCAGCGCGTCGACTTCGCCCGCACTCGGCGCGGTCAGGCGCGCGTCGACATACGCCGCGTGCGCGGCCGGAAACGCCGAGGCGCACGCCAGCGCGAGGAGATTCGAACGCAGCACTCTGCGAACGGCGCTCATCGTGCTTCCTCCGCGATCGACATCGCTGCTTGATCCGAGATCGCGGCCTGGTACGCGGCGAACGCATCGATGCGGCCGTGACCGAGCATGTTGTTCGGCCATGTCGTGCGCGGCGTGCCGCCGCAGGTCTGGTTGACGGGATCGGTGATGCCGACCGTGACGGCCGTGTCGCGCAGGATCGACGCGACCGCGGCGGGATGGCCTTTCAGCGCGGGATTCGCCGACATCACCAGCGCCGCGGCGCCGGCGACATGCGGCGTCGCCATGCTGGTGCCGTCGAGATTGGCGTAGGTGTTCGGCGGCCACGAGGACGGCACGTTGACGCCGGGCGCGGAGACATCCGGTTTGATCGGATGAGAACCGGCGCCTATCAGCGGCCGGATCAGAACGGGACCGCGGCTCGAGAAGCCGGCGAGCGCATCGCTGCTGTCGGTCGCGCCGATCGTGAACGCAGTGCTGAAGATCGCCGGCGCGTTCGTGATCGTGCTGCACCCCGGTCCGTCGTTCGCAGCGGCGGCCACGAAGAAGATGCCGCCGGCGACGATGTTCTGCATCGCGCCGAAGATCTCGTTGCCGGTCGTGCAGCCTTCGCTTTCGGTGCAGGTCCACGAGTTGCTGATGACGTCCGGCGCGAGATCGGGATTCGGGTTCGCATCGTTGAGGTCGGTCGGCGCGAGCATCCATTGCATGCATTCGATGTAGCGCGCCGGCGTGCCGGTACCATCGTCCATGTTGCGACAGCCGATCCACTTCGCGCCGGGTGCGACGCCGACTTGATGCGTCGCGCCGTCGTCGCCGGCGAACGTTCCTGCCGTGTGCGTGCCATGACCGAAATCGTCGCACGGTGCCTGCGTGTCGTTGCCGCACGGATTGCCGACGCTGTCGTGGATCGAATCGTGCCAGTTGTAGTTGTGGTCGGCGGCGCTGCCGTTCCAGCCGCGATAGTGCGGCTTCAATGCGGGATGATCCCACTGATAACCGGTGTCTTCGCCGGCGATGACGACGCCCTCGCCGTGCACGCCCGCGGCCCAGACCTGCGGCGCGTTGATCTTGGTGACGCCCCAGGCGACCGATTCGACATTGCTCGGCGTGACGCTTGCGCGCTGCGGCTGCGGCAGATGCGCCGCGATGCGCGGATTCGGTTCGATCCGGCTGATGTCGCGACGGGCCGCGAGAAGCTTGAGATCGCGCGCATCGACATCGGCCTGCACGACGTTCGCGATCCAGTACGAGCGATACGCGATGCCGCGCGAATCGAGTAACGCCTTGATGTTGCTTTGCTGCATCTCGGCGCGCGCGCGCAATGCGTCGACGAGCGCGCGACGGTGCTCCTTGTAGTCGGCCGTCGATGCGAGCGGCGACAGCATCGGCGTCGACTGGTCGGGCAGCACGATCAATACCTGCGCCCTGCCGTCGTGGCGGATCGTCGCGGCGAGATCGGGATTGACTTGCGCTGCGAATACGGAACCGCAGGCGATCGCGAGTGCTGCAAGGGGCAATTTCTTCAGGACATCGGCGTTCGACTTGCTCATACGGTGGCGCTCCCTGGAAGAAAACGGCGTGGTGAGAAATCGTGCTTGTGATCCTAGAGCTCGAACTGCTCGTTGAGGATACGCTCCTCGAGATTGTGCTCGGGATCGAACAAGAGCGTCATCGTCTGCTCGCGCGATTCGCGGATGCCGACTTCGACGACGTCGCGCACTTCGTTGGCGTCCGCCGTGGCGCTGACGGGACGCTTGTAGGGATCGAGAATCTCGAGCTTGATGTCGGTCACCGCCGGCAGGATCGCGCCACGCCAGCGCCGCGGCCGGAACGGGCTGATCGGCGTCATCGCCAGCAGTTGCGAGCCGAGCGGCAGGATCGGGCCGTGTGCCGAGAAGTTGTACGCGGTCGAGCCCGCCGGCGTCGACACGATGATGCCGTCGCACATCAACTCCTCGATCTTCACCGAGCCGTTGAGCGTCACGCGCAGGTGCGCGATCTGCTTGGTCTGGCGCAGCAGCGAGACTTCGTTGAACGCGAGCGCGGTGACTTTCGTGCCGGTCTCGTTGATCGCTTCGGTGACCAGCGGATGGAGCGGCGTTTCCTGCGCGCGCGCCAGGCGCTGCGGCAGATCGTCGATGTGATGATGATTCATCAGAAAGCCTATCGTGCCGAGCTTCATGCCGTAGACCGGCAGTCCGCGCGAGATATGGCGATGCAGCGTGCGCAGCATGAAACCGTCACCGCCGAGCGCGACGATGACGTTCGCTTGGTCGAGCGACGCATCGCCGTAACGCGCTTTCAGCGTCGCCAGCGCGGCCTGCGCTTCATCGGTCTGTGCGGCAACGAAGGCAATGCGATGCGCGTCCACGGAAGCTCCCAGGGTGACCGCCGTGAAGCTTAGCAGGCGGTGCCAGGGATCGCGCGAAGGCTCATGCAGTCGACCTCTCCCGCTTGCGGGAGAGGTCGCGCCGTAGCCGAGGGTGAGGGAAACGCGGCGGCGACGCTCAGCTTCCTTCATCCGCCTCCGGCACGTTCAGCCTACGCCGCTTGCGCGCCAGCCTGCACGAGCTGAGCAAGACGCCGCAGCGCGACGGACGCGATCGGATAATCCACGGTCTGCGTGCGGATCTCTCCGAGCATGCCGAGCGTGAACTTGAGCGACGGATCGTCGCGCTCGAGCCATGCCACCACCGGGTTTTCCCTGCCGGCGGTCGGGCCGGCGAGGATTTGCGCGGCGAGCGCGCGGTGTTGCGCGGCGAGCTCGTCGCGCAGCGATCCGCGTGCCTGCGCGTGCCAGCGGCTTTCGACAGGAAGGTTCTCGATCTGGCGGCGCAAGGAATCGATCTCGAGCGCCTGGCCGAGCTCGAAGAAGATCGACGCGACGCGCTCGACCGGCTGCTCGCTCTCGCGCGCGACCTCGACGATGTCGAGCGCCGCGCCGAGCACCGGCACGGTGGCGAGGCGCGCGGCAATCTTCTCGGGAATATCCATGCCCTGCCATTTCTCGACGTCGACGTCGTAATCGGCGCGGCCCGTCAGCGTCAGCGCGCGCGGCAGCGCGGCACGCAATTCCGCGACGCCCGGCGCATAGCGCGAGACGATGCTGGCGATGTCGAGCGCGATGCCGCGATGATTGAGCAGCCAGCGCGTCAAGTTGCGCAGCAGATCCCAGATCTTGAGCAGCGCGTCGATCTGCACGGCTTCGGCGACCGTGCCGTCGAGCGCTTCGATGTCGGCCCAGAGCGAGCGCGCGTCGATGATCTCGCGCACGGCGGTGTAGGCTTTGGCGATCGCAGCCGGCTGCTGGCCGGTGTCTTCCTGCATGCGCAGCGTGAACGTGGCGCCCATGCGGTTGACCATCGAGTTGGTCACCGCGGTCGCGATGATCTCGCGGCGCAGGCGATGGCGCTGCATGTGCTCGGCGTATTTTTCCTGCAGCGGCACCGGGAAATAGCGCGCGAGCTCCTTGGAGAGATGCGCGTCCTCGGGTACGTCGGAATCGAGCAGCTGCTGGTAGAGCTTGATCTTCGCGTACGAAAGCAGGATCGAAAGCTCGGGCCGCGTGAGGCCTTGATGACGCGTCTTGCGTTCCTGAAGCTCCGCGTCCGATGGCAGCGATTCGATCTGGCGATCGAGCAGGCCTTCGGCTTCGAGCACGCGAATGAAATGCGCTTTCGATCCGAGTCGATGCACGGAGAGATGTTCCATCACCGTGATCGCCTGGTTCTGGCGGTAGTTGTCGGAGAGGACGAGGCGCTCGACTTCGTCGGTCATCGCCGCGAGCAGCGTGTTGCGCTGGGCGACGGTCATCTCGCCGCGCTGCACGGCGTCGTTGAGCAGGATCTTGATGTTGACTTCGTGGTCCGACGTGTCGACGCCGGCCGAGTTGTCGATGAAGTCGGTGTTGAGCAGCACGTGATGATGCGCAGCTTCGATGCGGCCTTTCTGGGTGAGTCCGAGATTGCCGCCCTCGCCGACGATCTTGCAGCGCAATTCCTTGCCGTTGACGCGCAGCGCGTTGTTGGCGCGATCGCCGACGTCGGCGTTGGTTTCGGTTTCCGCCTTGACGTAGGTGCCGATGCCGCCGTTCCAGAGGAGATCGACCGGCGCTTTGAGGATCGCGTTCATCAGCGCGGTCGGCGTCATCGAGGTCGTCGACTCGTCGATGCCGAGCACGCGGCAGGCTTCCGGCGACACCGGAATGGATTTGGCCGCGCGCGAGAAGATGCCGCCGCCTTTGGAGATCAGCTTCGCATCGTAATCGGCCCACGACGAGCGCGGCAGCGCGAACATGCGCTCGCGCTCGGCGAACGACTTGACGGTATCGGGTTCCGGATCGATGAAGATGTGGCGATGATCGAACGCGGCGAAGAGGCGGATGTGCTTGGACAAAAGCATGCCGTTGCCGAACACGTCGCCCGACATGTCGCCGATGCCAACGCACGTGAAATCCTGCGTCTGGCAATCGCGGCCGAGCGCGCGGAAATGGCGCTTGACGGACTCCCACGCGCCCTTGGCGGTGATGCCCATCTTCTTGTGGTCGTAGCCCGCGGAGCCGCCCGACGCGAACGCATCGCCGAGCCAGAAGCCGTGCTCTTCGCTGACCGCGTTGGCGATGTCGGAGAACGTCGCGGTGCCCTTGTCGGCGGCGACGACGAGATACGGATCGTCCGCATCGTGGCGCACGACGTCGTCCGGATGCGCGACCTCGCCTTCGACGAGGTTGTCGGTGATGTCGAGAAGGCCGTTGATGAACATGCGATAGCAGGCGACGCCTTCGGCCAGCACCGCGTCGCGCTCGCCGGAGGCCGGCGGACGCTTGACGAAGAATCCGCCCTTCGAGCCGACCGGCACGATGACGGTGTTCTTGACCATCTGCGCCTTGACCAGACCCAGCACTTCCGTGCGGAAATCCTCGCGCCGATCCGACCAGCGCAATCCGCCGCGCGCGACCGGTCCGAAGCGAAGATGCACGCCTTCGACTCTCGCGCCGTAGACGAAGATCTCGCGATACGGACGGGGCTTGGGCAGATCCGGCACCTTCGAGGAATCGAACTTGAAGCTGACGTAATCGTGCGGCGCGCCGTTGCGGGTCTGGAAATAATTCGTGCGCAGCGTCGCGCCAATGACGCCGAGGTACGCGCGCAGGATGCGGTCCTCGTCGAGGCTCGCGACCTGATCGAGCAGGATCTTGATCGCGGCGATGATCGCGGCGATCTGCGTCGCGCGAGGCTCGCCGCGCGCAACGGTGAGATCCTCGATGAATTTCGGATGCGCTTTCATCACGTCCGCGGAGACGAGCGCATCGAGCTCCTTGGCGAGGCGCTTCTTCGCCGTTTCGATGACGCTCTTGCCCGCGCTCTCGCGCTCGGGATCGAAACCGGCTTCGAACAATTCGACAAGCAAGCCCGCCGCCGCCGGATAGCGGTTCAGCGTGTCCTCCATGTACGACTGCGAGAACGGCACGCCCGTTTGCAGAAGGTATTTGCAATAGCCGCGCAGCACGCTGACCTGGCGCCAGTCGAGCTGAGCGCCGAGGATCAGCTTGTTGAACGCATCGTTCTCGGCGTTGCCGCGCCAGATGCGCTCGAACGCCGTCTGGAACAGTTCGCGCACCTGCTCGATGTCGAACTCGCAGCGCAGCGCCGGCTGCACTTCGATGTCCTGGATGTAGAGCTTGCTGTCCTCGACGTCGATTTCGTAAAGATGCTCGGTGAGCACCTTGAGGCCCATGTTCTCGAGCAGCGGGATGACGTCGGACAGCGCGATGTCGCCGCCGAGGCGGAACGCTTTGAGGTGCAGCGTGTCGGCCTTGCGCCGCGAGCGATAGAGATTGAGTCTGATATCGTCCGCATCGCGCAGGCTCGCGGCCATCTCGACGTCGGCCGCGGCGACGTGCGCGGTGACTTCCTCGATGTAGCCGACCGGCAGCGCGCGGCCGTATTTCGCGGCGAGCTTGAGACCTTTCTCCTCGCCGTGCTTTTGCACCAGCGTGTCGCGCAACTCGTCGTGCCAGTTGCGCACGATCTGCGCGATCTTGCCTTCGAGCTCGGCAGCGTCGTAGCTGGCCTTGTCGCCGGGCTTCGGGCGGACGATGAGATGCAGGTTGGCGAGCGGCGATTCGCCGACCTGGATGGTCGAATCGATGCGCTCGCCGTGCAATGCGCGCTTTAGCGTCGCCTCGACGCGCTCGCGCACGTCGGAGCTGAAACGGTCGCGCGGCAGGTACACCAGACACGAATAGAAACGTCCGTACTTGTCGCGACGGACGAACAGGCGCGTGCGCGCGCGCTCCTGCAGCGCGAGCACGCCGGTCGCGATCGCGTACAGCTCGTCCTCGGTGCACTGGAACAGCTCGTCGCGCGGCAGCGTTTCGAGAATGTGGCGCAGCGCCTTGCCCGAGTGCGAATCGCGGCGGAAACCCGCGCGCTTCATCACCGCTTCGACCTTGCGCCGCACCAGCGGCACGTCCTGCGGGCGGCGCATGTACGCGCCCGAAGTGAAAAGACCGAGGAAGCGCTGCTCTGCGACCGGCACGCCGTTGTCGTCGAACGCGAGCACGCCGATGTAATCCATGTAACCCGGCCGGTGCACGCTCGCGCGCGCGTTGGTCTTGGTCAGGATGATCGCGTCCATCGAGCCAGACTGCGGCAACTCCTTGGCGACCAGCGTGCGCAGCGAGCGCGGCGAAAGCGAGCGTTCTTCTCCGCGCAGGATGCCCAGGCCCGAGCCCTCGACGGCCTTCAGCACTTCGTCGCTGCCGGACTTCGCGACCTCGTATTCGCGATAGCCGAGGAACGTGAAATGGTTGTCGGCGACCCAGCGCAGGAATTCCTGCGCCTCGGCGATGCCGTCGGCGTCGACCGGCATCTTGCGGGCCGGCAGCTCGTCGGCGATGGCGAACATGCGGTCGCGCATGGCCGACCAGTCGTTGACGCTTTCGCGCACGTCGTCGAGCGTGGCGAGGACGCCGAGCTTTAATTTTTCGAGCTCGCTCGCGCCGGCGACGCGGTCGATCTCGAAGTGCATGATCGATTCGGGCACGCCCGTGGCGGCGTCGTCCGAAGCCAGGCTCAGCATGTTGCCGCCCGGATCGCGCACGACGCGGAAAATCGGATGGATGACCGTGTGCAGCTGGCGTCCCGTCTGGTTGACGCGCATGCCGACCGAATCGACCAGGAAAGGCATGTCGTCGGTGACGATCTCGATGACCGTGCGCATCGACTCGTAGCCATCGTCGGCGGCGGTCGGGTTGAACACGCGGATCTTGGCGTGTCCGGCGCGGCGCTCGCGCGCGAATTCGAGCGCGTGGGTGGTGAGCGCGACCCAATCGGCGGCGCTGCGCGCCGCGAGATCCTCGGCACTCAGCCGGCGCAGGAATTCGCGCGCGAAGGTCTGCGCATCGCGAAGGCGCGCGCCGGCAAGCTGAGAGGCAAGGAGGGACAGGATCGAGTCGAGATCGGTGACGGAGGGGACGTTAATGGCGCCCTGGGCATTCATGAAAGCGCTCTTGAGCGGTGCTTGAGAGGGGGCGGAAGGATACGCCTCGACCATGACAGAAGCTAGTTGCAAAGCCCATGGATCGGGGACAAAAATCGAGGCGAATCCATGCGATACGTTGCAATCGGAGGTCCGGCGGAGGGCGCGCGCGCCAAGCCGCGCTCGCTTTGCAACACCGCATCTTCGTACTTTGAGTCATCGACCGGTTATTTGTACGATTGCGTCCAATATCGACGCGGCGGCGAGCGACGTCCGCAAGATAGAGAACGTCACCGGATAGCGCGCGGCGTCCTGTCGTACGTCTGTCCCGATAAGCTGATGTTCTTTGGTGCAACACAGCACTTCGATACGCATCGCCGGCTTTCGTTCCCGCCGGCGACGCTCCGACCATCAGGAAGAACAACAATGATCCGTTCCGGTGTGATGAGAACGATTGCGGCGACCGCCTTCGCAGCACTCGCGGCCTCCTGCGGCAAGAAAGAGGCGCAGCAGCAGCAAGCGCCGCCTCCGACCGAAGTCGGCGTGGTGAGCGCCCACGCCGAAGCGGTGCCGCTGACGCAAGACCTCGTCGGCCGCGTCTCCGCATTCCGCACCGCGGACGTGCGCGCCCGCGCGGCCGGCATCCTGCAAAAGCGCGTCTACACCGAAGGCAGCGACGTCAAGGAAGGCCAGGTGTTGTTCGAGATCGACCCGGCGCCGCTGCGCGCCGCGTTGAACGCGCAGCAGGCGAACCTTGCCTCGGCGCAGGCGACCTACACGAACAATCACGTCGCCGCCGAACGCGCGCGCAGCGTGGCGAGCAAGGGCCTTCTGTCGAAAGCCGACGTCGATGCCGCCGAAGCCGCCGAGCGCACGTCCGCGGCGTCGGTCAAACAGGCGCAGGCGAACGTCGAATCGGCGCGCATCTCGCTCGGCTACACCACCGTCAACGCGCCGATCTCCGGCCGCGCCGGGCAGCAGCAGGTGACCGAAGGCGCATTGGTGGGCCAGACCGAAGCGACCTTGCTGACGACCGTCGAGCAGATCGATCCCGTCTACGTCAATTTCCGCAAGGCGGTCAACGAGATCGACGCCCTGCGCAGCGCCGCCGCCGCCGGCAGCGTGCGTCTGGAGGAACCCAACAAGGCGAAGGTCGACGTGTTGCGTGAAGGCTCGGGTGCCGGCGAAAGCGGCACGCTGGATTTCTCGGACGTGGCAGTTGATCCGGGGACCGGCGCGGTCAGCCTGCGCGCGGTCGTGCCGAATGCGGACCACCGCCTCCTGCCCGGCCAGTACGTCACGGTGCGGGTCAGGCTCGGCGAGCTCGCGCACGCTTGGCTCGTTCCGCAGCAGGCCGTGCAGCGCGATCCGAACGGCGCGTTCGTGCTCGTCGTCGGCGCCGACGGCAAGGTCGTGCAAAAGCGCATCAAGGCCGACAACCTGCGCGAGAGCAGCTGGATCGTCACCGACGGTCTCGCCGACGGCGATCAGATCATCGTTTCCGGCGTCATGAGCGCCAAGCCCGGCTCGCCCGCCAAGGCGACGCCGTGGAAGCCGGACGATCAGAACAAGCCGCAGCAGCCGGCGTCCGCGCCGAACAACCACTGATCGGACGCCTCCGCCATGTCCCGTTTTTTCATCGACCGCCCGATCTTCGCCTGGGTCATCGCGATCCTGATCACGCTCGGCGGCCTCATCTCGATCGGCGAGCTCGGCGTCGAATCCTATCCCGGCATCGCGCCGCCGCAGGTCGCGATCAGCGCGACCTACCAGGGCGCCGATGCCGACACCGTCGCCAAGACCGTCACGCAGGTGATCGAGCAGCAGCTGACCGGCATCGATCACCTGATGTATTTCAGCTCCACCTCGAGCGCGAACGGCACGGCGTCGATCACGCTGACGTTCGAGCCCGGCACGAATGCGGATATCGCGCAGGTGCAGACGCAGAACAAAGTGGCGTTGGCGACGCCGCGCCTGCCAGCCGAGGTGACCCAACAAGGTGTCACGGTCGTCAAGACCAACCCTGATTTTTTGATGTTCGTCATGCTGAAGTCCGAAGACAACAGCATGAATTCGTATCAGCTCAACAATCTCCTTTCGCAGCGCGTCATCGATCAGATCGCGCGCCTTCCCGGCGTCGGCCAGACCTTCCAGCTCGGCTCCGAATATGCGATGCGCATCTGGCTCGATGCCGACAAGCTGCACGGATACGGCTTGTCGGCAGCGCAGGCGCTCACCGCCGTTCGCGCGCAGAACGTGCAGGTTGCCGCCGGCTCGTTCGGCGCAGAACCTGCCAACGCCGGCAACGGATTCACCGCGCCCGTCATCGCCGAAGGACGCTTCACCTCGCCCGAGCAGTTCGAGAACATCATCCTGCGCGCGAATACCGACGGCACGACGGTCAAGCTCAAAGATGTCGCGCGCGTCGAGCTCGGACCGTTCCGCTACGGCCAGCGCGTCGTCTACAACGGCCAGGGCGTCGCCGGTCTCGGCGTGCAGTTGGTCAGCGGCGCGAACGCGCTGACGGTCGCCAACGCCGTCAAGTCCAAGATGGCCGAATTGCAGCCGAGCTTCCCGACCGGCGTGTCGTGGTCGGTGCCCTACGACACCACCAACTTCATCAAGATCTCGATCGAGGAAGTCGTCAAGACGCTCGGCGAGGCGATCGTGCTGGTGTTCCTCGTCATGCTGATGTTCCTGCAGAACTTCCGCGCGACGATCATCGCGACGCTGGTCATTCCGGTCGCGCTGATGGGCGGCTTCCTCGCGATGTGGGCCGTCGGCTTCACGATCAACCAGCTTTCGCTGTTCGGCATGGTGCTCGCGATCGGCATCGTCGTCGACGATGCGATCGTCGTCATCGAGAACGTCGAGCGCATCATGAGCGAGGAAAAACTCTCGCCCAAGGAAGCGACGCGCAAGGCGATGGACCAGATTTCCGGCGCCGTCGTCGCTATCGCGGTCGTGCTGATGGCGGTCTTCATCCCGAGCGCGATGCAGTCAGGTTCCGTCGGTGCGATCTATCGTCAGTTCGCGCTGACGATCGCGCTCTCGACCGCATTCTCGGCGTTCCTCGCGCTGGTATTCACACCGGCGCTGTGCGCGACGATCATCAAGCCGGTGCAGGACACGAAGAAGAACTGGGCGTTCCGCCATTTCAACCGCCTGTTCGACTGGACGCGCAACAAGTACTCGGGCCACATCACCTGGGCCATCCACCACGTGCCGATGTGGATGGGCATTTTCGCCGTCGTGGTGATCTTGTGCGCCTTCATGTTCCGCATCCTGCCGTCGAGCTTCGTGCCCGAAGAAGATCAAGGCTACGCGCTGACGATCGTGTCGCTGCCCGCCGGCGCCAGCATCTCGCGCACGAACGCGGTGATGGACCAGGTTTCCTCGATCATCCGCAAGAGCCCCGAAGTCGAAGGCGTGTTCGCGATCTCCGGCTTCAGCTTCGTCGGCAGCGCCGAGAACGTCGGCATGGCGTTCACGCGTCTCAAACCTTGGGGCGAGCGCGATCACACCGCGACGGAGCTGATCCACCAGTTCCAGGGCCAGATCTTCGGCGGCGTCAAGGACGCGATGGCCTTCGTGATCAACCTGCCGACGATCCGCGGCCTCGGCCAGTTCGGTGGATTCGATTTGTATCTGCAGGATCGCGCCGGCGCGGGACACGCTGCGTTGATCAATGCGCAGAACACATTGCTCGGCAAGGCGGCGGAGCAATCCGGCGTCCTCGCCGGCGTGCGCCCGAACGGCCTTCAGGACACGCCGCAGCTTTCGATGAAGGTCGACCGCGTGCAGGCGCAGTCGATGGGCCTTTCACTGACGGACGTCTATACCGCCATCCAGCTGATGCTGGCGCCGGTCTACGCCAATGATTTCATCTACGGCGGACGCGTGCTCCGCGTCAACGTGCAGGCCGACGCGCCGTTCCGCACCAACGCCGATGCATTGAGTCACTTCTATGTGCCGAGCTCGACGCAGACCGAAACCGTGACCACCGGCGCCGGCATCAGCACGACGCCGGCGATGATCCCGCTGTCCAACGTCGTCTCGACGCATTGGGCGATGGGCTCGCCCGCGATCGTGCGCTACAACGGCTACGAAGCCATCGAGATCGTCGGCAGCCAGGCGCCGGGCAAGAGCTCGGGCGAAGCGATGAACGCGATGTCGACGATCATCAAGAACGATCTGCCGCAAGGCTTCGGCTTCGACTGGGCGGGCCAGTCGCTGCAGGAGATCATCTCGGGCAACCAGGCGCCGATGCTGTATGCGCTCTCGATCCTGGTCGTGTTCCTATGCCTCGCCGCGCTCTATGAGAGCTGGTCGATTCCGATCGCGGTGCTGCTGGTCGTCCCGCTCGGCGTCACCGGTGCATTGCTGCTCACCTGGACGCGCGGCCTGCCCAACGACGTCTACTTCAAGATCGGCATCCTGACCATCATCGGCCTCGCCGCGAAGAACGCGATCCTGATCGTCGAGTTCGCGGTCGAAGAGCAACGCGCCGGGCGCAAGCTCGGCGAGGCCGTGATCGACGCGGCGCGCCTGCGACTCCGGCCGATCCTGATGACGTCGTTCGCCTTCATCCTCGGCGTGCTGCCGCTCGCGATCTCGACCGGCGCCGGCGCGAACTCGCGTCATGCGATCGGCACGGGCGTCATCGGCGGCATGCTGTTCGCGACGTTCCTCGGCGTGCTCTTCATCCCGATTTTCTACGTGTTCGTGCGGCGGATGCTGGGCGACAAGCTCGATGGGCCTTCGAAGTCGCTTGCGCACGAAGCCCCGGAAAACGACCGCCGCTGACGCCGCAACTGCCGCAGACCGTCATCCCGGCGAAAGCCGGGATCCATTTGCTTCGGCAGGAAGATCAAAGTGGGTCCCGGCTTTCGCCGGGACGACGGCCCTAGCGTGGTTTCTTGTCCGCACTCCCGTCGTCTGTTTCAATCGCGCTCCCGCCGAAGCCGTCGACATCATGCCCACGCTCGAAGAACAAGCTCTCAGCAAGACCTGGTTCTACCCGTTCCGCCTGCCGGGCGGCCACGTGACGACGACCTACGACGGCGGCGCGCTCGACGCGATCCATGCGACGCGCCTG
>Ga0268265_10000174_pt1 | contig 76817 bp, 65 predicted proteins | sample KBSSwiS52_FD_190355 | JGI IMG/M metagenome (GOLD analysis project Ga0268265, IMG submission 190355) | Switchgrass rhizosphere microbial communities from Kellogg Biological Station, Michigan, USA - KBS Switchgrass S5-2 (SPAdes) (version 2) | ecosystem: Host-associated > Plants > Roots >... | reverse complement strand
CCCGCTTGGGCGAGATCGCCCGCTGGACCAGCCGACGCAGCTTCGTGTGCTGCGGCGGGTCCTCGAACTGCAACGTCGTGCGCAGGAAGTCCGGGAACTGCACGAAGAACGGCACCACCCGCTCACCGGTGCGGAACGGCTCCCGCACAAAACGAGGATCAGCCAGCACGTCCCGAGCAGCCTGGTGCCGATGCACGACCCAGCAGTCCCCCCCGAACGGCATCGTGACCCTCGTCATCGGCCGATCGGCGATCACCCGCCCATACTGCTCGACCGCCTCCCGCGCCGACCGAGGACCAAACGGATAACTCGCGTCCGCGACCACCGCAGCCCCGCCAGCCGCACCGACATCGGACATCATCTTCTCCTGTCTACTCAGGACGCCCGCGCCACCGGCACGGCGACGACCTGGGGCTGCGCGTCGGGCGTGATGGCCATGACCTCGCCGAAACGCTCCGCCACCGTCTCGACCGTCAACTCGGGATCACGGAAGCCGGCCGTGTTCACGATCGCCATCCGGCTCACGAAACCGCCAGCCACGTTGAAGGTCTCACCAGTCACCGAACACGTCGCAGGCCTCGACCACCTCCGGCAAGGTAACCGAGTACATGCCATCTATCAAGCATTTTGATCGGCAACCTCATCCTAGCGGCAAGATCGACCAACGTCGGGTAGCACTGGAGCCACGGCACATCTCTACATGCCGCCGGGCGGCGCCCACCTCTGCTGCCTCGCTTCGGCGCTCACCGTGGCTCGCCCTGACGAATTTATGTTCCCAAATACAAGAGTCTGGCAGCAGCCGGGGCCCCGGCTCGGCGCCTGTCACGGCCAGCACCGATAGATGATCAATGCCCCTGGACGAGGCGTCCTCAACCGGCCGCCGTCAGCGCGCCCGTGGCCACGTCTGGGCGCTCCGGGTAGCTCACCTCCGCCGAGGGCCCTGGCTACTGCACGCACGAGCACATCGCTCGTGTACGACACCTGGCGCCGTCCGTCAGGACAGGGTCCCGATGACCGGGACATCAAAAGATCCGAGCCGCTACACCCGCCAGCCGCGCGAACCGCTTCTTCGCTGCGACGCCAGGGCCACCCCGTACCGTCTCCGCCGGCACGATCTCCCGCAGAGTGAGACAGATATGTGACTATGGTCAAGCTATGTTCTACCCTCTTCGGGATTCGCCTGGACAAGGTTGCCAGGGCCAACGGGTCCCCTGAGGAGGTCACATGGCGAGCCCGACCGCGCACGCGGAGGCAACCCCCCACGAGGCCCCACCGGCGGGCCAGAGCAACCGGTTACGCAGGACGCTCTTCAGTCGGGAGCTCCCGCACTACCCTCCGACCAGCAAGCGGCTCTGGTACCTCTTCGTCGTCATCGCGGCGACAGTTCTGCTGTACTACCAGCTGTACATCCAGGGCGCGGTGGGGCCCTCAATCCTGCAGCACTACGGGATGTCGTTCAAGTATTACGTCTACATCTCGGTCGTCGGGAACGTGTTCGGCGCCCTCGCCTCGGTGGTCGCGGGCATCGCGGACCGCGTGGGCCGTGCCAACATCATCGCCTGGGGCCTTGGGGTGACCAGCGTGCTGGTCGGGTTCGTGCTTCCGCACATGCCCAACAAGTGGGCGTTCGCCGTGGTCCTGGCCGCGGTCAGCGCCGTGGAGGGTTTGATCCTCGTCGCGACGCCTGCGCTGGTGCGAGACTTCTCGCCACAGCTCGGGCGGGCCTCCGCCATGGGGTTCTGGACGCTCGGTCCGGTGCTCGGCAGCCTGTGCGTCTCGGCCGTCTCCTCAAGCACTCTAGATCATCTGCACGCCTGGCAGGACCAGTTCGTCATCGCCGGCGTCGTTGGGCTGGTCGTGTTCGTCGTCGCGGTGGTCGGCTTGCGTGAGCTCAACCCGGGGCTGCGCGACCAGCTGATGGTGAGCGCTCACGACCGCGCACTCGTCGAGGCTCGCGCGAAAGGCATCGACGTCGAGGCGGGTCTGCGGCGCCCGTGGAAACAGATGCTCACTCCGCGGCTCGTGCTCTCGTCGCTCGCGATCAGTCTCTTCATGCTCTACTACGTCACCGCCGTCGGCTTCTTCGTCCTGTACTTCACGTCGACGTTCGGCTTCAGCGAGCACAAGGCGAACAGCCTCGGCAACTGGTACTGGGGCTTCAACGCGCTCTCGCTCGTCCTGGTCGGCATCGCGTCGGACCGGCTACGGGTTCGCAAGCCGTTCATGCTCGTCGGGGCGCTGGGCGCACTCGTGATGACAGCACTGTTCGCCACGCGCACCACACACCCAGACACCAGCTACAACACCTTCGTCCTCATCATCACGCTGAACGCGATCTTCCAGGGCCTTGTGCTCGCCCCGTGGATGGCCGCGTACACCGAGGATGTCGAAGACCGCAACCCGGCGCTGATGGCCACCGGGATCGCTGTCTGGGGTCTGACCTTCCGGCTCACGGCCTGCGTGGCGACCTTCCTCCTGCCGATAGTGATCACTGCCACGACGCCGCTCACCAACTATGGAGCGCGGGTCCAGGCGATCAGCACGAAGTACGCCAACGAGCTGGCGACCGCGTCCGCGATCAAGCCGGACACCCTAGCCACGCTGACCGCGAACCCCAACAACACGGCCGCCGGCATTGAGGCCGTCAACGAGGTCTCGCAGAAGTTCCACATCACACCTGCTCAGGCGATCGCGAGGATGCAGAAGCTCGCGGCCGTGCCGAAGGCGGACATGGCCTACCTCCAGGCACATGGCCCAGAGCTGCAGGCAGCAGTCACCCGCAACCCGCACGAGTGGCGGCGGTGGTGGTGGGGCGTGTTCGGCAGCATGGTCGTCTTCCTCCCGCTCCTTACCGTGATGGGCGGCTTCTGGAGCCCAGCGGCGGCCCGTCGCCGGGCCCAGGAGCACGAGCGCGCTGTCCAGGCAGAACTCAAGCGGATCGAGGCTACGGGCTAGGCCCACCCCCGAGGTCGCCTTTCCGCCCAAAAACCCCGCCGGCCGCTGGTTCCAGCCACTCCCGGATCGGGCCGCAACGACGCGGAACCCGATTCGCGCGACGTGACACGTCTGGAACCAGTCGGCCGGCGGCCCGACGAAGAAACGTTGGAGCAGGCAGTGAGCGGCGATCGAGCCGATACGTCGGCCACCACTGAGCATCCGTCGATCGAGCCGGTCCTGGCGTCGACCATTGAGCGGTTCGACCACGAGGCCGACGTCGTAGTCGTCGGTTTCGGGTGCGCCGCGGCCGAAGACCAAGGTATCAGGGGGTAGGCAGCGCGCATGGCGGCCGCGGCCCCGGTCGAGGTCACCGGCCGGGGCCACGGCCGCCATGCTGATGGTGGACTCGGCCCGCCATGACGCGATACCGAGATGCCAGGCTCACGCTCCGGCGCGCCTAACCCGGCACGATTGACCCACAGGTGTTCAACGCCGACACCACGAAGGCCGTCGCTTCCGGATTGACCCGGACGAAGGACATGCAAGTCGACGGCGCCGCGAAATCCTTACGAATGTTATAAGGATGAATTAGCCCACCCGCGTCATAATCTGTCAGATTGTGCAGCCCGGCGATGAACCCATCGCGGGTCGGGCACGAGCCAGCCTCCTGCAGGCCTCTTATGAACATGTCAGTATTGATGTAAGCTATCATGGCGAACTGGAGGCTGGCGGCGTCGGGCCTTGACGAATACGTGACCATCGCCGTACGGTAGCGATCGATCGCGTCACCGCCGGCCTCGAAAGGCCGATAGAAGACAGGCATGCTGATACCAGCCATGGACGGCCCGACCGTGCGCAGCAGGTCCGGATCATAGCCACTGAACGAAAGAGCCACCTTCACATCCCTGTTAAGCCGTCTGGTGGCGGAGACGATCCGCGCGAACTGAACTGGCTCCGTCAGTCCGATGATGGTGTCCGCGCCTTTGTCCACGACCTCCCGCGCCGCCTGCTCCGGGTCGCCGGCAACCAGGTTGAATTCGACGCTGCCGACCGTGGCGACACCTGCGGCAGACATGCTTGACAGCATTTTTCGGCCTAGGTCACTCACGACGCCCGCCGACGATGTCTCGACAACGACAGCCTTGGTGCCACCGTTCGCCCGCGCATACCGACCGTACGTGTCGACCGCTGCTCCTCCGGTGTAGGAATATGTAAACATGTTGGTGTACTCTGACCATACGGGCTCCGCCGCCATGCCCGTGACTGGCACGTTCTTCTGGGAGAGGTATGGCGCAGACGCGGAGAAGGCGGCGGTCACGGCGACTATTCCGAACACGTTTTCATTTTCAACCAGCTGCCGGGTTGCAGTAAGATCGGCCGCCGGATCACCAGCGTCATCGCGCCATTCATAGGCGATCCGACGGCCGCGGACCCCGCCGGCGGCGTTCGCTTCACCGATCCTTGCGTCGATGCCCGCACGGGCCGCAGCGAAGGTGGCGGCCAGCGGTCCGCTGTCCGGGTACACGACGCCCAGCTTGATCTCTGTCGGAGTCACACCGGGAGTGTCACAGGCGCCCGCGCCTGCGGATTGTGATGCCCCAGAACAGGCCACGCAGCACCACGCCGCCAGGAGCAGCGGCGCGATGCCGACGGCGTATCTGTGGGGTTTAGGTAACAATGCTCGCTCCTCTGACACAGGTGCCCTCGCATCCGGAGCGGCGGTACGGCGCAGAGATCTCGGGTCAGGACCTCAGCAAGACAGCGTGCTTCACCCGCGAGCGCCCATCCTCACGATCTCGCCATCTTTTTCGGAGAGCTATCTGCGACCGTCGATTTTTGGGATGCAGTCAAGGACAAGAGATACGAAAATACTTGCCGCCGATGCAGGAGTCAATGTCTCGAACACCATCCCTTGACTCACGCACCAGAGCGGTACAATCGTGATCGTCGCCGGATACTGGACGCCTGTCCGCCAGCAAGCGAGAATCACATTCGAAGACAGGCAACGGGCGCCGGACGTCGCGGTGGGCTGCTGCCGTCAAAGCCGCCTCCCGCTCTCCCGCACACGCCGAAAAGACACCTAGGTGCAACGACGCCGGTTCACACGTACGGCCACCGAACTGGGGCACGGTCAACCCGGTGGTGGCCGCTCTGCATCGCGGACCGGGCACCGTAGGTCGAGCGACCACTGCCCGAGCCTGGCGGGCGCGGTACCCAGCAGTGCATGTGGATCCCATCGTTCCCGCCGAACTGTGACATCGATCGCTCGACCGCGAAGCTAGACGGTCAGGAGCCGCTCGACAGGCCACAATCCCGGTCAGCGGGATTCGGCCTGCGGGACGTGAAGCTAACGCCACAGCAGCCAGCGCCACGCCCAATCACGACCAACAAAGCGCGACTTGGTCCCAACGCCGGGACGCCGAGCCGGGCATACCCGCCGCGGGTCGGCCGCCCGCCGGTGGCTGACGAGCTGCGGGCGCTGGTGATCCGCCTGGCCCGGGCCAACCCCACCTGGGGCCACCACCGCATCCAGGGCGAACTCCTCGGCTTGGGCCATCGGATCGGCCCAGGCACGGTCCGTCGGATCCTGGCCGGAGCCGGTCTCGGCCCCGTGCCACGCCGCCACGCCACCGCCAGCTGGCGCACCTTCCTACAAGCCCAGGCCGACGGCCTGCTGGCGACCGACTTCTTCCATCTCGCCACGATCGCGCTACACCGGCTCTACGTCCTGTTCGTCATGGAGGTCCAGACGCGCCGCGTCCACATCCTCGGCATGACGGCCCGTCCGACCGCAGCCTGGGTCACCCAACAGGCCCGCCACCTGGCCATGGACCTCGAGGGACACCTCGACCGGTTCCGGTTCCTCATCCGCGACCGGGGACGCGAAATACCCTCAGGCCTTCGACGACGTGTTCGCATCCGAGGGTGTGCCGGTGCCTCCACGGGGACGTTGGTGCGTCCGCGGCCGCTCAGGGCGCTTCCCGGGCCGGCAGGAACACGGCGGACGGCCGGTCGGGGTCGTGAAAGATCTCCTGTTCGGCGGGGTGGAGTGTCGTGGCGGTCGCGCGCGGTTCTCCGCTTCCGGGATTGCGGGCGTAGGCCGGGTGCGCGCCGCTGGAGATTTGCACCCGTATGCGCTGGCCGCGGCGGAATTGGTGCGCGGCCGGCCACAGGGTTACCTCGACCCTGGACACCCCGTCCCGGTCGGGGATCGGCTGGTCGGGCATGACAGCCGCGATCCCGTCGCAGATGTTGTGGGACCGCCCGCGGGTGTCGACCTCGCAGACGCGCACGAACAGGTCGGTGTGAGGACGGCTGGACCGCAGCCAGATCTCCGCCGTGACCTCCCCGACGATCTCCAGATCCCGCTCGAGCGGCGGGCTGGTGTAACACAGGACGTCGGGACGGGACTCCAGCCTGCGGTTGTCCTTGCGTCCCGCCTTCCTCGGCGAGAAGGTCGGGCCGCCGACCGCGGGGGTGGGGTCGGCGGGGTCGTAGCGGTAACGGTCCGGACCACTTGACGGGGCAGGGTCCGTGCCGAGCCGGCCCGCTGGCCCGAGATTCCAGCGGACAGGCCGGTAGCCCGCCGGTGGCCAGGCATCGAAATCCTGCCACTCCTCACGACCCGTGACGAACAGCCGGACGGGTGCGCGGCGCTCGTCCGGTTCGGCGGGCTCGGTGGCACCACACAGTGGCAGCGCCCATTCCTGCGCCTCACGGGCGCCGCACGCGCTGATGGCCGGGGACGCATGAACCCATGGTCCGACCGTCAGTCTGGGCTGTTTACCCGCCTCGACGAGCGCCCGGTAGTCACGCAACTGGTAGGGCAGGAAGAAGTCGTACCAACCGGCGACCAGGCTGACCGGCACGTTCACTTTGGCGACGGCGTCGCGGTGGTCGACTTCCGCCCAGTGCTTCGCCTCGCTGTCGTGCGTCACTGCCTGCTGGAAGAATGACCAGTGCAGGCCGAGCAGGCGTCTGTCCGAGTCTGTCAGGGGCAGCGTGGACGCCGCCCGGCGCAATGACCGCTCGCCCAGTCCGACGAGGGCCGCGAGCAGGCGCCACGGGTTTTCCTGGACCTTGATGAGGTGCGACCAGCGCAGGAGGGTGTCGAGCCGGACGCCTTCAGGTCGCGCGAACGCGTCGATGATCTGGGCGGAGGTGACCGCCGGGATGACGGCCTTGACGGCGGGCGGCAGCGCGTCCGCGACGGCCCACTGCGTGTATCCGAGGTAGCTGCTCCCGGCCAGCACCAGGTTCCCGTCGAACCAGGGCTGCCTGGTCACCCAGTCGATCGTCGCCAGGCCGTCGGCCCGCTCGTGGCGGAACGGCTCGAACTCGCCGCCGGAACCGAAGGTGCCGCGCACGCTCTGGAAAACGACCTGAAAGCCGCTCCTGACATAGGGCCGGGCGAACACCGTGGCCAGGACCCCCTGCCTCCCATAGGGCGAGCGCAACAGGACTGTGGGCAATGGGCCGGAGCGCCGGGCGGGGGCCAGCCGGTCAGCGAGAAGTACGATGCCGTCGTCCACCGGAACCGGAAGGTCCCGGTCGACGACGATGTTCCTGCTGAGGAAAGCATTGAGAATCGTATTCTCCAATGACGCGGCGGGGGTTCGTCCGGACGGGCGGGGTGCGCTCAGGCGTGCCTTACGGCGGCGAGGTCGTGCAGGCCGAGGATCTCTATCGCCGATTCGCGCATCGCCACCTTGCGAACCTTGCCGGTTACGGTCATCGGGAAATCGTCGACGATGTGCACGAACCGGGGGATCTTGTAGTGGGCGAGTTTGCCGGTGCAGAATTCGCGCACGGATTCGGGCGTGAGCGGTGTGGCCTCCGGGCGCATCCGGATCCAGGCCATCAGCTCCTCGCCGTATTTCTGGTCGGGCACCCCGATGACCTGGGCGTCGAGGATGTCCGGGTGGGTGTAGAGGAACTCCTCGACCTCCCGGGGATAGATGTTCTCCCCGCCCCGGATGACCAGGTCCTTGATCCGACCGGTGATGTTGATGTAGCTCTCGTCGTCCATGACCGCGAGGTCGCCGGTGTGCATCCACCGGGCCGCGTCGATGGCCTCCGCGGTCTTGTCAGGCTGCTCCCAGTAGCCGAGCATCACGGAGTAGCCCCGGGTGCACAGTTCCCCCGGAGTGCCTCGGGGCACGGTCAGCCCCGTTTCCTGGTCCACGATCTTGATTTCGAGGTGCGGGGCGACCGTGCCGACGGTGGAGACGCGCCGTTCGATCGAGTCGTCCGCGCGGGTCTGGGTGGAGACCGGGGAGGTTTCGGTCATGCCGTAGCAGATGGCCACCTCCGTCATGCCCATCCGCGCGATCACCTGCTTCATCACCTCGATCGGGCAGGGAGACCCGGCCATGATGCCGGTGCGCAGGCTGGACAGGTCGAACGAGGCGAGATCGGGTTGACTCAGTTCAGCGATGAACATGGTGGGCACCCCGTAGAGCGCCGTGCAGGATTCCGCCTCCACGGTGGCCAGGGTCGCCGCCGGGTCGAAGGACGGTGCCGGGATCACCATGGCGGCGCCGTGGGTGGTGCAGGCGAGGTTTCCCATCACCATCCCGAAACAGTGGTAGAAGGGCACGGGGATGCAGACCCTGTCCGCCTCTGTATAGCCGCATAACTCGCCGACAAAGTACCCGTTGTTGAGGATGTTGTGATGGCTCAGGGTGGCGCCCTTGGGGAAGCCGGTGGTACCCGAGGTGTACTGGATGTTGATCGGGTCGTCCGGGCTCAGTGATGCCTGCACCCCTGCCAACCGGTCGGCTTCGCCCCGTCTCCCGGCCGCCAGCAAGGAATCCCAGTCCGCGCTGTCCAGCATTACCACCTGCTGCAGCGCCGGACAACGCGCCTCTACCTCGTCGATCATCGCCGCGTAGTCTGAGGTCTTGAACTTCTCGGCGGCAACGAGGAGCTTGATGCCCGCCTGCCTCAGTACGTACTCCAACTCGTGCGACCGGTAGGCCGGATTGATGGTCACGAGGATCGCGCCGAGCTTGGCTGTGGCGTACTGGGTCAGCGTCCACTCGGCGCGGTTGGGCGCCCAGATGCCGACCCGGTCACCCTTCGCGATTCCCAGTTCGAGCAGTCCCAGCGCGAGGGCGTCCACCTCCGCTGTCAGCTCGGCGTAGGTCCAGCGCCGGCCACTGGGCCGGTCGATGAGCGCATCCCGGTGGGGATACGCCCGCGCGGTCCGGTCGAGGTTGTCGCCGATGGTGTCGCCGAGCAGGGGAGTCAGGGATACCCCCGAGGCGTAGCTTGGCAGTGCTGGCCGGGGGTGGACAGTCTCGCTCACGCCGCTCATGGTGTGGGGCCCGCCGGGCGGGCGCTACCCCCGGACGGGGGTAACTTGCCCCGACCGGCCCCAGCAGGGGCGCTGATCGTCCGCAGGTCGACGTCGAGCCGCCTATAGTGCCCTGACCAGGGGCGGCGAGACTGGCAGGCGGTGGTTGTGATGCCCGACCAACTGCACGCGGCGGGACCGGGCGACTGTCGTTCGGTGAGAGCGGCGCTCCTCGATCTCCAACGGCAGTCCGGCCTACCGGTGTTGTACGGGGGGGTGGTCGGGCAGGCCGGCGTCCGGATCACCGAACTGTTCGGAACGCGGACCGGCGATCTGCGCAACCTCCTGATCCGCCCGGGCGCCGGGCTGGGCGGGTACGTGTTCACGCATGGTCGACCGGCAGCGGTTGACGACTACCTAGCCGCCTCCGGCATCACCCACGACTATGACGGGCCAGTTCGGAGCGAAGGTCTGTGGTCGGTGGCCGCCGCTCCGGTCGCCGTCGCCGTCGCCGAACGGCCGCGGGCGCTGCTCTACGCCGCCACCCGCCAACACGAACCGCTGGGAAACCGGGCCAAGGACCTGCTGGTCAGCGCCGGCCAACGGCTCTCGGCCGAGATGGGCAGCCGAGACGAGCTCGACCGGCGGCTCGGCATGCTGCAGGAGGCCGCGGCGGTCGGGGGCGTGGCGTGGTCGGCGGCCGAGCTCGAGGATGTGCGGGCCGCCTACGCGGAGATCCGTGAGGTAGCGGCATTGTTACCCGACGACGACCTGCGGCGGAAGCTCGCCAACGCCTGCGGACGCCTCGCCGCATTGCGGTCGGCCGGACTGGAGAAACCCGGCCCACGGCTGTCCGCACGGGAGATCGACGTCCTCGCCGAGGTGGCGATCGGCTGCACCAATACGCAGACGGCTGCCCGGCTCGCGGTGCGCCCGGAAACGGTCAAGGCTTACCTGCGCAGCGCGATGCGGAAGCTGGACGCGCACAGCCGGCACGAAGCCGTGGTCAACGCTCGCCGCTTCGGGCTGCTGCCCTGACATCAAACCGGTCCCGCTGTCGGCCCGACGACCGGCGTCCACACCTGCCTGGGGAGGAGCGAGATGCGGCAGTTCCCGAAGTCGCACGACGTCGTCGTCGCCCAGTACTTGCCGGTGCCGGGACGGGGCGCACCGAACGTCGGCGGGAGGCCGATGAGTTCTGCTGTGTTGGTAGGTCTATGAAGGTGACGGTCCAGATCCTCCAGCCCGGCGACGCCGTGCACCTGCAACTCGGCACCGAGCGCATCAACCTGCCCGCGCCGCTCGACAGCCTGGTGCTCCGGCTCCGTGACGAGGGCCGCCCCTACACCGGTGTCGGATCACCGACCACGACCGGCTGGCTGTTCCCGGGCCTGCTGCCCGGCCGGCCGATGACCCCCAGCCAGCTCGGTGTCCGCCTCCGCAAGCTCGGGGTCTACGCCATCGCCGGCCGCCGCGCCGCGATCACCCAGCTCGCCGCCGAGCTCCCCACCGCCGTCCTAGCCGACATGATCTCGCTACACCCGACCACCGCCGCCCGCTCGACCGTCGACGCCGGCGGGACCTGGCACCGCTACGCCGCCGAACTCGCCCGAGTCCGCAATCACCAACCTGACGAATAGCCTGCAGCCGATCTTCCTCAACAACGCTACTCAGCACGTCCGGAACACTGCCGGCTACCGGTTTCAACCGTGACGTCCCCCAGGAGATCGTGCGCGTCCTGGTCGACCACGACTCTCACCAGATGACCGCCCGCGACGCCAAGATCACCGACCAGACGGTGCGGCGACGCTGGGAACAGGCCACCCGAGTCAACATCAAAGGCGACGCGTCACGCTCGATCCCGCCGGCCCGCTCGACCAGGCCCAGTGGGCCAAGACCCGCTACGGCATGGCCGCCCAGACCCTGCCCAACGGCTACTGCGGCCTACCGTTGATCAAAACCTGCCCGCATGCCAACAGCTGTCTGACTTGCCCGGTCTTCGTGACCGGCCCGGAGTTCCTCCCCGAACTGCGCGAGCAGCGCCACCGCACGCTCACCCTGATCGAGACGTCCACCGGCAAAGGCCAAACCCGGGTCGTCGAGATGAACCAGCAGGTCCTCACCAACCTCGACACGATGATCAGCCAGATCGAGAAGGACGAACAGCCCGAGGCCGCCGATGCGAGCTGACAACACCCACCACGTCGTCGCCGCGGCCCGCCGCCGCGCCGAACAGACCCGCGAACGCGCCGTGAGCGCCCTGCGCCGCCTGGACGCCACCGGCGCGCGCGTCACCATCGACGCCGTCAGCCGCGAAGCCGGCGTCTCCCGCTCCTGGCTCTACGCCCAGCCCGACCTGCGCACCGAGATCGACCGGCTGCACCAGCGGCACCCGACAACCCCCACGGCCGCCGTTCCTCCGCAGCGGCAGCGCGCATCGGACCCCTCGCTGCTGCGCCGGCTGGAAGCCGCCACCGCCCGGATCCGCCAGCTGGAAGCCGACAACAGGCAGCTGCGCGACGCACTCGCCCGAGCGCTCGGTGAGCGTCGGGCCACCGACGTGATCGGAAGCCCAGGCCCGCGCGACACACCGAAGCACAGCCCGCCGAAACTCATCGGCCCGTGCTGACAAGCAGCTCACTCCCGTCCCTTCGGCAACACCTTCTCGACGCATCACAGCAGGTCAGAGGCATGATCGAAATTCTGGCTAAAGATAACCAGCGGACGCCCAGAACGATCACCTCGGGCGGGAAGCGGAACCCAGCAAGCTCCGAGGCCGGGACGACAGGTCGTACACGCCGACGATGCACTACTCGATCATGCCTGAGCGGATGGCCCGACCGCTGTGCCGCCAACGCAGCACAGCCGCTGAGCGCCCTTATCGCTGTGATGGATCAACTCGCCGGCTCGCACGTCGCGGGCGCGCAGCGCATGGTTCAGCGCGATCAGTACCAGCGTCGTCGTAGCCCGCTCGTAGGCGGCCCGTCCCGCGAATTAGGCGTCCCACGTCGTCCCCGGCGCCGAGCGCCATCACCGCTTCGGTCGGCTCAGGCGCCTGGTACGTGACGACCGCAATGGGCTCGACCAGTTCGAAGAGGCGGCGGACGGAGGTGGCGTTCGACACCGGCGGACGGGGCGACGTCACGCAGGGGCGCCGAGCGGCGGGTGCTCGAGCACGCGCGGCTTGTACTCGACCAGCTGGATGCGGCCGTCGAAAGTCCGGTGCTCGATCATCTCGAGGGCGACGTCCGGGTAGCCGTCGTAGATGCGTTCTTCGCCCGTGGCCCCGGTGATCACCGGGAACATCCCGACCCGGAAGCGGTCGACGAGTCCAGCTTTTAGCAGGGACCGGCACAGGCTGACGCTGCCGATCGTGCTGAGGAGCCCCGAGCCATTCTCCTTCATGGCGCGGACCGCTTCGACGGCGTCGCCGCGGACGAGCGTGGAGTTGGCCCACGCCAGTGGCTCCTCGAGCGAGGAGGAGAACACCACCTTGGACGCTTGCGTGAGCTCGTCGACGGACGCCTCTTCCTCGGGCCTGAACTCGTCTTGGCCATTCGGGACCTCGCCGGCGGCGAAGCCCGACATCAGGCGGTAGGTGTTCGCTCCCATCAGGTAGGTGACCTTGGGCTGCTCGCCGAGCCAGGCGAGGTACTCCGGGCCCTCGAGGCCCCAGAACCCGGGCCAGCCCTGTCCCGATGCGTAGCCGTCGAGGGAGGTGATGAAGTCGACGAGAAGCTCTGACATGGTGGTGTCCTTTCCTACGGTGTTACGAGCTTGGACTGGCCGAGAGCCACGAACTCACCGGCCGCGCTGTGGGGAAACGAGGAACCCATGACGCTGCAGCCGATCGTCCCGGCCCGCCCACGCCCCACGCCCACGCCCAGCGCCGAGCTGACCGATGCCCACCGGCCCACCCGACCAGTCGCCGCCCGTCGAGGCCGACTTAGGCTGCCCGGCACTCGATGCGCTCGCGCACCACGTCAGTGCGCTCGCGCACCTGGTCACCCGCCCGCACGACGCCACCCTCACCGAGTGGATCAAAGCGGTCCGCGCGGACGACCTACCCGCGCCGCACGCCCACGTCTCCAGCCTCGAACGCGATCTGGACGCCGTCACCGCCGGCCTGACCCTGCCCCACAGCTTCAGAAAAGGGCAGCGTGGCCTGGCCCGGCGGCCGGCGGGAGTGCGATGTGGTCCTCCTGTTGCCTCCTGCCCTCGGCCGGACGGTTCTCGGCGTGTCCGCCGCCTGCGGCCTCGTCCGATCGCGACGATTTGGACCATGTCGTCGGATCTTCTCGTTTCCGCCGTGGGCGGCACGACGCGGCGGGGCCTCGCGGGAGCGCTGGTCGTCGGCGACTCGCTGGAATCCCGGGTGCGTCAGCTCCCGGCGGTGGTGGTGCCGGTGGCTGGTGAGGCGTTCGGGTCGTGGGTGGCGGATGCCGCCGACGGCCGCGCACGCCGCGGCGGACCTGCTGCTGGCCTATCCGGTGCTGGCCGCGTCGGACCCCGGCGGGTGCGCGGACGCGCTGATGCCGATGGCGGCGGCTGAGGCGGAGCTGCTCGCCCGAGCGGCTGACCGGCGGGATCGGATGTGGGTGGTGCGCTGCCCCGGGAGGCTCCCGCGGATCTGGCGGGCGATCCGCCGCGCGCGGCACCGGCCGTTCAACCCCATTGTCTGCCGAGTAGCCCGTAGTACGACGGCGGCCAACCTGCGGGTCGGTCACGTGCCCCAACTGATCGCCGCGGACCACTACCGGGACCTGGTCGCGTCCTGTCTGCCCGGGTTCGGTGAGGTGTCCGGCCGGGGGCTGACCGCCGCCGCGTGCGCCCGACTGCTCGGCGCCCCGTCCTGGCCGGCACAGGCTAGGAGCAGTATGTACTGCTGGTACTGGTGCTGCTCGTGGCTGTGCCGCCGCGGGCCTGCTGGTGGGTGCGCGGACTGGCATGTAGGAGCCGATGCCGGTGCTGACCCGGGCCGGTGAACGCCAGGTGCTGGCCGCGGCGGACCGTCCTGAAGCCCGAGCCGACGCACCAGCTTGACCGACGTTCGGCGGCCAGGGGCCGTCCGCTTGGCAGGTCCGCACCCGAGTGCTCAACGACTACCTCGTAGCGGACATCGTCCGCTGGAATCTCAGCTGCGACCGCGAGACCTAATTAGCCGGCCGGGTAGCCCGGGGGTGAGATTCCCCCGGGCTACCCGGCCGACTAGTCCCGTAACACCGCGTGGTGCAGTTCCGGTGGGCCGGTGAGGTGGCCATTGTTGGCTGCTACATGCTTACTGGTACGAGCCGGTGCGGTCCGTCATGGTTTGGACAACTATGTGCAGCCTGCCCGTCAAGGTGCACAGCTGATCTGGTATGTTAGAAGCCTGAACCAGTCTGTGTTCCCGTAGGTATACCCCTGCCCCCCCGCACCCGTCAGGTCCGATGTCGGATAGAAGCCGCCGAGAACTCCGGTATCCGCAGACACGCCAATCCCATGGACCCGTTTGCCGGCTGGGCATGCAATGTTGAAACCTGCCCAACCCGGACCGGCGAAGCTGCCCGTACCCGTGACCACCTGAAACCCGGGGACTGGATTTGCGCATACCGCCGAAACGGTCCTGGCTAGCGACCCCCACAACTGCGCGTTGGGCATTATGTTCCAAAGCGATGCGGCTGGCGTACGGTAATGGGGGTCGATGAGCTCTAGCCCTGCCATTCCTATCCCGGCCACATTGGTCGTGATGCGACCCCCGGCGCTGAGCAGAACTTTGCCGGACGGGCATGCTTGTCCCAGATGCCCCGCTCCTCCGTAGAATCCCCCAGCCAGCTGTGTCGTCGAGCTATTCGAAACGACCTGCCATCCGGCTGGCGCAGGCGCGCAGATGGCGTACGCGTCGAGCTTCCAGCTCTCGGAGATGGGCACACGCTCCCGCGCCGCGGCCACGAAACGGTCACCGGAGCTCGATGGGACGGGCTCCATTGCCATGAGGAGGATGTTGCCGTACGACCAGTGCGGCACGGCTCCACCACCGAGCACGCGCGTACCCGCCGGACACGGGACGCTGACCGTCTTGTACTCGCTCGAATCCAGCGGCGAGCTCCGCAACACCCATTGCATACCAGGAACAGCCGACGCGGCCGTTGGTAGAGCGGCCACTGCCACCATGACCGCAAGGACAATGGCCACACGAACAAATCTCATATTATCTCCTGCATCCCATTCGCACCGGAACGGCGTCGCGGCGACCCGTTCGGCATTCCTTCGGTCGGTGCCGGTCCTCTCGGCTCCAGTAAGACCTGCACTCTAATATCTGTTCGCCATAGCATTGGCCGTCAGAGAAGAACTGGCCATTCGGGTAATGCAAGCTAAATTCCGGTTCCCGAGGCACCGCTTGTCGCGCGGCGGTATTCGCGTCCCGGCCAATTCGGACGCCCATGCGGGACCCAAGCCCGTATCGCTGTCGTGGGCGAGGTGAACGTCGCCGGCACCGGACAGCCTGGCGGAGTACCCGGATCGGCCACCTATCGGTGGCGGCCGGATGACCGAGGCGAGAGGTGTGTCAGGGGATACGGTCGGATGCTGGTAGGAGGATCCGGCGAGGGACATACGGCAAGGGTCTTCGGTCCGGTTGCAGGCCGGTTGTGGCGCGGTGGAGACACGGTCTTGCGCTTACCTCTGACGCTTCGACCGCGCGGCCAGCCGGCACGTCTTGTCGCCCCCATCCCCCTTCCCCATTCCGTGTTCCGGTGCGGTGGCCCTCGCCGGTCTAGTCGCGATCGGTCGGAACGCCGGCCTTGGTCGGTCGCCATGGTGGGGCCCGGCCGACCAGCAGGCTCATCGTGAGGTGTCGACGGTCCTCGGTGAACACCAGATGCTGGGGAATGCCGTGATACGGCCAGCACGCCTGGTCTGGCCAGTCGGGCGGCGCCGGCTGTGTAACGACCGTCTCGTAGAGCACGCCGGCGACGTCGACAGCCTTCGTGGACACCGGCGTCACCCGCAGACCGATGATGCAGCGGGTAAACAGATCCAAACGTCTGTCTCCTCCTGAACAACCTTGCTGTGGTATTACCGGCCCTCGACCGTCCAGCGGAAGCAATACCGCTACTCCAACGCGCCTAGAAAATAGCCATCACAGCCGCCGGCCCCAACAATCCCCTCGTCGTCCACATTCGGAGGAACATCCACGAGATCGACAACTGCTAGGCGAATAAATCTCACTTGACTGGTGGAGTGCTTGTATTCGAACACCGACGCGATGTTGATACCGCGACGGACATACGGCTCGTCCTTTGAGCCCACGGTCGGGTGGTCGAGCACCTGGGCCGAGGCGTGCCGAGGCGCCAGCGCGTAGGTCAAGAGCGTGTCCTGGCGTCGGGTCTCAACCACGACAGGGCCGCGGTCTTCGTCCACGTCCTCGGCGAAGGCGAAGGCAGGCCCACCGCTGTGGCCATCGTCGTCGAGGTACTGGCGCACGGTGGGGTCAACGAGGATCCGTCGCCGCCGTCTGCGCGGGCACGGAGATCCCCCGTCTCTCCGAATGCGACGTCCCCGGGCAACGCTGCGTCGTGTGGCGGGTAGCGATTACGCCAATCCCATTCCCCGGGTGCCGACGTGTCTGGCGGGAGTTCGGCGGCGTCAGGGGCGCGCTGCGCGCGTCGGCTACGCCGATCGGCTTTCGGTCGGCCCTTGACACCGCCGCTCTCCCGCCAGGATCGGCCCCTGTGGGGATGGGGACCAACCCGAGGGCTTTATCTCTTCCCGTGCCGAGGTCTTGGACTCGGGAACGAGAGTCAACGCGTGTGTTCTTCCGGCGCGCGTCGATTTTCTGGCGTGAGCGAGCCTCGTCTTCTATGGCCAGTAGGATATTCCGGCCATCAGGTATAGGCTGGTCTCCGGGAAGTTGTTCTGCCAGAGGGTGCCGGGGCCGAACGCGTTCGCGCCGCTGCGCGAGAGGGCTACCCACGTGCGGACGACGTTCCCTGATGGCACCCAGGTGATGATGTCGTCGCGGCCGTCGCCGTTGAAGTCGCCACTGCGCGGGCCGCGGAGTTGAGGCACGTGACCTGCTCGCGGCCAGCGTGTGCGAGCACGGCGAGCAGGACATGTCGCTGCACTACAGCCCGGCCTTGCTGATGCTCCAGACTGCGCTGTGCTACGCGGCTGCTAGGCAGTCCGACCGGGCCTTGGTGATCTTCCAGTGAGAGCTGAGACCCGCGGCGTTCTCCCTCCGGGACTGCGGTTACTTCCGGGCGCCGATGGCGGACGTTCTGGCGGACCTCGGTGAGCCGGACGAAGCCGCGGTCGTCGGCGCTCAGGCGCTCAGCATCGCCCGGATCACGGGATCCCTACGCACCTGGACCGAAGTCAGCCGCACAGTGCACGCGCTTACTCCCTGGCTGGCGCGGCCATCGGTCAGGACGAGGACGCGTGGAACGGCGCCCGTCTATGCGCTGGCATCGAGAAGGTACGGCGGCGAAGGTGCATTCGATCATTCACCTTGTGCCATATCGAGAACTACCGCGGCGGTCGGGGCGAAATCGGCGGCGCCGTGGCCGGAACCGTCTATGGGCGAGTAGTACTCGTAGGGCCGTCCCGAACGGACGACCAGCTCGACCGTGTTTTCCCGGAGGCGCCGGGCGTCGGCGGTCCGGCCGGATCTGCTCAGCCCGTCGGCGAGCAGCCAGTTGACCATCGGCCATACCGGCCCCCGCCAGTATCGGCTCGGGTCGAAGGCGGGCGCGTCGAACGGCAGGCTCGCCGGGCCATAGCGCCCGCTCCATCGCCGCTCGAAAAGGTGGCCGGCGAGTTGGCCGGCCTGGTCCGCGGGCAGCGCGTCGGCGTAGAGCGCGAGGAAACCCGCCACGGTCTCGTCGGGCAGCAGCCGCCCGGAACCGGCGTCCTGATGCCGTGGGAACCCGTTGACGACCAAGGTTCTCAGCGCGGCCCGCGTGGCGCGCATCGCCCGGCGCAGTGCCGGCGGAAGTGCCCATTCGGCGTCGGCCGCGATCATTTCGAGCTGGTGATTGGCTCGGACCAGCACGGAGTTGAATCCCACATCCCGAATCGTCGGCAGACCGGCCGCCCGGGCATCGACGAGCCGGTAACGCGCGCGCCGCAGCCGGCTGGTGAGCTCGTACAGGGTGAACAACTCGTCCGCGGCGATACGTTCGCCGGCGGGCACCGTCTTGTTGTCCCGGCGCAGCGCGTCGAGCGCGCCGTCGGCCCCCGCGTCGCGCACGGCCCGCACCTGTGCCGGCATCAGATGCCGAACGGCGAACGACCAGGGCGGCGTGTCGTCCATGCCCGACTCCCACGGATGCACGACCGACACCAGCCCGCAGTGCTCGGGATCCCGCTCGCGATAGAGCCACTCGTGGTATGCGACGAGACCGGGCAGCATCTCGCGATACCAGGCCAGCCGCCGCGCCGTCGTCATCACCGCGCCTATCCGGGCGACCGCCTCCGCGACCAGCGGCGGCTGGGTGACACCGGTGGTCTCCACCCGTGGAGGCCGCTCCGCCGCGCTGTAAACCCGCCACAGAGCGGGTCCCGCGTGATAGGGCTCGCCGGCGGCCGGCCGGAATCTGATATGGGGCAGCATCCCGTTGGGCCACTGGCCGGTGAATAGCGACCTCACCTCGTCGACGGCCCGGTCCACGTCCACATGACGCAGACCGATCGCCACAAAACAGCTGTCCCACAGCCATTGATGCGGATACAAACTCACCGAGGGGCGGGTACAGCGACCGCAGTCGTTCGCCCGCAGAACTTCGAGCAGGCATGCCCTGACCTCTTCCGGCAGTTCCGGTCCCGCGGCCCGCACCTCGCCGGCCGGCCCCGCCATCTCGCCCGCGACACTCCCCGCGTCCCTCGGCTGCCCATCCCGCAAAGTCCGCTGGAAGACCCACGCCCCCACCGGGAGCGGCCCAGTGCCCGGAGAGGACACCTCTTCTGTCGTCGTCACCTTGCCGCTTCCCTCCCTAGACACACCATCTGACGCCTTCATCCCCGATGGACCGCCACGAACACGTATGACCTGTCCCCCGCGCGGCGTTCACGGGGACGGGCGACCTCGCTCTCGACTGGATTCGCGGGCCTCGTCCGTACGGGGACTCCCAGGCGGTTGAATTCGCGCTCGACGGGTATTTGACCAGGAGATTGTCAGGCGAGCCGCTCCGCTCGCGCCGGCGCCGCGGTGGCCTCCGCGGCTGGGGGCAATTCGCGGGGAACGGGAAGGTACATCGCCGCCGGTCCGCTCGTCGGCGCCAGGGCCGCGATGGCGCCCGCGGCCGTGGCCAGCGAGGCGGTCGTGAGCCCCTGGCCGAGCGGACGGTGGGCCTGCTCCCCTGCATCACGCGCCCGCAGCCTGGGACGAAAGGCTTCAGGAGGTCACCCATGAGCACCGTTCCGTCGGGCGCCGCACACATCGTGGTCGTCGGCGCGTCCGGCAACGTCGGCACGAGCGTCCTGGCCGCCCTCGACCGCTCGGCGGGCATCGCCCACGTGACCGCGCTCGCCCGCCGGCCACCGCGCCGATCGAGCGAGAAGATCACCTGGGCGACGGCCGACGTGACCAGGGACGACCTTGCCGGCTTCTTCGACGGAGCCGACGTGGTCATCCAGCTCGCCTGGCTGTTCCAGCCGACGCATGACCCCGTGACGACCTGGCGGGTCAACGTCCTCGGCAGCATCAGGGTCTTTGACGCCGCCGCCCGCGCGGGCGTGCCCGCGCTCGTGGTCGCCTCCTCGGTCGGCGCGTACTCGCCCGGCCCGAAGGACCACACCGTCGACGAGACGTGGCCGACGCACGGGTGGCCCGGCGCGGCTTACACCCGGGAGAAGGCCTACGTCGAACGGGTCCTCGACACCTTCGAACGCGACCATCCGGGCATCCGGGTGGTCAGGCTCCGCCCGGGCTTCATCTTCCAGCGACAGGCCGCCAGCCAGCAACGTCGCCTGTTCGTCGGGCCGTTCCTGCCCGGCTCGCTCGTCCGACCAGGGTTCGTACCCGTCGTCCCGGATCTCGCCGGCCTGCGCTTCCAGGTGGCGCACGCCGAGGACGTGGGCGAGGCCTACCGGCTCGCCGCCGAACGAGACGTGCGGGGTGCCTTCAACCTCGCGACCGAGCCCATGGTGGACAGCCGGCTGCTCGCCGAGGCGCTCGGCGCCCGCATCGTGCGGACACCCGTTCGAGCGGCGCGCGGCGCCCTCGCGGCGGCCTGGCGGATGCACCTGGTACCCAGCACTCCCGGCCTCCTCGACGCCGTGCTGCACCTCCCCCTCATGGACACCACCCGGGCCAGGACCGAGCTCGGCTGGCGGCCCCGCCACGACTCCCGCGCCGCGATCCGCGCGTTCCTCGCCGGCCTGCGGGAAGGCGCGGGCGGCGAGACGGCGTCCCTCGCGCCGTCGACGCCCCTTGGTCGCACCCGGGAGATCCTCACCGGGGTCGGCCAGCAGGCCTGACGGGCGGCCGGCGGTGCGGAAGGAATGACGGTCGGCTGCCGCGAATCGCGCGTCTCAGACCGCCAGGCCGAGCTGACGGGCGGCGGCGAGCACCTCGTCGACGTGATACCGGTACTGGCGCCGGCCCGCCGCATCGGTGCCAACCGCCTGGATATGACCGTTCGCCGACGGGCAGATCCACACGTCACGCCAGGCGGGTGGGATCACCAGGGAGTCGATCCGTGCCCGCACGGCCGGGTCGTCCAGTGCCGTCCCGTCGCTGTCCGTGTTGGACCAGCCGCGGCCCCGGCGCCGGCGGCGGATGCCCGGGGCGTCGAGGTCCGAGCGACGAAGACGAGGCATGTACATCACCTCCCCGGCCCGGCCGTCGGCGAACCGCGAGCCGGTGCGCGGCTTTCGGGTGGTGACGGGACCAGCGGGTATAACCGCCACGCACCCGGTCAGTCCCGATGTCACAGGAAGGAGCCCGGCGATGAGCACGATCGACAAGGTGAGGAACAGCGTGCAGCGACTCACGGGATGGGGCAGGCGCACCGCGGGCCGGGTCAGCGGCGACCGGCGGCTCGAGGCTCAGGGCGCCAAGGAGAAGATCAGCGGCGACGTCAGGCAGGCAGGCGAGAACCTCAAGGACACCGCGCGCTGACGCTACGTCATCGACCTTGGGGCGTGCCGGCGGAAGATCAAGAACGTCGACGTCCGTGATCGCCGCTGCACCCTCCTCCTCACGACGAGCGTGCTCAGTTTCATCGAGCGGCTCTGTTGCATTGACGCATGCCAGGGCATGGCGATGCCGGGGTTATCGTGCTGATCAGAGGGCGTGGGCGAGTTCGGTGAACGCTGCGGCGAGTCGGTGCTTGGGTTCGGCGTCGGTTCCGAGTTCGTAGTGGCCGCGGCGGATGTTCTGGATCAGGGCGTGGCCGGTGGCGATGGTCTGGGCGGAGCGCAGGCGTTTGAGCCCGCGCATCGGCCGCAGCCTGGCTTTCAACCTGCCGTGATCGGCCTCGATGCGGTTGTTCTCCCACCTTGCGTCGACGTGGCAGGCCGCAGGCAGCAGTTCCTCCAGAACCCGCGGGTAGACGGGTGCTTTGTCGGTGGTGACCTCGACCGGTCGGCGGCCGTGGGCGAGCGCGGTGGTGAAGAACCGGCGTGCCGCCGCCTGGTCGCGCCGCTTGCTGGCGAGGACGTCGATGACCTGACCATGCTGGTCAACGGCTCGGTATAGGTAGGTCCAGCGGCCCGCGATCTTGGCATACGTTTCATGGACATACCCACGATCTCCCGGGCTGTGCCGACATGGCCGGGCCGCCTCGGCGAGCAGCGGCGTGAACCGCTGGACACATCTGTAGATCGTGACGTGGTCGGCTGAGAGACCGCGTTCGGCCAGTAGCTCCTCGACGTCTCGATAGGAGAGGGCGTACCGCAGATACCAACGCACTGCCAGGACGATCACCTCGGGTGGGAACCGGAACCCGACGAACTCCGAGACCGGCACCTGCGGACGACGACGGCGAACCATGATCTGATCATGTCCGGTTGCCGGCCAGACCACGGCATCAGCCGATGCAACAGTGCCAGTAAGGCGAAGCTAACGAAACCGCCGATCGTGTGTCGTTCCACTTGGTCGCCCGCGCGTCCCGGGGCCTGCTGCCCGCGCGGACGCCGCGCCTCGCCCGCCGGCGAGCGCGGCGACCCTCGGCTCTCCGTGCGCGGTCGCGAAGTCGGGTTTGGCCGGCGGCCGGCGGCGGGGCTGAGAGCTGGGTCACAACGGCGGTCGAATGTGTTCGGAACACCGGCGTGGCCAGGCCGGCCGTCCTACGATTTCGTCATCGAAAACAGGGGGTACTTTCGTCGCGCCACGGCCTGACTCCTGCCGGTGGCCACTCGTCGCCTCGGCGCGGCGTGTTCTTTTCTTTCCAGCGTGTTCTCCTTCTCTTCCGCGCCATGCCGGTGGCGGCTCGCCTATTTGAGCCTGCCGCTCTTGACGGGCTGTCCGCGTCGCGGCCGCTTCGGCTGCGACGTTCCTGACGGCGGTGTCCTGACCTGGGCACCGGCGGGTACCGGACCTGCTGCACCCGGTCCTTCTTCGTGCCCTTCTAGGTCAACGAACTTTGCTGCCCTGCCGGAACCGACGGCTCGCTGCCCTGGCCGGCGACGACCGCGGAAAAGGCTCGATCAGTATCCGTCAGGTCGCGCTCACCAGGAGTTGAGATGCCCGTACGAGTTTCTCCCGCGATACTTGCCGTAAGCACCGCGGCGCCCGGCGCGCCGCTTTCCCAGACCGATATCTGGGACGGGTTCTACGCCGCGGTCTTCGCCGGCGTCCCGGACGCGCGGCGGTTGTTCGTCGAGACGAACACGGTCGAACGGCGGCATCTGAACTGGGACCCGCGGACGGCGTTCCGGGACGGCTTCCCGCCGGTGGGCCCGCGGGTCGACGCGTGGGAGCGGTGCGCCGTCGAGCTCGGCCGCCGCACGCTGCCCGCCGTCCTCGCCGGCCGGGACCGGTCGAAGGTCGGCACGTTCATCATGGTCAGCACGACCGGCTACGCCTGCCCCGGCCCGGACTCCCGGTTGGTCGCCGAGCTCGGCCTGCGGCGGGACGTGCGGCGGGTGTTCGTCGGCCACATGGGCTGCTACGCGGCGCTCGTCGGGCTGCGGGCGGCGATCGACGCGCTCGCGTCCCGGCCGGACGAGCTGGTGCTGCTGACCTGCGTGGAGGTCACCTCGGCGCACCTGCGTGGGGAGGCCACCCGCGAGCAGGCGGTCGTGCACGGGCTGTTCGGCGACGCCTGCGCCAGCCTCCTGCTCGGTGCCGTCACCGACGACACCCGCAGCCCGCTGACCGCCAGGCCGGCCGACGCGATGCTGGCGGATTTCGCGGTGCCGGTCGATGCGGCAGTGCCGGCCGACGCGGTGCCGGTCGGCGCGCGGGTGCTGGGGACTCGGACGGAGGTCGCGCCCGACACGGCCGAGCACATGTCGATCCGGGTCCGCGAGGATGGCTTCCACCTGGCGTTGTCGCCGGCCATTCCGGCGGCGCTGCGCGAGAGCGCTCCGGGATTCGTCGATCGCCTGCTCGCCGGCACCGGGCTCGGGATCGACGACATCCGCCACTGGGTGATGCACCCGGGCGGCCCGCGGATCGTCGACAAGGTGGGTGCCGCGTTCGGGTTGTCGGACGCCCAGTTGCGCCCGTCGCGGGAGACGCTGCGCGACTACGGCAACTGCTCGTCGGTCACCGTGCTGCTCGTGTTGCGACGGCTGCTCGCGGCGGCCGGGCCGGAACGCCCCCGGCCGGGCGACCACGCGATCATGATCGCGTTCGGGCCCGGCCTGACGACTGAGGCCGCGCTACTGCGCTTCTGATACCCAGAACCGCCCGGCAGGTCGGGGACTCGGCGGCACGTCAGGGGACGCGCGCCGCGCCTGGTTCGCGACCACTTGAGACAGCCGCCGATCATGGTGACGGGCTGACCTTGGCGGTCAGCGCGGGTCGGTCGTGGCTATTCGCCGTACGAGATGACGAGCCTGATCGGGTAGTCGTCGAGGTGATGGACGACCAGGATGCGGGAGGGCGTTGTTGCGTTGGGCCGGCGCGAGGCATGGCAGCGGCGGGTTGGCGGCCTGGTCAGATCGCCAGGGCCAGTTCGGTGAACGCGGCGGCGAGGCGGTGGTGGGGTTCGGTGTCAGTGGCGAGTTCGTGGTGGCCGCGGCGAAGGTTCTGGGTGCATGCGTGTCCGGAGGCGATCACCTGGGCGGAGCGCAGGCGTTTCAGCCCGCGCATCGGCCGCAGCCGGGCCTTGAGCCGGCCCCTGATCGGCTTCGATCGTGTAGTTCGCATACCGAACGTCGAGGTGGCGGGCGGCGGGGAGCTGTTCGTCCAGGACCCGCGGGTAGGCCGCGGCCCGGTCCGTGGTCCCTCGACCGGGCGGCGTCCAGGCGACAGCGCCCGGGTGAAGAACCGACGGGCGGCGGCCAGGTCCCGCTTCTCGCAGGCCAGCACGTCGACGATCTGCCCGAACTGGTCGATCGCCCGATACAGGTAGCACCACCTGCCCGCGATCTTGACATATGTCTCGTCCGTGAACTACCTGTCACTGAGGCTGTGGCGACGCGGCCGGGCGGCGTCGACCAGCAGTGGAGTGCACCCGGCGGACCCAGCGGCAGACCGTGACGTGATCAACGACGAGGCCGGCGTCGGCCGCGCCAAACGCGCCTGGCTCGGGCTGTCCCGGTCGCCTCAGGAGGTCGCGATGATGATGCGCGGTCAAACGGGGACTCGACCCGCACGGCCTGCTCAACCCGGGCGTCCTGCTCGATCCGGCCTGAGCGTGAGTCTATTGCCGCCCCCGCAGCCGATCACGAAACGGCGCCCACCGGACCCGACACGGCGGCATCCCGCACGAGTACGAACATGCCGCGTCACCTGCCCGGACGTGCTTCTCTGCAGGTACAGGCCTGGGGCGGCCGTGGAGTCTCCTGCCGATCGGGCGCCGCGATCCGCTTGATCACGTCGACGGTACGGGCCAGGTGCGGCTCGGCGCGGTCTGCGCGGTGCGCGACCGCCAGGTCGATCGACGTCTCGGGCTGGGTGAGCGGCCGGTAGGTGACGCCGCCGAGCGCGAGCGCGGCCACCGGCTCGGGCACGACGGCGACGCCGAGGCCGCCGGCTACGAGCGTGATCAGGGTCGAGGTCTCACCGACCTCGTGTCGGATCCGAGGCTCGAATCCAGCGTCGCGGCATAGGCGCAGCACGACGCCGTACATCACCGACCGGCGGTCGGCCGAATGGACGATCAGGTCCGCGCCGTCGAGGTCTCTCGGGCGCACACCGGTCGCGCGGGCGAGTGGATGGTCGTGTGGAACCGCGACGACGAGCTGGTCGTGACGCAGGATCGTCGTGGCCAGTGATGCGTCTGCGACTGGCGGCCGCAGCAGCGCCACGTCGATGGCCCCGGTGCGCAGCGCCTCGGCCTGGTCCGGGGCGAGCATCTCGCCCCGGAAGGAGTAGTCCACGCCGGGCAGCTCGGCGGAGAGCTGACGGGACAGGGCGGGAAGCAGGCTGTACGTCGCCGAGCCGACGCATCCGATCGTCAAATGCCCGACCGCGCCGGCGGCCACCCGTCGGGCCTCGTGCGCCGCGTCGTCGACGTCGGCGAGGATTGCGCTGGCCCGGAGCAGGTAGGCGCGGCCGGCGGCGGTGAGGTCGACGCGCCGGGTGGTGCGGTGGAGCAGCTCGACCCCCAACTCGGTCTCGAGCTGACGGATCTGCTGTGACAGTGGTGGTTGAGCCATGTGGAGCCGCTCGGCCGCGCGGCCGAAGTGGCGTTCCTCGGCGACCGCGACGAAGTAGCGGAGGTGTCGTAGATCCATATGTATGGCCTCTCGATGAGGCAGGATTCTGATATTTCACGGTATCGAACCGTCGGCTTAGCGTCGGTGACGTGAGTGCGTTCGTCTATGCCGCGGCCAGAACGCCCTTCGGGCGTCTGGGCGGTGCCCTCTCCGATGTCCGTCCCGAAGACCTCGCCAGCTTCGCGATCGGGGCGGTGCTCGCGAAGGCGCCCGGGCTCGACCGGGCCGCGGTCGACGAGGTGGTCTGGGGTAACGCCAACGGTGCCGGTGAGGAGAACCGCAACGTGGGCCCGATGGCCGCGCTGCTGGCGGGGTTGCCGGTCTCGGTGCCGGGCACGACCGGTCGACGCGGCCAACCGCGCGCTCGAGCGGGCCGGTATCGGGTGGAGCCAGGTCGGCGCGGTCGAGCTCAACGAGGCGTTCGCGGTTCAGTCGCTGGTCTGCATCGACGCGTGGAAGATCGATCCCGAGATCGTCAACATCCGCGGCGGCGCCATCGCGGTCGGTCACCCGTTGGGCGCAAGTGGTGGCCGCATCCTCGGCACCCTGGCGAAAGTGCTGCGGGACCGGAGGGAGCGGTACGGCGTGGCCGCGATCTGCATCGGTGTCGGCCAGGGCTCGCCGTCGTGCTGGAGAACACCGAGGTCGGTACCAGGACGGTGGCACGGTGAGCCGGACGTGGGTCCTCGACACGGTCGACGAGGCGGTCGCCGGGATCGAGGATGACAGCACCGTTCTGGTTGGTGGCTTCGGCCTGGCCGGCATGCCGTTCGACCTGATCGACGCGCTGATCCGCCAGGGCGCCAAGGAGCTCACCGTCGTCAGCAACAACGCCGGCAATGGGCAGGTCGGCCTTGCCGCGCTCCTGAAGGCGGGCAGGGTCCGTAAGATCATCTGTTCGTTTCCGCGGCAGGTCGACTCGTACGTGTTCGACGAGCTGCACCGGGCGGGCAGGATCGAACTCGAGGTCGTCCCGCAGGGGACGCTGGCCGAGCGGTTGCGTGCCGCCGGAGCCGGTATCGGCGCCTTCTTCTGCCCGACAGGTGTCGGCACCCCCCTGGCGGAGGGGAAGGAGACGCGTGTCATCGACGGCCGTGGCCATGTGCTGGAGTTCCCAATCAGGGGTGACATCGCCCTGATCGGCGCCCACCGGGCTGACACCGCCGGCAACCTCGTCTACCGCAAGACGGCCCGCAACTTCGGGCCGGTCATGGCCACCGCCGCCACGACGACGATCGCCCAGGTGAGCGAGGTCGTCCCGGCCGGCTCACTCGACCCGGAGGCCATCGTCACCCCGGGGATCTACGTCGACCGGGTCATCCGAGTCGACGCCCGCCAGTACACGGTGCAAGGAGCGAGATAGATGGCGCTCACCGTCGACGAACTCGCCGCGCGGGTCGCACGCGACATTCCCGCCGGCGCCTATGTGAACCTAGGCATCGGCCAGCCCACCAAGGTCGCCGACCACCTCGACCCCAAAGCGGGCGTGGTCCTGCACACGGAGAACGGCATGCTCGGCATGGGCCCCGCCGCGTTGGGCGACCAGGTCGATCCCGACCTCACCAACGCGGGCAAGGTGCCGGTGACCGAGCTGCCTGGGGCGTCGTACTTCCACCACGCCGACTCGTTCGCGATGATGCGCGGTGGCCACCTGGACGTCTGCGTGCTGGGCGCCTTCCAGGTCTCGGTGACCGGTGACCTCGCCAACTGGCACACAGGCGAGCCCGACGACATCCCCGCCGTCGGCGGCGCGATGGACCTCGCCATCGGCGCCAGGCAGGTGTTCGTCATGATGACCCTCTTCACCAAGAACGGCACGCCAAAGCTCGTCCCCCACTGCACCTACCCGCTCACCGGCATCGGCTGCGTCACCCGGGTCTACACCGACCTCGCCGTCTTCGACCTAGGACCCAGCGGCGCCACGGTACGGCAAACACACGGCATCACCGTCGGCGAACTCCAGGCGAGACTCGGTACCCCCCTGACCATGTGAGCATAGGCGGGCAGGCGGGAAATCCAGTGGGCTCGCTCACCGCGCTGGCGGGACTGTTTCAAGATCGGTATTTCCGGCCCGACACGCGATACTCGCGCCGAATCAGCACGCGACCACCACTGAGTGAAAGCCAGAGGGCGCGAAACTCCAGCCAACCACGCTTGAAGCGCGTCCGAAGAACCACGCCGAGCCAGGGTTTCCTGCCATGCCGCAGAGTCTTCCACTGAGCGGAAGCAGGGCGTTTTGCCGAGTCGCCGATGGACCTATCGTGCGCTCCATGAGCGGTGGAGCGTCGGCTGAGGGAATCGAGCCACAGTCCCTCATCAGCACGGAGATCGAGGCCCTCGCGTCCAGTTACCGCCAGGCGGGCGTCGAGGAGAGCCAGCCGAGGCTCGCCTATCCGCCTTACCGAAGCAGCCTGCTGCGGCATCCCACCAGGGAGCTGTACGACGTCGACCCGGAGACGATCGAGCGTTGGGCTCCGTGCTTCGGCGTGCGCGACGTCGACCCGTTGGAGTCCGACCTGACGAGTGGTCACGCGGGTGCGCCGATCGGGGAACGCATCACCGTGACGGGCCGGGTGGTCGACGGGGGCGGCCAGCCGGTCCGGGGGCAACTGGTGGAGATCTGGCAGGCGAACGCCGCGGGCCGGTACATACACCGCCGCGATCAGCATCCGGCGCCGCTCGACCCGAACTTCACCGGCGCGGGCCGGTGCCTGACCGACGACGACGGCTGGTACCGCTTCCAGACGATCAAGCCGGGTCCGTATCCCTGGCGCAACCATTTCAATGCGTGGCGGCCGGCGCACATCCACTTCTCGGTGTTCGGCGCGGCGTTCACCCAGCGCCTCGTCACGCAGATGTACTTCCCGGCAGACCCGCTGCTCGCGCTCGACCCGATCTACCAGTCGATCGTCGATCCACGGGCCCGCGACCGGCTCATCGCGGCTTACGACCACGGCCTGACCAGCCACGAGTGGGCCACCGGCTACCGGTGGGACATCGTCCTGACCGGCGGCCGGCAGACCTCCTTCGAACCCGAGGACGCCTCATGACGCTGGCCGCCACCCCAGGCCAGACCGTCGGGCCGTTCTTTCACTACTGTCTCCCCTACAGCGGCGCCCGTGACCTCGTACCGCCTGGCAGGCCCGGATCGCTCCTCCTGCACGGACGGGTCCTCGATGGCGCGGGCGCCGGGATCCAGGACGCGCTGGTGGAGATCTGGCAATCCGGCCCCGACGGGGCTGTTCCGCGGGCGGCGGGCTCGATACACCGCGATGGATGGACGTTCACGGGCTTCGGTCGTGCGTCCACCGGGCGTGACGGGTGCTACGCGTTCAGCACCGTCCCGCCTGCGCCGACCGAGCCCGGCAAGCCCGCGTTCTTCGCCGTGACGGTCTTCGCCCGAGGACTGCTGAACCGGCTGTTCACCCGCGCCTACCTGCCCGGCGACGACGCGGCGCTGGCCGCCGACCCGCTGCTGGCCTCCCTGCCGCAGGAGCGGCGCCGAACCCTGGTCGCGTCGCGGGACGAGCAGGGCTTCGTTTTCGACATCCACCTCCAAGGTGCTGACGAGACCGTCTTCCTACGCTTCCAGGGCCTGTGAAGAGGCCAGATGACCAATCTTTTCTGGCCCGGTGACGAGCGCGCCGACGACCTGGTCACCGAGGCGGCGTGGCTGGCGGCGATGGCCCAGGTCGAACAGGCGTGGCTTGACGCGCTCGCCCGGGCGGGCATCGCGCCCGGCACGGCCGACCTGGCGGGGGTGGTCGGCACGGAGGACCTGGACGCCGTTGCCCGTGCGGCCGAAGGCGCGGGCAATCCGGTGCCGGTACTGGTAGCGCTGTGGCGCAGCCGCGCGCGTGGGCACGCCGCCGGGTGGGTGCACCGGGGCCTGACGAGCCAGGACGTGGTCGACACGAGCTTGGTCCTGCTGCTGCGGGACGCTGTGCAGCGTGTGCTCGAGGAGGTGTATAGCCACGTGGGCGCGCTGGCGGCGCTCGCCGAAGCCCACCGGCACACGCTGATGGCCGGGCGCACGCTCACCCAGCACGCCGTCCCGATGACCTTCGGGCTCAAGGCGGCGGGCTGGCTGACGGGAGTCCTCGACGCGGCTGACGCACTGGGACGGGTGGCCATGCCGGCGCAGTTCGGAGGCGCGGCGGGGACGCTGTCAGCGGCGGTCGAACTGGCCCGGCGGCGCGGCGCCGCGGACCCCGCCCTTGCCGTGTCCCGTGCCGTCGCGGACGCCGCGTCGGCCCTCGGCCTGTCCTGCGTGACCCCGTGGCAGACGGCCCGTGCGACGTTCACCGCGATCGGCGATGCGTTGGTGGCCTGCACGGACGCCTGGGGGCGCATCGCGACGGACGTGGCCACCCTGTCCCGCCCGGAGATCAGCGAGGTCATGGAGCCGTCCGGCGAGGGGCGCGGCGGCTCCTCGACCATGCCGCAGAAGCGCAATCCGGTGCTGTCCGTGCTGATCCGTCGCGCCGCGCTCACGGCGCCCGCGCTCGCCGCTACGCTGCACCTCGCGGCGGCGCTGGCCGGGGACGAGCGGCCGGACGGCGCCTGGCACGCCGAATGGCCAGTACTGCATGATCTCGCCCGCCGTGCCGTCGTCGCGGCAAGCCACACCAGCGAGCTGCTCCGCGGCCTGCACGTCGAGACTGCTCGCATGGGCGCGACCGCCGCCGGCGCGTGGCGCGATCTGACAGCGGAACGCCGTTCGATCGCGGCCTTCGCCGGCGGCGAGCCCGCCGACGATGACTATCTCGGCATCGCCGACACCGCCGTCACGACCGTTCTCGCGCGTGCGAACGCCTATCTGGAGACAATGCGGTGACCACCCCTCGGATCACAGGTGTCGAACTGGCCGGACACCCCCAACTGCCACTCCTCGTCGTCGGACCGTCGCTGGGCACCTCATCGACCGCCCTGTGGTCCACCGCGGCTGGCCTGCTCGGAGACACCTTCCACGTGGTCGGCTGGGACCTGCCCGGCCACGGGGGCACGCCCACCGGCGAACCGTTCACCATCGCCGAGCTGGCCACCGGCGTCCTCGACTACGTGAACGGGGTGACCGCAGCCCGCGGCGAGCGCCGGCCGATGTTTGCCTACGCCGGCGTCTCTCTCGGCGGCGCGGTCGGCCTGCGCCTCCTCCTCGACGCCCCGGAGCAGATAAACCGGGCGGTGCTCCTGTGTACCGGCGCGGTCATCGGCGAGACGTCCGCCTGGCAGGAACGCGCCTCCACCGTTCGTACGTCCGGCTGCGCGATGATGGTCACCGGTTCGGCCCAGCGCTGGTTCGCCCCCGGCTTCGCCGACCGTCAGCCACTGGTCGCCGCCGACCTGCTGCGATGCCTCGCGGAGGTCGATGCCGAGGGATACGCACAGGCATGCGAGGCACTCGCTGACTTCCACGTCTGCGACCGGCTGGCCGACATCGACACGCCGCTGCTCGCGATCGCCGGTGCCCACGACATCGTGACGCCGCCCGCGAGCCTCAAGGAGATCGCCTCTGGAGTGAAAGACGGACGGCTGGCCGTCTTCGACGAGGTCGCGCACCTCGCGCCCGCCGAAGCGCCGCGGCAGGTCGCCGACCTCCTGCGTGCGTTCCTCGCCGACGTTCCCCCGTCGCCGACGCTCCAGACCGTCTACTCCGCTGGCATGGCCGTACGGCGACAGGTGCTCGGAGAGGCCTACGTCGACCGCGCGACCGCCTCGGCCACGAGTTTCACCGCCGAGTTCCAGGAACTCATCACCCAATACGCCTGGGGCATGATCTGGACCCGCCCTGGCCTCGACCGCCGCAGCCGCTCCATGATCACCCTGACAGCGCTGATCGCTCGCGCCCACCATGAGGAACTCGCCCTGCACGTCCGGGCCGCGCTGCGCAACGGCCTGACCGTCGACGAGATCAAGGAGGTCATCCTGCAGAGCGCGATCTACTGCGGCGTGCCGGACGCGAACACCGCCTTCCGGATCGCCGGGCGGGTCCTCGCCGAGGACGGCGCCCCGTGAGCCGCGTACAGGTGCTCGGCACCTCGGGCGAGGCCGTCGCGGGCATCGAGAGCGGCTCGGCCGCGCCGGCCGCCCGGCTCGGCACGCCCCTGGGCGTGCGCGAGTAGCGATGGCGGGCGCTGACGCGTGGTCACGCGGTCGAGCGGGCAGCCCGCGCCGTCATGGACGCGCACCGATCGACTGGTCGACGGCCAGCTCACGCGCGATGCCCCGCGCAGCGGACTGAAGACCAGCGGTGAGCCGGCCGCGATCGCGTCTGAGCGAGGGCACGACGACGCCGATCGCGGCGACGACTCGGTCCTCGACTTCGATCGGTACCGCGACAGAGCATGCGCCGAGCGTCATCTCCTCGATCGTCGTGGCGTATCCGATGCGGCGTATGTGCGTGAGCTGCTCGAGGAGACGGCCGGGTTGCGTGATCGTGTAAGGCGTGACCCTGGTCAGCGACGTCAGGACATCACGCCGGACCTTGACGGGTGCGTGGGCGAGCAGCACCTTCCCGACGCCCGTGGCGTGCATCGGCAAGGTCGTGCCGACAGAGCTGACGACCGGCACCGAAGCACGGCCCGCGACGTGCACCAGGTACCGCGCCTTGCGGCCGTCACGCACCGCCATGTGTACGGTCGCGCGGGTCGCGGCGTGGATGTCGTGCAGGAAGGGCGCAGCCGTCTCACGAAGGTTTAACTCCACCGGGGCGACCAGCCCGATTTCCCACAGGCGCCGGCTGATCGCATAGTGGTCTCCAGCGCGAGCCAGAGCGCCATGCCGGACCAGTTCGCCCATGAGGCGATGAACCGTGGGCAACGGCAGGTCCGCATGCCGGGCGACTTCAGACAGCGTCAGTCGCGGATGGCGTTCGTCAAAAGCCCCGAGAATCGCCATGATCCGTCCGACGACGGTCGCGCCCGGCGTTCCGGTGTTTCCCGCCATGGGGCGAATCCTTTCATTGACGAAATTTCGTAGCGTTGGTCAGGACCTCGTCCGGCCAGGCTCCTGACATATCTCCTGAGCGGAAGCCGAGGGCACGAAGCGGTCAGGTGCCCGGGCCGTCATGCGGCCGTCGCGGACCGCGGCGGACAACGCGCTGTCGGCGACACCGCTGGGGACGGACGGGCCGGCACGGGCGGCGAGCGTCAGCGCGTGGTCAGTGGTGGCGATCTCGTAGAGGGTCGCCGCCGCTCCAAGCTGGCTGGCCAGCATGGTGACGGCGTGTTGCCAGAGGTCGCTCGACTCGAGCGTGGCCAGTGCCTGCTCGGCAAGGCTGGCGAGCTGGGACTGGCCGGCACGGGCCAGTTCACGATCGGTTACGTCGGCGGTGAGCGCGGCTGCGAACCGGACCTCGCCAGCCGCGTCCGTGATGGGAATTACGTGGAAGTCGAAATAGCGCCCATAGCCCTGGATGACCTTCGAGCTGGCCTCTCCCCTGAAGGCGGGTTCGAGCATCGACAGCGGTTCTGGATAGTCCGCGAAGACCTCGAAGACGGACGACGTCTCGGCGCAGATGCTGTCGTCGGTCTCCTGCGGTGAGCGCCCGCGCGAACTGAACACGACGCGACTGGAGCGGTCCACCAGGCTCAGCGACATCGGGCCGTTGTCCAGGGCAAGCCGGACGGCGCTGGCGATCTGCTCCTGGTTGGTCACGTCCTCCAGCCGAGTGAGCACGTGCGGCTCGTCGTTCCCGAACAGCCCCATGAACTCGTCAGTGAGCGTGGAGGTGACCCGGGCGTGCACGATCTCGCCGCCACGCCGGGAGAACCTCATCAGCAAGGACGGCGCCTTGCCACCGGAGCCAGGGGTACGGCCGATGGCTCTACGCTCATATATGGTCAGCAATTCGTAGTCCGGCCGGGACACGAAGCGCCGCCAGGAGTGGCCCACCACCTCGCGCCGCTCGCGGTTCAGGATCTCGCATGCCGTGGCATTGGCATATCGGACGATCCTGCTGTGGGCACCCGAGATGACGATGCCGATCTCCAGCTCGTCGACCGAGCTCTCGCTGAAGTCCACGGTGGCCTTCGACGTGTACCTTCCAGCCTCGCGATTCCCAAGTCCCTGCGTTGCGCCAGCCAAGGCAGACCTACCCATCCGGATCTACACCAACACATTCCGTTAGATTGATCTCTGGCGCCCCCGCCCTGGGATCAGCGCAACCAGCCGCGACACAGCGTGGTCGTCGAGCCAAGGAGACCTGCCGGCTACCGGGACCGGGGCGGCCGTACGGCGGCCTCGACCAGCGAGCCGCGGCTCTCAGCGCAGGAGGCGTTCTGATTGCTGTGGCGGCATTCGGGCCGACACGTCCGACCCGATCCGGTGCCGCCCGATTGGTGCCGTGCGCACTGCGGCGACGACCCGCACAGCGTCCACCGAGGCGGCGACGTCGTGGACTCGCACCCCCCAGGCGCCGGCGTGCGCCGCGAGGACGGTGGCGGCGAGCGTCGCGGCGTCGCGCCGCCCCGGTGGCCGTGATACGCCGTCGGGCAGCACTGCGGCGAGGAAACGCTTGCGTGACGCCCCCACGAGGACCGGGTACCCGAGTGCCACCAACCGGTCCAGGTTCGCCATCAGGGTCCAGTTGTGCTCCGGGCGCTTGGCGAAGCCCAGGCCAGGGTCCAAAATCAACAAGCCGGGCTCGACGCCGGCGGCCAGCGCATCGTCAACCCGGCTGAGCAGTTCGGCGGTGACCTGGGCCACGACGTCGTCGTACCTGGCGGCGGCGTACATATCCCGGCTGTCGCCGCGCGCATGGGTGAGAACCCACGGCACCTCGGCCTCGGCAACAACCGTGCCCATGCACGGGTCGGCTCGGCCTCCGCTCACGTCGTTGATCAACCTCGCGCCCACCTCGAGCGCCGCCGCGGCGACCCGGGCCCGCGTGGTGTCGACACTCACGGCGACGCCCGCCGCAGCCAGCTCGGTGACGACGGGAATCACGCGGCCCAGCTCGCAATCGAGGTCGACCCGCTCGGCCCCGGGCCGCGTGGACTCGCCGCCGACGTCGACGTAGTCGGCACCCGCGGCCCACAGCGCCAGGCCGTGTTCGACCGCAGACGCGGTCGTTGCGTGGTGCCCGCCGTCGGAGAAGGAATCGGGAGTCACGTTGAGGACGCCGACGACGAGACATCGGTCGGTCGTGTGGTCGTGCATCGCGGTCCGCTCCTCCAGGTCAGCGATGGGACAGTCGTGGCATCGCACGCATCGACCGTGATCGAGGCGGCGCGCGTTGGTCACATGTCGATGAGTGCGTACTTGACCTCGAGGTACTCGAGGATTCCCTCGGCACCGCCCTCCCTGCCGAGTCCGGACTGTTTCACGCCGCCGAACGGCGCGGCGGCGTTGGACACCAGTCCGGTGTTGACGCCTGTCATCCCGGTGTCGAGCGCGGCGATCATCCGGTGCGCCCGGGCCAGGTCACGTGTGTAGACATAGCTGGCAAGGCCGTACTCGGTGGCGTTCGCCAGCCGGATCGCGTCCGCCTCGTCCTTGAAGCTCGTGACCGCCAGCACCGGTCCGAAGATCTCCTCACGCATGAGGCGCGCCTCGCCGGGCAGGCCCGCCAGCACCGTGGGCTCGAAGAAGCTGCCAGCGCCTGGAATCCGCGCGCCCCCCGCGAGCAGCCGGGCACCGCCCCGGACCGCGTCCTCGACCAGCTCCGCGACGCGGTCGACAGCGGCATGACTGATGAGCGGGCCGATGTCGGTGGACGCCTCGGTGCCGCGGCCGACCCGCAGGGCGGCGACCCGGTCGGCGAGGCGCCGGGCGAACGCCTCGGCGACATCCTCGTGGACAAGGAACCGGTTGGCCGCGGTGCAGGCCTGGCCCGCGTTGCGGAACTTCGCGACGAACGCTCCCCGCACCGCGGCCTCCAGGTCGGCGTCGTCGAACACGACGAACGGCGCGTTGCCGCCAAGCTCCATCGACGTGCGCAGCACCGTGTCGGCGGACTGCCGCAGCAGCAGGCGACCAACCGCGGTCGAGCCGGTGAAGCTGAGCTTGCGCAGCCGGAAGTCTCCGATCAGCCCCTCCGTCACCTCGGCGGGACGGGTCGTGGTGACGACGTTCAGGACGCCGGGCGGGAGGCCCGCCTCCTCGAGGAGGGCGGCCAGAAGCAGCGTCGTCAGCGGTGTCTCCGCCGCCGGCTTGATCACCACCGGGCAGCCCGCGGCGAGCGCCGGAGCGATCTTGCGGGTGGCCATCGCGAGCGGGAAGTTCCACGGCGTGATCAGGTAGCACGGCCCAACTGGCCGGTGGGTGACGACGGTGATCCCCGTGCCCTCGGGGTTCGGCCCGTAGCGGCCGCCGATCCGGACGGCCTCCTCGCCGAACCAACGCAGGAACTCCGCGCCGTAGACGACCTCGCCCCGCGACTGGTCCAGCGGCCTGCCCAGCTCCAGGGTCATAAGCAGGGCGACCTCGTCCCGCCGCTGAACGACAAGATCGAAGGCCCGGCGCAGGACCTCCCCGCGGACCCGCGGCGGCGTCGCGGCCCACCCCGGACCCGCCTGCACCGCGGCATCGAGCGCCGCGACGGCATCGGCCGACCCCGCATCAGCGACCTCGCGCAGCTGGACCCCCGTCGCGGGATCAACCACGGCGAACGTACGGCCGCCGCAGGCCTCCCGCCAGCCGGCGCCGATCCGCAGGCCGAACGGAACCCTGGCAAGGATCGCCGACTCGTCAGTCACCGCACCCGTCCCACCCCACGACCCCAGCCCCCACGACACCGGCGTCCGCACGGTCCCGGATCCAGCGGGCGATCTCGCGGTGATCCCGCCCGGTCGCGCCACGCAGCAGAGCTGGCACCATCGTCGCGGTGGAGGTCTTGCCGTTGGTCCCGGTGACATGCACGATCGGATACCGGCGCTGCGGCTCGCCGAGCCCGCCCGTCAGCCGCGTCATCCGATCCAGGGAGGGCGGGGGCCGCCGCTCGGCGTCGCGGTCCCGTTCCAGATCGGCAGTGTCGGCGAGCGCGGCCAGCGCCCGCTCGTAGGTCCAGCGCATGCGCACCTTCTATGCAGGGTCGTCACCCAGGCCGGTCACGGCGATCCGCGCCGGCCGGACGAGCGGCCGGTCAGATCTGGGCGCTCGCCCGGAAACGGCGCGCCCACACGCCCTGCTTGCCCGGCTGCAGGATGCCGGCCGGATCGAGCGCGTCTTTGATCCGCTCGTTGAGCCTGAGCAGGGAGTGGTCGTTGAAGCTCAGCTGGCCGGCGACCAGGTCCATGTTGCGCAGGGAGGTCCGGTAGACCGGACAGCCGCGGGCGGCGAGCTCGTCCGCCATCACCACGTAGTTGTCGTAGACGGCCTTGGTCTGGGCCTCGTCGTGCGGATCGAACATCGACGTGCTGATGTGGATCACATTCCGGGGTGACAGGAGCAAGCCGGACGTGTAGCCCAGTCCTGCGCGCTCGTAGAGTTCCCGCATCAGCTCGGCGGTCGCGACGACGTCGGCGCCCCGGAGCGGGCCGACCGGCGAGAAGTCCAGATGAGCCGTGTCCTCGCCATACGCGAGCTTGAACAGCTCGGCGATGTCCATGTCCGGGATACCGCACTGCACCCGGTCCTCGTGGTTGGCGAAATTCGACCGCTTCGTCCCGTCGAAGGTCCGGCGGGTCATCCGCACATCCGGGATCGCGCCGAACACCTGCTCGCAGACCCGGTAGTTGGCCTCGACCACCTCGGCCCGCCCGTACAGCGCGTACCGCGTGGTCCAGGTCTCCGAGGCCGGGTCGACGTGCGGATTACCCTCCTCGTCGATGAGCATGCCGCGCAGCAGCACCGGATAGTTGACGATGACGCCTTCCAGCATCAGCTCACGCAGCGCGTCGGTGACCGCAGCGAGGCTGTCCATCCCGGTGTGGGTAAGGAAGCAGGAGGAATAGGTCTCGGGCCGGCGCTGCAGCCAGACGCCCATTCCCGTGACGATGCCAAGTCCGGACTGGAAGAACAGGCCCTGCAGGTTGGGGCCGAACCCGTGCCGGTAGACGTGGGCGCTCCTGCTGCCGGGCATGGCGCCGAGGCCGGTACGCACCAGCTCGCCAGTCGGGAGGACGACCTCCATGCCACAGACGTTCTCCGCGTGATCGCCGTACGGGGTGTAGCCGCGCCCGTACTCGAGCGTGTTGCCGATCACGCTGCCCCAGCCGAGGTCGGGAATCGACGTCCACAACCGGCCGCCGGCGGCCTCGAGCGCGTCGAAGAGATCGAACCAGCGCACCCCGGGCTCGACGACCGCGTAGGCCAGCTCCTCGTTGACCTCCGTGACCTGGTTCATACCTCGTAAGTTCACCAGGACCGAGCCGCGCAGCCGCGGTGCGGCGCCGCCGTAGGTGTTGTTGCGGCCCTGGCTGAAGGTCCACAGCGGCACCCGGTGCTCGTTGGCCACACGGACCACCGCCTGCACCTCCTCGACGGAGGTGGGCGAGACCATCGCGGCGGCGTCGAACTCGGTGGACTCCCGGAAGATGAACGGGTCGCGGAAAGCCTGAAGCACGCCCGGGTCGGTGGAGACCCTGTCCGCCCCGAGGGCGGCGGCGAAATGCTCGACCGCTCGGTCGACGTCTCCGAGATCAGGCTCGATGATCGGCATGGATGTCATAGCGCCGAGCCTCGGTGAACCGCCGTACGGCTCGCATCCATGAGCCGACTAGGCGACCAGCGAAGGCGGATCCGACCGGTGGTGGTACTGATGCGAACGCGCTTCGGCCCCCCGGACGATGGGGCCCATGAGACAGCTACGAGACCGCGTCGCGGTCGTCACCGGCGCGGCGAGCGGCATCGGCCGTGCCCTGGTCGACCGTTTCGCCGCCGAGGGCATGGCCGTCGTGCTGGCGGACGTGGAGAGGGCCGCGCTCGACCGGGCGGTCGCCGAGGTCCGGGCGACCGGGGCCACCGCCGAGGGAGTGCCTACCGACGTCTCCCGCGAGGAGGACCTCCTGCACCTGGCGCACACGACCATGGCGAGGTTCGGCGCCGTGCACCTGCTGTGCAACGTGGCGGGCGTCGAGGGCGGGGCGCTGTTCGCGGACATCTCCCGGAAGACCTGGGAATGGGTCATGGGTGTCAACTTCTGGGGGACGGTGAACAGCTGCCGGATCTTTCTCCCCCTGCTCGCCGCGCAGGACGAGGCCCACATCCTCAACACCGCGTCGCTGGCCGGGTTCGCCACCGGGCTGCCCACCTTCCACCCGTACGTCGCGTCGAAGTTCGCGGTCGTCGGCCTGACCGAGAACCTGGAGGTGGAGTTGCGGACGATGACCGCGCCGCATGTCGGTGTGTCGTTGTTGTCGCCCGGCCCTGTGCGCACCCGCATGAGTCAGTCCGAGCGCAACCGTCCAGCGGACGTCCCCGCGACGGACCAGGATCCGCTGAGGGCGAGGATCCACGAGGACATCGCGCGGGACGCCGCGGCGATCGGCTTCGATCCCGAGGACGTGGCCGCGCTCGTCGTGGACGCGATCGAGACAGGCCGGTTCCATATCTTCACCCACCCCGACATGGCCGTCGCCGCGGCGAAGCGACGACTCGAGTGGATGACGACTGGCGTCCCACCAGCATCCGCGGCGCCGACCCGACGCGGCCAGGACATGCTGGAAACACGATAGTGACCGGACGGGAACTGTTCAGCGAGGCGCGCTCGGAGAAGGTGGTGGCGGCGAGCTTCGCGGGCACGCCGGACCCACGACTGAGGCAGATCACGACCGCGCTCGCCCACCATCTCCACAGGTTCGTCAAGGAGGTGGCGCTGACCGAGGCGGAGTGGGCGGCGGCGATCGCGTTCCTCACCCGGACCGGCCAGATGTGCAGTGACGTGCGGCAGGAGTTCGTGCTGCTCTCCGACGTCCTCGGCGTCTCGATGCTGGTGGAGACGATCAACCACCGCGCCGCCGGCACATCCACCGAGTCCACCGTGCTCGGCCCTTTCCACCTGGTCGACTCCCCGCCGAGGGACCTCGGCGAGAACATCGCGCTGGACGGCAAGGGCGAGCCCTGTCTGGTCACCGGGCGGGTCAGCGGCCCGGACGGCGAGCCGGTCCCTGGTGCGCAGGTAGACGTCTGGCAGGCCAACGCCGAAGGCTTCTACGACGTGCAGCAGCCCGAGGTGCAGCCCGAACGCAACCTGCGTGGGCTGTTCACCGCCGATGGCCACGGGCGCTTCCGGTTCCGGTCGATCGTGCCCCGGTACTACCCGATCCCGACCGACGGCCCGGTCGGCGCGCTGCTCGCGGCGACCGGCCGGCACCCCAACCGTCCTGCCCACGTGCACTTCCTCGTCGCCGCGCCCGGCTACCGGCCAGTCACCACCCACCTGTTCGTCGACGAGAGCCCCTACCTCGACTCCGATGCCGTCTTCGGCGTCAAGGAAAGTCTGATCCGCCAGTTCCCACTGGTGGACGACCCGGCGCGGGCGGAGGAGGCCGGCCTGCCGAACCCGTTCCGCGCCGTCCATTTCGACGTCGTCCTGCAGAGTGCCGATCAGGAGGCCACCGGCATCCCGGCGCGGCAGGCGCCCGCATGATCGGGTCCTTCGTCTACGAGGCCCTTCCCATGCGCGTGGTCTTCGGCGTCGGTGCGCTGGACCGACTCGGCACGGAGATCGCCCAGGTCGGCCTGTCCCGGGTACTGGTGATCCACGGGCCCGACCGATCCGGCACCGGGCGGCGAGTAGCCGAGACACTGGGCGAGCGCGCGGTCGGCGTGTTCGCCGAGGCCCGGACGCACGTGCCGGCGGATCTCGCCCGCCGCGCCGCCCAGACCGCCGTCGGCCTCGGAGCCGACGGCTGCGTCACCGTGGGCGGCGGTTCGGCCATCGGGCTGGGCAAGGCCATCGCGCTCGTCCGCGGGCTTCCCATCGTCGCCATCCCGACCACCTACGCCGGCTCGGAGATGACCCCTGTCTGGGGCCTGACGGAGAAGGGGCGCAAGCGCACCGGACGTGACGTAGGGGTCCTGCCCCGCAGCGTGCTCTACGACCCGGCGCTCACCGTGTCCCTGCCCGGCGAGCTGTCCGTGGTCAGTGGCCTCAACGCGCTCGCCCATGCCGTCGAGGGGCTGTACGCGCCGGACGCGACGCCCATGGTCAGCCTGATGGCCGAGGAGGGTGCGCGAGCGCTGGCCACTGCCCTGCCGAAGGTGGCCGCGCACGGAGCGGATCTCGACGCCCGCACCGGTGCCCAGTACGGTGCGTGGCTGTGCGGCGCGGTTCTCGGGGCCACCACCATGTCACTACACCACAAGCTCTGTCACACCCTCGGCGGAGCGCTGGACCTGCCGCACGCGCAGACCCATGCTGTCCTGCTCCCGCACGTCCTGGCCTACAACCAGGCAGCCGCACCGCAGGCCGTCGCGGCGCTCGCCCGCGCGTTCGGCGCCGCCGACCCGGCCGGCGCGCTGTGGGATCTCGCCGGTCAGCTGGGCGCTCCGCGATCACTACGCGAGATCGGCATGGCCGAGGGCGACATCCCCCGAATCGTGGAGCAGGCGGTGCTGCATCCCTACGCCAACCCGCGCGAGGTCACCGCGGAAGGCATCCGACAGCTGCTGCACCGGGCCTGGGCCGGCGAACGGCCGAAGGTCGCCTAGGCCCTCATCACTGGTGCTCGAAAACCGTGTCGACGTCTGCGAGGGAGTTCAGATGACCAGCACGCAGGAGCCGCAGGACTACATCGACGAGATGGCCCGCAAACGCGGCTATGTTCTGGACTATCACAAGGTGATGGCCAAACACGATTTCGACGTGCTACGGGCCGCGAACGGGCTCGTCGACGCCGCCTACCTCGCCCAGCGGACGCTGGACCGCCGGACGAAGGAGCTCATCTTCATCGTCAGCCTGACGGTCATGCGCGCTTCCAAAGGACACATCCAGAGCCACATCAAGGTCGCGCTGGAGCTGGGGCTCTCGCCGCGCGAGATTCTGGAGGCGATCGAGATCAGCCTTCCGGAGGCCGGCGTCGTGGCTTTCCAGACCGGTTTCGAGGCCTGGCGGGAGGTCGTCGGCGCGGACGGGCTGGAGCCGTCCGTCGAGGTCTTCGACGGTGGCGCCGGGGCGTGAGCGGGAGATGTACGAGGTCGTCATCGTCCGCTATGGCACCCGGGACACCGTCCGCAGCGACGTCTTCCTGAACTACGCGTTCTACGGCGCCGCCGACGGCCCGGTCACGGTGGACTACTTCTTCTGGCTCGTGCGCGGCCGCGAGCGGACGTTCATCGTGGACACCGGGTTCGGCTCCGAAGCCGGCGGCCGACGGAACCGGACGATGCTGGTCCACCCGGTCGAGGCGTTGCGCGCGCTCGGCGTGGACCCCCTCGCCGAGAACGACGTGATCGTCACCCATGCGCACTACGACCACATCGGCAACCTCGCCGCGCTGCCGAACAGCCGGGTACTGATGTCCGAGCGCGAGTACGACTTCTGGACCTCCCCGCTGGCCCAGAGGCAGCTCTTCCGCTACTTCTCGGAGCGCGCCGAGATTGACCATCTGCACGCGGCGCGCGGTGCGGGCCGGATCGGCTTCGTCGAGCACGGCTACAGCCCGGCGCCTGGCATCACGCTGCTGGAGACCGGCGGGCACACTCCAGGGCAGCTCATGGTCCTGGTGGAGACCCGGGACGGACCGGTGCTGCTGGCCTCCGACGCCGTGCATTTCTACGAGGAGCTGGCGCGGGACATGCCGTTCATCGCGGTCTGCGACCTTCCCCAGATGTACGCGGGCTTCCAGACCGTGCGTGAGCTGGTCGCCACCCGGCTGCATCACGTCGTCACCGGTCACGACTCCTCGACACTCCAGCGTTTCCCCGCGCTCCCCGGCCCGCTGGCCGCCCACGCGGCCGTGATCGGCCGGCTGGCGGAACCCACCACACCGGAAGGGCGGCCATGACGGACACCGTCACATTCATCGGGCTGGGCACCATGGGGCTGCCGATGGCCCGCAACCTCGCCCGTGCCGTGCCGGTCGCGACCTACGACGTCAACCCGGACGCCGCCGCGGACGCCGCTCGGCACGAGGGCATCTCGGCGCTGGCCGACCCGCTAGAGGGCACGCGCGCGGACGTGGTGATCCTCATGCTGCCGAACAGCTCCGTCGTCGGCCAGGTCCTCGGTGACCCCGGCGCCCCGGAGAGCCTCGCGGCGCATCTGCGGCCCGGCACGCTGCTGATCGACATGGGCTCCTCGGCGCCGCGCGCCACCCAGGAGCTCGCCGCCCGGCTGCGCGAGCACCAGGTCGCCATGGTCGACGCGCCGGTGTCCGGCGGGCCGCGCAAGGCCGCGACCGCCGAGCTGACGATCATGGCCGGCGGTGTCGCGGGCGACGTCGAGCGCGCGGCCCCGTTGCTGCGCACCATGGGCAGCTCCGTGACGTACACCGGACCGGCGGGATCGGCGCACGCGCTCAAGGCGCTCAACAACCTGCTGTCGGCCATCGGCCTCGTGGGCGCGCTGGAGGTGTTCACGGTGGGCGTGAGGTTCGGCCTGGACCCGCGGGTGATGCTGGAGGTCATCAACCGGTCCACCGGACGCAACCAGTCGACCGAGGTCAAGATCGGCCCGGAGGTCCTGGACGGCCGGTTCAACGTCGGGTTCTCACTTCCGCTGACGGTCAAGGACGTCACGACGGCGCTGGAGCTGTCCCGATCGCTGGAACTGGAGTCGGAGGTGTCCGAGGCCTGCGTCCGGGTGTGCCGGGCCGCGCTCGACGGGCTCGGTGGTAACCCGGACCAGTCGGAGATCGCCCGTTACCTGGCGCAGGTCACCGGCGTGCACCTCACCCGGTGAGGCGACCAGGTCCCGCACGCTCGTAGATCCGGTGTCCCTCGACGCGGCGTGCCGGGACCGCCCGTGAGGGACCTGGCCCCGGCGCGCCACGCTCCAGGCACCTGGCATCTTGCACCGTCTCCAGGTCAGGTGGTCGGCGCCTGGGCGAGGTAGAGGTCGGTGACCCGGTCCGGATGGTTGCGTAGCTGTTCGGAGGGTGCGGTCAGCGCGATGCGACCTCTGGTCAGGACGTAGGCGCGGTCGACGTGGTGGAGCGCCAGCCTGACGTGCTGCTCGACCAGGAGGACGGCGGTTCCATGGTCGGCGGCGGCCCGTAGCGCCCGGAGCAGTCGTTCCACGACCATCGGCGCCAGGCCGAGCGACAGCTCGTCGGCCAGCACGATCCGCGGCCTACCGGCCAGAATCCGGGCCAGCGCCAGCATCTGCTGCTGGCCGCCGGACAGCAGGCTGGTGCGGCGGTCCAGGTGCTCCTCGAGCTCGGGGAAGAACCCGAGTGCCGATTCGACGCTCCCTCGTCCCAGCCGCAGGTTGTCCCGCGCGGTGAGGGTCATGAACACCGCGCGGTCCTCGGTGAGGAGCCCGAGGCCGTCGCGGGCGCGCAGGTGCAGCCCACGGTGCTCCGGTGTCCCGAAGTACTCGACGACGCCGGACATGATCTGGACCTCGCCGGCGAGCGCGAGCAGGGCGGTGGTCTTCCCCGCGCCGTTCGGCCCGAACAGGGCGACCAGTTCGCCCTGGCGCACTTCAAGGTCGAAGTCGTGTACCACGGGGACTTGGTGGTAGCCCGCGCTCAGGCCGGCGGCCCGTAGGGCGGGAGCGTCCGTCGCGGTCGGGCCGCCGGGCGCCGTCAGGGTCTCGGTCGGGTTCGTCACGTCGTGACCCGGCTGTCGAGTGGTGGTTCCCGCACCTCGCCGACCTCGTCGGCGCCGCCGATCTCGTCGATCTCGTCGATCTCGTCCACGAGATCGTGGCGCTCGTTCTCGTCGGGCTGTTCGGGTTCGGGCTGTTCGGGTTCGTCGTGTTGTTCGGGTTCACTGGTATTGGTGTGGGCGGCGCCGAGGTAGGCCTCGATGACCGCGGGGTGCCGGCGGACCGACTCAGGCGGGCCCGTGGCGATCGTCTTTCCGAAGTCGAGCGCGAGGACTTGGTCGGCGACGTCGAGGACGAGATCGACGTCGTGTTCGATGAGCAGCACGGCGACGCCCCAGTGGTCGGCGATTGTGCGGATCAGTCGGCGTAGTTCCTGTCGCTCCTGTTCCCCCAGCCCTGCGGCGGGTTCGTCGAGGAGGAGTACGCGCGGCCGGGTCGCGAGGGCCCGGGCGATCGCGAGCAGCCGCCGGTCACCGTAGGACAGGGCCGCCGGCGAGTCCTCCAGTCGCTGGTCCAGCTCGAGCTCGGCCGCGGCGGTCGCGGCGGCGGGGCTCAGCCGCGCCCGGCCTGGAGCGAACATCGCGGTGCAGGCGCGTAGCCAGGACGGGCGGTCGGCCGCGACGAGGAGGTTGTCCAGCACGGAGAGGTCCTCGAAGAGCTCGAGCGACTGGAATGACCGGGTGATGCCGAGGCGGCTGCGGGCCGCGGGGGTCAGCCCGACGAGTTCCCGTCCGTCGAGGGTGATGGAGCCGGTTCGGGGCCGGGCGTAGCCGGTGATCGCGTCGACGAGTGTCGTCTTGCCGGCGCCGTTGGGTCCGAGTACGCCGAGGACGGTGCCGGCTGTGAGTTCGAGGTTCACCTTGTCGAGTACCTGGAATCCGCCGAAGGCGACGGTCAGGTCCGTGACGGCGAGCCGGGCGGGCGCGACCCGCTCGACCGCCTCGACCGCCGCCTCGGCGGGCCGCGGCCGCCGTGCGCCGTCCCGGCGCGGCGGACGGAGCCTGCCCGAGAGCGGGGCGAACGTCCGTCGCGCCTGCGCGGCGACGCCGTCCGGAGCGGTCACGACGGTCACGACGAGCAGGAGGCCGCCGACCACCGCTAGCCACTCGCCGTGGCCGAACAGGCCGAGCACCTTGTCGCCGAGCCCGCCGACCTGCGAAACGGTACCGACCACGGTGCCGCCGGCGAAGCCGATTCCGCCGATGGTGGCCTGGGCGGTGGCGTTGAGGGAGTTGAACGGGCTGTAGGCGCTTCCGGGGTTGCTGACGACGACGATGGAGTTGGTGAAGGCGAGCAGCACCCCTCCGACCGAGGCGATCATTCCGGACAGGACGAACGCGTAGAGTTTCACGGCCGGGACAGCGATCCCCAGCGACGCAGCGGCTCGTTCGTTCGCCCGGACGGCGACCATGCGCCGTCCCATCCCGGACCGTCGTAGGTTCAGCACCCCGATGCCGGTCAGGACGAGGACGCCCAGCGCGAGCAGCGCGTACCGGCGGGGATGGAAAAGCGCGTCGAACTCGATGCCGGCGATGGTCGGCGTCTCGACGGGGATTCCGTTGATTCCGTCGGAGATGCGGGCGTTGTCGAGGATCATTGACTGGACGGCGACGGCGAGGCCCAGGGTGACGATGGCGAGGCTGATGCCGCGGGTACGGACGGCGGGCAGGCCGACGAGCAGGCCAACGAGACCGGCCGCGACGCTGGCGGCGGCCAGGGCCAGCAGGAACGGCCATCCGAGGTCCGATACCAGGCGTGCCGCGACCAGCGCGCCCACACCGGCCATCGCGAACGCGGCCAGGGAGAGCTGCCCGGTGTAGCCGGTCACCACCACGACGGACAGCAGCACGATCGCGGCTATCAGCGTGGTGGTGAGCGCGGCCACCCAGGACTCCGCGAGTCCCCACTGGGCCAGGTACACACCCAGCCCGGCCGCGGCCGCGAGCGGCACCCACGGAATCCGGCCCGAGCCGATGGCCGGGAGCTTCTCGGTCTGGTGGCCGCGGGTGGGCAGGGAGGTTCCCTGGAACGCGAGCACAAGCATGATCCCGATGAACGGGACCGCGTCCTGCAGCCCCTGGACCTTCGCGAACCGGCTCACCTCGGCCTGCGCGACGCCGACCGCCAGTCCGCCGAGCAGGGTGAGAGGGAACGAGGCCAGGTTTCCGAGCAGGGCCGCCGCCAACGCCGGCAGGAGCAGGGCCAGGGCGAGTGTCGGGGTGAGCCCGGTGATGGGGGCGATGAGGATTCCCGCGGCGGCGGCGAGGCCGCCGGCGATGGCCCAGTTCGCCATGCCGGTCCGGGACGACGACCAGCCCAGCGCCGCCAGCGACCGCGGGTTCTCCGCCAGGGCCGAGGTCGCGAGCCCGAACCGGGTCCGCCGGTACATCGTGTACAGCCCGGCGGCCAGGACTGTCGAGATGCCGAGCACGATGAGCCGGTCGGCGCCGACGGATATGCCTCCCAGGTTGATCGGCCGGGTGGGCAGGAGCGGTTGGACGATTCTCGGGTCGTCTCCGTATCGCAGGTTCAGCGCCGCCTGGACGGTGACCAGGACACCGATCGCGCCGATCGCCTTGGTCAGGGGGCTGGCTGTCCGTAGCGGGCGCATCAGGGCGACGTCGACCAGCAGGCCCAGCGTGACGCCGACGGCCACGGCGACGGCCACCGCGGCCGGGGTCGGCAGGTCGCCGCGCACATCGTTGAACACGTACGCGGCCGCGACGCCGATCGCGGCGTGGCCGAAGTTCACGACCCGGGAGGACCGGAAGACGACGACGAGGCCGAGTGCCAGGACCGCGTAGAGCCCGCCGGCGGCCCCGCCGATGACCGCGAAACGCAGGATGTCGTTGACCACGTCAGAGGCGCCGATCGTCAGAGCCCGGCGAGGAGCTTGGACAGGTCCACGTCCGGCTGGTCGGACGGCACGTACTTGCCGTCGCGGGCCACATAGACGATGAGGTCGGTGTGCGGCATCCGCGGAATCGTCTTCATGTAGCCGATCGTGGTCATGTCGACCGGCGGGAACAGCCCGACGTCGAGCGTCTTCAGGCCCCCCAGGGCGCCCAGCACGGAGGTCCCGGTCACGTCGGTCAGGCTCTTCGCGGCCTGCCTGAACACCAGGACGCCGGCGTAGGCGTTGATCGACGCGTCGTCGACCGGGGCGCTCTTGTCGACCGCCGCGATGTCCCTGGCGAGCTGGACGGCGGCCGTCTTGCCGCTCGACGGGTAGTAGAAGTTGCTCACCGCGAGGAATCCCTGGGATTCCGCGGAGATCTGTCCCAGGACCACCTCGGGCAGCGCGAGCGCGTTGCTGGCCCCGCGCGCGTGGTCACCCGCCTGGGCCAGCGTGCGAAGCCCCGCACTGGTCAGCTGCGCGCTGACGCCGTAGGAGAAACAGTCCGCGCCAGCCGCGCGGGCCTGGGCGATGAACGGGGCGATGTCGGTCGCGGTAACCGGTATGTAGACCGGGATCGCGGCGATGCCTACCTGTTTCGCGACTGGAACCTGATAGCCGTCGTACAACGCGTGCGCCGAAGCCACGTCGTTCGCCATAACCGCGACCTTGGCGCATTTGTCGTGCGTCACCGCCGCATAGGCGCCGATCTCGGCCGTCGCCCCGCTGAACAACGGGAACGAAACCCGGTTCGAATTCTCCTCCGGGTTGTTCGCGACCGGCAGGATGTACGGGATGCTGGCCTTGTCGAGCAGCGGAACAATCGAGTCGCCGAAGAAGGTGAACGCGCCGACGACCGCCGCGACACGCTCCTGGACAGCCTGACGACCACAGGCCGCCGCACCGTTCGGACTACCCTTGTCATCACACGTCACCAGAGAGACCTGGCGGCCGGCGACACCGCCCTCACGGTTGACGCGGTCCACCGCCGCCCGCGCCCCCGCCACGATCTCCGGAACCGCGAACGGCGGCTGCGAGAAGCTACCAAAAGCCATGATCTTGACCGGGTCGCTGTTGGCACCGGCCTCCGAGCCACCGCCACCGCCACCGCCGCCTCCGCCGCACGCGGTGAGAGCCAGGGCTCCCGCCGCGACGATCGCCGCCGCCGTGCCGCATAAGTTCTTCATGCTGTCTCAGTCCTTCAACCTAGTGCTTCGGTCTGGACGCGCGGGCAGCCAGGTTCCCGGCGGTGCCCGATTTCCGTGGCAGCCGGCTCTCCAGCGCTCGTCGTGGTCGCTGTACGGGAGGTCCCGATTGGATGTCCTCGGGGCGGGCGAGACAGAAGGCAGGGGTTTCGCGGCGGCGTGACACCATCCGCGTGTCCTATTCGGACTGGTATTTCCGCCTGGTTTTCCGCTCCCGGGAACCGGGGTCCTGAGGTGGTTCTAGAACAGGTCGTCCACCCGGGTCGCGGTCCCGCCGATCACCACGCCGCCATCGACGGCCAACGGGTGGCCGACGACGTAGGACGCCGCGTCCGAGGCCAGCCACAGCACGGCCTGGGCCACTTCCTCGGGTGACGCGAGCCGGCCGATGGGTGTGCCGGACAGCATGCGCTGCTTGACGACGTCCGGCAGGGCGGCGATGAAGGGCGTGTCCACGGGCCCGGGGCACAGCGCGTTGATCCGGATGTTGCGCGCGCTGAACTCGGTCGCCGCCGCCCGAGTCAGCCCGATGACGCCGTGCTTGGCCGCCGTGTAGGCGCTGAGCCAGTAACCGCCGATGAGCCCCGAGGCCGAGGCGGTGTTGATGATCGCCCCGCCCCCGCGTTCGAGGAGGTGCGGGATCTCGGCTCGCAGGCAGTAGAAGACCGACGACAGGTCCACGTCGAGGACCCGCCGCCAGTTCTCCACCGAGGACTCCAGCAGAGGCAGATGCTCGCCTTCGATACCGGCGTTGTTGTGGGCGATGTCCAGCCCGCCGTACATGTCCACGACGGCCGCGACGGCGGCCTGCACGCTGTCGGGATCGGCGACGTCCACGTGGATGAAGGCCGCGGCGCCGCCCTTGGCCACGATCTCCTCGGCGGTGGCCTTTCCCGCGCCGTCGGCGATGTCCAGGACGGCGACCTGGGCGCCGGCCGCTGCGAACGCGAGAGCGCTGGTACGCCCCATACCGGAGCCCGCGCCGGTGACGAGTGCGACCTTCCCTGAGAAGTCGAATGTCACGGTCATCCAAGGCCTCCTAGACCAGGGTCGTGGTTCCGTTGGCGCTCGCCAGAGCGCGGACGTCGATGTCGGCGTTGCGGTTCTCGTTCAGGTAGGGGAAACGTGACACCGTCGCGCGGATCTGCTTCTGCCGGGTTCCGGGGTCGCCCCAGAGCACCGTGACCTCCGTGCCGAGTTCCGCGTGCTCGGCGTCCAGTGAGCACAACGAAAGCATCGCCCGGTAGTAGATGCTGTAGCAGCGGCCCGAGCTGACGCCGACGGTCTTGCCATCCTTGCGGACCTGGTCCGCCCAGATGGTGTTGGCACCGTCAGTGAACGTGAAACGGCTGGGGTCGTCGATCGGCGCGAAGGGCTCTCCCGGCTCGTACTGAGAACGGTGGATGTCGAGGATGTCGTCCGGATTCCACACCAGGGTGACCATCTGGCGGCGCGGTGCGGCCTTCTCACGCTCAAGCGCGGCGCGGCCCACGAAATCGTGGTCGAACCTGATCATCCTCGCCCAACCGAGCTCGACGGGGTTGCGGTAATGCGCCCGCGGGTCGCGGTCGTAGCTGCCCCTGAATCGCTGCTGGCTGCCGGTGGCGAACGGCAGACTCGCCAGGTACTCGCAGAACCCCGCGTCCTCCTGCCATGGGTAGGCGAAGTGGTAAAAGGCCTGCGGGAATCCGTTCTCGGTGTGGTTCATCATGTAGGTACGGATGCCGAGCTTGCGCAGCCCCAACGGCTCACCGGCGGTGAAGATGGCCGAGTAGATCTCACGCGACGCGGGCAGCTCGCCGTGGACCTCATACGCGAGGGTGCCGCCCATGCCCATGCGCAGCACCCGTACCGGGTGCCCGGCGATGCGAGCCTGACGGAAGTGCATGAACTTGATGTCCCGGAGGTCCTCGCCGGTCGCCGCCTCGAGCACGTCGAGCGACCGGGGCCCGGCAAGCTGGAACAGACAGCTCTGCGCGGTGATGTCCGTACCGACCGCGTCATAGCCGCCCTTCGACAGCAGGTACGCGATATAGGGCGCCATCCAGTAGGTGACGAACTCCTCGTCACCGGTCCGGATGAGGACGCCGTCGGACATCACTAATCCGTCCTCGTTGCACATGATGGCGTGCTTGCCGGTGCCCACGGGGAAGTTCGCGAACGTGTTCACGCAGTGGTCGCGCAGGAAACGCAGCGCGTCCGGCCCGGAGATCCTGAAGGTCGGGCTCGGGTTGAGACCCCCGTGCAGGTAGGCGGTCTCCTTCCACGACACCTGCTCGTGGCGCCAGCCCGTGTACTCCCAGGGCACCAGGAACGGATACCCGCCGGCGGCCCATTCGTAGAGGTCCACCGTGGGGTCGTAGGAGACGAACGGCGAGTGCGCGAAGGTCTCCTTGCCTTCGGCCCCGAGGTACTGGGCCTGGACCAGGGATGCGGCGACGGCTGGATCTGTCATAGCCGCAGCGTCGCGGCCGCGCCCTCGCCTCGCATCCATGAGACCACCTGTCACTATGGCGTGGATCACGTAGGCTGGCGACCGCGATGAACGGTTCGACGGACGACGGCCTTCCTGAGACGACCTGGCAGCTGGTCGGACGCGGCGATGAGATCGCCGCGTTGGCCCGGCTGCGCGACCGCCTCCTGCGCGGTCTTGGTGGTGCGCTCACGCTCCTTGGGGAGCCCGGCATAGGCAAGAGTGCGCTCCTCGACGAGATCGCCCTCGAGGCTGGAAGGATCGCCGTCGTACGGACGAGCGGCCGGCGCGGGGCCGCGCCTGGCGACGGGTTTCGCGAGTTGTTCGGAGCGGGGGCAGCCGGCTTCGACGAACTGTCCGGCGCGGGCTCCCCCACAACCTTCGCCGCTGGCCTCGCCGTGCTCGACACCGTGATGGACCGCGCGGCGGCGCGGCCCCTGCTCTGCCTGGTGGACGACGCCCACCTGCTCGACCCGGCATCGCAGCGGGTGTTGCACTTCCTTGCCCGCAGGCTCGATCGCCTGCCCGTGGCGCTCGTCCTCGCCGCTCGCGAGACCGGCGGATACGCCGGCCCGGCCGGGACAGCCGTCCTGTCTGTGCGGCCGTTACGGACGGCCGCGGCCGCGGACCTGCTCGCCCGCCAAAGCCCGGTCCAGACCGGCTCGATCGCACCGGACCTGCTGGCGGCGGCCGCGGGCAATCCCCTCGCGCTCATCGAGCTTCCCCGGCTGCTCACCCTCGCCCAGCTGACCGGACGGCACGCGATCGTCGACCCCGTGCCACTGGGCCCTCGATCAACCCTCGGGTGGTCCGACGTCCTGGCGACCGTCACACCAGCCGTCCGGGCGGTGCTGCTGATCGCGGCCGCCGCGGGCGAGGTCCGCGCGGGCGTCGTGGCCGAGGCCGCCGCACTTCTCGGTCTTCCCGACGACGCGTTGTCGAGCGCGGAGTCGACCGGATTGATCGCTGTGAGCAACGGCCTGCTCACTTTCCCGCGACCGCCCGTCAGGTCCGTGGCCTACCATCTCGCGGCGTGTCCCGAACGACGGGAGGCGCACCAGGCGCTCGCGGCCGTGCTGACGGCTGACCGCGACGCGAGCCGCCTGGCCCGGCACCTGGCGGCCGCGGCGGCCGGCCCGGACGAGGCAACCGCGGCGCTGCTCGAAGCGACGGTGTGGCAGGCGGGAACCGGCCGCGCGGCCGCCGACGCGCTCGAGCTGGCAGCCGACCTGAGCGTGGGCGACGACGTGCGCGGCCGCCGGCTGGTTGCGGCCGCCATGGCCAACTGGGAGGCCGGCCGCCCTGACCGAGCGTCGGAGCTGGTCCGACAGGCTCACCCGCTACCCGAGGACGTGTCGGTCCGGGCCACGGCGCTCCTGGTCGAGGGGGCCGTCGCGCTGAGCGAAGGCGCTGCCGGCCTGGCGTTCAAAGCACTGGTCTCGGGCGCCGAGGTGGCCCTCGAACGGGATCGCGACCTTGCCGTGGACCTGTCCGCGCGGATCGCGGGCATGGCCTGGTGGGCTGGCGGGCTGGACTGGGCCCAGCGTGCCGCCGAGCTCGCGGCCGCTGCCGCGACGGAGGGCAACGCCTACGCCAGGTTCGTGGCGCGCGCCGCGACCGCTGGCAGCGATCTGCTCGGCGGCCGGCTGGAGGACGCCGGCGCCACGCTTCGTCAGATCCTGCCGGTCGCCGACACGCTCGGGGAGCCACGGCACCTGCTGCACGCGGCGGAGGTGGCCGGCCTGCTGGGCGACGACGAGACCGTGCTGCGCCTTCAGGTCCGGGCGATACGGACGCTGCGTGGCCGGGGCGCGGTCTCCGAGCTTCCCTTCGCTCTGGAGCTCAACGCGCTCGCTCTCGCCTGGCAGGGCAAGGTGGACGCGGCCGCCGCGCGCGCCAAGGAAGGACGGTGCCAGGCGAGCGGGCGCGAGCGCGAGCGTGACGGTGCGTTCCAGCAGACGATTCTGGCCCACGTCGCCGCGTTGAGCGGCGACGAGGACGCCTGCCGCACCCATGCCGCCGCCGCGCGAGGCTGCAACGATCCGGCGAACTCCGCAGCCAGCGTCCACTGGGCACTCGGACGCATGGCGCTCGGGCTCGGGCGCCCCGACAAGGCGCTCGGCCACCTCGCCCCGCTGATGGTGGACGAGCCGGATCATCCCCTGGTCGGCCTCTTCGCGGCGCCGGACATCGTAGAGGCGGCGGTACTCGGGCGGCGTCCGAGCCTCGCCGAGGCCGCTCTGGCCCTGTTCGGCCGGTGGAACGCGGCCGGCTCTCCCTGGGCGAGCGCGGTCCTGCCTCGGCTGCGGGCGCTGATGGCCTGCCCGGCGGAGGCCGACGACCTGTTCGAGGCCGCGACAGCCGCGCCCGGCCTGGCGTCGCGCCCGTTCGACAATGCGCGGACCCAGCTGCTCTACGGACTGCACCTGCAACACCGCCGGCGACGCTTGGATGCTCGGACACCTCTGCGTGCCGCTCTGGCGACCTTCGAGACCCTGGGGCTGGCTCCTTGGGCCGAACGTGCCCGCGCGGGCCTGCGGGCGGCCGGGGGGACGGTCCAGCCGCGGGCGGGCGAGCCGGTGGACACGCTGACCGAGGGAGAGCTGCGGGTCGCCTGGCTGGTCCTGCGGGGCGGCTCCAACCGGGAGGTCGCGGACACTCTGCACCTGAGCCCGCGCACGATCGAGTATCACCTCTCGAAGGTGTACACGAAGCTGGGCATCAGCTCCCGCGAGCAGCTCGGCGCGGCCCTCCGCGCCGGATGACCCGGGCGATCAGACCGCCGAGGCAATCGCCAGGTCGGCGAGCCGCTGGAAGCGCCGCACGTTGTCGGCCTCGCCGAGCACGCCCGCGGTGAGGCACACGAAAGTCAGCTCACGGACGGGGTCCACGAAGAACAAGGACGAGCCCGCGCCGTAGTTGCCAAAGGTGCGCGGCGAGGCGGTGGCGCCGAAGAAGGTCGGCCGCACGCCCGGTCCCCGCAGCATGAACCCGAGGCCGATGTTGGCGACCCAGGGCTGCCAGTTCATCGTCGCCACGAGCTTGGCATACCGCTCGTTGACCAGCTCGCCGGTCTGGTTGATGGTCGCCATCTCGATCACCGCGGGAGACAGCAGCCGGACACCGTCCAGCTCGCCGCCCCGGCGCAGCATCTCGGCGAAGCGGAACACGTCCGCGACGGTCGACACGCACCCGACCCAGGGCAGCTCGGCGCCCTCGTGCGCGGCGGCGGCTGTGTCCACGATGTCCTGGGGCGAGAAGAACTCCCCCGCCGGGAACCGGGGCACGACGGGCACCAGGCGATCCGCCCAGTCCGCAGGCGCTCCCATCCGGGTGTCTCGCATGCCGAGCGGACGGAGCAGCTCCTCCTCGAGGGTGGTGGTGTAGGTTCGCCCTGCCCCCAGGGTGCGCACCACCAGCTCGCCGAGCAGCGCATGGCACAGGCACGGCGAGTAGTTGACCTGGTCGCCGGGTGTGCCGACGAGGTCCATGTCGCAGATCGCCGCCACGGTGCGGCCGAGGTCAGCGCACTCCATCGGCGGCAGCGGCCACGGTGTGGGTGAGGTGCCGGCCCGGTGGGTCAGCAGGTGCGCGACGTCGACCCGGTCCTTCATGCCTGCGCGGAAGCGGTCCCGGCCCCGGAACTCCGGGATGATGTCGACGACCTTGGTGGTCGGCGCCATGAGCCCACGGTCGAAGGCCATGAGAACGAGGACGTTGGTAAAGGCCTTGGTCGAGGAGAAGATCCAGAAGACGTCGTCGACCTGGGCGCGACGGCCTACCGCGCGGTCGGCGAAGCCAACCGCCTCGTGGATGCCGACCTCGCCGTCGCGGGCGACGAGGACCACGCCGCCGTCGTAGAGGCCGGACGCCACGTCGGCCTCCATCGTGGCCGGAAGCCGCTGCAGTGCGTTCTTGTCCAGGCGAGTCATGGCCTGACTGTCGCCCGGCCGGCCGCCCCGTCGCATCGGTACCGCCACCAGTCGTCTCGGCCTCACCCGTCCCGGTCGGGACCAAGGTGGCGGTCGAGCGCGTCCGCGAGCTGGGAGCGGGAGCTGATCCGCAGCTTGGTGTAGGTCTTGTGGAGGTGCGACTCGACGGTCTTACGGCTGATGAACAGCTGGGCGGCGACGTCCTGGTTGGTCCCCCCGGCGGCGACGATGCGGGCGATCGCCACCTCCTGCGGCGTCAGCCGGCCAGCCAGATGATCCATGCGGCGGCGGGCATGCTCGCCGGTGGCCAGCAGCTCGGCCTGAGCCCGTTCCACCCAGGGCCGCAGACCGAGCGCGTCGAACCGGTCCAGCGCCGCCCGCAGCTCCTGGCGAGCGCGTACACGCTGCCGGGTGCGCCGCAGATGCTCACCGAAGAGCAGCCAGTGACGGCCTTCGTCGAAAGGGCGCCGTCCATCAGCCAGGAAGTCCGCGAAGCAGGCCTCCGCCTCGGCCGGCGGCGCCAGCAGTCCTCTCAGCCTGGGCAGGACCGCCTTCGCCCAGGTGGAGCCGGCGGTGGCCCACTGCTCGAACGGTCGCAACGCCGATTCGGCGAGATCGCGGCGACCCGCCCGGCAGGCCGCCTCCACGAGGTCGGGGGCCGCGTAGAGCGCGACCATCGGGTGTGCTCGGCCCGAGCCCGGGTCACCGAGAGCGGTCAGGTGCTCGAGTGCGGGGACCGGGCGCCCGCCGCCGAGGTCGAGACGTCCCAGCGCCCAGAGCGCCGAGGTGGGAAGAAACGCCACGTCCTGTCCGGTGACGAGCCGGAGGGCCTCGGCCGCGGCCGACCGCGACAGGTCTTCGTCGCCCTTCAGGGCCCAGATGTGCGCGCGCAAGGAAAGGTGGAAGGTTCTGCTGCGCGTGTCGCCAACCTGGTCGGCGAGATCCGTTCCCTCCGCTGCGTGCCGGTCGGCGGCCGGGAACTGGCCACGCCAGGCCTCGATCGAGGCGAGCAGGGCCAGCGTGAACGCCAGGTCGGACACCGCCGCGAGGTCACGCCACCCGGCCAGCGCGGCCTCGAGATGGCGCTGCGCCGTGAGATCGTCACCCAACAGCATCGCGGCCTGGCCGGCGAAGACGAGCAGGCGGGGGTCCGTCACCGAGCCGAGCCGCTCCAGCACGAGCTTGAAGTGCCCGGCCGCGCGGCCGGGCTCACGGGCGAAGGCGTGGCCGCCGCCGATGACGACCTCGCGCAGGAGGACGCCGGCGTCGTCGGCGGGACGGATCGAGCGAGCGAGGCCGGCGACCTCGTCCGCCCACGTCGACCGCCCCGTCCACCACGCCAGCTGAGCGGCGGCGGCGAGGGACTCCAGGCTCAGGCCCGGCTCGTGATCCCGGGCAAGTCCGGCGGCGGCCACGAGGGCACGGAAGGCGTCGGCGGGAGCCCTGCCGGCGGCCGCGATGCTGCCCTCGATGAAGCGCGCCCGCGCCCGAACCTCCGTGGGTCCGGGGACTCGCCGTGCCCGGTCGAGAAGGCTCCCCGCCCGTTCGAACCGTCCGGCCCGCCAGCTCGCCTCGGCGGCGCGCACCAGCCAGCGTGCATAGGACGCCTCGTTCGCCGTCAGATCGGCGGCGCGCTCGAGGGCAGCGGCGGCGGCCGCGTAGCCGCCGCGTTCCAGCGCGAGCCCGACGCTGCTTTCCAGCAGCCGGGCCACCTCCTCGTCCGGGCCCTCGGAAGCCTCGGCGAGGTGCCATGCCCGCCGGTCGCGCCGGCCGTCATCCGCGAGAAGCTCGGCCAGGCGGCGATGCGCCCGCCGGCGGTCCCGGGAGGCGGACGCTCGCAGCACCGCGGTGGCCGCGAGCGGATGGCAGAACCTCGGGCGGCCGTTCGTCAGCCCGGCCAGCCCGGTGGCGAGCACCTCGGCCCAGGCGGCCGTCATCACGAGGGCGGGCCATTCCCCGAAGTCAGCAGCGTCCACACCGCCTTCCGTGCCCACGGCCGCGAGCAGCAGCAGGTCGTGCGCGGCGTGAGACAACCCGGCGGCACGGCGGGCGAACTCCCGCTCGGTGACCTCCGCCCGCCCGCCCGCGTCGATCACGGGCCGACGCCCGGCGAGCTCGTCGTCCGACAGCGAGCCGGTGAGCTCGGTCAACGCCCTCGGGTTGCCCGCGCCCCAGGCGAGAACCTGCTGGTTCACGCTCGCTGGAAGCGTGGTTCCGGCGACCGCCGACAGCAGCGCGGCCGACGCCTCCGTGTCCAGCGGCGTCACGTGCAGCTGGGAGACCGCCCGCGCGGCGTGCGGCAGGCTCTCCACGTCGCGGGCGGCCAGCAGGATACCGACGGGCGGTCCACCCGGAGCTGACGAGAGGCGCAGAAGTACGTCGAGCGAAGCTTCGTCGGACCACTGCGCGTCGTCGACCACGCATACGAGGCCGTCCCCGGCCACGCTCCTGAGCAGGCCGAGCACCGGCTCGGTGACCACGTCGGCGCCGGCGCCGGCGCCGGCGCGCGACAGCGCATCCCGCACGGCACCGACCTGCCCGGCGGAGCGGGCCGGTCGTGGGTGCAGCAGCGCAGCGAGCACCTGGTGGAGCACGCCGAAGGGCAGCCCCGACTCGGGCTCGGCGCCGCTTCCCCACAGCACCGGCAGGCCCGCCGAGGCAGCCGTCACGCGAAGCAGGCTCGACTTGCCGACGCCCGCCGCGCCGACGAGCAGGAACGCGCCGCTCTCACCCGACGCCACGGCGTCGACGTGCCTGCGCAGCTGGTGCAGCTCCTGGTCGCGGCCGAGCAGTCGACCGTCCGGAGTGGTCGTCCTCGTAACCCTCGTTCTCCTCGTCACTGGTGGGACCACCGATGCGAGGGGTCACGCTCGCGCAGATCATCGTCCTTCATGGATACCAGAGAAGTGGTCGTCGTCGGCGCGGGGCCCGTCGGCGTCCTCACTGCCCTCGGGCTCGCGCAGCGAGGGCATGAGGTTCTGCTCCTCGAGGCGAACATGGACGTCGTGCCCGCGCCGCGGGCGATCGTCTACTACTGGCACGTCCTGGATGGCCTGGAGCGGCTCGGACTCCTCGCCGACATCGAGGAACGTGGATTCCCCAACACGGCGTTCCGGCAGAGAGTACTGCGGACCGGCCAGGAGGCCGTCATCTCGCTCGACCCGGTCCGCGCCGTGACCTCACGGCCGTGGAACGTGCATCTGGGCCAGGACGAGGTCGTGCGGATCGGGCTGGAGCACCTGGCTCGCCATCCCCGGGTCCAGGTGGAGTTCGGTGCCCGGGTCACGGCGGTGCGGACCGACGAGACCGGTGCCGAAGTCGTCGTCGAACGCGCGGACGGCCAGCGAGTGGTCCGAGGACGCTGGGCGGTCGCGGCCGACGGCGCGCGCAGTACGGTCCGCCGGGCGCTCGGCATCGGGTTCGAGGGCATGACCTGGCCGGACCGTTTCGTCGCGACCGACATCCGTTTCCCCTTCGCGGAGCTCGGCGGGCTCGGCAACGCCAACATGCTGCTCGACCCGCAGGACGGCTGCGTGATCGCGCGGATCGACCGCGACGGCCTCTGGCGGTGGACCTGGGGCGAACCCGCGGACCTGCCGGAGAGCACGGTCATGGAGCGGCTCCCTGGGCGGCTGGCCGCGCTCGGGTTCGGTGACGTGCCCTATGAGGTGGTCGCCGCGACCCCCTATCGCATGCACCAGCGAGCGGCCGACCGCATGCGCCTGGACAGGTTCCTGCTCATCGGGGACGCGGCGCACGCGACCAATCCGACCGGGGGGCTTGGACTCACGAGCGGCCTTTACGACCTGTTCGCCCTCGTGGACCCCCTGAGCGCGGTACTCGGCGGCGCCGACGCGGGTGTTCTGGACCACTGGGCCAGCGAACGCCTGGCGGTCTTCCGCCAGCACGCCTCGCCGATGGCGTCCGGCTCCAAGCATCTGGTCTACGACGAGAAGGACATCTCGAAGCTGGAGTCCGCGGTCCGGATGGCCGCGGACCAGTCCGACCAGGCGGCGGCGCTCGCCCGCCTCAGCGGGATGACGGTGCTGCGCACGGGCCTGCCCCGCCACCACGCCGAGCTGGCCTGAGTCCGCAGGCGGCACGGGACACCTGGCGGCAGGAAAGCCGATGGCAGCACGGAAGCAGGAAGGGAAGTCGCGGATGGCCACGTTCTGGTGGATCACCGACGGCCAGGAGGACCCTCCGGCCGGCTCGATGTACGTCGAGCGGCACGCGCCGTCCGCGGGCCGCGTTCGCCCATACCCGATGGTGCTGGTTCACGGCGGGGGAGGGCAGGGCACCGACTGGCTGGCGACGCCGGACGGCCGGCCAGGCTGGGTCTCCTATCTCGTCCGGGACGGCTGGACGGTATTCGTGGTGGACCGGCCCGGCCACGGGCGCTCACCCCGCCGGACGGCGTCCGGCGGTGGCGCGGCCGGGCCGCTCCCACCCCAGGTCGCCGCGCGGATCTTCGCTCCCGGGACCGAGCCGCGCCACATCCAGTGGCCGGGGCCCGGCGGCCCGGAAGATCCGGCTGTGCGCCAGCTCGCCGCAGCGGCCACGGACCTCCCCGGGGATCTCGCCGAGGCGCAGGAGCTCGAAGGGCGGCTGCTGGCGAGCCTGCTCGACCGGATCGGCGCCGCGGTGATCCTGACGCACTCGCTCGGAGCCGGAGCCGGCTGGCTGGCCGCCGACGCCCGGCCCGGGCTGGTCGAAGCCCTGGTCGCGATCGAGCCGCCCGGCCCGCCGTTCCTCGACCTCCCCGGGACACCGCTGCGTCTCGACTGGGGCCTGACAGCCGCTCGCCTCCTGTACGACCCGCCGGCCGCGGCCGCGGCCGACCTCGACCGGGTCCGGCCCGGCCGTCTGCCAGGCCTGGCGGGCTTCCCGATCGCGATCGTCGAGGCCGAAGTCTCGGCGATGGGCGCCGGCTGCGGTGCCGTGGCGACGTTCCTGCGTTCAGCCGGAGCCGACGCGCACCATATCCGGCTGGCCGACCGCGGGCTGCATGGCAACGGCCACGCGGTCATGCTCGAGCGCAACAACCGCGCGGTGCTCGACGCGGTGGTCGCCTGGCTCGATGCCGTCCTGCCACCCGGCGCCCCGGCCGGAGACGGCCGCGCTGGTCGCATGCCCCAAGGCCCGCCGCTCCCCCACCATCGCTCACCCACACCGTTCCCACGGTGACGTTCCGCCACGGCACCCAGCCCGGAGGCAGTTGATGACCACCGCCACACCATCCGTAGCCCCAGACCGTCTCACCACGAGCGCGCCGGCCCAGCCGGCCAGCCTCGGCCGGTTACTCATCCGCTGCCCGGACCAGCAAGGGATCGTCTCGGCGGTCAGCACCTTCCTGGCCGCGGCCGATGCCAATATCGTCTCGCTGGAACAGCACACGACGCATCATCAGAACGGGACGTTCTTCCAGCGCACCGAGTTTCACCTGCCCGGCCTCACCGCGGTCCGCGACAGTCTCCGGCAGTCGTTCGCCGACGAGGTCGCCGGCCGGTTCGGCATGGAGTTCCAGCTCACCGAGGCGGCCAAGCCCAAGCGGGTGGCAATCATGGTGTCCAAGGCCGACCACTGCGTGCTGGACCTGCTCTGGCGCAACCGCCACGGCGAACTGGACATGTCCGTCGCGATGGTGATCTCCAACCATCCAGACCTCGCCGACCAGATCCGTGCCTTCGACGTGCCGTTCTTCTTCATCCCCGCGACGCGGGACAACCGGTCGGAGGCCGAGCGTCAGCAGCTCGGCCTCCTGCGCGGCAACGTCGACCTGGTGATCCTGGCTCGCTACATGCAGATCATCAGCCCGGACTTCCTGTCGGAGGTCGGCTGCCCGCTCATCAACATCCACCACTCGTTCCTGCCCGCGTTCATCGGGGCCGCGCCGTACCAGAAGGCCAAGGACCGCGGGGTGAAACTGGTCGGCGCGACCGCGCACTACGTGACCGAGGACCTCGACGAGGGCCCGATCATCGAGCAGGACGTCGTCCGGGTCGACCATCGACACAGCACCGCCGACCTGACGCGGCTGGGAGCGGACGTGGAACGCCTGGTGCTGGCCCGCGCGGTGCGCTGGCACTGCGAGGACAGGATCGCCCGGCACGGCAACACGACCATCGTCTTCTGAGGAGTCGGCATGACCGCACGACTGATGGACGGCGCGGCGGTCGCGCGCCGGGTACGCCAGGAGGTCGCCGACGGGGTCGCCGGGCTCGTCGCGGCGGGGGGCGTCGCCCCGGGGCTGGCCACGGTACTGATCGGCGCCGACCCGGCGTCCGAGATCTACGTACGCAACAAGCGACGCGCCTGCGCCGCCGCGGGCATGCGCGACCTGCACCGGCACCTGCCAGGTGACGTGTCCCAGCACGAGGTACTCGACCTGGTCGACGACCTCGCCGCGGATCCCGCGGTGTCCGGCATCCTGGTACAGCTTCCGCTGCCCGCGCACCTGGACGCCGACGCGGTGCTGGCCCGGATCCCGGCCGCGAAGGACGTCGACGGCCTGTCGACCGTCAACGCCGGGCTGTTGGCGCAGGGCCGGCCGGGCCTGCGCCCATGCACACCGTCCGGTGTACTCCGGCTGCTCGACGAGTACGAGGTCCCACTCGCCGGCGCCGAGGCGGTCGTCGTTGGCCGATCAGCCCTCGTCGGCAAGCCGATGGCCCAGCTCCTGCTCGGCAGGAACGCCACCGTCACCATTTGTCACTCACGCACCAGGAACCTCGCCGACACCTGCCGACGGGCGGACGTGCTCGTCGTCGCCGCCGGGGTGCCGGGAATCATCCGCGCCGACGCGGTCCGCCACGGCGCGGCGGTCGTCGACGTCGGCATCCACCGGGGCGAGAACGGGCTGCACGGGGACGTCGTGTTCAGCGAGGTCGCCGCGGTCGCCGGGCTCCTGACGCCGGTACCTGGCGGAGTCGGGCCGATGACCATCGCGATGCTGCTGGACAACACCCTGCGAGCCGCCCAGGCGGCCGTGGCGAGCGACCGCCTACGCGCCGATGCGCCGTACGTCTCTTCGTGATGATGGCCCAGCTCGTTCTTCCGCCCCGTCCTCGTCGAGGACGCGACGTCGCTGACCGGCCCGCTCTAGCCGGCCCGGCCAGGCCTCGGACCTGGGCTGTGACCGCGACCCGCGGTCACAGCCCAGGTCCGGGACGGCCTAGATCGTAGCCGGCAAGGAGGCGGCGAAACCGCTGGCAGCGAGTGCGGACCGCTCGTGACTGCCGTCATGCTGGGTCAGGATGGCCGCCTTGGCGGCGAGTTCGGCTCGTTCGGCCACCGGGTCGGAATCCCAGGTGATCCCTCCGCCGACGCCGTACACCGCGCCACCACTCAGGCGGTCGACGACAGCCGTCCGAATGGCCACGCTGAACCGGGCGCGGAACGGGCCTCCAGGCGGGGCGACCAGACCGATCGCGCCGCAGTACACACCGCGCGGCGTCGGCTCGAGGTCCCGGATGAGCTGCATGGTCCGTTGCTTCGGCGCGCCGCTGACCGAGCCGCAGGGGAACAGCGCCCGGAACAGCTCCGTCAGCCCGACCCCATCTCCCACCCGCGCCGTGATCTCCGACGTCATCTGCCAGACCGTCGGGTACCGCTCGAGCGCGAACAGGTCCCGCACAGCGACGCTGCCTACCTGGGCCACCCGGGAGAGGTCGTTGCGGAGGAGGTCGACGATCATAAGGTTCTCAGCCTGCTCCTTCGCACTGGAGCGAAGACGGCGGGCCTGGGCACGGTCATGGGCGAATGTCCGTCCGCGCTGGGCCGTGCCCTTCATCGGCCGGGTTCGCAGCCGGTCTCCGCGCCACTCGAAGAAGAGCTCGGGACTGGCGCTCACCACGACATGACGGCCCAGGTCCAGGTAGGCGTTGTAAGCACCCCGTTGGCCAAGTGCGAGTTGCGCGTAGAGCGCGGCGGGGTCACCGACGTCCCGGGCACGTAGTCGATCGGTGAGATTGCATTGGTATGTGTCGCCCGCGGCAATGTGGTCTCGGACGGTTTCCACCGCACGGGTGTACTCCCCATCGGTCCAGTCGGGCGTCCACCGGTGCCCGGGCCGGGCAGCGCGCGGGCGCCGCAAGGGAAGCGCCTCCCGTGGAGGGCCACACAGGCCGAACCACGCTGGCGGCGGGTCCTGCTCCGACAGCCGTGCTACTGGCAGCGACGGATCCAGCTCGGCCGCGGCTTCATAGGCGACATAGCCGAATGCCCAGCTCCCAGCAGCGGTGGCCCGCTCGACCTGGGCCAGGACATTCGCCGCGTCGCCGGCATTGGAAGCCGTGTGGACGTGGCTCGGCGCCCGGAAGTGCAGCGCGGTACCTGTCAGCAGGTCGTCGAAGCGGGCCCAGGGAGCGTCCCCTGTCACAGGGCACTCATTCCCGGGAAACGAGCCACATGAGCTTCACACAGTTGCCGGCCGTTCTCGCCGACCTTGAGTACCGTCCTGGCCACACGATGCGTCACCACGCTGCCGGTCACCGGAGCTCCAGGCATTCCGGGCCGGCAAACGGTACTGACCCCGACAGACCCGAAGCGGTTTCGAGAGCCTCGGTAAACGTCAACCACATGCCGACCTGTCCATCCGAACACGTGACGAAAATCCTCTCCATTTCGGAGACTCTGGCGTTGCCCCGGGTAAGCACCTTCGCGCGACCAAGGGATCCAGGCACCTCGTAAGGGTCGTCGCCGCCGCCCGGACTTGCATCCATGAGCCCACCAGCCGACCATTGATCATCTACGTAGGGAGACCGGCGGCACAGCGTGGCCGAAGCCACGAATCAAGCGGCATTGCGCTCGAACCGCAGGCTTCCGACGGCACTGTTGCGTGGGTCGATGCCGTAGTCCGCCTCCACGGTCGAGGCATGATCGGGTGGTGTCTCGTGGCCGTCCTCGTCCACCGATCCCGGCGTCGGAGTACGCCGTCGAACTCGGGACGCGCCGTGAAGTACCAGGCTCAGGGGGGCCAAGCTCACGTCGGTTCGACCCCCGCCCCACGGTGAAAACGTGGGGCTCCTGGCCGCGCCCCAGAGACGCCAGAGCCCCGCGCCGCGAGTAAGCGGCTGCGGGGCCCTGACCTGCCTCGACCAGGCGCGCGCTCCAGGGGAATCGAACCCCAGCCAGTGATCCACGATGGCGTGAAACCACTGAGAAGATCCATCACGTCCGCCGAGCGCTGTCGTGCGTACGCACCTTACCAGCAAGCACATCGACGGCCGACCAACGCGTCGGACTGGCCACAATCTGTCTATCGACCGTGGCGCCCGCTGACGCCGCCTCGAGGCCACGCCGGTAGTCAAGGTCCGCGACAGCCAGGTCGTCAACTGGCCAATCTACTCGGTCATCGGGGTCACCGTCAATGGGGAGCACGATGTGTTGTGACTGTGGGCCGGCGAGGGCGGCGAGCCGCTCGGAATCGCGTGCACCGATCCTTGCATATTAGGTATCAGTGATGGCTGGCGAGGAGTCGGACGGAGGGCGGTCGTCCGGTCGGGTGGAGGTCGGTGGGAGTAGATGGCTGCTGGACCGAAGCTGCCAGGGCACGCTGGTGACCATAACGCCGTCTTCGAAGAGCAGTCGGGCCTTGAGCCGTAGCGCGCTTTGGTTGTGCAGTAGTTGCTCCCACCAGTGCCCGACGACGTATTCGGGGAGGAAGACGGTGATGACGTCTCGCGGACTTTCGCGATGCAGGCCGCGGAGGTACTTCAGCACCGGCCGGATGATCTCGCGGTAGGGCGAGTCGAGGGTGACGAGCGGGATGTCTTGGTGAACGCAACGCCGCGCCCACGCGAGTTGTGGGCCTTCTTCGACCACCACGGGTCGACGCACTTCGTCGGCTCGGGAATCGAGATCCGGTCAGTCTCGACGAGGGTGCCGTCGACGCTCCTGTGGTCATAGCCGGCGAGCCTCGCGGCGATCAGGGCGTTGCGCAAGTCTGGAGCCTGCCAGGCCAGCAGTTCACGGCCCTCGTGGATCGCCCGGTAGCAAACGCTCCGGCCGATCCCGTGATCGACACAGAGCCTCCTGGTCTTCGTGCCGTCACAGAACCAGCGGAGCACGACCGTCGCCTGCTCCACACAGCTGAGATTTCTGGTCCCTTCCGCGTGCCGATCCGTTCACGCTCCGCGGCCAGGAGGCGGACCAGGCTCCAGAACGTGTGATCGTCTACGGGCAGACAGGAGGCGTAGGGATGGTCATCGGCGGACGCGGGACCTCTCGGAAGTTGATCTTTGGGAGACTACCTCCTACCGAGGTCTCGCGCTTCCTCGTCTACCGCCTCCACACACCCACATCTTCATCACGGAGCGTGATCGAGCGCGGAGCGTGACGGTTCGTTGCTGGGAGAGACTCAGTGACAGCCGCCAGAATCGTACCGGTCGTTGCGATCGTGTCCGGCGAAGCGTCACCGTCTACTCGGGCCGCCGCGGGCCGGCGCTGGCACATTCGGTGAAGCATGCGTCATCGAGTGTCCACTGACTGAGATTCTCCCTAGCTTGACCGATCACAGCCGCCCTAACATGGCGTCCAGCCAGCGACAGCGGACGAGATTACATGCCGGTGACACGAAGAGAAGGCGCGATCCGCTCGGCCCTCGTGTCGTCATGAATAACACCGCGACTGAGGGGGACCCGGCGCATAGCCGCAGGCGGTTGAATATTGGCTACGCACCTGGTCTGCCCCACCAGGCGTCACGCAGCCCGGTCGGGCGGTTATGAGCGGGGAACGAATGTGACACTCTTTCTCAACGCGATCGTCTCAGGAATCGCCATTGGCGTGATCTATGCCATCGTCGGTATCGGCTATACGGTCATCTTCAATGCCACCCGGGTTTTCAACCTAGCGCAGGGGGACTTGGTGATGGTCGCCATCATGATGTCCTTCGTCGCACTCGACGTGCTCAAGATCAATCAGGTTCTCGCGGCTCTTCTGGTGTTGACGGTCGTCGTGGCCGTCGCTGTTGTCGAGGAGCGCACCGTTGTCCGCCCGTTCCTGCGCAAGCAGGGCGCGGCCAGTTTTGGCTGGTTCATCGCGACGCTCGGGTTCAGCCTACTTGTCGAGGCCATTGTGTACGCCGCGTTCGGCAACCACGCGATCGTAGCGATCCCAAGTCCGTTCTCGCTGGGCGGTATTGACCTCGGGGGCGTCCTGATTGGCTATCGACAACTGTTCATCGTCGGGGCGTTCCTCGTGGTCATCGTCGCTTTGGAGGTCTTCTACCAGCGGACCTGGATTGGCCAGGCCATGCGCGGTACTGCCGAGGACCGTGTGGCCGCGAGCCTTCTCGGCATCAGTCCGTCAGGTATGAGCAGAATGGCGTTCGTGCTGGCCGGAGTCGTCGCTGCTATTGCCGGGTTCGCTATCGCGCCGCTGACTTTCTCGAATCCCGCGGTCGGGCTGAACTTCACCCTAAAAGGGTTCCTCTCGCTGGCGATCGGTGGTTTCGGAAGCATTCGGGGCGCAGTGGCCGGCGGCGTTCTCCTCGGGATGAGCGAACAGTTGTGGAGCCTCTACCTGGACTCGGATTTCGAGGTTCTCGCTGGCGTCATCCTCGTACTCGCCGTGATCAGCTTCAGGCCGTCCGGGCTCTTCAACCGGGTCGCCGTTCGAAATGTATAGACAGGGGCTGCACATGGACGCAACCGCCCGGCGAAAGGCCGTCGTCGGTGTCGTTGTTATCGCGCTCAGCGCCGTGCTGCCGTTCCTGATTGGACACGGCGCCTACCGCCTGGGCGAGCTGGAATACATCGTCTCCATCGTCATGGTCGCCTGCGGCCTGAACATCGTGCTGGGGTTCGCCGGGCAGCTGTTCATCGGACCGAGTGCTCTGTTCGCGAGCGGCGGCTACGTCGCCGCGATCCTGGCCTCTCGCTACGAGGAGATGCAGAGCCTCGCGATGATGTGCCTCGTGTCGGTGCTGGCGGCGATCGTCGTGGCCGGGCTCGCGGCAATCCCGACATTGCGGGTCAGCGGTTTCTACTTTGGCATGATCACATTGTTCTTCGCGCTCGCCGTGCCGATCGTCGCCAGCCACCTTTCCATCGCCGGCGGGTCGACAGGAATCTCGCTCATCTCGGTGCTGACTTTCGAACAGAGGCCGGCCGGGCTTCGCCTGTACGAGCTCGGCGTCGCGATGGTCGCGCTGATATCGGGCTATTCGTGGCTGCTGCTGAATTCGCGGTTCGGGCGCCAGCTCACAGCGGTGCGGGCCAGTGACGAGCTCGCCCAGGCGGTCGGCGTCCCGATCCGGCGCGCGAAACTGGCGGTTTTCCTGCTCGCGGCGGTACCCTGCGGCCTCGGCGGCGCGTACTACGTCTACACCCAGCAGTTCATCAGCCCGGGGAGCGTGTCCCCGACGCTGTCGATCTACATGCTGGCCGCCGTGGTGATCGGCGGCGGCGGTACCATCCTCGGCCCTGTCATCGGCGCGGTCGTGGTGCTCGCGGCAAACGAGTTCCTCGGCGGATTCGAGCGGTGGCAGGGCGTGGTGTTCGGCGTCCTTCTCATTGCCGTGGCGATTGGCCTCCCGACCGGTATTGTCGGCGCGGCCAGCAGCCTCTGGTCGCGCTGGGAAGAGCGCCGGTCGCGGCGAACCTCTACCGGGTCCGAGGTTCGGTCGTTGCCGCCGGCCAGAACCCTCAGCCTCATCTCCGCGCTGGCCGGCGCCGAGCTGCCCGACCGTGCGGCGCGGACGTTGACGGTTCGCGGCGCGACGAAGAGCTTCGGCGGCGTCCGCGCGGTCGACGATGTCGACCTCACGGTGGAGCCGGGCACGGTCCATGCGCTCGTCGGGACCAACGGCTCAGGAAAGACGACGTTATTGAATCTGATCTGTGGGTTCTATCCCGTCGACGCCGGCGAGATATGGCTGGGCGACCGGCGTCTGGACGGCCGAGGCGTCTCGGCGATCACTCGGCTTGGTGTCGCGCGAACATTCCAGACGCCGAAGCTCTCGATCGGTGACTCCACGCTGCACAACGTTCTGCTCGCCGCCGATCTGCATTCGGGTGCCTCGCTGGTCGGCTCCGCGGTACGCGCGCCCCGTTCGCGCCGCCGCGACGCCCAAGCACGCCAGCGCGCGGTCGACACCTTGGCCGGACTCGGGCTCGGCGACGTCGCGCACGTGCCGGCCGGCGGGCTGTCACACGGAACCCAGCGGCTTGTCGAGATCGCGCGGGCGGCGACTCTCAACCCGATGGTGATGCTGCTCGACGAACCGGCGGCCGGGCTCTCGATCGGCGAGGCCGAGTTGCTGAAGGAGGCGGTGCGGACGCTGTCAGCCGCGGGACTCGGGGTGCTGCTCATTGAACACAACCTGCCGGTCGTCTTCGACGTCGCCGACCTGGTGACCGTGATGGACCGGGGCGTCGTCATAGCGGAAGGGACGCCGGCCGAGGTCGGAGCCAACGCGGAGGTGGTGCGTGTGTATCTCGGTCGCACCCGGGTCGATCCGGATGCTGCCAAGATCCGGCTCGCGGAGGGCGTCGATGGCTAGCACCGCGCTGGAGGTAGCGGGTCTCGTCGCGGGTTACGGCCGGGTCGGGGTCGTCTCGGACGTGAGTTTCCGGGTCGAGCCGGGCGAGTTCGTGGCGATGGTCGGCCGCAACGGGGCCGGGAAGTCGACCAGCCTTGCGGCGGTGGCCGGCTTGCGGTACGGCCGCTCCGGGGGAACTGTGCGGGTCGGCGGTACCGACCTCTCGAACGCATCACCCGGCGAGGTCGTCCGGGCGGGTGTCAAGCTGGTACCCGAAGGGCGAAGAATATTCCGAGACATGACCGTCGAAGAGAATCTGCGGCTTGGGGCGTTCGTACGCCGCCGCAGGCCCACCGCGGAGATCAAGGACGACACGGAGCGCGTTTTCACACTGTTTCCGGCACTCCGGCGCGATATCAAAAAGACCGTGTCGGCGCTGTCCGGCGGGCAACAACAGATGGTGGCCATCGGGCAGGCACTCATGACCAAGCCCCGCTTTCTTCTGCTCGACGAACCCACGGCCGGCGTCGCACCGGCAGTGATCGACGACATGTACGACACATTCAGCGAGCTGGTGAGGAGCGGGATTGGTCTGCTGATTGTCGACCAGAATATCGAGCGGGTTCTGGAAAGCACGACGCGTTTCTACGTCATCGACGGGGGCCGGGTCGTGTTCGCCGGTGACTGTGCCGAGCCAGGCGCGCTGGCACGCGCTACGGCGATTGTTCTCGGCAACGACCGGCAGCGCGAGTCAATGCTGACGCCACCAGAAGCGGCCTCCGCTGTCGATTCCCCGCGCACAACGTAGTCCGAAACCGCCGGCCGGATCGCGCTGACGAACTGAGTCAAGAAACCCGCGCCGGGCCGGGTACGTACCTATCGAAAGGACGAGTACCGTGATATTTCGCAGGAGATCCGTCGGAGTCGTGGCCGCGCTGGCGGCTTCGTGCCTGTTCGTGGGAGCATGCGGCGGTTCTGGAGATTCCTCCGGCGGGGCCTCCGCCGGCGCCGGCGCCGGGGGCGGAGCATACCCACCGATTCCCCCTGGTCCGATCAAGCTCGGTCTCTCTGTGCCGTTAAGCGGTGGCAGTGCCGCCGCAGGGCTGTTGTCTAAGAAGTACTTCCAGGAGTCGGCACTGCCGCTGTTCAACGCCATGCATCCACACGGCATTGACGGCCACCCGGTGGAACTCGACATTCGCAACGACGCCGGTGACACCACGACCGCCGTGAACGTGGCGAACCAGATGGTCGACAACCACGTCGCCGCGGTTGTCAACATAAGCTATAACCTGGCCGCCCAGCCGCTGCAGCTCGCCGTCTTCAGCAAGGCAAAGATCCCGGTGATCGCCAGTGTGTCGCTGAGCTCGTTCGACGACGTGGATAAGTACCCGTATCTGTTCAGCCTTGCGGCTTCCAACACGCAGCAGGGCGCTGGGAGTGCCGAGTGGTTCACGAGGCATCCTGAGATCAAGAGCCTGGGTATTCTGGGTGACGGCACGCTGTCTTCTGAGGATCTGGTCAGCTCGCTCAAGGCGGGCCTCAAGGCCAAGGCCCCCGGCGTCTCAATCGCGAAGACCGTCAAAATTCAGCCCGGCGCCGTCAATGTATCCACGCCCGTCGCGGAGCTGAAAGGAGCTAACGTCGACGCCGTCCTGGTCGCCTTGAGCTATGGGCACGGTCCCGTCTGGCAGGCCATCAACGCGGCGAAGTGGTCACCGACGATCATCACGTCCGCCCTGGCCTGGTACGACGGGTTCGACGCGATAGGCCCCCTTGGCGAAAAGGGCGTCGGGATGTCGAGCTACTGCATCCCGGCGGACCCGACGAAACTCCCGCAGCCGGTGCTGGACGCGATGGACAAGTACACGTCGGTGCCGGGCCTGACGAACTATCTGTTGGCCGCGGCGACCGACACACTCGCCTTGGAAGTGTTCGCTGCCGCCGTCGAGAAGGTCCACACCCTCGACCCCGGCGCGATCAAGAAGGCGCTCGAATCGTCGTCGTCGCAGACCTACCTCGACTTCTTCCGGTTGCAGTACACCCCGAACAGCCACTTTGGAATCGCCGGCGAGAACGGGCCACGGATGTGCAGCCTCTCGCAACTCGGCAACGGCAAGTACAGGATTCCGATCGCCAAGTGAGCCCGGCGATCTTGGACGGCGCTGAACAGATTCCAGGTGGCGAGCGGATTCCTTCGAAAGGGGGGCCATGGCGCTGAGGGCGGGCGACTGGGACGAGGTCGTCGACGTGGTCGTCGTGGGTAGCGGCGGCGGCGCCCTGACCGCCGCGCTCGCCGCCGCGGACGGCGGCGCGGACGTGCTCGTGATCGAGAAGGACACGGTGATCGGTGGTACCACCGGCGTGTCCGGTGGTGTGCTCTGGGTACCGAACAACGCCCACCTGGTACGCGCTGGCCTGGACGACTCGCGCCAGGATGCCGTGGACTACCTGTCGCGGATCGCCGATGGCCGTGAAGCCGATCCAACGCTGATCGAGATCTTCGTCGATACCGCGCGGGAGGCGTTGGAGTATCTCGAGTCAGCCACTCCGTTACAAACCCAGATTGTCACTACATTGCCGGACTACTACGGTCCGATCGCGCATCGGGTGCCCGGCTGCAAGCTGTACAGCCGGTCGGTCGAACCGCTCCCCTTCGCCGCCCGCGAGGCGCTCGGCGAGCAGGCGGGTCGGCTGGCGACCCGCTCGACGCTGCTGTCGCTCGGCGCCGTGACGACGTTGCACGAGGACCTGTCGGGATCCTCTGTCCCGATGGACGAGCTCGCGCGACGGGAACGCGAAGGCGTCCGGGTCAAGGGTGCCGCCTTGATCGCGTGCCTGATGAAGGGCCTGGTAGACCGAGGTGTCGAGATCCGCACGTCCGTCCCAGCTGTCGAGCTCATCGTGGACGACGACCGGTCAGTCGTCGGTGTGCTGGTCGGTGCGGGCGCCGAGCGCGTCAGACTCGGCGCCCGGCAAGGAGTGATCCTGGGCTGTGGCGGCTTCGAGTGGAACCACGACATGGTGGTCTCATACCTGGGTTTCGACGTCAAGCCGATCTCGCCGGGGGCCAATACCGGTGATGGTCATGTGATGGCCATGGAAGTCGGCGCCAAGATGGGGTCCATGACGTCATTCTGGGGACAGGGCGCAATGTTCGACCCGGCGATACTCGGCCCCGAGGGAGAGCCGGCTCCCCAGATGATGATGGGGCTGGGGGCCGGCTCCGTCCTCGTCAACCAGCTCGGCCGGCGGTTCATGCACGGTGGCTACACCTACAACGACTTCCCGAAGCCCTTCGGGGCATTCGACCAGCGGTATCCGGGCCTACCGAACAAGCCACCCGGCTGGGTGATCTTCGGCCCAGGCGTGAAGAAGTCGCGCGACATCCTGACGATGCGAGCCGGAGAGCCCGCTCCGGAGTGGGTGCCGCAGGCAGAGTCGATCGCGCAGCTGGCGGTCGCCATCGGCGTGGATCCGGCCGCGCTGGAGGAGACGGTCACTAGCTACAACCGATTCGTCGAGGCCGGCGAGGATCCCGAGTGGGGCGACCCCACCGGTTCCTACGTCTTCGTCGGCTACGACACCACTCTGGCGCCGGTCGACGGCCCTCCGTATTACGCCCTGCAACAGTGGCCGGCGACACTGGGAACGAATGGCGGCTGTCGCATCAATGCGAACGCACAGGTCCTGGGACATCGTGTGAGCATCATTCCCGGCCTGTACGCCGTGGGAAACACCTCAGCCAGCGTCGTCGGTGGCGCCTACGTCGGCGGCGGGACGCCCATCGCCTCCAGCGTGACGTTCGGTTACCTCGCTGGCCGGCACGCCAGCGGCCAGCCGCGCCGCGTCATCGGGAGCTGACTGGCGCCCGCGGCGAGCGGGAGCGCGATGGGTGCGAGGACGACACGCTCGCCGCGGTGCCAGGCACGTCTGGTGGACCTTCGGGACACCCGGATCGCGTGGGAAGGAGATGTCCGCCACACCTGACTCCCACTGTCCGGGACTGCCGATGGACCCAGGGAATGGAGCCCGTAGGTTGCGTCGAACGCAGCTGGTCCGATAATTGGGGGAGGCGTGGGCGATGACGTCAACGACAGCGGAGTGGCCACCACCGGTCTCGATGATCGACCGAGTTGTCGAAATCCTCAATTGCGTCGGCACGTCACGCGGGCTGACCCTGGCGCAGATCATGGACCAGACGAACCTGCCGCGCTCGTCGGTCTACCGAATCCTGGACCACCTGGTTCGCATCAACTGGATCCAACGCGAGGAGAAGGTGTACTCCCTCGGATTACGCATGCTCGAGCTCGGCACGCGCGCCGCTCACCAGCATTCGTTGCGGGTTGCCGCGGCGCCATATCTCTACGAACTCCAGAGCACCACTGGCCTGGTGGCCCACCTCGCGGTTCTCGACGGAACAGACGTGCTGTATCTGGAGAAGATCGGCGGTCGCCTGAGCCTCCGCGTCCCGTCCTGGGTGGGCGGCCGGGCTCCGGCGGCATGTACCGGTCTCGGTAAGGCGATGCTCGCCTTCGCTGACGACAACGTGCTCGACAACGTGCTGCGCGGGCCTATGGTCGCACTGACGTCCGTCAGTATTCGGTCTGAACGGATGCTGCGCGTCGAGCTGGACCGCATCCGTGAGCGCGGCGTCGCGTTCGACCGTGAGGAGGCCGTCCTCGGGATCGGCTGTGTCGCCGCACCCGTTCTGACGGTCGGCTCCGGTGTCGCCGGAATCTCCGTTTGCGGTCCGATCAGCCAGATGAAACCCGAACGGCTGGTCGCGGCGGTCCGGTCCGCAGCCCACGAGATCTCCCGCGCGGCCGAGAACGGCCCGTTCCACCGGACGGCCACGGATGCTTTCCTTGGCTGGCCCTCGGCCCGAACCCCGGGGGTCGCGCACCCTGTGACCCGGTACGCCTTGCCCGCCTGCGCCGGAGGCGGGAAGTAGCGCCGCTTCAGGCATGGTTCGCGCGTTGGTGAGTCGCGGGTCCGGTCGGCGGTAGTGGCCGGCATCGATGATCTAGGGTGTGGCGGAGCGTGTGCGGGTCCGGTCGTCGTCCCAGACCGCGCCGGCCAGGAAGTGCTGCATCCCGCCCGGCGAGGACTCGCCGGCATGCTCGGCGAGCGTCCAGCAGTTCACCCGCGGCAGCCTACCCATCGGACCCCACAGGAACCGGCGCAGCCGCCCCGCGATTCCACCCGTCCGAACCGACGGTCGAACCGGATGCTGCTTCGCCTGTCCTACCTCGGTGTCACGGACGCGTTCGCGCTGCTACGCCTGCTACCACGCAGCGATCACGACAAGGACATCGAGATCCTCACCCTGCGCCACCAGATCGCCGTGCTGCAGCGCCAGCTCGACGGTCAGCGGATTCAGTTCCAGCCCACCGACCGCGCCCTGCTCGCGGCGCTCCTGGACACGCTGCCGACATCTGAGCCTACGCCTGACATACCAGAACGAGACCAACACGGTGAAGGCCGTCGTCAAGATCGACGAAGCCTACCGTGGGGTAATGGAAAGTGTCCGAGGGGGGACTTGAACCCCCACGCCCGTTAAAGGGCACTAGCACCTCAAGCTAGCGCGTCTGCCATTCCGCCACCCGGACCGGTGACTCCCGGGCTCGCCGCCCGAGTGCAAAGCAGATGCTACACGCTCCGGAGGGGTGCCTGTCGCAACCGCAGGCCACTGGCGGATCAAGAGCAGCCACCAGCCGAAACCCAGGTTCGGCGGGGTCGGATTGGCCTGGTGCCAGGGCGGTTCAGGCGCGGCCCGCCGGCCAGCGCAGGCGCGCCACGCATGGAAGGCCAGCCCATGGCTCCGAACCGGTCTAGCCACGCCGGCGGCCCTGCCGCGGGCAGGCCAGGCCGTGGCGAAACCGGGCGAGCACCCGGCCAAACCGGGCGAGATCGCCGCGGCTCGTCATGCCGAGCTTGGCGCCGACGGCTGTCAGGCTTTGGCGTCGGACCAGCGGTCGACGATGGCGATGTCGACGACGAAGCGTGCCCGGCTGCCAGCGGCCCAGTAGGCGGCGGTCGCGGCAAGCGTCTCGCGGGTGGCGGCCGCGGCCTCCTCTGCGCGCTCCGCGGGGACGTGCAGGAGCAGCTCGTCGTGCAGGCAGAGAACGATCTCGCCGCCGAGCGGGACGAGCGCCTGGCGGACCGTCACCGCCCAGGCTTTGAACAGCTCGGCGGCGGCTCCCTGGACGACGGCGTTGCGGGCGAACCGGCCCCAGGCCGCGGCGACCCGGCCGGGGTCCGCGTCGACGTCGGCATCAGCCGCAACAGCCCGCAGCGGAATCCGCCGGCCACCGAAGGTCCGCAGCTCCCCTCCGGCCGGCCCCGCTGGCGCCGCCGGGCCCGCTGGCGCCGCCGGGCCCCCAGTCCCCGCTTGCCCTGCCGAGCCGGCCGGGCCCGCAGCCCCCGCCGGGCCGGCTGGTCTACCTGACTCCGCCAGTCCCGCCGGGCCGGCGGGGGTGCCTGGCAGCGGGCGGCCGAGGGCGGCGGCCCGGCCGGCGGCGTCGGCGGCGTCGAGATAGGCCAGCGCGACGGGGTAGGTCTCGCGCATCTGGCGCAGCGCCTGGCCGGCCGCGCCGGTCGTCTGCCCGTACATCGCGGCGAGCACGGCGACCTTCGCGGTCGGCCGGTCGACGCCGAGCCGAGCCGCGACCGGGGCGTACAGGTCGTCCTGCGCCGTCGCCCTCGTGAGCTCCGGGTCGCCGGAGACGACGGCGAGCACCCGGGGCTCGATCTGGCCGAGGTCGGCGCGCACGAAGCGGTACCCGGGCTCCGCGACCACCAGGACCCGCAGGTCGGCGGGCAGGTTGTGCAGCCCTGCGCCGGCTGTCATCCGCCCGGCGGCGCCGTCGCTGCCGTGCCACTCGCCGCGCAGCCGGCCGTCGGTGCCGACGTGGGTGTCGAGCCAGCGGAAGCCGTAGGTCGTCGCGATCCGTTCGGCCTTGCGCCAGGTCAGCAGCTCGTCGACGACCGGGTGGGTCCCGCGCAGTGCGGTGAGCCGGCCGGCGCGGGTGTCCGGCACGTCGATGCCGAGCGCGGCGAGGCCAGCCCGGACCGACGCCGGATTGCGGAGGTCGACCGACGCGCCGAGATGCCGCAGCACCGGCGCGTCCCGTTCTCGCCGGGTCGCCGCCTCCCCCGCGGCGTTTCGTGAGCGCGGCCCGACGATCTCGCTGATCGTCGCCTCGGCAGTTGCCCGGTCGACCGGCAGGCCGGCCCGCCACAGCTCGTGGGCGAGCACTTCGGCGGCCGACTCGGCCCGAGCCGTGAGCACCGCGAGCGGGAACCGGGCCGGCCGCGCCCACGGCGCGGACAGGGCTCGCGGTTCTGGCAGGGCCCGCAGCGCCCGGTCCTGCGCGGCCATCACCTCGAGGGCGAGGAGGGCGAGGCGGCCCGCCCTGGCCAGCCGGGCACCCAGCCCGCCGGCGACGGCGCCGCGCAGCGCCTCCTCGACCCAGCCGGTCCGCAGCTGCCCGTCGGGCCCGACGGGGTCGTCCTCGTCGCCGGCCGGCAGGTCGCCGGCCTGGTCGTCGACGATCGCGAGCAGGTCGAGCTGCCCGTCAGAGCGTGGCCTGTGCGGCGCGGGTGGCGACGGCAGCCCGCGCGCGGCGGCCCACACCGCTCCCGGGTCGTCCCGATGCCCGCCGTGCAGCACCCGGTGCACGGCCGCCAGGTCCCAGCACAGCGCCGGCCCCATGCCACCGGGTCGTCCTGACGCTGCGGTCACTCCTCGGGCCGTGACGGTCAGCGGTGACCCGGCGCCCCGCGCCGACCACCAAACCCACCGCGGGCCGACCGCCGCCTCGACCTCGGCCAGCACCACGTCCGCGTCGGCAGTGCCAGCCCAGCCGCCCCCTTCCCAGGTCAGCACCGTGCCGACGCCCGCGACCGCGACGACGGCCACCGCGTCTCCCCGGCCCACGCCGGCAGCGCGCAGCGATTCCCCCGGCTGGACGGCGCCGTACGCCGCCACCATGCCCGAGCCCTGAGTCGTCGAACCTGGCGTCGTCGAACCTGGCGCCCTCGGACCTGGCGCCATCGAGCCGAGAACCGTCGCGCCCGGGGTACGCGCTGCCGATGCCACACCCGCATGCTGCCAGGTTCGA